>Ga0316205_10000256_pt1 | contig 112378 bp, 93 predicted proteins | sample 3monthpyrite_MG_FD_204941 | JGI IMG/M metagenome (GOLD analysis project Ga0316205, IMG submission 204941) | Microbial mat bacterial communities from mineral coupon in-situ incubated in ocean water Damariscotta River, Maine, United States -... | ecosystem: Environmental > Aquatic > Marine >... | reverse complement strand
GGTCGTCCGACCCGATGTCTTGGGTTTGGTCGGCTTGGGAAGCATTGAAGAACGACCCGTCAGATAGCATCGGTTGGTTAATCAACAAGTATCTTTGCTCGGTAAAATTTGATGATTTAATGCCAAGGACCAAGCGAGATTATGAAAACAGTGCTGCTTACCTGAAAAAGAAAGAACTCAAAAACGGTAGTTTGTTTGGTAACGTATCGTTTGCATCCGTCACTCCCGGGGTAATAACCAAACTAAATGATTCAATGAAAGATACACCAACTGCCGCAAAACACCGGATTCAGTTCTTAGCGGCAGTCTATACCTGGGGTGTCGCCCGCGATATTTGCAGCAAAAATCCGTGCAGGGACGCTGAAAGACCTTCCAACAAGAATAGAGTCATTAAGCAATACATTGAAGACGACGCTTTTAACCTTGCATTGGGAGTCGCTAAGAAATTAAAGAGCTACTTATATCCCATGATGATAATTGCCTATTGCTGCCGTGCCCGAGTTGGCGAAATATCCCGCAGCGAAATGGTGGGCGGCGAAATGATAGAGACAGGGTTAAAGTTAAGTGACATTACAAAAGAAGGAATCCATGTTTATCGTTCAAAGGGCAGTTTACCGGAAGTCACTCTTTGGTCCGATTTTCTTAAGGAAGGTCGCGATGCGGCAGTTGCCTACAGCAAAGCCCAGATCAAAAAATCGAACATTCGTCAGATAATAAAAAATCCTTACTTAATTCATGATCGCAACGGTATGCCGATTAAAAAGAATGCCTTTGATTCAGCATGGTCCCGATTGATAAAAAAATGTCTCACAGAAGATGAAAACTTTAAACGATTCAGTATTCACGAGCTTAAAAGCAAAGGCATTGACGACCACAAATACCAGGAATCTGGACATAAAACAGAGAGTGCTAAAGCAGTGTATTTACGCAAAACAAAGCGTGTAGAGAGTACTATTTAACAATCTTATGGGAAATCTTATGGGAAAAGCAAAAAAAACGGGACTTGCAGTTTCCTGTAAGTCCCGTCGTATATGGCGCGCATGGAAGGAGTCGAACCTCCGACCGCCTGGTTCGTAGCCAGGTACTCTATCCAGCTGAGCTACATGCGCGTTATTTTCTTTTTCGAGGGTCACCTCGAAAGGAGCGGTATTATCCATTTCGAATATCGCTTTGTCAAACAATATCGATAGAATAATAACCTCTTAAGTAATAATGGCGGAGAGAGAGGGATTATTCGCTTCGCTCACCCCTTCGGGGCCGTCGTCATTCTTCCGACGTTCTAAATTGCGAGCAATTTGGTCAAACCCTCTTATCGGATTCGAACCCTCTCTGATCCAAACAGCAAACAAGTCTGTTACTTCTAACTTGTCGTAAATACCACTTCAACAAAGAATGGCGGAGAGAGAGGGATTCGAACCCTCGATGGGCTATAAAACCCATACTCCCTTAGCAGGGGAGCGCCTTCAGCCGCTCGGCCATCTCTCCGGTGTAAAACTTAATTAATATGCAAAAAAGCAGCAAATTCATTTGCTGCTTTTTGCGGGATGGAATGTTACCTGATTGATGCTAAAAATCAAACTTTTTTTTAGTATTTCAAGCAATCATTTCACTGGTAAAGGAAGGACAGCTTATTCGTCCGAAGCCATTTCCTTTTCGCGTTGTATACGCATGTATATTTCTTCGCGATGTACCGAGATTTCTTTGGGCGCATTGACTCCAATACGAACCTGATTTCCTTTGACACCTAAAACTGTAACAGTGACATCATCACCGATCATTAATGTTTCGCCTACACGACGAGTTAAAATTAGCATTGCCAATCTCCTTACAAAATATGGCTTTTGAGACTTATATTGCGTCCTTTGCAGTTCAGTCCTACATAAAAAGGGTCGCAAGTATAACAATAGACTATATCACAGTCACTTGTTTAATTTTTTTCTGTAAAATAATACCGTTCTGCTAACTTTTCTTGCAAATTATCAGATACAGCCCCATTCAACACCTAACTCACCTAAAAGTAAATTCATTGTTTAGCTTTGCTGTTCGATCCACCGCTTAACCCAGGTAAGAGTATCTTCGAGAGCCGCTATGTTGCTGCCGCCTCCTTGGGCCATATCGGGACGTCCTCCGCCCTTACCATCTAATTTGGTGGCCAGCTCTCTCATAAGGTTCCCTGCGTGAAATCTGCCAGTTAAATCTTTACTGACGCCAGTAATTAAGCTAATTTTACCATCCTTAACAGTGGCGAGAACGATAATGCCTGAACCCAACTTACTCTTTATCTGGTCGCTCAAAACTCTGAGTGATTTAGCGTCCATTTCGTCAACTTTTACTGCTAGCAAAGGGACATCACCAACCATTTGCTTTGCATCAAGTAAATTGCTTCCTTGGGCAGAAGATATTTTATTCTTTAGTTTATCAATTTCACGATCTTGGTGTTTCGACTTCATGATCAATTGATCAACCTTGTCATTCAAAGACAATCGATCGGTCTTTAATGATGATGCTAGTTTAGAGATCAACCAACCTTGTTTTTGAGTATACTCAATCGCACTATCACCGGTGATCCCTTCAATACGTCGTACACCTGACGCAATACCTTGCTCACTGATAATTTTAAACGCACCGATATCGCCAGTTCTTTTTACATGAGTTCCACCACACAGCTCAACTGAGAACTCAGACATTGACAATACTCTAACACTCTCCCCATATTTTTCGCCAAATAACATCATTGCGCCCAAAGCTTTTGCCTTGTCAATTGATGTTTCCTGAGTTTCGACGGTGTAATTTGCACGAATATTCTGATTAACCAATTTTTCGATTGCTATCAACTCTTCTGCTGTGACTGCTACAGGATGAGAAAAATCAAAACGTAAATGCTCACTATCAACCAAAGATCCCTTTTGCTGTACGTGATCGCCGAGTAATTTACGAAGCGCGGCGTGCATAAGGTGAGTTGCTGAGTGATTTAACTCTGTTTCTAGTCGTTTTTGCGGGTCGACGGTTGCTATAACGCGCTCTGCTTTTTGAATGGTTCCCGAACGAACAATACCTTGGTGCAAAAAAGCATCCTGTACTTTTATTGTGTCCTGAACCTCAAATTCAAACCCTTCTCCACTAAGCGTTCCTTTGTCGCCAACCTGTCCACCAGACTCCGCATAAAATGGCGTTTCAGACAACACGATAGCCGCTTTGGTACCAGTGGTAATCGCATCAACCGGGCTACCATCTATTAACAACTGCACAACATTGGATTGGCCATCAAGTTGCTGATAGCCGGTAAAGTGGGTTTTAGCATCAACTTCCAGAGTATCATTATAATCCATAGAAAAATTTGACTGATCCCGACCACTAGCTTGTTGCACAGCCAAAAGTTGGTCAAATTTGTCTTTATCAATGGTCAAACCTTTTTCTCTAGCTATATCGGCAGTCAAATCATCTGGAAAACCATAGGTATCTTTTAGTTTGAAGACCATTTTACCATCGATCACTTTACCGTGCATATCATCGATATAAGTCTGAAGAATCTTCATGCCATTGCTCAACGTACGGGCAAACTGCTGCTCTTCTATCAATAAAGTTTTGACTACGAAATCTCGTTTTTTGATTAGTTCCGGATAAGCTTGTCCCATCACATCAATTAAGCCATCAACTAGTAGATTAAAAAAGGGTTGCGACGCGCCCAACTTGTTGCCATGCCTGATTGCTCGGCGAATGATTCTTCGCAGTACGTAACCTCGGCCTTCATTTCCCGGTAAAACGCCGTCAATAATCATAAATACACAGGATCGAATATGATCCGCAATGACTCTAAGCGATTGGTTTTCAAAATCGTTTCTATCTAGTTTAGCGGCAATAAATTCGATGAGCTGCGAAAAAAGATCAATTTGATAATTATTGTGTACTGATTGCATCACTGCGGTAATACGTTCCAGCCCCATGCCTGTATCGACCGACGGCTTAGGAAGTGGGGTCATCTTGCCATCTCTGTCTCGGTTAAACTGCATAAAAACCAAATTCCAGATTTCTATGTATCGGTCACCATCTTCGTTGGGACTCCCCGGTGGTCCACCATCAACCGACTCGCCATGGTCATAAAAAATCTCACTGCAGGGTCCACAAGGACCGGTATCTCCCATCGACCAGAAATTGTCTTTATCACCTAATCGAGAGAATTTTGCTTTGTCGATACCAATTTCTTCAAACCAGATTTTTTCCGCTTCGTGATCTGTTTCGTGCACGGTCACCCAAAGTTTATCTGCGGGAAGTCCAAGTTCTACCGTTAAAAACTCCCAAGCGTATTGAATGGCATCTCGCTTAAAATAATCTCCAAAACTAAAATTACCGAGCATTTCAAAAAAAGTATGATGACGTGCTGTATAACCCACGTTTTCCAGATCATTATGCTTTCCACCTGCTCTAACACATCGCTGCGAACTGGTTGCGCGAACATAAGAACGTTTATCGCTTCCAAGAAAACAGTCTTTAAATGGCACCATACCCGCATTGGTAAACAATAATGTTGGATCGTTTCCAGGAACTAATGGGGAGGATTCGACACGTTGATGGCCTTTTTTCTCGAAATAACTTAGAAACGTCTCGCGGATTTCACTGGTTGTTTTGCTCACTTACTTAAACTCCTGGTGTTCATTTGATATATATTTTTTTGTCGCTATTTTTATTTCTTCGGTTGAAAACCCTCGATAGCGAAGAAAATTTTCCAACTTTGCTTTTTGTTTTTTGCTCTTAGTGACTAACTTGGTTTGATTTTTCCCATCTGAAGAGTGGACTAGCTCAAGGAGCGTTGTCCCAAACAAATTGGATGACAGTCTGATTTTCTTTAATAAAACCCTTTCACAAATTTGTTGCCAGCTAATATATTCTAACTCAAGTTGTTGCTCAATCATCGACTGACAGATACCAAGATTCAACAACTCTGACTCAATACGAATAAGCCCCTGCCCTTTTGAAGCTTTAGAGCGGATAAAACTGTTGCAAAAGCGCGTTTCAGATAGCCAATTTTCGTCAATCAGATATTCAATACTTCGATTTATGGCTTCCTTTTTGAATCCTTTTTTAATCAATTTTAATCGGATTTGTTGTCGGCTATGCTCTCTTATTGCTAGCATTCGACACCCGGAATGGATCGCATCTTTTATTTCTTGAGCGATATCCGTAACTTCACAATCATCATTCATTTGAGTATTTTAATCGAAGCCATCAGAATCGGCTAGCATTGATTAGTGTTTTATGACGGCACTTATACTCATCCCACCTCAAGATGCAGAATTCAGCAAGGCTAGAAACAGCTACATTTGAGGCAAGTAATTTTTGGGCTAGTCATTTATGTCCATGGAGGGACTGTATGCAGAAAATGCCTGGAGCAATTTTCTGTCTAGCTAAAAATTGCTTAACAAAGAAGATGGTTGTTTATAGCCTCGCATAAAAGCGCCTACTTTTGGTGCCCTTCGGGTGCTCAGCTAAAAAGCCTGCATCTTAAGGTGGGATTGGTATATATCAACAAATAAAGTTAGCTTTAAGGTCAGGTTCAAACATTGGCTAATTAGCAATTATTAACGCAAGATTCGCAACATTTTCTGCTCTCGTTTATTGGATAACCCTTCTGGTAACTTACAAACTTTATTCAGATACCGCCTTACCAGGAGGAAAACTTGCTAACATATAATTGGCGTTATTCAAGGCTACAGAAGCTCTTTCTTCAGGTGTTCTGTTTCGGTATATCCCAATTTTACTCGAAACGGAACCCCTCCAGATGACTTCCTTTTTGACAGGGTCAACGATATCCATCACTAAGGTACCAACTTCGTACTCTCTAACGACAGTATTGCTGAAATAGTTTGGTCCATAATAATGTGAGTAGTAAGGATAATAACCCCAAATATCATAAAAAGTGTTCACATCTACCTTTTTATCGGTAACAGTATGAGTACGAATGAGAAAATCCGGCTTGACTAGAGACTTTGTTTTATTGAAGCCTTTGCGATTTAAAACTGTTTCTATCGCATTGATTTGACGTCGGTCTTCCAAAGTCGTTACTTCGGCAGGTTCCTTTTGAAGGACCCATGCGTAAGTTCGAAGCTTAGAATAGTCATATTGCGTATCATAATCAGTGGTCACCGGCGGGCTAATTTTACAAGCCGATAGCACCGTTAATAAACTCATAATTATTAGATTTCTAACTTGCACTTTTATCATCTTCTACTCCAATGCTTTTATCATTCAAACAGATTCTTTGTCAGACTAAATCATAAATGATTGTATTTTTTCAGATGATAACACTTTTTAGACTCTTTGCTCTCTGAACCAGCCATTTATTCTGTGGCTGTGAAACAAAAAAGGGGCCTATGGCCCCTTTTTATCAAACAACATGACTTATTTAATCGCTAACCTTTTCCTTTTTGTCGCTTGTTTCTTCATTTGATGGCAACAACTCTGCACGAATACGCTTTTCAATATCATCAGCAATCTCTGGATTAGTGGTTAAAAAGTCAGCAACTTTCGCCTTACCCTGACCGATTCGATCGCCATTATAGCTGTACCAAGCGCCTGCTTTGTCAACGATCCCTTGTTTAACACCCAAATCGATGATTTCACCCATTTTTGAAGTCCCTTTACCATAAAGGATCTGAAATTCAGTTTGCTTAAATGGAGGGGCGACCTTATTTTTAACGACCTTAACTCGCGTTTCATTACCGACAATTTCATCCCCCTGTTTCACGGCACCAATCCGACGAATATCCAAACGTACAGAGGCGTAGAATTTCAGAGCATTACCACCAGTAGTTGTTTCTGGGCTACCAAACATGACTCCAATCTTCATTCTAATCTGATTGATGAAAATCACCATGCAATTGGTTCGCTTAATATTACCGGTTAATTTACGCAGGGCTTGTGACATCAATCGAGCTTGCAAACCCATGTGCGAATCTCCCATATCACCTTCAATTTCTGCCTTTGGGGTTAATGCTGCTACAGAGTCAATAACAACCAGATCAACCGCACCAGAACGAACCAGCATATCGCAAATCTCTAATGCTTGCTCACCAGTATCCGGCTGAGAAACCAGTAAACTATCAAGATCAACGCCCAACGCTTCTGCATACACCGGATCAAGTGCATGTTCGGCATCAATAAACGCCGCTGTTCCACCCTGCTTTTGACATTGGGCAATCGCTTGAAGTGTTAAAGTTGTTTTACCGGAAGATTCTGGTCCGTAAATTTCAACAACACGCCCCTTTGGAAGACCACCTATGCCCAAGGCAATATCCAGACCAAGCGAGCCAGTTGAAATGGTATCCATTTTTTGCGCCTGAACCTCTCCCATTCGCATCACAGAACCTTTACCGAATTGACGTTCTATCTGGCTTAACGCAGCTGTGAGTGCTTGTTTACGATTATCGTCCATTATCTTCTCCACTTAATCTTTAGTTATTAATTTAATTATTTCTCAGATTAAGTGTTTGAAAATTGAACAACTTAATCGCAGGGGTAATTGTGCTTACTTACTTACTTACTTACTTACTTACTTACTTACTTACTTACTTACTTACTTATTCATTCATTCATTCATTCATTCATACTTCTACTACTCATCCTACACCTACTTATATAAGTAGGCAACAGTTATTTAGCAAAACATGACAATGACCTATTCAATGAATTCTGATCTGATTTGGTAAGATTATAATCAACAAATCCAACTAGGTCGATAGTGCTCAGTTAAGAGTGTCGCCTTTTCAAGCAGGTCACAATGATTGAGCAGTTACAACTTTTGTATTGTCCAATCTGTCCAATTTCACGTAAAATACCGACACAAAAGATTTAAATAAAATAAGGTCCGGCAAATAAGATGTCCATAATTATCAAAACTCCAGAACAAATCGAAAAAATGCGTATCGCGGGTCGATTGACGATGGAAGTATTAGAAATGATAAAACCTCATGTCAAAAAAGGGGTGACTACGGAACAACTCAATCAAATTTGCCATGACTACATCGTCAATGAACAAAAGGCCATACCTGCCCCACTTGATTATCACGGTTTTCCAAAATCCATCTGTACATCGCTTAATCATGTTATTTGTCACGGCATACCCACCGACAAAAAGCTTAAAGACGGCGATATAATTAATATTGATATTACGGTCATCAAAGATGGTTTTCACGGCGATAGTTCAGCAATGTTTTTTATCGGTAAAAAATCCGTTCTTTCAGAACGATTGGTAAACAACGCTCAGCAATGTTTGTACCTTGCAATAAAGATGGTTAAGCCCGGAATACATTTGGGCGATATTGGCCACGCGATTGAAAAACATGCTCATGCAGCGCGGTTTAGTGTCGTTCAGGAGTATTGCGGTCATGGCATAGGGGAAGGATTTCACGAAGATCCACAAGTTCTGCACTACGGTAAAAAAGGAACCGGTCCAAAACTTAAAGAAGGAATGACGTTTACCATTGAACCGATGATCAATGCTGGCAAAAGACATTCGAGAGTATTAAAGGATGAATGGACGGTTGTTACAAAAGATAAAAGTTTGTCCGCTCAGTGGGAACACACATTATTGGTCACTTCAGATGGCGTGGAAGTGTTAACTAAAAGACCCGATGAAGTCATTTAATTATCCTGGTCGAACAATTCGATGAATTTTTCCATCCTATTCTGTTTAATCAAGCATGAGCGCTGAGAGTTTGGAATTCAAATTCGAAATCGACCCCGATGAAGATCTGCTTAAGCAGCTGAAAGAGTTTGAGGCTCACTCGAGCGAATATCTTATTCAGGGTTTTTCACAAGGTATTAATGTTCGAGAACTAGTTTTGACTCGCTCAAATCATATCGACACGCTGCTTTGCAAATTGTGGCAGCATTTGAAAATCACCAATCAGTTTTCACTTATTGCAGTTGGTGGTTATGGCCGCGGAGAACTTCATCCCTTTTCAGATATCGACTTGTTAATTTTGGCCGGAGATTCACCTAATCCAGAGCAGACAACTAATCTTAGTCATTTAATTACTTTATTATGGGATACGGGGCTTGTCATCGGTCATGCAACTCGTACTGTTAAACAATGTATTAAATTGGCTAAACAAGATATTACGGTAGTCACCAATTTAATGGAGTCCAGATTGCTATGTGGCTGTGAAGAGCAATTCAGTCAAATGAAAATTCTGACCGCACCCGATAAAATGTGGGATGCAAAAAAGTTTTTTGACGCTAAAACCAAAGAACAAAAAGAACGCTACAAGAAATTTGATGGCTCCTCTTATGATTTAGAACCCAATGTAAAATCAAGCCCGGGAGGTTTGAGAGATATCCAATTAATTGCCTGGGTCGCTCAACGCCGATATTATCCCAAATCACTGTTTCAACTGATCACCCAAAATGTGATCACCAAAAAAGAATATTATACCTTGGTCAAATGCCAATTATTTATTTGGAAAGTACGTTTTGCTCTTCATCTGATTAGTCGAAAAGCGGAGGACCGACTGTTATTTGATTACCAAAGAGACACTGCTGAACTGATGGGTTTTAAAGACAGTAAAAATCTTTTGGCTGTAGAAAAAATGATGAAACGATATTATCGAAGTGTACTGATCATTCGAAATATTGGCGATATTTTACTGCAATCAATTGAGGAAGATCTACCGGGCAGTTGGTTTACCAAAGTCTCTGTAAAGATTGATGATGACTTTCAAATTATCAACCATCGAATCGATGCTATCGACACCAATATTTTTAATCGCCAGCCAAGTAACCTGCTCAAAATTTTTCATTTAGTTGCGAAGAACGAAAACATCCGAGGCATCACCGCTACAACGGTTAGAGCTATGCGTGCAGCAAGAAATAAAATCACGCCAAAATTTAGAAAGAAGCCAGAGAACAAACAATTGTTTCTGCAGTTTTGGCACATCAAACATACAACGTCCAGAGCCATGTTCTTAATGAAGAGAAGTGGGATTTTATCGGATTTCCTTCCAGCCTTTCAGAAGATCAGCGGGCAAATGCAATACGATATGTTTCACAGCTATACGGTGGATGAGCATACCCTTTTTCTATTGAAAAATTTGACCGAATTTACCGAAGATGATGCAAAAAAACATTATCCGCTATGTTATGAAATTATGAAAAAACTGGATAAACCCGAACTTATCTATCTTGCGGGACTGTTCCATGATATCGGTAAAGGTCGAGGGGGCGATCATAGTGAAATTGGCGCGCAAGAAGTATTGAATTTTTGTAAAGATCATAAAATGAATGACGATGACACCGAAACAATCAGCTGGTTAGTCGCCAATCATCTAATCATGAGCCTAACAGCACAAAAACGTGATACATCAGACCCGCTAGTCATCAAGAATTTTGCTGATATGGTAGGTACACCACAGCGATTGGAATTGCTGTATATATTAACCGTTGCAGACATTCGCGCGACCAGCCGTTCTCTATGGAACTCATGGAAGGATTCGCTTTTGAAAGAATTGGCTTTGGCCACTTTGGCATACTTGAAAAATGAGCAAAACAGAAAGTTTGACTCATGGAAAAAAACCAAGGAAAACGCACTCAAAATATTGACTGAAGAATCCTACTCTTCAGAAAAAATAGAATATTATTGGCAATACTTAGACGTATCTTATTTCATTAAAATCCCGGCCGAAACAATAGCATGGCATAGTAAATCTATTTTAGACCAGATTGATACCAATCCTAATCCTTCAGAAATCGTCGTTGCCATTCGAAAAAGACGGGACGGTGCCGGTAGTGAAATTTTTGTATTCAGCAAGGATGTAGACGATCTATTCGCCACTTTAACGGCGACTCTTGCCCAGCATGGATTAAATGTTCAGGGCGCGAGTATTTACACCGACGCTAACGGTTACTGTTACGATAGTTTTTTTACTTTAGATAATACCGGCAAACCCATTATTACTGATGCTGAACAAAAACGACTTGAGACAGCCATCAAACGAAATATTAAAGCAATCGATTCCAGTGATATTGCTATACAAAAAAGGATGCCCCGCCAATTTAAACATTTCGATGTTAATACCGAAATAGTATTTTCTAAGGACGAATATAGCCATTATACTCGCCTCGACATCATCGCCAGAGATCAACCAGGACTACTCGCGTTATTAGCTCAAGCTTTTAAGCAGTGCGATGTTAGATTACATGATGCACGCATTACCACTCTCGGCGAGAAAGTGGAGGATACTTTTATCATCAGCCATAAAAATAATGATGTGATTGATGATCCGCAAGATCAAGACGATATTAAGCAAGCAATCAAAAGGCAATTGGCCAGCAAGATATAAACAAAAGGTTTAGTAATAATGAGTAATTTACAATCAATAATCGAACAAGCATTTGAAAACCGCCAACAAATACAACCCGATAATGTTTCAGCTGAAATTCTATCGGCAGTTACCCAAACATTGGAAAAGCTAGACAATGGCAGCCTAAGAGTCGCAGAGCCGGCCAAGCAAGGATGGCAAGTTAACGAATGGGCAAAAAAGGCTGTATTGTTATCTTTTAGAATTAGAGACAATCAAAAAATTGATGCCGGGCATACCAACTATTTTGACAAGGTACCACTAAAATACGCCAATACAACTGAACAGGAATTTAACCAGATGGGAGTGAGAGTAGTCCCGCAAGCCATCGTGAGAAATGGATGTTTCGTTAATAAAAACGTCGTTCTAATGCCAAGCTACGTTAATATTGGTGCTTATATTGACGAAGGTACCATGGTCGATACCTGGGCAACAGTCGGGTCTTGTGCGCAAATCGGGAAAAACGTTCACTTGTCAGGTGGGGTTGGAATTGGCGGTGTATTGGAGCCCTTGCAGGCAAGCCCAACGATTATTGAAGATGATTGTTTTATTGGCGCAAGAAGTGAAATTGTTGAAGGTGTTATTGTCGAAAAAGGGTCCGTTATATCAATGGGCGTCTTTATCGGCCAGAGCACAAAAATATTTAATCGCACCACTGGCGAAATAACCTACGGTAGAGTACCTGCCGGTTCCGTAGTGGTATCTGGAAGCTTGCCGTCGGCTGACGGTTCCTGTAATTTATATTGTGCTGTTATTGTAAAACAGGTTGATGAGAAAACTCGCTCGAAAACATCGATCAATGATTTATTGAGAATGGATTAACAGTAACGTCTGTATTTAACAAAAAAGGTTTGAAAATGTCCACAAATATTCATATGTACGGTATCAAAAATTGCGATACCGTCAGAAAATCAATCAGATGGCTGGCCGAAAAACAAATTGATTGTGAGTTTCACGATCTAAAAAAAGAAGCTTTAGATGAAGCACTTATTATTGAATGGTTGGAGCATGTCGAGCAGGATAAGTTAATCAACAAAAGAGGATTAACCTGGAGAAAAATTCCTGCCGAGAACAAAATACTCAACCAACAAAGCGCGGTGATTAAACTAATTCAGGACAACCCTACCGTCGTTAAGCGCCCGGTATTATTTAATGGCACATTTTGGTCGGTTGGATTTAAGCCAGAAGACTGGGATAAACTTTTCCTCTAATAAAGAGTACTATTGCACCATGAACAACAATACTCTGGATATTGCCAAAGATCTGATCGCCAGGGAGTCAGTCACTCCTGAAGATGCAGATTGTCAAAAACTTATTCAAGATTTACTTAAGGATTCACAATTTAATTTTGAAGAAATGAATTTTGCTGACACCAAGAACCTTTGGGCAATCAGAAATGTAAACAATCAAGATAATGCCGGACCCGTATTCTTGTTCGCAGGTCATACGGATGTCGTTCCTGCTGGCAGTTTAGAGAAATGGAATACACCTCCATTTGAACCGACTATAAAGGATGGCATTCTCTACGGTCGCGGTGCGGCAGATATGAAAGGTTCAATTGCTGCGATGATTAGCGCGACCAATCGATTCATCCAGGATTTTCCTGATCATCAAGGCAGTATCGCTTTTTTGATCACCAGTGATGAAGAAGGACCTTTTATTAATGGAACTGTCAAGGTGATTGAAGAGCTGCAAAAAAGAGAACAAAAAATCGATTACGCCTTAGTAGGTGAACCCTCATCAACGGCCAAGCTTGGTGATGTAATCAAAATTGGTCGTCGCGGCTCATTAACTGGATGGCTAAAAATTCATGGGGTTCAAGGACATGTCGCTTATCCTCACCTTGCTGAAAACGCCATTCATACCGCGGCCTATTTTATGGAAGAAGTCACAAAAATTGAGTGGGATAAAGGCAATCAAAATTTCCCTCCCACCAGTTTGCAGATCACTAACATCAAAGCAGGTGAAGCAGGTAATATCATTCCCGGTGAAATCTATATAGAGTTTAATTTTCGTTTTTCAACAGAATTTACTGCAATAGAGTTAAGAGATCGAATGACCACATTTGTGAACAAGCATTGCGAAAATTCTGATCTGGAGTGGAAACTCAATGGAGAGCCCTTCATTACAAAATCTCCTGAATTGATTAATGCCACCAGCGATGCAATCTTGAAAGTCTGCGGCATCAAAACGTCCAAAGAAACCAGTGGCGGAACTTCTGACGGTCGATTTATCGCCAAGACGGGCGCACAGATAGTTGAGTTAGGTCCAATCAATAGTAGTATTCATCAAGTGAATGAATTTGTTAATGTTGAAGATTTGGATAAACTATCTGATGTGTATTATCAGATACTCGTCAACCTACTGGCAACTGAAAGATGAGCTTAACCTGGCAACAATCCATCGGTATTGCCGAAGAACATCTGGTTGATTACGAGCAGCAGAGCAAACAAAATTTTCTAATCCATCAAGCAGTCGAGTCTGACCTGAATCAATTATTAATAGCTGCTAAGAGTGATGATATTGAAATCTCAATCATTAGCAGCTACCGTTCGTTTGAACGGCAACTGTCTATCTGGAATGAAAAATGGCAAGGCTATCGCCAGGTTTTTTCACGACATGGGCGCCCCCTTAATATTGCTCAAATGTCTGATATGGAAAAATACAAAGCCATCAGTTTATGGTCTGCCCTACCCGGATTAAGTCGCCACCACTGGGGAACAGATTTAGACATATTCTCCGCCAGCGCGATAAGCCAAGGCCACAAGGTAGAATTAATCCCAGAGGAGTTTTCGACAAAAGGCGTTTGCAGCGAACTAAACAACTGGCTAGAAAAAAATCTATCGAAGTATGGTTTTTTTAGACCTTATCTGAATTACCAACAAGGCGTATCTGCGGAAGCCTGGCATATTTCGCATATATCTACTAGCGACCAGATCTTAAAAAACTATCCTTTTGAACAATGTCTTGAAATGCTGAACCAAAGTGGCATTAAATCTAAACCATTTATTTGCGATAAATTTGAGCACTATAAAACTCAGTATTTTCTAAATATTTGTCAGGCACCTGTCATCCTATGCTTACACCAGTTCTAAGTAAATAGGATATATACTTAGAACCAGGAGAAAGGGATAAGGCCGGGCGTGTCATGAGTTCTTAGAAACTGTTCGCAATGCTGGCCTCCTTTCTCTGTCTTACAAATACCGGACAGTTTATTGGGACATGATCCCGTATTTAGGATTGATGGTATCGTAAGCAATACAATTACTCAACATAGTGTGGATGCGGAGGCCTAAAATGATTGTTGGAATTGATATAAGTAAAGACACTTTTGATGCGTCGTGGATTGAATCAGGTAAAGAGGTTAACAAAAAGTATGATTATACCGAGTTAGGTATTAAATCATTCTCAGATGATACGCCTGAAGACGCTCTGTTTTTGATGGAAGCCACAGGGGTTTATCATACGTATTTGGCCTTGAGACTGTACGAATCAAAGCGACAAGTTAGCGTTTGTAATCCATTAGTGATCAAACGATATTCTCAGATGAAACTCATTCGGTCAAAAACAGATAAAGCGGATGCTCGTCTGATTCGACAGTTTGGTGAAGAGAATAAGCCAGGCGTGTGGAGTCCGAACAGTGAAGAGATTAATGAATTAAAACAAGCACATGGATGGCTTAATGATCAAATCCAAGAACGGACTCGATTGTTGAACAGGCAAGAAGCCCATAATCATCAAGCGCAAAAAAGTTCTTTTGTTGTGAAGCAAATGAAAATACAGCTTAAGCATCTTAATCAACAAATAAAGGATTGCGAAAAGCATTTAGAGGTGGTTGTAAAAAAGTATTTTGCTGACTTGTATAGTCGGCTAATGACGATCCCCTCAATCGGTCCGAAAACGGCGCTGGAGCTAATCATTGTCACTGGTGGGTTTAGTCGTTTTGAAGACATAAAAAGTCTGTCAGCCTATGTTGGAGTTAGTCCTACAAACCATGACTCGGGGACATCAGTCAAAGGCAAAGGATGTATTGCAAAAATGGGAAATGGACGAATAAGGCAATTGCTTTATATATGTAGCTGGACAGCAAAAACTTGTAATCCAAGCTGTAAGGAACTAAGCGAAAGAATGAAAGAAAAAGGAAAACCAGCGAAGGTGATTAATATTGCCATCGCGCATAAACTATTAAGACAGGCATTTGCCATAGCAATCAATAATACTGAATATTCAGTGAATTATGCTTAAAAATGTTTGACATTAAGCACAGTTCATTGCGAGGAGGTACGACGCGGCAATCTCCTAAAGACTGAGTGATGTTCAATCTAGTAATATCGTGCCAAACCTTTGGAGATTGCCGCGTCGCAAGCTCCGCGCAATGACACGCAGCCTTTGAGTTTCGACTAAATAATAATTCCACGAAATCTCTCCGCCTCCGTTAATAACTCCTGATCAACACTGCGTTTAAGAATGTTGTCTAATATAGTGACTGCAGAAATATTGTCTTCACAATACTCTGCTAGAAGACGAGCCTTGAACAAACCAATTCTATCCCAAAATGGGCCTTCACCTGGTTTGCAGGAATAACTTTCAAGCAAAGACAGAGCCACTTTAAATTGTCGATTATTGTTCATTTTTTCAGCTAATGCCAACGCTAAAAGAGGCGATTCTGGAATAAACTCCAATCCTCTGCTAGACATTTTGCAATAAAATTCGGCGGCATGGTTTTGTTTATTACTTTCCATTAATTTCAAAAAATAGGGATTGGCTATTTTTTGCATATGCTTATCATTGCCCTGTACTCCATAGAGCAAGATTAGCTTTTCGTTGGCTTTGTAGTCCATTGGGTTATCATTGATCTTTTTTAGCAACAGCTTTTGAGCATCTTCAAACCTTCCCTCTTGCAAGAAGATTTCAATCTCAGTCAAATCATCCGTTGGCTGCTGCCTCAAAGATTGTAAATTGGTACTTCTAACTGAATAATTCAATTCATAATGGTGTTGAAAAACTAAATAACCCATCATCGAAAACAGTACAATCACTAAATAGATAGAAAAGGCATTGATCAAAAACTCAGCTAGAAAATTGGTGGAATGAGTATCAATTGAATCGGCACTGGCTACAGCACTAAACTGAGCGCTAGCGATCAGGCTAACAACAGCAATAAAATAAAGTAAAAAATAGGCTCCACCAAATAGCTTAATAATATAACTTATTTTGACAGGGTTAATCATAGATAAAATATTTTTCTCCATCATCAAAATAATCAAAGACGCAGGCAGCCCCAAGATGAAAAATGAGGCGATCAAATAACCGATAGCGGTGCCAACAATGGGGATAGCTTTACTTATCAATATCACCATAAAACCGTAAGTAAATAACATTTTTATAAACAAGCCTTTATTCTTGGCTGCAAAAAACTGCTTTAAGTTAGTACTGATTTTTTCACCATTAGCAATTTGTTCCATCAATTCAAATAAAAACTCTGTTAAGGGAATTAACAACAAAACATAAATGATCAAACCTATTTTCCCCTCGGGTAACAAGGATACTACCAGCGCATAAATAAAAATAACGATTAGCGGCGAGCGACGTAATGGGTAAGAAAATAACAGCGCTAACTTATTCCAAAAGGGAGGTATTTGTTCAGCAATACTTAAACTTGATAACGAGCGTCTACAAAGGGTGCAGCGAGGATAAACATCTTGATTGTTTTCTGGCACACAATTGATACAAAAACTAACTTTGCAATTAGGACAATTCCAACTAGCGGTTTGTTTGGGATGATATTTACAAAAAGCGTCGATTGGCACGTGATTGACGATCCGTTATTTGGGTAGTTGCAATATGGAATACGGGCTCACGTTTGAATTTCGCCCTCAAACCTAATTCCATATCAGCTTGCCACCATTTGATTCTGATAGCTCTTTCAGATAAGTCTGGTGTGCTTCAAATTCTTGCTCTGATGCGTTTATTACTTTAAAGGCGGCTCTTTTATCAGACAGTCTCCTTATGCCTCCTTCGTCTCTATTAGCGGTTAAATAGTCTTGTTTGTGAGTTAGAGTCAGATCTGTTTGTCCTCCGGTCATGCCCAAATATACTTCAGCGAGTATCTCAGAATCTAGTAAAGCTCCGTGTAAGTCTCGATGACTGTTGTCGATAAAATAACGTTTACACAATGCATCCAAACTATTCTTTTGCCCTGGGTGCATCTGGCGGGCTAAAACCAGGGTATCTAAAACACTACAAAAATCACTCATAACGCCGGGTGGTTTGGTTAACTGCTTCAACTCACTATTAAGAAAGCCAATATCAAAAGGCGCATTATGAATAACCAGTTCGGAACCTTTTACATACTCCAAAAAATCTTCAACAATATCTTTAAACAGTGGCTTGTCTTGCAAAAACTCATTGGTAATACCGTGAACCTCGATTGCACCGTCGTCTATTTCTCGCCGCGGATTAATATAAACATGATAATGATTGCCGGTTAATTTCCGATCAATCATTTCCACGCAACCGATCTCTATGATCTTATGTCCTTGAGTGGGTTCCAATCCGGTGGTTTCTGTATCTAAAATAATTTGACGCATTATGTTCTCTTAACTCTAATTTCTAATCTGGTAGATTATGTTAATTCATCAATACCACGGTTGGCTAAATCATCGGCTTTTTCATTCTCGGGATGCCCACTGTGTCCCTTTACCCAATGCCAATCAACTTGGTGACGCTGATTTTGTGTGTCTAATAATTTCCAAAGGTCAGCGTTTTTGACCGGCTTTTTTTGAGAGTTTTTCCAGCCCTTTTTTTTCCAACCGGTGATCCATTCAGTTATTCCTTTTCGCACATATTGTGAATCAGTCGTTAGCGCAATCACACTGGATTTCTTTACTGCTTCCAGCGCTTTAATCGCAGCCATAAGCTCCATGCGGTTATTAGTAGTTTCTCTTTCACCGCCGTAAAGTTCTTTTTGATGTATTCCTGCTCTAAGAAGTGCTCCCCAACCACCAGGACCAGGATTTCCCCGACAAGCACCATCTGTAAAAATTTCTATTTTGCTCAATTCTATTCCTCTAGACCTTTAAAGATTATTCACCAAAGAGAACACAGAGCTAACAAAATGAACTACTGGAAATAATCATTCGATTCGAAACCAATATAATTATAAATATAATGTTTTTGATCTCAATGCTCTAAACTAGTATTTTCTCTGTGTTCTCTGTGTTCTCTGTGGTGAAAATGTTTATTTTTTTGTTTTTCTTGCAGCTCGAAACCAAAAACTAACGCGTTATTTGTCTCACACAGTTTTCAACATGGACGCGAACCGAAGGTTCAGCTAACCTGGAGCCCACTAATTTTTTGTTTCGGCGCCAACTCGGTCTTATTGGCGTCATGGTTGATAACCTCTTTTTGGCAGTAATTATATAATAGCCCGCAAAATATTCGCAGCTAATTTTAGATAATTTTTTTAACCATGAATAATGATTTTCTTGCTGAATTTTTTGATCGGTCATACATACTGGGATCTCGGAGGTCACTTCAAATCCCAATAAGTGAAACCAGTCATTTAAGCGCAATCTTCCAATCGCTCTTGGTCGGTCCTTTTGACGGGTTAAGAACGTGATAAAACTATTTTTAATGCTGTGTGCACTTACAGGATTAGCAACCAACAAAATAATATGCCCTTCAGGAATTAACACCCTTTCCGCTTCTCTCAGAATCTGGTGAGGGTATTGATTTTTTTGCAAAATATCGGGCATAACCACTAGATCAATACAATCGGCCGCTATCGGTAATTCTTCATATCTACAAACTATGTCTGTATTTTCATCCAGATTTGATATCACTGTAGATTTTCTAACAATAATATTTTCTGAAACCAATGTTTTCGCTTTATTCGAATACAATAGCGAATGGTATCCAAAAATACCCGACAAAACAGGTTTTAACTTTTCTCTAACCAGCTCAATTCGTTTATCCGATAAACCAACCGTTTCGAACTTGGCTAACTTCTTTTTCCATAGTGAGGATATTTTATTAATCGCCTTCATGATGAACTCCAGAACTCGTTTAACCGCCGCCGACTATCTCTGTTCTACCTCAAGATACCTATTTCAGCAAAACTAAAAGCAATCCTTCCTGTCCGTTGAATAACATTATCATAGCGCAAGCTTGATGTAATCACCATTGAGATGTTTGCCCAAACGACCAAAATTAGTGCCATAATAAGGATAAAGGTCCGTTCTTGACTCAATCTCAACATAGGCATCATTCATATCATATTTGACATATTCAGCCATAAAAAATACCATTTGGTCACCTTAGTATCTCTACTATTATCTGAAACAGCACCAACTATCAAGAAAAAGTAGATAACGTCAGTTAAATCAATTAGATACAAGAAAAAAATAAACAGGAAATCGATTTGAAAATTAAATTTATCGTCATTATTTGCGCGCTTCTATTAAGCGCCTGCAACACAATACAAAATAAAAGCACGCCAACTTCAGATGTTAGCCCGATAAACAGTCCAAAATTACTAGTCGTTGAACAGCCACCAGCTCTACAGGTTTGCCATGCTCAAGAAGGTCCGATTGACCCCGAGTCTTATGGCGACGCTTGGCAAAGGGTTAGCCAGCAGCTCTCCTTGGAGGTGCCAGATAATCGCAGAGTCAGAGCGCAAAAATCCTGGTATGTTAATCACCTATCTTATTTGAAACGTGTTACTAAACGAGCAGAACCCTATTTGTACTTTATTGTTAACGAACTGGAAAAAAGAAATTTACCTCTCGAACTAGCACTCCTGCCGATTGTTGAAAGCGCCTATGACCCTTTTGCTTATTCTCATGGCCGGGCTTCCGGCATGTGGCAGTTTATTCCTGGCACGGGCAAGGGGTATGGATTAAAACAGAACTGGTGGTATGACGGGCGACGCGATGTTTTTCTGTCTACCCATGCTGCATTGGATTATCTATCTTACTTAAACAAACGATTCAAAGGCGACTGGTTGTTAGCACTTGCCGCCTATAATTCGGGTCAGGGCAATGTTAGTAAAGCCATTCGAAGGAATAAGAAAAAAGGGAAACCAACGGATTTTTGGTCATTAAAACTCCCCAGAGAAACAAAAGCCTATGTACCAAAATTATTGGCGCTTGCGGAAATATTACGTTCTCGAAAAGAAGCCAATATTGCCTGGACCGAGGTTAAAAATCAGCCCTATTTCGTCCGCGTACCAACCGATGTTCAGATCGACTTGAGCCTTGCAGCCGATTTGAGTGAGCAGTCTATGCAAGATTTTTATCGAATAAACCCAGCGTTTAATCATTGGGCAACTCCTCCCAAAGGACCACATTATTTATTGATCCCTATTGATAAGGCTGAAACATTCGAACACAATTTGAAGACCATTCCAAATGGTGAGAGGATCGCTTACAAACGATACAAGATAAAACAAGGCGACAGTCTGATTAGCATCGCAAATAAATATTCAACCACAGTGGAGTTATTAAAAAGCACTAACAACATTCGAAAGAATCGCATCAGAGCCGGTAAATCTCTACTTATTCCAGTCGCTTCAAAACACCGAGAAAAGTATTCGAAAAGTAACCAACAACGATTGCTAGCTAAGCAAAATACCAAAAGAGCGGGTAATAGGAAATCAATTACTGTTGCAAATGGCGACTCTTTTTGGACTATTTCTCGTCGCTACAAAGTTAATCTACGCAGTTTAGCTAGTTGGAATAATATGGCACCAACCGACACACTTAAAGCTGGGCAAAAATTAGTTTTGTGGACAAAACAACCGGTCGCACAAACGGCACTTATGGATTATCAACAAAAAACTCGAAAGATCCATTATAAAGTAAGAAACGGCGATTCCTTTGCCAGAATAGCTAGCAAATTTAATGTGAGCTTAAATAAGATAAAAACCTGGAACAAATCGTTGAGCCGAAATAAATACCTGCAACCGGGTCAGTCGCTGACTTTGTTTGTGGATATCACTAAGCAGTTCTAGTTTACCATCACAGAGAAACTAGGCTCTTTTGCTCCGTTTTTTATTTCCCTGGTAAACCATATATATATCGGCACGGGAATATTGTGATTTTTCATGAGGTGATTGTTTTTCGACAAATCCTACTTTGTCGTACAAATTAAGAGCGGGTATTAGTTGGCGATTTGACTCCAGAACTAACTCCTTAAAATCTGTCGCTTGATATTGTTGAATAGCAGCGTTGACTAGTTTTTCACCGATCCCTAGTCCCTTATAGTCATCATCCACGGCCATTTTTGAAAGTTCTAATTGTTGATTGCTGATAGCTATCAATGCCACGGTTCCTATCACTTTTTCTTTGTCGCGAGCCATTAAAATAAATCCGCCTGGATCTATGATATATTTTTTTGGATTCGATAATATTTGGTGATCAATATCTTCAACATAAAAATATTTTTCAAGCCAATCTCTGTTTAATTGATAAAATTGCTCTGCGTGTTCCTGTTCAAAATGAATAATTTCAATTGAATTAATAATCCTTTCCCTTCGAAGTTCGGCCATCCTCTCAACCAGATTTTGCTGGGATAACTGCCTTTCAAGTAATTCGATGCTGTTTAACAAGTTGCCACCGGAGGATAACATAAGCCGCCCGAGAACAGTTTGTAGGTCACGCCAAATAGGCGCTAATTTATCAAATAATTCATATCCTGCCGGCGTAATACTTAATAGACGTCGCCTTTCATCAGCTTTATCAGTGTGGTGGTAAAGCCAGCCTTTGCTTTCAAGCTTTTTACTCATTTGACTAATTGCCGGGTGGGTTTGGCCCAACATCTCAGCCAATTCGGTGACCGACATCGACTCGTTTTCATTGATAAGTTGCAAGATTGGAAAATTTCGTCCCTGGAAGGAAATATTTTCTGAACTGTAAACATCGTCGATATGGCGATAAAGATTATCACTAAGGCGTTTAAGCAGAGAGCCGAGCCCAAGGACTCCTAAGTCATTAAGATTCTTCAATATTTATTCCCTATTCATTATTTGTGTAATCAATTACGTAAATAATATTATCAATGCAAATTGAGCTTTGCAAGTTTATTGAAAGGTAATATTTACACCGCCTCTATCCGAATAAAGTCAGAGTCCCGCCGAGCAAACCTGAACTAGTCGAAATACCTGTGTTGAGGCACAAAACTATTTGACGTTTAACAAATAAAGATTGGCTCTCGCCTGATAAACAAATAATCTAAAAGCAGTAATTTGCTCTTCTGAAAGAGGTTGTTCGACCCCGCCATTGTCCGCGTATAAACAACCGATGACTTTATTTTCCACTAACAAAGGACCCCAGATAGAGCTAGGTCGCTCAAGTTGTTTAGTGATTTCACGAAAGGTTTTTCCTTGTTGTCTAAGTTCACTTGATAAAACAATGTCACGATTAATCAATACCTTTTGTTGAATTTCAGGGATCTGAGTAGCACAATTGAAGTCGAAACGCTGCTTAACATGGCTGTTGCTTCTTTCAATCACGTGTTTGGCGAATAATCTGGAACGCGGAGGATTCATCAATCCAACCAGGCAGCAATTAAAGCCAGCACCTCTGGATAATCCTTCCAACAGCAATTGCAACGCTAAATTGATATCAAAAGATTCCTGTACCAAGCTGGACAATTCAATAATGGCGTCTAGCTGATTAGCTGTAGAGATAATAATTTCAAAAGGCTTCTCCAAACCTTTTTTCGGTTTTGAACTTTGGCATCCGGGAAGATTCAGACCAAATCCTTTCAAGCTTTTTTTTGTGGTCTCAGCAGCCTCCAATAATCTTTCCTGCATATATTCCGGAGATTTATTGCAATACCGTGAGATACTTTTTGAATGATTTTCAACGGCCATATCCAGGCCATTATTTTCGCAGGACAACGCAAAACTGTTGGCTAATAAAATCGAACGACAAACACTGGTTTCATTATAATTTCCCGCTATGGTGTCACCAATCATCGGTGCAATGCCCCAGGAATGACAGAGGGCCAATGTGAGCTCATTAAAATAACAGCCAATGAGATCTTTTTCCTTACCGCCTTCAAACGGGTAGCTATCAGCCAGGTTTGCAGTTATTTTATCGGTCGCCAGAAGTGACGAATAAACCGATATTTCGCCGATATTTATTAATAGAGCAGAGATAAATATCTCTTCAACATCCTTATCGCCTCTGATATTAGCAATTTCTTTAGCCTGGATCGCAGCATGAAATGAACGTGCAAGCACAGATTTTAGTGTTTCCGATGCGTATCCTTTCAAAAAATTCTCAAGTAATAGACAACTGGTGCATATTTCTTTGATGGTCTTGTGGCCCAGTAACATGACTCCGCGGCTCACAGTTCGAATAGTATTTCCGTAATGATTAAATTGAACACTATTGGCAAGTTTAAGTACCGATGCAGTCAAACTGGGATCTTTCAGGATGGTTCTAGTCAGTTCAGAGGAATGTGATCCGGCAAACTTATCAGCGCTGGAGAGCTTGTTAATATTTTTGCTAAAACTAGGTAGAGACGTTTTATGTAATCGTCTTAGCCAGGCATCTTTATTATTGGGGATATTTGCCATGTTGGACCGGGTTGAAGGAACTTAGTCTTAAGTATAGACAAATTTCGTGATTTTGTGATTTACCGTTATCTACTGACGAGATCTTGCTTTGTGAGATCAACTGACCATACAACGGATATCCTGGCCAAACTCAATACAGCCACAGCCAACCCAGGAGGTAAGGTTTACCTTACGAAAAGAGGGCTTTCAGCACGATAGATCGAGTCATTAAAATTTATCGAAAATACTCAAACAGGATAGAACTGGCCCGACGATTGAGCCAGCATAAAGGTTACATGATTAACTGCAGACAAATCTCATTGTTACTTTGTAGTCATCTGATCTATCTTCTTTATGACTCGCGCCCGTTACCCAGGCCATAGCAACATCTGTGACTTCTATATCTTGCTTTTCCTTTTTAGAGATACCCTGATAAACGGATTTATGACTAGACACTTTCAGCGCTCTTTGTGTTTTTTCACATTCAGCCTTAGCACTTAACTCTGCATTTTTGTAGGCTGAATCTTCAGTTTCTGCTGTTGAAACCATATCATATTCACCGTCACTCAATGGAATGATTGAGGTGTGAAATCCTTTTGCAGCGCAGCCCGACAAGAAGGCAATAATAACCATCGTTAAAAGTGATTTAGCTTGTTTAAATAATATCATTGAATCTATTTCCCTTAAATTATGAACGTAAGATTTTTGTCCAGACGGACAGCCGAAATGCTACTAGAGGATCTCAGCCGACTCAATCAATATCAGAACAAAATGATACCCAGTTCCACAAATAAAAAAGCACTATTTAATTATCTGGTTTTTATTACGCCATTAAAATAATCGAGCTATTTTGCAGGCTATTATTTCCTCAAAAAAACCTTCTTGTTTTAATGAACAATAAGCATATTTCTTCATGAAATATAAAGAAATAATCAACACTTTATTTTCCTCAAAGGCAATTCGTTTAGAGTTTTATCAATTCAACTCGACGATTTAATAATCGCCCCTTATTGTCAGTATTAGAGGTCACAGGTGATAAGGTACCGACACCTTTGCTGGATAACTGTTTTGCAGACACTTTGTATTGATGTTGCAACGCGTTTTTAACTGCATCTGCCCTGTAATTTGATAGTTTCATATTAAAATCAAAATCACCGGTGTTGTCTGCATGCCCAACAATAGCGAAATGTACGTCGACGTTAGTCTTTATCAATTGACTCATTGACTCTAACGCTGCTGCCGATTCAGGTTTTAAAACAGATGAGCCCGTGTCAAAAAAAATTCCATCGACAACAACTCGGCCATCTTTTTCAAGTGTTCTTAGTATGTCATTTGTTTTTACCACAACATCAAACCGGTGATCAGTTGGTGTTGATATCATATCAACCAAGGTTCTGGTTTGACCGTCGATATCACTGATATAAAAAGCAACATACTCAGTTTCTTTGGTTTCCACGGGTGTTTTTTGGGCTGCAATATAATATTGGCTGTCTTCTTTATCCCCAACAAGATTACTTAAATACAGTTGCCAACCAGCAACATCACCGCATAATTTATTTTCACAGGAAAATATTTCCTGGTAACCATTCGCCAGTAAACTATGTTTAATTTGGGTATAAACATTGGTCGCACTTTGCACACTATCATAGTCATATATTTCTCGACTGTATTTACCTCTAAGCTGCTGACTCGAATTAACTCTAAATCCTTTGGTGTATTCATCAGTATCTTGCTCCAAATAAGCTGGCGCAGAAGTAAGCAGTGTATAGTTGTCTTGTACCCTATGCGTTTGTCTGAATAGTTCGACTTGCTCGCCTATATGATTAAGGCGCTCCTTTGCATGTATATTGTTTAACGTCAAAGCTAATATTAAGGTTGAGAATCTGAATAATTGTAATATTGTCATTTCTATATCCTAGTAAATTTACTGGCTATTTAAGATCAGCAGCCGCAGAAATCGGACTCTGCATTCTAACAACAGCATGGGCGGATATAGCCATAAATCTGCCGCCACCAAAAAGAGAGCCAATATTGCAAACTTTTTGCTCAGGGCTTGCCGCCCCCCATAAAGCCCCACCTTTGATAATTTGATAAATTAGGTCTCTAAGGAGTGGCACCTTTAATTCATAACACCAATAAGTCTTAATTTTTAGTAAATTGGCATCCTGAATATTGATTTGTTGTTTCTTTCCATCGACTGTTATATCTTGAGGATTGGTTGAACGGAAATTTAGGTTATCATTTGGCATAATCCATTGAAGTTTTTCTTTCGGCTGATCACTTAATTGAATCATTCTATTCACTTTAAACTTATCGAACACTTCTTTAGTTGGTGCAACAATTGATACAGTGCTTTGTTTAAGACTCATCGCTTTTTCATAAGCTAATGATGTTAAATAAGCTTTGCCAAGCCCTTTGATAATGCTTTTATCCCCTTTGACATATTGTGCAATCATGCCATTGGCCAAAACACTCTTCATCACGGCAGTATCCGCATGATTTAACGCACCAGCGCGCACAGCTTCAAAGGTTGCCGTATTTAGCGTTGCTTTAGCGCGATAAGCATAAGTCATTTCAAAAACACCAAAAAGCAATGCAAAAAATACTGGCATAATAATGATGAATTGAACCAACGATTGGCCCTGGCATTTTTTCATCTCATTAATCCCTTTTGGTTTTCTGTATGAGTCGTTGGTGTAACCCTTTAATATAATGCTGGTATTGCGAATCTTGGGGAATAATTTGTTCTGCCGTTTCTAAAATCAAAGTGGCTTGTTTCACTTTAGCCAGAGCTAAGTTATACCAAGCTCTTCCATCTTCGTTATCCAACTTAATAGCTTCTTCAAAACAACGGATCGCTGCTTTCATTCGAGTCTGGCGCACATAAATATTTCCTAGTTTTAACCAGGCTTCCTGGAGTTTTGGCTTTTCTTTGGTGATTTTTAAAAAGAGTTCTTCTGCACGTTCAAGGCGCGCTTCATCGTAAGCATCATTGGCCTTTTGTACTTTTTGTTCTAAAGTCAAGTCAAGTGTCGGAATGCCGTCAGTCCTCTTTGAACCCGATGAGCACCCCACTAATAATGTTACAAACAACAGGGTAAGTTTTTTCATTTTTTGTACTCATTAATCATTAATATTTCTCCAATTATCAGACCATGTATAATAATACTGCCCTCAGCTAACTCCATGGTATGTTTTGCTTGTTTACAGCGAGCTAATCGCCAGGGTTTCAGGCTTTTTACGAGTTTGACTATCTTCAAATTGGCATCGAGAAATACCAGATCAATCGCGAACTTCATCCCAAACATATGGATCGATGAACAGTTATTAATTAATAAAGATTCGTTTTCGCTTAACCTATTGCGCCCAAGCAATCCTTTTGCTCGTTGTACAAAATTAATTGGAATGAACACATCTGAGCTAATGCATTTTCCATGGGTTGTAAAACATCGACTACTCACTTTTTGCACTTACCCTGCACCACTCGTAAAACCAGGAAATAACTGAATTAGCACCGGGAAAAGTAATATTATGAAGGTGGTTGGAAAAATAAATAACACTAGCGGCCCTACCAATTTAACTGGTGCCTGCATCGCCAACTTCTCTGCGCGTTGAAACCGTTCTACACGACGTTGATCAGACTGAATCCTCAGTGTCGTACCGATTGATGAACCTGATTTTTCTGATTGTGCGATAGAAGATACCAGACTCGATATTTCTTTAATATTCAATCGTTCAGCCATATTTTTCAGGGCCGTGACTCTTCCACTACCCGCTTTAATATCACGCAGTACTTTTTGAAATTCTAGATTGAGTGGTCCTGGAGGGCCTTTATCGACTGACTGCAGTAGTGCACCATTTAAATTCATACCTGCTTGAACTGCCATGGTAATAAAATCAAGATATACTGGCAGCAGTCTAATAATTTGTTTTTCGCGTTTTTTCCTTCGATCAGATAAATTAAGCTCAGGAAAGAAAAATCCCAATAGCGCGAATACTACTGGCACCATACCAACGTTTTTACCCAAAGTGGATAACCCCCACCAGGCCAGCAACGCAAACATCATTGCAGAAACGATTTGCAAACCAAAAAATTGTTGCGGAGTTAATAGATAACCTAAGCCCGATCGTTGTAGCCTTTTTTTACTTTTTTCTATGTACTCAACGCCAAGATGTTCGCCTAAATAATGAGACATCAGATTAACTAATGGCCACATTGTCCGCATTAATATTGGCAGTGGGTCCATATATTCACGATCATCTGACGGTATTTCACGCCTTATTTGGTAAACAGCAATACTCAGGAGTAACGCTGCCAAAGCAACTGCGCCACCTATTAATAAGTGTAAATTGACTTCAAACATCGATATTCACTATTTTCTGGATTACCAGATAACCTATTAGTAGCATGACTCCCATGATCGCCATTAACGTCCAACCAAGCCAGTGAGTCCAAAAAATGGACATTTGTTTCGGCTCCATCAAATAAAGTCCATAACCTAGCACAATAGGAAGAAGAGTCATCACGATCCCTTGGGCTCGCCCTTGTGCCGTTAGTGCATCGATTTTTCCCTCCATCTCAATTTTTCGTCTTAAGGTATCGGCTAGCCTTTCTAATGTATCAGCCAGATTACCTCCAATTTCTCGAGATATCTGCATGCCTGAAACAACTAACTTAAAATCCATTAGTGGCATTCGGTGGTATATATTGTTGAGCGCCTGATTAAAATCAACGCCGACTCTGAGTTCTCTCAGAAACAAATCAAATTCTTGCGCAACCGGCCCACTCTCTTCTGAGACGACTGATTCCAGTGCTTGATTCAGACTAGCCCCAGCTTTCATTGCCGTCGATGACGATTGCAACATATCCGGTAGTTGTGCAATAAATTGAGTACATCTGCGTTTAGTTAAAAACTTAAAAACCAGTTGAGGAACAAAGCCCATTATCAGACCAAAAATAGCGGCTAAGATGAAACTGCCAAAATATAAATAGCTAAATATAAACGTTACAACAATCATTACGATATTCAACACAAATATTTTTTCCGGTTCGACCAATAAAAATAGATCAGCTAATTTAACTCTTGCATGAGTAGTAAAAGTATTTTGATATTGTTGAGCTGCCTGGGTAAAAAAATGAATACCAATCCACGCCAATAGGCCGGCAGACATAGCAGCAAAAAAAGCAATCAAGAGGGTATCACTCATGAAAATACCCGACCCGATGAAAAAATATCCATATCGACTTCAATTCCGCGTTTAGCGAGCAGTTCATAAAATTCAGGCACAATACCGGTGGCTTCAAAATGTCCTCTAATTTTTCCTTTTTCATCAAAATCTGTTTGCTTGAAACGAAAGATCTCGCCCAGCTGAACACGATCACCTTCAACCCCAGAAATTTCACAGATACTGGTCACTTTTCTTGTTCCACAAGCAAAACGTGTCTGCTGTACGACAATGTTCACCGCAGAGGCAATCTGCTCTCTAATCGCGAGTATTGGTAGCTCCATTCCAGCCATCATTATCATGATTTCTAATCGAGATATACAGTCACGAGGGTTATTAGCGTGCGCAGTGGTTAGCGAACCATCATGTCCGGTGTTCATCGCCTGGAGCATATCTAATGCTTCTCCGCCACGACACTCACCAACCACAATTCTATCGGGACGCATTCGTAAACAATTTTTGACCAACTCACGAATGGGCACAGCTCCCTTACCTTCCTGATTAGGAGGCCTCGCTTCCAAAGATACCAAATTGGTCTGACAAAGTTTCAATTCGGCAGCATCTTCAACGGTTATGATCCGTTCATTTTCCGGTATGAAATTTGACAAAACATTTAACAAAGTGGTTTTTCCTGATCCGGTGCCACCTGAAATAACGGCGTTTTGTTTGAATTTTACAACGTTTTCCAGAAACTTGACCATTTCTGGACTGATTGATCCAAAGCCAATTAAGTGCTCGGCAGTAAGACGCTCTTTCATAAAACGTCGAATAGTGATGCAAGGCCCTTTTAAAGCAATTGGAGGAATAATTGCGTTTACCCGCGACCCATCCTTTAAACGGGCGTCAACCGCAGGCGAACTCTCATCAATCCTTCTACCCAGCGGTGCAACAATTCGCTCTATCGCTGACAACACAGCTTTATCGTTGGTGAAAGTGACCGATGATTCAAAAAGCTGACCATCTTTTTCATAAAAAATTTCATCGCTGGCATTAACCATGATTTCACTGACCCCTTCCATTTCAAGCAGTTCTTCGAGTGGTCCTAACCCAACGGCTTCATCTAATACTTGTTTACAAAGTTCCGATTGAACGATTTCTTTAGGTAATGCAGTAAGACCTGAAACGATGCCCTTTATCAGCTTATCAGAAAGCTGTTTTAGTTCATCATCTGACATTTCATTGACATTGATTCGTCGTAAGTCCATTTGTTTTAATAGTTCTTGATGCACAATTTCTCGCCATTGCCTCAACAGATTTTTTTCTACATCATTTTTGGTTTCAAGTTCTTTTTTTGAATCTTGGTTCTTCTCTTTAGTTTCAAATGCTATCTCGCTTTTATTTCCTGTCTGTTGGTGTTTGGCCCTGTTTGTTTCAATCCCCTTGTCATTTGAAGAGATCTCATCACCAGCCTTTAGGGAAGCAAAATCATTTGATTGTCTTTTCTGCCGGTTAATAACTTGCACGTTATATGCGTTGATCTGGATCTGATCGCTTTTTGACAAAGGACCAAATGTGGATATTTTTTTCCCATTTACAAGCGTTCCAAATTTTGTATTATTATCATTGACGAATATTCCATCAGGCGTCGCATAAAAAATGGCATGTTCCTTGTCGACCTTCCAGCCGTGCAAATTGACGAGGCAATCGGCTGATTTTCCTAACGTGCATTTTTGTTCGGTGCACAACAGGTTGGCAACATTGGTACCTTTGATGGTTTTAACAATAAGTTCAAACATGGTCCGATGCTCTTGTGATGAAAATTCCATCCATCTTATTCAGTCCCAAAAATAATCTCATTAGTTCAGCAGCTCGTCTTCTATTTCGGATTTCTTAAGTACTTTTCTTATACTGTCAATATGATCTTGTAAATTTCCCGGTATTGTATCTTCGGCAGTAACTATCTTGGGCGTAACCAAAATAATCAGTTCTGTTTTACTTTCGTTAAAATTCTTTGAGGAAAACAGTTCACCTAATATCGGTATATCACCAAGCAACGGAACCTTTTCGACCGCTTTACTATCAGAAATTTGTACCAAACCAGAAATAACCATCGTATCGCCAGACTTTAAGTTAATAACTGATTGTGTTTCTCTGGTTAAAAGCCCCGGTACACCATTAACGATCGTTGAAAAGTCCAAGGTACTCATTTCTGCGCGAACAGACGATACAATGTTGCCGTACTCATCAGAAATAGGCAGAATATCGAGTTGAATGCCATAATCTTGCATTTCTACTACCGGCTGACCAAATTCGTTGAGTACTGCTAAAGGATACGACCCGCCTGAGTGAAAATTGGCTTGTTCGCCACTCCTTGTACTCAGATAAGGCTCCGCCAACGTTCTAACCACACCATCTTCTTTTAGTAGATTAATTTGTGACGACAAGCCAAAAGCAATACCGAGAAAAGAAAAACTCGATTCATCGTTAAATCCAATCACCGGCGAATTAGGATCAAATAGTTCACCTCCAAATTGATCGTTCTCATTTGATAAAACGTAACGACCATTTGCTCTAAAATTTTTAACAAAACCGATATTTGGTCCTGCGGAAGCTCGGTCCCAAGCGACACCCAAATTTTTCGCATAATTTTTGTTCACTTCTAGCACCTGGATCTTAAAATTAACCATGTCTTTCATAACTACATTTTCTGCAGTTACGATTGAGATAACACCGGGGAATTGCGTTACAACATTTTGAAACATTTCATATCGGTCAGGTGACACTTTGCCTTCAACAACGAAATAATTATCAACGACTTTGACTTTCACTTTCTTGAAGCTACTTAATACGTTACGTATTGTTCGCAAACCCTGCACAGTATTTGATGCAGTAATAATTACTCGATAACTTTCAAATCGTTCGCCTTTTTTCCAAATATGGATATCCGTTTCACCGGCCGCCTTAGGGATCAGCAATAGCTGACCATTGTCTAAAATACTACTTCCGAGTATTGAGTCCAGACCAATGGCAACGCGTATTACATTACCAACATTCAATGTTTTAACCGAACCAACGTGTAGTGATACAACTTTCACATTTTTCTTTGCACTATCAACAAAATTTGAGTTCAATAGAGAAAAAATTACTGCAACAAAAATAATACAACGTTTACTCATTCTTATTCCCTGATTTTTATTCAACTGCGGCTAGGTCATCTGAATTTTTATGACTGTTTGGTATGAGATCGTCTTTCTTTTTTTTTGACAGACTGTAGATCATCTTTGAACTGTCCATCTGCGAATTCAAAAATATATTTTTTGTAGTGGGTGCTATTACGCCTTGCTTACTATTGCTCGATGAATAAAACTGGTAGCTTTTAGAAGAACCGCTGGTACTATTTAGGTCCAATTGAGTAATTAGATTAGCATCATGCAAATGACGATCATGCTTATTGCGCAGCATAAAAACGATATCCCCAACGTCTCTAGCAAGAACCAGTTTTGATGCGTCACTAAACCCAAGTCCGACGGTAACACTCGAATAACTTTGTACTGCCGTATTTAACGCCACAAAATCCTGTTGCTTTGAAACTAGGGGAAGGGCATCTACCGCTAAAACTCGGACGTCTTGCAAAAGGGGCCTTAAATTCTTCGCTGAATTGATACTTTCATCATCGTCGACGTCCATCACCAGCATTAAGTCAACATAGTCTCCCGCAACCAACATGCCAGAAGCCGAACTTAGATTATCTATTTCCAGAGTAATTGCTCGTTCATTTTTCTCTAATAGATCGGAAAACCGCTCAATTCCTAGACCTGCGACAAAATGCGAAAGCAGTGGTTCTCCAGCAGACATCGGATATTTTATGACTTGTCCATTATAACTGTCAAAAACATCTGGTGTTATTGCAAAGGCTGAAATATTATCAGAAACTATTTTAGCCACAGCCATATTTTCCGGACCGATGATATCTCCTGGCAGTAGATCAACCGAGGCGACCACATAAGAGGAAGTAGCAGATTTTTCACCGATAATTTGCTCTCGTAGTAATCCTTCTTTATTGGTCAAATACCGCGTTGCCAACCAAAAAGCGCCAGCGGCGATCACCAGGGCTATCAACAGTAACCCCCAACCTTTTACAGGACTTCCCTGCTTTACTTCAGTCATATCGATTTACATTCCCCATACAGTAGGTTTTTTGTTTTGATAAAATATCAAACTTTTTTGAATTTGATTCTTTCGTTTATTTTTTAGTTTTATCTTTCTTTTTGGGAGCATCTGGCAGTTCGGGCAAATAGGGTAAAGACGCGGCGTATATATAAGCCGAATGCTCCGTCTTAACTGCATTAATTAAAAATTGAGAAAGCGATACACCTTTAAAAGGAGCCGCAGGTATTGGTACAAAAAGAGTGGATACCAATATTCCGACACCTAATATGTACTCGGCCATTCCGTATCCTGCCTGTCTTTTGTTCATCCTGTTGTTCCTCATGATCTATTGGTCGATCTATTTTTCAACGATGACAGCAATCACATTGGTATCATTTAAAATGGCGTCCTTGGTAACAGTCAAATTAAATTCATTTGCACCTTTTCTCATCATCATCGCCCCCTGATCAGCGCTTTGTGAAATGCGTTCTACTATCCAACCTTTACTCCGAAATTGTTTTTTGTAAAAAGCAATATTGTTGGCTAACGTGGAACCGTTAGATAACCAAATGGTGCGTGATTTCTTATTTAAGTCAGTCGCATTTATATCATTTATGATTTCACTGCTCTTTAATGAAGGAAAGCCTTTGCCAAGAATTATTTTGTTCTTTAAGATAGCCGGTAAATTGGACAATGCAATAAACCCATGGGTTTTATTTTGCAGTTCATCATAGGTTGCTTGAACGGTATTAAGTTTTTTATTATCAATCCAGGAAATTATTTTCCAATGAGCGAATTCTGACACCTTAATGTCGCCGACCTCTTGGCGATAGAAACTGACTAAATCCGCAAACTTTCTGTCCGTGTAAAATTGCATGATTCCCAAATCCATACCATTCATTTCCATGTTATCGGAAACCACCTGAGCTTTTACAAAGTCAGGAATTAGCAACTTGTTAGTGTGGATATCATTCGAATAAGCTGGTTGCAAAATAACCAATAAATTGATCAATAAAATTCGTTTCAAGAAGGCTGATTGCAGATATTTCATCATTCATTACCTATTTGTTTTTATAGGGTGCTAGTCGAATGCTCGGTACGGCTTCAACTTCAACATGACCAAACTTTAAGCTGCTTGAACTAATATCTTGAGTAATAGGTATAATGGAAGCAATATACCTAAATTTATTTAATATATCAGAATCTAGTGCGCTAAATAGTACAAGTCCTTTTACCCGACGTTTAGCATGTGCGGGGCCTGCGGCATTCCAACCATCGGTTAAAATGGTATAGGACTTGGTAATCTTTAAATCATCTTTTAATACATCTTCAAGAAAATCTGGTTGTTTCAATGTTAAATCAACCGTGGAAGTATAAGCACCGCTCAAATTCAAATCGAAATTACCTAGAGCCTGAAACGCTGTAAAGGCTTGATCAATAACACTTGCTGACATGCCATAAGCGGTGTCTTTTTGTGATAAATCACCATTGATAAAAGACTTTTCATTATTTTTATCCGCTTTGTAAATAGACACTCGCCCGCCACTATCATCAAACCAAAATGACTGAGTCATTTCATCAGCTGTTTCATTGGTTTTATCTTCATTTTGTGCAATGTAAATAGACGCATTTTGATTAGCAAAAATTCGATTTTCGATTTCATGAGCAATCTGTTCCATACTCTTTTCTGTATTGATTTCTTGGTTTATATCCTTTGCAGCTTCTGCTAAGGAATCCGGCACCTTTTCGTACCAGACAGTTCTTTCCCAACCGCTATAACGAGAGGCGATCTCCATTTTTTGTTTGCTTTCAAGCGATTTTCCAATATACATAACACCCATCATTAAGGGCATTAATACCAGTCCTGTTATAATGATGAATTCAGCCATCACTGCACCGCGAGAGAGCTTTGAAAAGTAGGGTGGTTGGCATGTTGTTAAGGGTTTGATCATCATAATATTGATTGCCTTCGCGAGTTTGCGTTATCATATGCTTTCATCAATTAAAACCCATCATTTTCGTTTTCTTTATCTCTTTTAATAGCCTCTTTGCGATCTTCTTCTTCCCACTGTGCCAATTCTTCTTCAGTTGCATTTTGATAATCTATTGTGAAAATATTCAGTGGTATAGCCAAACATTGCCTCCAAAATATTGGTGCCCCCTGTTCCCCCTTGCCGCGGTATTGATAAGCCAAGCTAAATTGCATTTGTGAAATCCTTGAGGGACCATACGCTGAATCTTCACTAGAAAAAGGGTAATCCAGTCCATAACTAGTTACATGGGATTCAAGCCATTCTTCTTTTGTTGTGACTGGTTCAAAAGTTTTGGCTTCCCTGGCCAAGATAGAAAATATAACAACTCCATGCTGACACTGTTGAAAACGGTCATATTTTCCCATTCCTTCAATCTGTCGATCCGTATAATAATCCAACTTGCTAGACATCCCTTCATCATAAACTGACTGGTATGGATTTTTTTGCTTTGACAATCTGAGCGCAGTTTTGGTAATTAATTCATCATTTGCGGCTAACGAAAAAATAGCTGCCAGATACGCGCACCCTAATGATAGCGCGATTTCTTTTATCCTGTAATCTTTCATGATAAGTCCTGTTAGCTGTTCTGAGGATTAGTGGTGGTGTCTTACACCTCAATAATCGGATAAATTGATTACAATAAATGTGCTGCCGCAATGGCGGCAAGTCGTTCTTCGTTATTGGTATCGATTAAGCGAGTCTGCCAAAAGGGATTGTATAAATTCCCGTATTCCCGATAACCATCGGGTCTTGGCCATAAATCTCTAGGTCTGGAAAAATAAGTTTCGGCCTTTGATAAGCCGTACAGTTTTTCATTTACTATGCTTCCCTGTTGTTCAATTTTTAGAGTGTCACCCCGGTCATATTGTGAACTTTCACTATCAAGTGTTTGTTGCAAACGAACGCTTTTAGATTCTTTTGTCAGCATTGAAATCATTTGTGGGCCTGTATCTTTTTTGTCATTTCTTTTAAGATCCCAAAAGGCTCTTAATCCTTCTGTTCTCTCGATATTATTGCCACGGTCCACATAGGCGGCCTGAGAGCCACTCATTCTATTATCCAATGCGCCATTCCCCCAATGTCGCCATTTTTTCTTTTCATCCAATTGAGATCCTCGATTAAAGAACGTCGCTTGATTTCGGCTTTGCGATCGGTAAGCAAAATTTCCTCGATTTCTTCGTCTGTTTTTGTTTAGCGCATGGGCCGCCCCCCCTCCCATTGGAATTGCCTCAAAAGTGTAGGTCTTCCACCAAGTTTTTATTTTTAGCCAAAAACTGACAGTATCCATGGCTGTCCACTCCCATTGCAGGTTTTTTCCTCGTCCCTGCTTAACTTCCATAAAGTCCGTCCCGCCCTTTTTTTGAATGGAAGCTTTCATTGAAAAACCGCCCAATCCAGCCCCCATCCAATTCATCCACGGGTCGCTACGTTTTGATGAAAAAGGATCACGGGAATCACGCACTACTCTGGCAAATTCTCTGAACCGTTTAAGCTGGCGCTCTCTACTAGCATTTCCTCGCCGAGTACTGGCGATCCTATTTCGCTCGACGTCCTGCTCCCAGGAATCCGCTAGTTTTTTTAAGACATAAACTCCTTTTACGAATCCCTTCTTTATATCTCCATCATTTGCCTTACTGACTTCGTTGTAGGTCCCAACTGCCATTTCCGCGGTTGCCTTTTGAAACGCCCCCTGACTTTTTGATATACCTAACGCATAGGCATCAAGGACTTTTACTGTAACACCGGCAAACTTATCAAAAACTCTTTTTCCTTTATCGGTGATCGTAGCAATTATTTTGGTAACTCTTTTTAGAGGAACGCCAACCGGGGGAAATAGCTGTGCCCAGGTAGCGACGTCATCAATATTCTGGATCATCCTGTCAAGCATATGGATCCATGAACTTAGTCCCACCATTTGTGCCATTGCCACCTGATTGGCAACCATCGCACGATTGGTATAAGCGATAAAGTTCATATCACGGGTTAATACATTCATAGTGCTATAAGCCGTCGCATCGGCAGTATTTTGCATTCTGATACGCTCGGAAGCCACAGTGCCATTGTCATAAAGAGAAAAACCCGCCAACAATATTGCAGCAATAAAGGCGAGAAATAACACCATAGTGTAGCCCTTTTGTTTTTGATATTGCTGCACAATAATTTTCCTTTCAGTTTCGCTTTAACCCAAACTAAACGGGGTTAGTCTCTGACAGCGGCTGCTCTTTACCTTCCTGAGCAAGAAATACGATTAAGACAATAAACCCTATGACAGGGATCAAAACAATCAATTGCCACCATCCGCTGCGGTTAGTATCGTGCAAACGCCTTGTCGCTATACTTATACTCGGAATAAATAAACCCAATGAAAATATCAAGGTTAAAAAAGATGTATCGATAATCCCTTCAACAACCACCAGTCCAATAAAAATAAGCAGATAAAAAACAATAAACATCCAATATTCTGTACGGTTTGCCCTACCGGAAAAATCGGTATATTTACTTAGTGAATCCAAAAAATATTGCATTACAACCTCTTTGTATTATTCGTTACAATCCCCGGTTACAAACCGGGGAATTATTTATGTCCAGATCTAATGAGCAAATTAAGCTACTCTACCGCTGCAGCGCCGCCTTCTGTCGCATAATCTTTTAGTGTCGCTTTTTTGCCGCCGAGCGTATCGGCTTTTTTCGCTTGAGAAGTTACCTGCGCACTCGCAGCGCTGGCTTTATTGCCTCCGAGTTCCGAAGCCATAGTCCCCACCTGACCACGAACCACATCGCCAAACATAGTAAACGCCGCGATTGCTGCTACAGCGATCAGTGCAACGATTATGATATATTCCGTCATACCTTGACCCGTGATTCTTTTTTTCATTGATTGATTTGTCTTTGCTTGATAGCGCATAATTTATTCCTTATTGATTTTAAGTGTGAGAATTTATCCAATCCCCGTTACATTTCCACCAACTCCACCCTTCGGTTTAGTTGACGCCCTTCAGTAGCTTGATTGGTGGAAACGGGCACTAGCGCCCCTACCCCTCTTGCTAGAAGTCTGTTTGTCGCAATACCGTGCTGAGTGGTTAATATTTCCACAACAGATTCACCGCGTTTTTGCGATAATTGATGATTAGAGCTTTCTTTTCCCTGGCTGTCGGTGTGTCCAACAACATACAATTTTAGTTTTGGATTGTCTTTCAGAAACTTTGCAATTTCATTGAGTGATTTATTGGATTCCGGTTTAATCTGATGACTATTAGTATTGAAATGAATTCCATAAATAGCCACCTTGCCTTTTGATTGCATTGATTTTTTCATTTCATCCGCCGTAACTGTCACGAGTCCCGTTTGAATGGATTTTTCCTCAATGACGGTCTGCGAAATCGTTGTCCATGGTTTGCCGACAATACAATAAAATAAGTAGAGGTTACGACTACTTGCCACTTTCAAACGAGCCGTGATGATCGCAGTACTGGAATCCTGGCAACTAAACCATGCATTATCACTACTGGAATGTTTTACAAAAGGAGAATAATCGTTCATACCATCGCCACAGTCTTTTTCACCAGAGCAGTGATATAAAATATCAAAATTATTTTTCTTCAATGCTTGTAGATAATTTTGTATTACCTGATATTGGCTGGTGCCTGGTTGAGCCCGATACTGAATAAAGGTTGCTTTTCCGCTTGCCTGAAACAAGTTAAGTTTCTCTGGCTCTGTCAGCTCACTGTATTTAATCGCAGATACGGGCAGTGAAGCCTGGACGAAATCCTTTACCTGATAACCGCGGATATAACTACCCCGGTAACGGCTAATGACTGGATGATCTTTTGAGTTTTTCTCATCTTGCTTGGTTTGTTCGGTTAGCCCACTGAGCGATTTTTGATCGGGATTATAATCCCGGGTGTTTATTTTTAAGTGACTGTAATCAAAATCTTTTTCTTCGATAATACTTTGAGAAACTTCATCATCTTCAGAACACAGATACAAATAAGTATTTCGCTTATCTGGTCGCTTTAAAACAGCAGTCAAAATGTAGGTATTGTCATAATCACCACATTTTTTGTAAGTGCCACGATAAGTTCTCGCGGTACTCGCAAGCTTTAACATGTCCTTGCCACAGTTACTTTGTCGAATATCACTACCGGACTCACATTGAAAAAGAATTTCAAAACCCGACTGTTCAATTTGATAACGATAAGTTTTCAAAAACTCATATTGAGATGATTGATCTGTCAAATAGTAATGAGTAAATGAGCCTTTACCCTCAATTTTTAAAATGTTTTTTTGTGACTTTGCATTATCAATTTTGCCTACAGGGATCTCTAAATCGATATAGTCGAAGATGGTTTCCCTAAAATTTTTTGATTTTTCAAACCGAGAAATAAGCGGATAACTTGATTGATTATTTGCACCGATACAACCTGAGTGTAATAGGGTGGAGCCGATAATTAATAAGAATATTTTATATAAATGACTTTTTGTTTTTTTCATTAGGCATTCCTTTGACCTTTTGTTCTTTCCTTTCGCCAACAAATATTTTTGTTGTTTTTATGACGCTATACTATCTATGCGTCATTTTTTTGTCTATACAATAAACTGTGCAATTTCTATTTTTCTTCACAAAAGAGAAGCGCGTCACATAAGGACTTTATTAGTTTTATGACCTGAAAATATCTCATATTGTAAGCTCAATCATATATTTCATTATGAGATATTTATTATTCCTAAATCCCCTGTGTCAGGGTAGCTATTGACTCATAACTTGAAGATCATCGTCACCAAAAATGATCCTATTTAGCAAATCAGCACTCACTTTATAATGCCTAACTAAACACTCATCGATTTTTCGAGACTAATTTGACACAAGATGGAATATACTGGTAATTACTTCGTTGGGCTAGTTAACTACAGATGGTTCCTGTTTATTTTTTGTGCTCGTGTAATAAAACGGCGATAACATCGACTAACAAATATCCACTGTATAAATATAAAATTAATAAAGGGCAATAATCATGACAACTCCAAATGACCACTCAGTTGAACCATCTAATCAAGAATCTAGCCGTGCCATGGAAATATTTGGTAATATTTTTACCGCACCGTCGAAAGCGATGTCTCAGGTACAGGAAAAATACAGCATTGCTTTTCCACTTATCTTAATGGCGTTACTTACCGGTTCTGTACTATTTTCCTATTATTCAGTAGTCGATTACCCTTGGTTGGTTGATTATTTGGTTGAGTCGACTGCTGGTGAGTTAAGCAAGGCCGAACAAGATCAAACCAGAGCGGGATTAGAAATGATGTCACCCACAGTGATGGGAGTGATTAGCGCCATCACTGTGATGGTTATGACCGCTGTCATTTATCTTATACAGGCCGTCTATTTTTTAATCGTTTCAAACATTACTAATGATGGCTACGAATTTAAACAATGGCTATCCTTTGTATCTTGGACAGCTATACCAGGCGTTCTCGCAATCCTTGCGATGTTTGCTTATATGCTGTCGTCAGCGAATGGACAACTTCCCCCCGATTCACTTAACCAATTGAGCCTGAATGAACTAATTTTTGGATTAGATGCATCTAAGGGGCTGGGTAAATTGCTATCTACAATTCATTTGGCTCAATTTTGGAGTTTTGCTGTGATGATCATTGGTTATCAAATATGGACAAAAAAATCGACTATGACTTCCGCGACGATAGTCCTGTCTCCTTTCGTTTTATTTTATATTGGCTGGTATCTTCTATTTATATAGGTTTTAGGGCCATCATTAAACTCTTTCTCTACCGAAGGTTTAGCTTCGGGTAGAGGAAAATAAACTACTCCCTTATTTAAAGGCAAAATCATGAAAAAGACCATCATTATCATTGTCATTCTTGGCTTGGTGATAGGGATCCCGATATCAAAAAAATATCTGGCTAGCGGCAATACAAAAGAAGTATCAATCGAGAAACTGTCTCAGCATAAAATCAAGGCCTCAATATTGGCATCGGGTCAACTAAAACATGAAGACCAAGTTAAGCTTAGCGCCGAAGTAATTGGCAAGGTAACTCGCCTACTTGTTAAGGAAGGTGATCAGGTCAGCAAGGGAGAGTTAGTTTTACAAATTGATGACGAATCCTATATTGCCGCTGTAGAGCAACAAAATGCCGTTGTGAGTCAGCAAAGTGTTGCTATCGAACGTCAAGAGCTAGTGGTTACAAACCTCAAACATCAATGGTTAAGGAAGTCTGAATTATTTAAGAAAGGTCTTCTCGACAAAGATGCTTTTGAAGCTATCAGTCATTCTTATCAGGTTGCTAAAGTCGATTTAAGAAGTGCCCACGAAATTCTAAAGCAAGTACAAGCACGGTTGCAACAATCGCAAGATCAACTCTCTAAGACTAAGGTCATTTCTCCGATCAACGGCATAATAACTTCGCTGGATATCAAAGAAGGGGAAACTGCTATTTCAGGCACTACCAATATTATGGGATCATCGCTGATGACGATTGCGAATCCAGAAAGCATGTTGGCCGAAATCAATGTCGATGAAGCTGATATTGCCAATGTTGCAATTGGCCAAAAAGCAGAAATAATATCAATTGCTTTTGCCAATCAACCGATTATTGGTAGAGTAGAATTAATCGCATCAAGCGCAAAACAAACCCCTGGCAGACAAAGTTTGAGCTTTGCAGTCAAACTCAGACTAAATAAAAGTCACTCTGTTAACTTACGTCCCGGCATGAGCTGTCGCGCTGAAGTTTTTACACGGGGAGAGCAAGATAAATTGGCGATTCCCATTAAGGCGCTAAGAACCGATGAAGACAATGATGCAGACAAGGTAGAAAATTACGTTTTCCGTTTGAAAAACAACGAAGTTGAAAGAATAACAATTAGCGTTGGCATTTCTGATGACGACTATCAGGAAGTGACTAGCGGTCTTGATGTCGGCGATCAAATTATTGTTGGACCAGATAAAATATTAAGACATCTTAAAGCTGGTGATGTGGTTTCGGTTATTGAAAAATCGCAAAAACAATCGATTTTTTCATCAACCGAAAAAAATGTATCTGCCCAAAAATCTGGCGGGTAAATTGGAAAAACACACTAAGATGAGTACGGCGACGGAACTCTTCTGAGTACTCCATGTTGGCGTACTTTAGTTTTGATAAACAGGCCTGTTACCCTCATCTAACGCCATATTGAGTCGTATTAACCTAAGAATAAAAAAATTATGTCATTGATTCGATTAGAAAACATTTGTAAATATTACAGTATGGGCGATCAGACTGTAAAGGCACTCGATCATATAGATTTGGTTATTTCCCCGAATGAATATATTGCCTTTATAGGTTCATCCGGCTCAGGAAAATCCACAATGATGAATATTTTAGGTTGTCTGGATAAACCTACTGAAGGTGATTATCAACTCAACAACAAAAGTGTTTCGCTACTCACTCAGGACGAACTTGCTGAAATTCGAAATATTGAAATAGGCTTTATCTTCCAGAGTTTTAATCTACTTCCCAGGGCCAGTGCTCTTCACAATGTGATGTTGCCGCTGGTCTATCAGGGAATTCCACTGGCAAAACGAAAAGCAATGGCCATGAAGGTACTTGAAAAGGTTAATTTATCCGACCGAACCGATCATATGCCGAATCAATTGTCTGGTGGTCAAAGACAGCGAGTGGCGATAGCAAGAGCACTAGTCACAAGTCCTTCTATTCTTTTAGCCGATGAACCTACCGGAAACCTGGATAGCCAGACTACAAAAGACATTATGGCACTTTTTGATCAACTTCATAAGGAAGGGCAGACGATTATAATGGTCACCCACGAAGATGAAATTGCTCGTCATTGCCAACGAGTGGTGAGATTAAGTGATGGTCGAGTGGTTGAGGATTATCAAAATCAAACCGATGGCCGTATCGAATCAGAGGTAAGGGCCAATGTTTAGCTTGATAGAAAGTTTTCGAAGTGCGATAAGTTCAGTTAGAGCCCATGGTTTTAGGAGTTTTCTGACAACTCTAGGGATCATAATTGGTGTCAGTTCAACCATAGCAGTAGTATCAGTCGTGCAGGGACTAAGCTATTCTATTAATCAACAGTTTGAAGGATTTGGCGCTAACTCAATTTCAATTCGTTCTGTAACTCCTCGTGGGGAGAGATTAAAAGGCAAAATTGCGAGAATTACCTCTGGCGACTTAATTGCCATCCGCAAGAATTCTGAAGGGATAGAATTTATAACCCCTCAACTACGTTCAAATATCGGTGGCACAAGCCCACTAACGTACAAAGGAAACCAAAGTTTTGCTCAAGTCGCTGGCTCGACCTACAGCTACCAGAATGTAGAGAATCTAGACATTAAGTACGGCCGTTTTATTTCCTACGGCGATAATCAAACTCGTCGTAAAGTGATTGTTATCGGCGACAAACTTAGAGAGGATTTAGAGTTACCTTCAAATCCTGTTAATGAGTTTATTAATTACGCAGGAGAATGGCTAAAGATCATCGGTCTAACGGAGAAAAAAGGTTCATTTTTTGGTTTCAATCAGGATAATATTGCCATATTACCCTATAACACGATGCAGGGATTGAACGGTAATCTTATTCAGCCTGACATATTTGTCCACCTGCAGCTTAAAGATATCAACAACCTTGAAGCAGTCAAATCTAGACTAACCCGTATTTTACGCAAGCAACATCGATTAAAGGCTGGTGGAGAAGACGATTTTAAAATTGAGACTCCAGAACAGCTTACCTCAGGTATTTCAAATATAATTGATACAATGACTGTGGTTTTAGGTGGAATTGTCAGCATTTCGCTACTTGTCGGTGGGATTGGAATTATGAATATTATGTTGGTATCGGTGACAGAAAGAACTCGAGAGATTGGGATTTGCAAAGCTATCGGAGCAAAAAGACATCATATATTGCTTCAGTTCCTGATAGAAGCTATCGTCCTTTCTTTACTCGGTGGAATCATCGGGATTATTTTGGGTTATGGTTTAGGTATGTTGGCTGCGGCAGCGATTCCAGGTTTTCCACCCGCCAATGTACCATTATGGGCTGTCGGGATTGCATTTGGATTTTCGGCTTTTGTGGGAATTCTATTTGGCATAATTCCAGCTGCAAAAGCTGCGAATTTAGATCCGATTGATGCTTTGAGGTATGAATAACAAAGATAGAACAGGTTATATTCGTTGGATTGAAAATCTCAAAATTCGAGCCTTTACTCGTGGAGAATTGATCAATTCATCGATGAGGTATTTCATCTTGAATAACTCGTCAAATAGACATTAGACCTAAAATTCTCATTTAAATAGCAGATTATTTTGGGCAAAAAAAACTAGCCTTATGGCTAGTTTTTTTCTAACTTTAATACCTTATAACTTGGAAGCGTTCTTCTTTTGATTCTTCGCAAAACCAGACCACTGAACAGCTTGTCTACGCCATTTTTTATACTTGCTAGCTTTACCCAAAGCACCAATAGCGCTGTTATATTGCTTCAAACCAAGGTGGGCCAACGCTTTACGAAAATGCGCTCTACCTTCGTCTTTCAGTGAGCCCTTTGATAATGCCGTATTAAACGCGGCGACAGCTTTTTTAAATTGCTCATCATCTGCAAGCAGTTCAGCCTGCTTAAGGTCATTTTCTCCAGAACTTGTCTTATCCGCTGACTTTCCATAAGCATGAATAGCTTTTTTCAATTCGCTTGCCACATGAAAATTAGAAGCGATGTTCTTCCAATTTTTTTCGGTATCCTTTACAAAGCCTTTTTCAATACCTTCCTTTAAAATAACGGCGGTTCTATAAGGTATATCATTAAATGCAAACATCGATGACAATTGCTTATAGTCACTCTCCGTCTCCATGTACCCTAATACATAGTACATTTCCATAACTGCCAACGCGTCATCTAATTTATCTTGTTGGCTATACATCGCTACAAGATTACGCCAATAACGTTTTTCTGTTGGAAAATCTAGGATAAGTTGCTTGAGTATCAAAATTGTTCCATCGTATTCCTTGAATTCGAAATGAGCGTTTAACATGACTCCGAAAGCATTCTTGTTAGGTTTCTTAGACACTTTGGCTGCCCAATAGGCAGGACAAATCGATTCTCTTATTTTTCCCGTATCAGACAAAATCGCAGCAAGGAGTAAATAAACATTTTCGTTGTCTATATTAGAGTTTTTCAACCATCTACGTAGATATTCAATGGCTTTGCCTTTTTGATCATTTGTGTAAAGCATTGTCGCAACATTTTGGGTCAAATCCTGTAGTTCTTTAGGTTGAAGATAACCCTTACCAAAATCCAACGCCTGGCTAAAGTACTTTGTAGCTTCATTGGTTTTACTTTGCTGTGCGTAGGAAATACCTAAATATCTAGCGACAGTTGCCTTTACATAAAGGTTATCCGTCGAAGCCAGTAATTTCTTAAAAAGTTCAATCGCTTCGACATAATTCTCTTCAGCCAATTTTTCCAGAGCTCTAGATATCCGTTTATAACTTCTTTCAGGTAATGCTCTAATCTGTACCTTAGGGATTTCCAGGTTCTTATTGATCAATGGCTTACAGTTTTTAGTCAAGCTAGTGATCGGCACATTAGCCGCCCCTGCAGACAAGATCCCCGTTATCATCAATACAGGAACATAAAATAGTGATCTTTTTTTCATATCTTAAATTCTCTTCCTATTATTCTGCGGCTAACTGAAATTGCATAGTGTAAACCATGTTCTTCTGTTCCATCGCTTTACCATCGACTACTTTAGGCTTGAATTTCCACTTATATATGGCACGCCGCGCGTCTCGTTCAAATACACGACGAGGTTGAGCATCGATTAATTCAACATCTTTTGGAGTGCCATCGGGGGAGATAGTAAATTTAAATTTCACCCAACCTTCAATTCCTTCCATAGCTGCTTTTCGGGGATAGCGAGGTTGAATAATAACCATCGGTATGGCCTCTCCATCACTCATCGGTCCCCCCGGTGGTCCTAAATACAAACCGTTACCCGCAAGACCAACATCAACATTTCCCATATTCAAATTCATGCTTTGGACCTTAGGTCGTTCCGCTTTCGCAACACGACGAGTGCGCGGTGGTGGTGGGTTTTTTGGCGGTTGTGGTTTCTTCGGCAATCGTCTTACTAATAAATTAATATCGTCATCTGGTTCAACCATATTAATTTGTACAGTGATGGCCTCTTCTTTTAGAGGCGGTCTGACATCAGCCTTAATTAAATAGGCCATAAGTATAAAAAGTGAAAAAGTGACAGTGCCACCTATTCCGAGACCAATAATAATTCTTTGCATATTATAGCTCCGCTGCTACTGAGACGTTTTTGACGCCAGCTGCCTTAGCCGCATCAAGAACTTTTAATAGAACACCTGCATCTGCACGGCTATCTGCTTGAACAACTACGGTACTTTCTGGATTCTCCAGTAACATTTCTTCTAAGCCAGCTTTAACTGCTTCTTTGTCAACTTTATTTTTTAGCATATAAATATCACCTCGGTTGTCTATACCGATAAATATGTTTGCTTTAGGTCTTTTAGTAGCAGTTTCTGCATTTGGCTTGTCAACTGTAATACCGGATTCTTTTACAAAAGAGGCCGTCACGATAAAGAAAATTAACATGATGAACACAATGTCCAGCATCGGTGTCATGTCAATTTGAGCTTCGTCCTGAGCTGACTTAAGTTTTTTCCTCGCCATAATTCTTTATTCCTAATAATTAGATCCCGGTTAGTTATAAGTTCCGTCTACACAATCTAGTCTGTATCTTTTACTGACCATTACCAACTAATTTGTGACTAACCTATCGGGCTTCGATTATTGTCGCCCAACCAAAAATCTATCTGATATTCTTGGTTGAGTTAAAACATTAGGGCGTCGAGCCCTATGTTACGATAATGCTTAATGATGCGGCATATGATCCGCTAGTTCCTGCGCTCTCACATTAGCAGAATACTCCAATCGAGCACTGACAAATAAACCTGAAAGCGCTGCGACCATTCCGGCCATTGTTGGAATAGTCGCTTTGGATATACCAGAAGCTAGCAACCTAGCACTACCTGTACCTTGAAGTGCCATCAACTCGAACACTTGAACCATTCCGGTTACCGTACCTAACAAACCAATCATTGGACAGATTGTCACGATGGTTTTGATAACTAATAACCCTGAGTTCAACTCCTCAGTCATTTGAGAAATCCAAGAGTCTCTAATTCGATGAGCTCGCCAGGAAGTGGTATCTGCACGAGCGTCCCACTTAGCAATCAGCAAACGAGCGCGCTTAGGGTAAGTGCGACTAAAAAACCACATTCTCTCAATAATCATTGTCCACATTGCGATTAGCGCAGCAGCAATAAACCACAAGACTCCGCCACCTACATCAATAAACTTGGAAACGGTATCAATCAGCTCCTCAAGAAATAGCATAAATTATGCTCCTGCTTCTTCTTCGTGTTGAGCGATCAATCCAGTACTTTGCTCTTCCAGCATATGGTTAAGCCCTTTAGCAATACCTGCTACAACACTATGCAAAAGAATAAGAGGCAATGCAGCTACAATTCCTAGTACAGTTGTAATTAGTGCCGATGAGATACCGCCGGCCATAACTTTAGGGTCACCTGCACCGTATAAAGTGATACTTTGGAATGTTTCGATCATACCCGTTACTGTACCAAGCAATCCCATTAACGGAGCAACTGCCGCAAAAACCTTAATAATTGTTATTCCGCGCTCAATGCGTGGAGTTTCCTTTAACACAGCTTCATCTAATTTCAATTCCAGATTTTCTGTATCGTCGTCCTTATTAGCCAGATACACAGCCATAATACGCCCCAATGGATTGTTACCAGGAGTACTTGATTTAGCTTGTGCACGCATTTTGCCGCGTAAAGTAACGAGTGTGAACATTCTTTCAAGCACAATCAACAAACCAATACCTAACACTACGAAAATTGAATACCCAACAACACCGGCATATTTTTCGACTCGTTGAGGCCAGGATTCACGTTGTACTTCAATCGTCAAAATACTGCCTCTTGAAGGGTCGATTGCTAAACGTTCAACCCCTGAAGCAACGTCTTGGTATGGTTCAATAGTATTAACAAAAGAACCATTTGGTTGGCTTAACAACTGATTGACATCTTGTGAACTTCCATTAAAGACAAGATACTCTCCGTCGGAAACTAAATTAAAGCCACCAATACGGCTGATAGTTCGTTGTTCTTTTCGGCCATCTCGATTAACAATTTCCGTGGTAAATTTAACCACTTTAGATTGTTCGGTCATTTCATTCTGGATCTCGACCCAAAGCTTTCGAATTTCTGGAATTTCAGGAAAAACTTTTGCCTGTGCCAAATTTTCTAAAAATGTATGACGGCCTGGAAACTGAGCTGTAACCACTGAACGTTTAAATCTTGCTGCAGAATCACCAGCAACCTGACGTACAACGCCGATCATTTCACCCAAAGATCCAGCCTTAAGCATTTTTGCTGCTTCTAATTCCGCTAAAGCTTTTTCGTTTTTTTCATATTGCGCTTTAAGACGATCTGTTCGATCTTCTTCGCGTTTTTGTTCTGCTTTGGCTTTATTTAACAAAGAACGTTGCTTATCCCTTTGCTTTCGAAATTCTGTAATACGCGCTGAATTAGTTTTTGACTGGCGAATCTTGTCGGCCTTAACTAACTTTAAAAGCTCACTCAAAGTTTCAGCAGCTGGTGTTGCAACTGCACCAGTATCTTTTGCTTCTTCGGCAGCAGAGACGTTTAAAGTAATGCTTGCCAATACAATAGCAGCTAATATATTTTTAATTTTCATTATTCAGCCCTCTTCGCTGCAGGGATTGGTAGCTCAATAAGGTTCATTGTGGCTTGTTTGTTAGCCATCTTGATCCCATTCTCAATTGATCGTATATAAGAATCATCTAATTCTTCATATCGTTTCTTTTCAATATTCCAAAAACCGGCGCTTTTACCATCTAAGGTCAAGTATACGAGAGCAACACGGCCAACTTGTAAGAAATCAACTCTGACCTCTTCAGTTCCGTCCATAATTTTATCTTCGTATGCGCTAATACTCTCGCCGTATCCGATTTCAGCCTGATAGGCCTCTAAAATTTTACGGTATTTTTCAGAATTAGGGATATCAGCTCGAATCATGTAATTTTTCAATTTATTGATTCTTTCAAGACGGGTTTCCTTTTTAAAAGGAATATCGATTTGAACAAAGCGATCGATGGATGCAATCATTTCATTCATTAGCGGAATAACACCACGCTCGGTCGCATCAATGGTATCCATTTCTCGTTGAATCGAGGCCATTTCAGCTTCTTGAGAATTGATTAGTAGTTCTAGCTGGTTGTTGTAGATACGTAAACTGTCAATCAACTGAAGAGTGGACTTGTATTCCGCACTCAAATCAATTGCTTGATCGGCAAAACGGTCAATCCGTTTTTGGGCATTGATAGTGTCTTTATTGATGCTTTTCTCAATTTTGACAGATGAATCGTAAGGTCCTGCTGCAAAAGCACTCCCAGCCATGAATAAAGCGGTCAGCGAAAATGCTGCGGCCTTAAGTAGGTTTTTTCTATTGCGACTATGCATGTGGCTTCCTAATTAATTTTTTAGGGTTGAAATAAATTTGGTTGGATGAATTACCATTTATGAAAAACCATTATAGATCTATGAAAAATCAATAAGAATTTCAAAAAACGATGGACTAATGTCACTCTAACTAATACACCAATATGACAAAAACAGGTCCGTATTTTTACCAACAACTGCTACTTAGTTACTTAATGTAATTATTGTCAAAGTAGCCGAAACTTTTACTTACAAAGTGCAATGCAATATTCACAAATGCACAATGTGCCGACTATAAACAGAATTTTTCGACGAGTCAAACGTTCTCGGCCAAGAATTTGTTGTTTTGGTTGTTTATTAGTCTAGTTGGCAGAAGCAGCTTGTTTAACGTGCTATTTATTATCTATATTGAGGCTTACAAACGCTCGGCCAATAATATGTTACAGGTATTTTTACGCCGTAACTTACCAGGAAAATTCTAATATCGTCAAGTTTACAATTACAATCAACTTGTTACAACTGTACTACATCCTATGTATTTATTCAAGCTCCATTTTATAGGGAATATTTTTAAATTCGCGGATAAGACATTCCTGTCTAGAATCGCTTAGGCGATCGGAAATATCAGTAAGATTTGATTTCATCAAATTAGCCTAGCATATCAATTACCCGACTATAATTTGCAGTATTATCTTAGGCAAAAAAAAAGGGTAAGTCGCATAAATACGAGCTTACCCTCAATTTTACTTCTTTTTAGCTATTTTTAGATTCTTCTTCTAAATAATAGAGGAATTCCTAAGAACAACAATAAGAACCCCATAGAGCCGCTATCGCCCGTAGCACTAACACCTTCAATAACAATAGTTACCTCATCTGAGGAGGTAAACTCACCATCAGTAACTGTCAAATTAAAGGTATAGGAGCCATTTACCACTTCGTCAGCGTTAAAGAAAGCGCGTGGAGTACTTGTACCATGAAGAGATACTTCTCCAGGTCCAGTCCAAGTAAAGGTCAGCTGATCTCTATCCAAATCAAAAGTAGTAGAACCATCCAGAGAAATCTGAACTAATCCAGCCCGGTCAAGGGTTATGTCTTCACCAGCATTAGCAACTGGCGCTACATTTGCCGTTACGATAGTCGCACTATCTGTAAATGCATCTGAATTATTCATATCACTCTCAACCGTTAAAGTGATTGGTGAGTTGTCAGTTTCAGCAGTTGTTTGCACTTGATAGCTTATTTTATAATTGCTACCCATTTCGCCAGCTGTGTAGCAAAGCTGTGAGTTAGGTGCAATCATATCACTAACGTCGATACCGAAGAGTCCAGTAGCATCTTCTGCTCCGGCGGTCGAACTTCTAAAGTTAGGAGCCATGTCGCCATAAGCAACAACATAATCGTAAGGACTACCTAAAACACTGTTATCGGTATAAGCCCATAACGAGAAACTATACTGATCATCACTAGGCAAGAAATTACCATCAGCGTCTTGTCCGGCCCACGATTGTAACCCGTTAAAATCTAGGACCACAAAACCGAAACCTAAATCATTATAGAGATCCATTGCTCTAACACCGCGGTCCGTACCGTCTTCAACCACAACCATATCTCTCCATAGCATGGCCAACATATCATTGGGCGCTGCTTGATTTGGAATTGACTGATTAGCCCATGGAGCAGTACCAGAGTCGCCTGAGAACATCAAGAAACCATCATCGGTCAATGTCATACCACCAGTCTTTGCTTCTCCATAATGATTGAATTCAATATTTCCAAATACATTAAATGAGAAACCATCACCCGCTAAATTATCGCCGGTAGTTGCGTCTACAAGAGAAGGTACACCGAATTCAGACCCTAGTGGAGTATAAAAAGCTTCTCCAAATAGTGACATACCATCGGCAGCACAACTTGCAGAAAGTGAACTACTAGTAACCGAGTAACCTGCAACCGCGTTAGATGTAAGGTTCATAATAAAACCGTCACCTGTTGCAGGGGTCAAATCAATATTCAAAACACCGGTATCTAATTCAAGACCAGAACCACTAGCCCAGTTTTGTACGATAGCTCGATACATACCGGCTTCTGGAGCTGCAATACTCGTTTCCTCATCGGCTAGAGCAGTGGCGGCAGTAGCTACTGTTGACCATACGCCAGTGCCATCACGATCCATTTGAATAAATAGGTCATTGTCTGAAGCAGTTGAATTCCTTATGCTTGCTTCCAATAGTAGTGTTGCAGCAGGTACCTCAAATTCGAAAACAAACACACCATCAGTCAAGTCAGCAATTGAACTATTATCAGAATCTTCTGCTATCGCAAAGTCTTCCGAAGCGCTAAAGCCTACCGCATTTGGATCCTTGATAATAACGTCAGCTTCTCCACCTTCAACAACAAATGAACCTTCTACCACCGAAGTACCAGCAGCAAGATCAACTGTCAAAGTGTAGTTAAGATCATCCGAGTAAAGGTTTCGATTTACATTAATGGTGTAATCGATAATATCTCCACGAGTCACTGTATCAGTTTCATCAGAAGACATAGTCACATCATCGGCAACACGAGTAATAGTGATAGGGAAAGTGCCAAGTTTTGCGGCACCAGCCATGACTGTAATATCACCATTAAACACATCACCAACTGACAGATCCCAATCCCATAAAAATTCAACATCAAATGGCGTAAAACCATCATTACTAGCAATTGGTTGCACAATTTTTACCACAGGCAGAGCGTCTGTTTGAAATGAGACCGTTACATTTATAACGCCAGTATCAGTTCCACTAGAACTTGCTTCCCAATTTTGAACCAAAGCTCTGTAGGTACCCACCGCTGGAAAATCAGTAGACACGGATTCTTCCGATCCCGCGGCAGCACTCGCTCCCACAAGTACCCAGGTTTCACCATCAAGTCGCTCGATATAGAGGTCAAAATCGGGTGATGTAGAATTAGAAAGTGAAACTGACATATTCAGCCCACCTTCTCCGACCTCGAACTCCTCACCAATATACAAATCATCGTAGCTGTCGTTATAAGGTACACTTGCTGAAGCTGGAGTAGGATCTTGATCTAACTCAAATTCTTCTGCTATCGAAACAGGATCACCCGCTGCGCCAAACATACCATCCAGAACGACCGTTAGATTGTCTGTAGGCGTAGTATAGAGCCCACGAACCGTATAAGAACCACTGTTTTGACCAACTTTTAGGTCAAGAGAGTCAGGTAACGCCGGAGCAGTAATCTTAGCAAAAACAGGCAAATGTAATTCAGGAGCGCCTGCAACAGATGATGTGATGATAACGTTCTCAAAGAATGTTTCACCTGCAGGTACTTGAGCGGCATTCACCACAAAGCTAACCGTATAATCATTACCAGCAACCGCTTCAATTGAACCGGGAGAAGATGAAATCGCACTATTAGTTGCACTGAAGGCATAAGTACCATCAACTTTAGCTGTAAACGTTCTTGTCCAAGAACATACTCTCTCACATAGGAAATTAGCCATGCTTGGAGTATTCAATGTCTTAACGTCACCACCAAGCTCAGGATCAGCCTGTTCGTAGTTATAAGTAATTTCAGACATAACTAAACCGGCATTCACCGCTTGATCAACTTGAACACGACCAGCGCCAATGTCAAAATGATCGGTTGGCGTTACACCATCTTCTTTAACCGTGTTAGCGGTAGTTGCGGTCATCATCAGGGCAGAGCGTACTTCATCAACATTCCAGTCTGGATGTGCTTGCATCACTAATGCAGCAGTACCAGCAAGATGAGGAGAGGCCATTGAAGTACCACTTAAGAATGCAAAATCAGCAGGAGCTGGTCCATTAACATCCATGAAGGGTTGATCGTCAGCGTAAGCAGCATAGACATTAACGCCAGGAGCCCCTATTTGCGGAACAATCATATCAACAAAAGGATTAGAACCTCGAGATGAGAAACTAGCCATTACATCGCCACCAGCCTGATTTAATACAAACGCAGATGGGTCAAACGAAGCAACTAATCCAGGAGTGGCAGCTAAGCTAGCAACCATGCTGTCGCCAGTGTTTTCCGAAACCATAACAGCTGGAATTGTGGTAGAAGAAGTAGCACCCATTATAAAATGGTCATCGCCATCTCTATTATTATAGATGATGACAAATACAGCACCGGCATCAGTAGCGTTATTAATTTTATCAAGAAAACCACAACTACCACGGCTAATTAATGCTGTTGAACCAGCAAAAGCGTCTGCAGGAAATGCATCGCAACCTTCAACATCGCCGCCATCCACAACACTAGCATCAACTACTGGAGCGTCAAGATCATCGGGTAACGCAGGGCCTTGGCTTTGCGTATAAGTGAAAAGACTGCCGTCGAAAGCCATAAGAGAATCAAGCGTACGACCGTGATTGGTTGCAGCCACTGAGGTGTACCATGGCGCAGCTTTGGTTGTAGTTTCAGGTGCAGGACCTGAGTTACCAGCAGATACCGCTACAAAAACCCCGGCAGCATTAGCATTTAAATAACCAACTTCGGTCGCACTTGTCCAAGGTGAAAAGTTTGTAGTTCCACCAATAGAATAGTTAATGACGTCAACACCATCGGCAATTGCATCATCAATGGCGCCAATGCCTGCGGCACTATAACAACCAGCATATTCATCACCGCTATTACCCGGTAGACAGATTTGATAGGAGATGATGTTAGCATGTGGCGCAACACCAGACATACTATCAAAAGTGAAAGTGGTGCCATTAACAGGAACACCGTCGCCAGTACTGCTTGTAGACGCTGGGTCTCTGCCGATTAAAGGAACATTAAGCAGAACATTACCGCCAGCCGTACTAGCCGTGTGTGATCCGTGTCCGTTGTAATCTTCACCATTTGCGGGACGCGTATCGCCTGCAAATAATTCATCTGCATAAGCGTCGGTCACTGCTGAGTAGCTATATACACCTATTAATTTTTCGGTACAAAGTGACGCATCAGCCACACAATCTCCGAGATAAGTATTTGCACCTAAAGGATTAACTACGGTATAACCATCATCACCCGTTGCTGCAAAAGAACGGTGATCGGTATTAACCCCGGTATCAATTATACCGATGATCATTCCTTCTCCCATCAAATTACTTCCGGTAGCCGTTCCGTCCCAAACATCACCGGCACCAATTTGCAGAGGTCCTGTGTCGGTTTGGATGTGAACAAGTTTAGATTGTTCAATGAAAGCAACTTCAGGCATTTTTGATAGCTTTTGAGCATCTTGGAAAGAAAGCTCTGTCACTAAACCATTAATTGCATACTTTAGGCTTCTAAGATTTGGTATTTGAAGACCTTGTGACGCAGCCTTTTGGACAAATTCATTTTGCTTAGTTTCCAGATAATTAACATATTTTAATGATTCTGAGCTTTTAGCATTAAAAGAACTATTCTTCGAAGATACTTTAGTCGCCGTATAGCCTGCTACATCGCCTCTATAGGAAGGAACTGCAGAATCGACTAATCTAACAATGTATTTTTTTACACCGTCATGAAAATTTTGCTTTAAATATTCAGCTTGGTTTTTCTTGTTCTTTGTAAATTTAGCTTGGGCAGCTTTACTTAAAGCTCCCGACTTAATCGTTTTTTTAGCGGCTGTTTTAGTGATTTGCCCCAACACCGGTGACTTATTAGCGATTAGAACGCCAGGTTTGTCTAGTGTTGCAGCTCCTGCACCAAATGTACCTGCCATCACCATGGCGGTTACAATTGATTTCAATTTCATTATATCTCTCCTGATTTAATTTTTATTGATTAACTATCCGTATATTTATTTTACTTATCTTCCATAATTCCGTCTGACAGCATAATTTAATTTTTATTGAATTACTAGTGCATTAGTACCACTGATATAGCAAACATGTCATGGATCGTCGCTTTGGACGTGACAATTGCTTATTTTATGACCAAGCTCCTGTTATTTTGACCGACAATGTGGCTTGTCTACTTGAAATTTAGAGCTTTCTGAAGAAACTGAAGGCTCGTTGTTAGTCAATTTTTATTCCATTATTATTTTTTACAGTCTAATCCTTGAAAAAGTGGTGTCAGGTGCTTCTCAAAAGATCTCCGCAATTCAACTGAATCTGAGTTAACAGGTTTACGCATTTGTGTCGCACTGGCGGTTTGCACAATTCTATCGGCTTGATGGAAATTCACACAGTCATCATCCCAGTCTAAACCACAAAACTTTAATAACTCGCTGGTTTGACCTTTCTGGTCGTCAATCAAACTTTCGTATTGCACGTTATAAATAAAATCAGGTAGCACCCTTTGCCAATGGTCCATTAGACGCTGGTATTGGTTGTAAAATTCTGCCAACTCGAGTTGATCATAAGCGTATTGATGGCCCAAGCTCGAAAAATAATTTTTAAATATTGATAGACAGTTATCTTTGGGATCGCGACGGCAATGGATTATTTTGGCGTTAGGCATTAACAACTTGATCATTCCTATGTGAATATAATTGCCAGTCATTTTGTCGGTAACGTATTGTGCAGCGTTAGCGTTTTCTCGCATTTCAGCAATATATTTATTGCCGAGTAGTTCAAATATTGAGCCATTCAGGTTTTGAATGTCTTGGGGGTAGTCGGCCATCTTGAAGTTAGCTGCCAAGATTTGGCTCAATGTTTGCTGCTCTCCGCCGCCATAAACATCTTTATGGCTAGCCAAAATTTGTTCTACCAGCGTCGTCCCCGAGCGCGGCATTCCAATCACGAATATCGGCGAACTATCACCACTTCCGACCAACTTAAACTGCTCAAATAAATCTTGGTTGAAAACATTGATTTGTTTAGAGATATAATCTTTCCAAGTCTCGATATCAAAACTAAGACCATTGCGTTTGATGGCATTGCCCTTACTGTAAAACCGAAATGATTTTTCAAATTCCTGTAAATCTTCAAATACTTTGCCTAATCCAAAAGCCAGATGCATTTGTTGTTGTTCGTCAAGATCTGCATCGGTAATCATACTCTCCATCTTTTTGATTTCATCGTCATAGCTTTTTTGCTTTCGAATGCTAGTTATTTGCCTGAAAGCTTCCGTATAGCCGGGATCAATATCGAGCACCTTTTGAAAATGAACGAGTGCTTGTTCTAACCGCCCAAGCCCTTTTAATGAGGTTGCCAGGCTACTTTCTACCTCGGCAACACCCGGTGCTATTTTGATTGCTTCACTATAATGGTTAATCGCTTTGTCCAGCTGATTTTCACCTTGATATAAATTTCCAAGATTAATATGCGCCTCAGCAAAATCAGGCTTAATCGCTATGGCTTTATTAAAATGAAGTAAAGCCTGATCAAGGCCGTTATTTTCTTGCAAGGCTATTGCTAAATTATAGTGAGTTTCAGCACTATCCGGTTTGATCGCGAGCGCTTTTTGATAGTGAGTGATAGCATCTTCGAGCCGACCAAGCTGGATAAACATATTCGCCAGATTGTTATGCGCCTCATCAAAATCCGGTTTGATGTTAATCGCTTTTAAGATTAATTTTTCGGCCTTTTTATGATGGCCTTGTTGAGATTCTAACAAACCATACAAATGCAGCACAGCCGGCTCATCAGGCAGACTGTGCATTAGTTGCTTATAAACGACTTCTGCCTTTTCCAAATTGCCAGCCTTATGATGTTGCATGGCAATGTTCATGGCCTGTTGAAGCGTTAGGTTTTGCTTTGGTGTTTGTGTACTCATGATTTATCTACTCAATATTATCTAAAGATTGCAATAAGGGTTGCAGTTGTTTTTCATAATGTTTCCAGAGTTGAACCGAATCTCTATAAACTGGTTGGCGCACTTGCGCCGCACTGGCAGTTTTGACCGCTCGTTTGGTTTGGTAAAATTCTAAGCAAGTGTCTTGCCATTCCAGTCCGCAAAATTTAAGCAAGGCTCTGGTTTGTTGTTGTTGTTCATCGACTAATTCTTCGTAATGAATATCATATATAAAACCGGGTAAAACTCGGTGCCAATGTTTCATCAATTTGGCATAACCATTATAGTATTTTGCCAATTCTTGCTGGTCGTAAGCATATATCAGATCATTGCTGGAAAAATAGTTTTTGAAAATCGACAAACAATTATCCACTGGATTTCGCTGGCAATGAATAATTTTTGCGTTAGGCAACATTAACTTTATCATACCTATCATTTTAAAATTATCCGGCATTTTATCGCTGAAAAAAGAAGCCAAACCCGCAGTATTCCTCATAACTTTTAAGTATTTTTCGCCTAGTTCTTTGAAAGCCTGGTCTTCGGCTTGCAGGATATTTTCCGGAAACGAGGCAACGTCAAAAACACTGTACACAGCGCTGCCGAGTACTTGTACTTCTCCTGCTGCAAATACTTGTGAATGACTGGCAAGAATTTGCTCGACTAAACTAGTCCCTGATCGAGGCATCCCGAGAATGAAAATAGGCGCGTCATCTAAACAGCCTGAAGTGGAATATTTTTCGAAAAACTCGGCATTAAAAACATTCATTTGTTTTTCGATATAACGATCCCAGTTTGCTATATCAAACACAAATTCCTTGCGTTTAATCAGGTTAGCCTTTTCGATATATTGAAAGGATTGCTGATAATCTTTGATGTCCTCAAATGCCTTTCCCAGTCCGAATCCTAAATGCATTTTTTGGCTGTCAGTAAGAGAGGGCTTAACAATGAGTTGTTGCATTATTTTAATGTCATCGTCGTGCGTTGAAAACTTGCTTATACTGGCTATTTGACGATAAGCCTCGGCGTATTCTGGATTAATCGAAATTACTTTTCGATAAAATTTGATACTATTATCCAGTTGCCCCTCCCTACGAAACGTATTAGCCAGGCTAAAACACGCTACGGAGTTAGCCGGATTTAGCTCAATGGCCCGCAAGAAATGCTCAACCGCGTTTTCAAATTGATTCAGAGATTCATAGGCCGTCGCAAGATTATAATGGCAATCTGCCACTCCTGGCTTGATATTAATAGCCTTTTTATAATGGTTAACAGCCTCTTGCATACGGCCGACACTTTTCATTACATTGGCCAGATTATTGTGAGCTTCATCGAAGTTGGATTTAATATTAATAGCCCGGCTGATCAGTTCCTCGGCGATATCGTATCTTCCTGCTTGAAATGCAACAACTCCTAAAAGATGCAAAGCAATTGGTTGTTCGCGATCAATCTGCAGTATTTGTTGGTAAAGCTCCTTGGCTTTCGTTAAATTTCCTTGCTGATGTAATTGAATTGCTACCTGCAAAGCTTGCTTCAAATTCATGATTTTATCCAATGATAATAAAATTTTTGTTCAGTCATGGCGTAAACTCTTGTATAGCGGCGCGAGCTGTTCTTGATAATTCTTCCAAAGTAGTATCGAATCTTTATAAATAGGTCGACGGACTTGCGCAGCGCTGACGGTTTTGACGGCCCTTTGACTCTGATGAAAGTTTATACATGCTTCCTCCCAGTCCAATCCACAAAAATCAAGCAATGCGCGAGTTTGCCCAAGCTGGTCAGACACTAATTCTTCGTACTGAACATCATAGATAAAACCAGGTAAGACTTGATGCCAATGCTTCATTAACTTTGAATAAATTCGATAATATTTTCCCAACTCCACCTGATCGTAGGCATAAACATGTCCTCTGTTGAAAGAATTTTTGAAAAGCGAAAAACAATTATCCATTGGGTCCCTTCGGCAATGAATAATTTTTGCGTTTGGTAAAATTAGTTTTATCAAACCTATCAACTTAAAATTTCCCGGCATTTTATCAGTAACAAAATTAGCCTTCCCGGATTTTTCAGCATTACTGTCTCGAGCAATTGCCAACGCTCTGATTGCATTAATATATTGTTCACCGAGTTGAGTAAAAACTGAAGGTTCAATTTTTATCAATTCAGCCATTAAATTATCCATTTTGAAAACTGACGAGATCGTTTGATCAAGAACATGAACTTCTCCTAGACCAATTACATTACTATGGCTGGATAATATTTGTTCTGTAAGACTAGTGCCAGAACGTGGCATACCGAGGATAAAAAGAGGTCCTTTGTTTTGACAACCCACTTCTGTATTTTTTTCAAAAAAATCTTTGTTAAAAGTACTCTTTAGGCTGGTAAGGTGTTTGTCCCATTGATTAATTTGAAACTTGAAACTGCTTCGTTTTATTTTATTGCCTTGTTGAATGAACTCAAAGGCTTTGGGGTATTGTTTTAGATCTTCAAACGCTTTACCCAGACCAAAAGCTAGGGTCATTCTTTGTTCATCGTTAGTACTGGAACTCGCATATAACTGCTCCATAGCTTTCATTTCACTATCATAAGAAATATGTTTTTTTATTCCTGCCATTTTAGTATGAGCAGCTGCGAAATCTGGTTGTAGTTCAATGGCTTTTTTATAGTTAACCATGGCTTTATCTAAGTGCCCAAGCACCCTGAAAACGTTTGCCAAATTAAAATACACTGTAGCATTTCTAGAATTTATTTCGAGTGATTTTTGATACTGAATAAGCGATTCCTCAAAACGTCCCACACCTTCTAACAAGGTACCTAGATTATTATAAGCTTCATCCATATCAGGTTTAATTCTAATCGCTTTGATGATTAATTTTTCCGCAATGTCGTTTTTGCCGGACTGATAGGCAATTACACCTGATAAATGCATTGCTTCCGCATGATTTGGTAGTACTTTTAATATTTGCTGGTAAATTGATTGAGCTTGAGCCAAATTTCCGGAGTTGTGGTATTGAGTAGCAACCTGAAATGCCCGATCGATTTCCATTTCGAATTGCGATTTCGTGGTTTTATGTTGCTCAACTATTGATTTTTCTGAGATGTTGTCATCGTTCATAAAGTCGTTCCGTATTAGCGAGGTTTTTAGCGTTTTTCATTAACATGATTTTCTGTCCTCACTCAGCTCATTGAAAGGCTGATTTAAATCATTAGTATGTCTTTTCCATTGTCTGATTGATCTTAGCTAGATGAACAACGCACACTTACGCGGCTCACATGAGAAAGGGGCTATATAAGAATTCCGTAGCTCGCTGGAAAAACTACAGAACCTTAATGCACACTTTTACAATGACGTCTAGAGCTAGGCATAATATCGCAAACAACCGTTGTTCTCGACTCAGCGGTTTCAAAAGCTCTTGTACCGTGCCACATAAAAGACGGAAAGATTAACAACTTGCCAACGGTTGGTTTTAAAAACCTTTCAGCCTCAAGTTTAGGTTCTAATTCTAGAGTAGGTTCTCCCAAATGTAACCAACCTTGTTTTCCAATATCCTTTTCTACAATTTCAGGCACATCAACATAAAAACACAAACTCAAACGCCCCATAGGATGAACATGGGAAACATGAAAACCTTGCTCTTCAAGTATTATTGAAAATGAACCAGAAAAATAAAAATTATCTAAGGCTTTTAAGTCAGGATTGATATTTGAAATTTTGCTAACTTGCTCATTATAATTTTCAATGCAACTAGTTATTTCTCCAACTAATAATTGAATTAACTCATTTTTATTATCAAACAAATTGCCTTTGGTTTGAGTGCCATGCATTAAGGTTTGCTCTAGAGGTTGTTTTTTTGCTGTGTGTAAAGTATCAAGATAGATTTTCAGTTCACGACAAAAGGACTGGATATCCTTAAACTTCCCAATTGAGCCTAATTGATATTCTTTGACAAGCTCATCATAATTGTTAATTTCAGACTCTCTGGGATCGTGTGTAAGTCGCCAACAAATTGCCAGATACGCGATCGCCAATTGATCATCAGGATCTAATGCAAGTACCTTTTCAAGCTGTATAATTGCAGTACTCGTATCACCGGTCTCTATTAAGTTACGTGCATAGTTGTTTAAATATTCTGCGTTAACCGGTTCATATGAGACGGCCTGTTGCTGAACGACTAGCGCTTCTTTTTTATGACCTAAGCGGATCAACGCAAGTCCAGATAGATCGTAATATTCGGCACATTGCCTAAAGCGCTCATCTAATTCATTCAAAAATATAAGCGCTTGTTGATAGTGAGATGTGAGCAATAAAGATCGTGCGTAGGAAAAATGCAACTCAATATTTTGTGGTTCTGCGAGCATTGCCTTTTTATAGGAAATTGAATATAACTCTTCTTTTCCTAACTCCCATAATAAATTATTTAAATTTTTATGAGAGTCGACATATCCGATGTTTAACTCAATAGCTTGTTTGAAATATTCAATTGCCTCATCCAATTGAGCAAGATCGGAGTAAGCGTTGCCTATGTTATGCATTAATTGATAATCACTTAGACCCTTTTTTTCTAGAATTAAATATTGCTCAAGAGCTTCAATACTTTGACCGTTTAGTCGTAAAGCTACCCCCAAATTATGACGGGAAGCAACAGACTCTGGTTGTAATTCTAATACTTTCTGCCACGCTACTATCGCTATAGTATAATCTTCTGATTGGTTAGCGATAACGGCTTGTAATTTTATCAAGGATAAATCATCAGGCTTTTGTTTTAAACCTTGATCAATAATTGCTAATGCTAAATGATATTTTCCTGCTGATTGATAGGTTAAGGCGAGATTCTTATACGCCTCCAAATAATTTAAATCTAGTTTTATTGCACCATGGAATGACTCTAACGCTTGAGTGTATTTCCCAAGATTTTGCAGGCAAATACCAAGATTGGTTTGCACGTGAGGCTGGTTAGGATTAATTTGTAGCGATTCTTGAAATAATAGTAGAGCAACATCAAATTTTTGAGATGCACAATTAACGAGGCCTAGCAACTGTTTTGCGTTGGCATCAGTCGGATAAGTTGACAAATGCTTTTTGTAATAATGTTCAGCAACCGACAAATTATTTGCCTGATGCGCCTGAATTGCCAAATCAAGCGAAGCCACTATTTTTTGTTTCCAGTAATACACCATGCTAATGGCAAGACTTGCTCTGGAAGCATAAAAGGTACACATCGAACATCTGACAAACCGCTTTGGCTCAATACATCACAGATACTCTCAACTTGTCGCTCAGACTGAGCGGCTTGGCGCATTTCTGTTACTCTAACAAGCGTCATTTTTTGCTCACTTTTCATAGCTTCAAGCCAATCGATAATGTCACTTAAGTGGTAGTTATTTTTTCGCTCATACATTTTTCGAAACCCAAAATAACAATGACTAACCAAACCTTGTTTGTATTTTTTTACCCAAATGGCAATCTCCGGTTCAATTGCGATAAATTCTTTGTATTTCTGTTGGAATACGACTTCATCGTTATTATAACAAGCTGTTGTAACAGCTATAGCTTTGTTAATAAAATTGGTAGATTTAAGTAATTCGACTCCTTGAAGTTCGGTTTGATTTTTAGAATCAATAAACCCATCTTCTACATGACATAATACAACCAATTGGGACTCTTCAGCCATTAATCTGACTGCTTCAACAAAGGCGGATTCTCCAGCATATTCGATACCAAATTGGCTAACCACCAAATCGAACGAGCCGCTTTCAAGTGGAATGTTACTCACTGAGCTTTCTATCGTAGTCACTTCAGGCATTCGGCTATTGAGTTGACTCAATGCCTGAGCAGATATATCAACCGCATATAACTGAAACTGAGTATCATGCTTAATATTGTCGGCAAAAATCGAGCCCCCTCCACAGGCCAAATCAATCACTTTTGCATTGTCCTTTGATTGACTTAGATATTTACTCCAAAATTCACTTAAGTAGGGATGTTTATTGCCTTTCTTATCGACAAAAACCTCGCCTGAAGTCCCCTCATTAGCCCAATATTCAGACCAACTTGCCTCCTTACTCATTTTAATACCTCGGAACTAACATTTCAAATCGTCAATTAATATTGAATATATCGATGACTACAAAAATCAGTCCTAATACGTTCAAACAATACAGCTTTGTATTATAACAAACTTTAGGAGAAATCGTCTTTTCATTCAGCGTGTTGTTGAATTTTATTGATGTGATTGAAGTGTAATTATTAATTTGTATGAGGCTAACTATTTGTTATTGAGGATATAAAAAGGCGGGGATTAACCCGCCTTTTATTGGTTTTTATATTAAATTACTCTAGAAGTTAGCAGTAACAGATACAAAGTAGGTTCTACCAAATACATCATATACAGCAGGGAATGTATTTGCCTGCTCACCATTGGAGCCTAAAAGAGGTGGCTGTTCATCAGCAAGATTATTGATACCTGCAGCAACTCTGAAGTTATCGTTGATAACATAAGAGCCAGAAAGGTCAAAGTAACTGACATTGTCTAAAGTTTCAGTAGCAAAAACATTCGCAACCGAATCGTCCTCAGTATCACCAACAAATCTCCATGATAACTGCACTCTCATATCATCCAAAGTCCACTTAAAAGTAGTACGCGCTTTTATTTCAGGAATAGGAGTTCCACAAGTTTGGCCATAGAAACCGGCGCAATCAATAGGACCAGCAGGGTCACCAGCGAAATTCAAAGTGCTATTTTCATCTGTTACGGTGATTATAGTATCTATGTCAAATTTACCAGTACCTAATTCAAAATTATAATTGGCAATAACATCATAACCAGTCAGCTGGGTAGTCGCAACATTTTGAGTGCCGGATTGAACAAAGTCAATTGTCCCATCTGAACGACGATTCACCGAATTACAGAACTGTGAACCTACACCGCCTAGCGCATTTGTGGGGTCATAACAGGTAGAAAGTATATTATTTGCACCGCCTCCAAACGCCCCAACAGCATCTTCAATCTCAATATCGAAGAAATCAAGACTCACTGATAGATTATCCATTGGTGTATATACAATACCAAAAGTTTGAGTTGTTGCTTCTTCTTCTGTTAGTAACGGATTGCCACCACTTAATGACCGCACTTGACCAGCAGCCAAATTAAGAGCGGGGGTAAATATGACACCAGTTGGTGCACCTGTACCTTCACAAATAGCTTGCACCGCTGCGTTTTGTACAGTTGCATTAGCAGAACATGGATCTGATGAGCTTGGGAAGCCCTCTGCAATAGGAGAGAACAACTCAGCAATACTTGGTGCACGTATAGCAGTATTATAGCTTGCTCTTACAAAGAGGCTATCAATTGGCTGCCAAGTTAAACCTGCTTTGTAATTAGCAACATTGCCTACAGTTGAGAAATCAGAGGTTCTGTAAGCCAAAGATAAATCTAACGATTCAGCCACTGCAACGTCTCTTAAGAGCGGTAAATCAAATTCCACAAAATAAGATTCAACATCGTAAGATCCTCCCGATGGAGGTGACCCATTAAATCCCGCAATAGTAGAAGCCGCTACATCTTGAGAGGGTCTAAAATCGGCAGCATTTTCGATATACTCAAAACCAGCAACAAAACCTAAAGCCCCACCTTGAAGTTCAAATAACTCTTCACTGTCTCCACCAAGAGTAGCAGACCAAACGTTCTGGCTGATGTCGCTTACTGTAGCAGCAGCGGTATTAATATACGCAGCACCTGCAGCAGAAATATTACCTTGACCAAAAATATTTATCGGTGCGCAAGCAATAGTAGCCCCGTTAGCAGACGTATCTTGACATACACCGCCTGCAGGATCTGCATCTAAATCTAACATTAGAGCCTGGGCAAAACGTCCACGGTTAACATTACCTAATTGTGTTGAGTTAGCAGATAACTCACCTTGCTGATAGTAGGCATCGTAATAAAAATTAGTATCAGCAATATCACCTCTCACACCCCATTTAAACTGGTAAGACGTTCTTTGCTGATTCGCAAAACGAGGACCAACTTCTAACAAACGACGACGAACAAAAGCAGTCGCTGTATCATCAATACCATCGCCATCTGTATCAACTCCATCGCCGAAAGCATCAGAAAGCACTTGCTGAGAAGCGACGTTTATGAACGGGCTCCCATCAAGCGTAAACTGAGATCCTGAAGCGAAAATAGGCGTCGGAGCTAATTGATTATCCACAACACTGCGGGTAAACATTGCACGACCATAAACCTCATGACCTTCAGCATACTCATAGTGCCCAATAACGGTTGATTGTTGACGTTCCTGCGGTGTTTGTAAAAAATTCACAGGTGCATAGTTGTAAAAATCGTTTTCGTTACTTGAAGCAACAAACGGACGAAGAGTACCATCAGCGTCAAAAATAGCAGCAAATGAATCTGGTGCAAAACCAGATAAATTGCCCGAGAAAATAGCAGTTCCAGGTACGCCACTTGAGCCGCCGTTAATCAAAGTTACATTGCCATTAACATCCGTTGTATCAGTTTGCGCGAAGAAAGCGAAATCTCTATCTCCTTGCATGACCGGGTCACGCGAAGTCAGAGACATGTTGAATACAATATTTCCTTTGCCATTGTCAAAATTACCGCCTAAAGTGAAATCTGTAGTAAATTGACCGCCGTCACCTTCAGCTGTCTGCTGAAAACTGGCTGTAGCTTCAATTCCTTCAAAATCATCTTTAAGAATAAAGTTAAGAACACCTGCGACTGCATCAGAACCATAAACGGCCGACGCACCACCAGTTAGAACTTCGACTCTTTCAATCATAGCTGTAGGAATGCTGTTAATATCAACCGCGCCGCCCTGAGATGATGGTAACGCACGACTACCATTGACTAAAACTAATGTACGATTGGAACCTAAGCCGCGCAAATCTACAGTAGCAGTACCATTTCCTGGATTGTTTGAAGTTCTACCTAATCCTGGAACAGTCTGAGGTAAAGTGTTAAGTAGGTCTTCTGTGTTAACAGTTGCCGTTAATTCAAATTGCTCAGCGTTCATTACAGCAACCGCTGATTCTGAAACAAATTCGGTTCTTCTAATACGAGAACCCGTTATCGTGATTCTAGAGTCGTCTGCTGCTTCTTCTTCCGTTTCCGCTGCAAATACTGCTGGGACAGCAAAAGCTGAAACTGACGCAGCAGCTAGCAAAGCGACCTTTACCGCTTTTGCAATTGGATTGCGTTTATTTAAGTTACTCAATTTTAATTCTCCCGGTTGTCATGGAGGTTATTATTTAACGATTAATCAGCTATTCGTTATGTTCGAATAGTCCGATAATCATCTTCTTTGGCCATAAGGCCTGATCTGCCAGTGCCGATATTAACCGTTATTAATTAGAAAGGTCAACCTCTTGTTACAAAAAATAGTTTGTCGTATCAGCATGTTATTTCCCCATTTTGTAGGGTGTTTTGATTACTTTTTGTGCATCAAGGCGATGTGAATATTTTCGATTCAAGCAATGTTACGGCTCTCTATTTATCTATCTGATTGATATTATTAGAAAAGATACAAAAATACCCTCAAGTTTGCATTTTTGAGGGTTTTATGGACGGTTTATAAAGTTAGTTAGATATTTATATGACGGTAACAACAATTAATGTCTGAATTACGTCATTTTTTCAAATTCTTTTTCCAATTGGTATTTTTTTGAGGTGACGTAGGTTTCCATTGTTTGTAACTTATTTTCCATTTCGGCAAAAGATTCTTCCGCTTTTTGTAAGGTTTGGGTGGGGGCAGCCCCTTTTTTCCAAACGTCTTTAACTGAGGCTTTATATTGACGCTGATTGTCGTCTGAAGATTGATACTTTCTTTTTTGATTTCCAAAACAACCTTTATTACTTTTGGAACCAGGTTTTGGGTCCATGATAAAACAGGCAACAAAATAGGCGACTACTGCAGTTCCACCAGAAAATAAGAAAAATGACACTGCAATTAGTCTGACCACCCAGGTTTCCAGGTCAAAAAACTCTGAAAGTCCCGCACATACACCGCAAAGTTTGGCTTTATCAGGATTCTTGTACAGCCGTCTTGATTTTCTTCGGTAGCCTGATTCGTAGCCACTGTCTTTCGAAGATTCTTGGCCCTGATCGGATTTACTCATGCTTTTCTCTCCAATTAGGTGTTTCTTTGTCTAAAATTGCTTCCAAGGTTTCGATCCGCTGCATCATGGTATCGGCTATTTTAGTTAGTTCGAGTAGGCGGCCATGCTCCGCTTCCGATATGCCCGTTTGCTTGGTGCCTTTCGAGCGGTAATGCATGACTATCCAGATAGGTGCAACAACGACCATAAATACTATTATTATTGCAGGATTTTCCCACATTATGCTTCTCCTTTCTTGGATTTGGCTGATTTAGCTTGGCTAGTTTTGCCTTGCACACGCTTTTTTAGCTCGGCTAATTGTTGATCGATGGCTTCTTCACTTTCCAGTTCATTAATTTCATCGGCCAATGAGCGGTTACCGGCAATATCATAGGATTCAACTTCGGATTCCAAATCATTTAATTTTCTTTCAAAGCGGTCAAACTTGTCGACAGCATTGTCTCCGGCATTTTCATGTAAGCTCTTTTTAACCTTTAATCTTGAAGACGTTGTATTATGCCTCATCAGCAAGGCTTTTTGACGCGCTCTGGCATCGTTTAACTTTTCTTGTAACTGGCCTACTTCGGTGGTGAGCCTGGTTAGCTCCACTTCCACCTTATTTAGCTCCATTCCCAGTTCCTCGGCGATTTCGGCCGCTTTGTTGCGTTCTAATAGCGCTCCTTTGGCCAAATCATCTCGGCCTTTCGATAGCGCCAATTCGGCCTTTTTCTCCCATTCAAGTGCATCACTTTGTAAGCGATTAATACGACGAGAAATATCCTTTTTGTCGGCGATAGTTCTCGCAGAAGCGGTGCGCACCTCGACTAAGGTATCTTCCATTTCTTGAACGATGAGCCGAATTAACTTTTCTGGATCTTCGGCTTTATCTAATAAAGAATTAATATTGGAATTTACAATATCTGCAAATCTTGTGAATATACCCATTGGAAACTACCTCTTTCTATGAAATTCATGTTCTAGGCTCTAGGCTCTAAAAAACTAAAATTGTTCGTATTCTTCAAACCAAGTTCTTTTACTTATAGAGCTTATAACCCAGTACTTATCTTTTATCAAAACAAAATATTTAACCAATTTACTTGAGTCGCCATTGGCGAAACTTCTGTCAGACTAGCGACCTTATCAGCGATGTCGTCGGTCAATCGATAAACAACATTGCTGTTAGTACTTGATTGCAAATTGTTCGCCTTTGTCGATTGATGGCTGGCTATTTGCGCTAACATCACTGCAATCATTCCAATAATGCCGATAGATAGCTCTACCAACATCTTACTAGCCCGGCGGTTACCCATTTTATTGACTTTAACGTCGGTACTAATCATTTTTTGCTCGCCGCTTTTCAAGTGATCCTGTTTGAACATTTTGTATATCCTCCTAATAGGTTGGCTTTGGTTAGTTAATATCACCAACTTTTTGCTGTATGCCTGTAGTTATACATTTTCCATGCCATATTTGTTCGTTCGTTTAACTCTCTGTATTTCTTCGTTTTTTACAATTAACTGCTAGTGATTGTTTAGCTTATATGGGAAAATAAACCAAACATTAGCTAATTTAACCAATGGGCAAGGTAATACGAGCTAATACACGCTACAGACCTAGAACCTAGCACCCAGCACCTAAATTTCCCAAAGGATTAGAATGAGAACACCAAGCGACAATTTAATCGGTGAATCCAGTCTGTTTTCGGCTGTTCTCGAGCAAATCTCTCAACTGGCTAAAATCAATAAACCGGTGTTAATTATCGGTGAAAGAGGCACTGGCAAAGAGTTGATTGCAGCACGGCTCCACTATTTATCGAGCCGATGGGACCAGTCGTTTATCAAGCTCAATTGTTCTGCAATTAACGAAAATCTATTAGAGAGCGAACTTTTTGGCCATGAAAGCGGATCGTTTACCGGCGCTAGTAAAAAACATACGGGACGATTTGAACTCGCTGACAAAGGTTCGTTATTTTTAGATGAGCTGGCAAACAGTTCGCAAAGTGTCCAGGAAAAATTACTGAGAGTCATCGAATATGGTGAATTTGAAAGAGTCGGTGGAAACAAGACGATGAAGGTGGATGTCAGAATTATTGCCGCCACCAATGAGAATCTACCAAGACTTGCAAAACAAGGAACCTTTCGCGCCGATCTACTCGACCGGCTTGCATTTGATGTGGTTACTATCCCTCCATTAAGAGCCAGGCCAAGCGACATTATGATACTAGCCCGCCACTTCGCTTTAGAAATGACTCGAGAGCTTGAAAGAGCGTTTTTTGCCGGTTTTACAAAACAGGCCGAGCAACTACTCATGCAATATTCGTGGCCTGGTAATGTGAGAGAGCTGAAAAATGTGGTTGAGCGTAATATCTACAAATCATTGCCAGATGAGCCTGTCGCACAAATTCAATTTGACCCGTTTGAATCCCCCTTCAGCCCCGGAGCAGAAGCAACCACTTTCGATTCAGGTCTTAATCATAACAAATCACTGGATGTCACAAATATAGCAGATAATAGTCACTCCCCGGAAAACGCTTCAAACGACCTCGCCTCTTCATTAACCAACGGAGTTCGAGAGGAAGCGTTGATAGCATCCAATCGTCAGTTCCCTATTGATCTAAAACAAACGATGGCTGACATGGAAGTAAAAATGATTAAGCAATGTTTGGAAAATTCTCAGTTTAACCAGAAAAAGTGTGCAGAAATGCTTGGCTTGACTTATCATCAACTGCGTGGATATTTAAAGAAGTATCAATTGCTGACAGACAAGTGAGTCTATTTTTACTCATGATGACTAGCACTTTAATCTCTAAATTTTGACTGGTACGGCGAGGCCATAGGCATTTTTATTTGATGAAAAATTTGAGATTCTTTATTTTTGCCATTGTTAGCAGCAATATTATACTGCTGGGTTGTAATGATGAGCGCGCCTCTGCTGTCAGAGATAATGTTCTGGTATATTGCTCTGAAGCCAGCCCACAAAGTTTTAACCCTCAATTGGTCACTTCAGGCACGACTTTTGATGCCTCCTCACGTCAGATATACAATCGATTGGTCGAATTCAAACCGGGCAGCAGTCATATCACCAGTAGTTTGGCGACCCGTTGGGATATTTCCGCTAGCGGTAAAGAATATATCTTCTATCTACGCCGGAATGTTCAATTTCAATCGACTGATAAATTTCAACCGACTCGTCCATTTAATGCTGATGATGTCCTATTTTCCTTTCAACGTCAGTGGAAAACTAACCATCCCTTTCACCGGGTTTCATCGTTAGGATTTCGTTATTTCGAATCGATGGGATTAGGAGAGCTAATCAAAGACATTGTTAAACTGGATGACTATCGGGTTAAATTTATTCTGAATAATCCCGACGCTCCATTTTTGGCAACTTTGGCGATGGATTTTACTTCGATTTTATCAGCCGAATATGCACATCAATTAATTCTAAAAGATGATCTTGCTTCAATTGATACTCAACCAGTTGGCACCGGCCCTTTTCAATTAACCCGCTATCAGGCAGATGCCTTTATCCGTTATAAAGCACATCCGGAATATTGGAAAGGAAAAGAACAATTAGAAGGACTAGTTTTTGCCATCACCCCCGACGCATCACTTAGATTCGCACGATTAATAGCAGGAGAATGTGATTTAATGGCCAAACCCTTGCCCATTCATATTAAGTCTGCAGCTGATTATCCGGAGTTAATCACCCTTAGTGAACCAGGCTCCAATGTTTCTTACTTGGCAATGAATACCAACAAACCCCCTTTCGACAATCCGAAAGTTAGATTGGCACTTAACTATGCGATCAACAAAAAAGCCCTGTTAAAAATTGTCTACAACGACACCGCGCTCATCGCAAAAAACCCTATACCACCCAACATGTGGTCATATAATGAGAATACACTGGATATCGAATTTTCATTAACTAAAGCCAAGGCATTACTCGATTCTGTCGGTTTAGAAAATGGTTTTAAGATGGATTTATGGGCCATGCCAGTACAACGAACCTACAACCCCAATGCGATAAAAATGGCTGAACTGATTCAACAGGATTTAAACAAGCTCAATATTGAAACGGAAATAATCTCCTATGAATTTGGGACTTTTTTGGAAAAAATAAAAGATGGTGAACACCAGACTGCATTACTTGGTTGGATTGGCGATAATGGTGATCCCGATAATTTTTTTACTTCCCTACTTAGTTGCGCAGCTGTGAACTCAGGCAATAACGCTTCGTTTTGGTGCGACAAAGAATTTGATCAGCTCATTACCGAAGCAGGCAGAAAATCGAATATAAAAACACGTACCCAACTTTATATACAAGCTCAACAGAAATTTAGTCAGGCAATGCCCTGGGTACCTATTGCCCATGCCAGACAATATATTCTTGCTCATAAACGGATCAAGAATTTTAAGTTAACCCCTACTGATGGAATGTTTTTTAGCGGTGTTACATTAGAGCCTGTCAATACTCAGGTGATACAATCTTCCGATGAGAATCGATAGAAATATGTTGATTCTCATATTACGACAATTGCTTAATTTTGCTGTCAGCTTTTTTGTGTTAACGGTGTTTACATTTAGTCTGGCTCATTTATTTCCGCAGGGTCTTTCATTTATGATTGATCAAAAAACAAATAATGATATTTTTTCTACAGAGCAAATAGAGCTAGTTACCCAGACCAGTCATGTTTTGGACTCTTATTTTCAATACATATCGCAAATCATGACCGGTCATTTTGGCCAATCAGAGGTACGCGGTGGTTCGGTTTTCGAAGAATTTTTTGTATATTTTCCGGCTACTTTAGAGCTTTCCTTTGGAGCCATTCTTTTTGCTTTGGGACTGGGACTTCCATTAGGCATTTTTGCGGCAAAAAATAAAAATAGATGGCCGGATAAGCTTATCGTATCAACCACTCTGGTGGGTTATTCCATACCCATTTTTTGGTGGGCAATGTTACTAGTGTTATTTTTCTCGTTACTGCTTGGCATAACGCCGGTAGCGAGTCGTATCGGTTTCGAATTCGACATTTCTCCCGTTACGGGTTTTATGTTGATCGATACGCTGATTTCAAATCAACCTTATGCCAAAGAAGCATTTTTTAGCGCATTACACCACTTAATTTTACCGGCCATCGTTTTGGGCACCATTCCTCTCGCAGTCATAACCCGCTCAACTCGCTCCTCTATGATCAGTGTATTGTCAGAAGATTATATTCGGAGCGCCAAAGCGAGAGGGATTACATCCACACAGGTCATTTGGATGCATGCACTAAGAAATGCGCTAATACCAATTATCACCACACTTGGTTTGCAAATAAGTGTTTTAATTACTGGCTCGCTTTTGACTGAATCTATTTTTTCTTGGCCAGGCGCGGGAAAGTGGTTGTTAGAAGCCGTTTATCGTCGGGATTTTCCAGTTATTCATGGTGGTATATTAGCCATCGCCAGTTTCGTTATTTTGACTCATTTATTGCTAGATATTTTATCGATGATGGTTGATCCCAAGCAGAGGCGTCACTAATGGCTTCTCAATCCGAATTTTACCACCATACGCGAATTCCGAGTACTTATTCGCGATGGTGGCGACATTTTTACGAAAACAAGTTAGCTGTCATCGCTTTAGTGGTTTTTTTGTCGATTGTTTTAATTGCAATATTTGCCGATTTTCTAGCCCCTTTTGATCCAGCAAAATCCTTTACTGACGCTATCCACACGCCCCCTTCCTGGTATGACAATGGAGATACCCAGTTTCTTTTAGGTACCGACTATATCGGTCGTGATATGTTCTCGCGGTTGGTTTTTGGTGCCAGATTATCTTTATCACTGGCGACTGCAGTTGTTTTGCTTTCAGCATCAATTGGTATAACACTCGGTGTTATTTCAAGCCTGGCCAGTCGTTGGCTCGATATGTTGATCATGCGCATTATGGATTTTGTTTTGGCTTTACCTTCTTTATTATTAGCGGTTGTCATTGTAGCCATCATTGGCCCCGGTCTACCGAATGCCATTTATGCTGTTGCTATAGTTTTAGTACCACATTTTGTACTAGTGACGCGAACAGCAATTAAACATGAAAAAAATAAAGAATATGTTATCGCAATGCAACTTGATGGCTCCACCCGTACACGATTATTTTTTCATGCGATTTTGCCTAATATATTGCCACCCGTTATCGTTCAATTTTCTTTAGCTTTTTCGACTGCTATTTTAGAAATAGCCGCTCTCGGTTTTCTCGGTTTAGGTGCACAGGCGCCAAACCCGGAATGGGGTACGATATTGTCAGAATCCCATAATAATATTATGTTCGCGCCTTGGACGGTCACTCTGCCAGGTCTCGCTATCTTTTTTACTTTACTTAGCATTAACCTGGTAGGAGATGGATTGCGGGATGCTATGGATATCGAGAAAAAATAAATGAATTTACTGCATGTTGAAAATTTGTCCGTTGATCTCAATACCCATTCTGGACCTTTATCAATTATCGACCGCTTGTCATTGCGTATGTCGCTTGGTGAAAGTTTGGGTATAGTGGGTGAATCTGGATCCGGTAAAAGTATGTTGGCGATGGCCATTATGGGACTGTTATCACCCAAGATGACCATGAGAGCCGACTATTTTAATCTAGATGGGGTCGATCTTATGAAACTATCAAAACAAGATCGGCAAGTGTATATATCGTCAAAAGCGTCAATTATTTTTCAAGATCCCAAAGCCAGTCTCAATCCATGTTTTAGTATTGCCTCACAGCTGTATGAAACTCTGGCAGCACATAATTTAAGCTCTCGTTCAGCCAGAAAAAATCGCGCGCTCGAATTACTTGATTCGGTTGGCATTGCAGAACCGGAAAAAATATTGACGTTATATCCTCATCAGTTATCGGGTGGGATGAATCAACGTGTCGCAATTGCCATAGCCTTAGCTTGTAAGCCAAGACTGTTAATCGCTGATGAGCCCACCACGGCACTCGATGTAACAATTCAGGCGCAAATTTTGGACTTGATTGTTAGTTTGAATAAATCCGATGATGTAGGAATCATATTAATTACTCATGATTTTGCACTTCTTTCAGAAAATACAGATAAAATTGCTGTGATTTATTCCGGCCATTTAATGGAGCACGCGGCGACTAAAAATATTTTGCAATCGGCAAAACATCCCTATACCAAGGCTTTGTTATCGAGCATTCCTCAGTTAGGAGAACGGCATACCAGGGGCAGTCGACTATTTACCCTGAGTGGCCAAATTCCTTCTATCGATGAACTGCCCGTCGGTTGTCGACTAGGTCCGCGTTGTCCTAACGCAGAAAAACAGTGTGTAAAACCAGTTCGTCTAGCCAGTATTGCAAACCACGGTAAGGTACGATGCCATCTAGTCGCAGATAAGAATAAAGTTAACACAAAAATAGAGAACCACAAACCGGATGATCAACCTCAACAGGTAGAGTCCTAAATGCCATTATTAAAAGTTAAAAATTTGTCTAAAAACTTCTCAACGTCGAGGGGATTTTTCGCCCGAAAAAGCGTGAACAAAGCCAATAAAAATATCAACCTGAAGTTAGAAGCGGGAAAAACACTGGCTATTGTTGGAGAGTCTGGCTCGGGAAAGACAACTCTGGCGAGACAAATTATTGGAATAGAAAAACCAACCAAAGGATCTATCTGGCTGGACGATCAAGAATTAAATTTTAATAGTCAACGAGATCGAAAAAAACGATTTAGAAAAATTAGAATGATTTTTCAAAATCCCTATGAGTCGTTAAATCCACAGCTAAGAATCGGCCACTCTCTTGAGCAAACATTGATCATCAATACAAAATTTTCCAGCAAGCAGCGCAAGAAAAAAATAGCGGAAGTTCTGCAAAAAGTAGGCTTACAACAAGAACATCAGTACCGTTATCCTCACATGTTTTCTGGTGGTCAACGACAGCGCATTGCGATTGCCAGAGCCATTATTCTTGAGCCAAGCATCATTATTGCCGACGAGCCTTTGTCGGCACTGGATGTATCAATACAGGCCCAAATATTAAATCTGCTACAAAGCCTACAAGAAGAAATGGGAATATCTTTTGTTTTTATTTCCCATGACCTGAATGTGGTAGAACACATCGCGGATACCATTATGATTATGTATCGTGGTCAGGTGGTGGAATACGGGAATGTTGAGCAAATATTCGACGAGCCACTACATCCTTATACTCAAGCTTTATTTGCCAGTACACCACTCTATAGACAACGTTTTCCGCAGTTCCTTCCACAAACGGCTAAGCGAAGAAGCTCCGCAGAATCAACTGGTTGTGTTTTTGCTGAACGATGTCAGTATATTGAGCAAAAATGCCACTCAAAAAATCCATCGTTAGTAAGTGCTGAGCAAGACTATCAGATTGCTTGCTTTAGATTTGAGTAGCTTCTAGCTTCTAGCTTCTAGCTTCTAGCTTCCAAAAAATTATATTTCTCTACAGATATTGCGACAAAAATTGACAGGCTCTAGAGTCTAGTTTTTACCCTAGTACCTAGAGCCTGTTTTTCTATCGTTGTATATTTTCTTCATTGCGTTCAACGCTAGCGTTACTTCTTTGTTGCTCAACTAATGAGCCAAATTCAGCTTGCCCGTAAAAACGATTCAATTTTTGCTGTGTTTGACTAACCAATGTTTTCTCAGCAGCGTTTAGGTTACCGTTTTCAACTGAGTTGAGTACCAAAACCACGTATTCACTGTTGTCTTGCATTGAATCAATCGATGGGCTATCTGCCAAAGGACGATTCATTTTGAAAAAGGATTGCAACTGAGAATAAGGTAAGGCAGCACTGGTTCGTTGAATTTTATCAAGATCTTTCCAGCTGATATTTTTGACTGAAATCATCTCGTCGATAGCTTCTTTTGACTTTAGCTTCTGGGCAATTAAATCGCCAAATTCGATAGCGGCTGATTTTGCTTTTGAAGACTTCAAGCTAGAAACCACTTTATCTTTCACAGAATCGAGAGGCTGAATTTCACTCGGTTGATGCTGTTTTAGACGCATTACAATTACGTGGGTATCGTTAATGTTGATAAGGTCCGAGTTATTCTGCTCAAGTAAAACTTTATCACTGAATGCCGCAGCCTTAACATCTGAATTAGCAAACACGCCAGTGGCAAGTCTTTGACTGAATAACGGGCTAGTTTTCACTTCAACACCTATCTGTTTTGAAACTTCCGCAAGCGAATCAGAAATTTCGAATGACTTTTCTTCCAGAATTTGTGACTTAGCATAAAAAGCTTCTTCAGCATCCTGTTTTTTAAGCCCTGTAATTATTTGGGTTTTAACCTCTTCAAGTGTTTGTACTTCACCAGCGACGAGTTCAGTCAATTTAATAATATGATAACCGAAAGATGTTTTTACCGGATCTGAAATATCGCCCACGCTTGCTAAAGCTTTCATAGCATCTTCGAAGGGTTGCTCCATATCGCCATCCGTCAGGATCCCTAAGTCACCGTCACTTTCTGCAGAAAACTCATCGCCTGATTCGGACTTTACCAAAGCAACAAAATCTTCACCAGCGTCCAAACGGGATTTAATCGCTTGAGCTTTGCTGAGTGCCGCAGTGTCATCATCAATCGATGGGATCAAGATATGTGAAACTTGTCTTGTCTCGTTTGACTGGAACCTGTCTAAATTTTCATTGTAGTATTCCAGTATCTGCTCTTCGGTGATGTCGATATTTTGCTGTAACTCTTCAACTGAAAGTTCTATATAATCTATTGATACTTTTTCTTCAATTCGAAATAACTCTTGTTTTTCCTGATAATAGTTATTAATTTCTTCTTCACTGATTTCGAGTCCAGCATCGAATAGAGAATACTTAATTTGCAGCGCCCGACCTGTTCGTAATTGCCCGGTGATCTTATATTGATTTTGTGATTCTAACGGTAAAACAAATTCGCTGTCAGTCAAACCAGCGGTTAATTGGCTGAGAACTACGTCGGTTGCCATAGTCTGCTTGAATTGAGTTCGGGACATACCAATATTTCTCAAAGCTTGATCGAGTAGATCGGAAGAATAGACCCCTTCCGTTTGCAATTCTGCCATCTCTTGAATTATTTTACGCAGTTGCCCGGTCGAAATGCGCATCCCAAGCTTTTCCGAAGTTTGAATGGTTACTTTTCTTGATATCAAATTCTGTAAAACATTTTCTCTAAAATTACGTTCCTGCTCTTCAGTTTTAACAAACTGTTTGAAAGCTTCGCCGTATTGCTGCTGAGTTCGAGCATAAGCCCTTTGGAACTCCTGAACAGTGACACTTTCTCCGTTCACTACCGCTGCGGCATTAGGATCTCCTAGAAAAAGAGAGGAAGTAAAATATCCCGCTCCAACAAACGAAATTACAATGGCAAAAATAACAACTTTTGCCCACGGCTTTTTTACGCCTTCTCTAATACTGTCCATTACCATAACGATTATTCACTTATTTGATTTATTAAATATCATGGACGCATCGGCAACCACGCCTTTTTGCGTCATACCTTCCATCCTTGGACATGGACGCATCGGCATCCGTGCCTCCTTGCGTCATACAGTCCATCCTTGGACATGGACGCATCGGCATCCGTGCCTCCTTGCGTCATACAGTCCATCCTTGGACATAAAAAAAACGCGCCTCATAAAGGCGCGTTAATTCTTGGCGGAGCGGACGGGACTCGAACCCGCGACCCCCGGCGTGACAGGCCGGTATTCTAACCAGCTGAACTACCGCTCCACAATCTTCTCGTTTTATACGATAATTTTTCGCATAAAGATATTTCAAATAAGGCTTGTTAAAATCTACCCTTATCTAAGGATAGATTTTCCAAAAAAATGATCTTTATAAAGTTAATTAAAGTAAAAACTGGTGGGCACTAGTGGGCTCGAACCACTGACCCTCGCCTTGTAAGGGCGATGCTCTCCCAACTGAGCTAAGCGCCCGATTTGTCTTAACGTTCAGATTTAATGACACAGGTTTTCTTGATGTCAAAGTCTGCACGCGAACTAACGGAGCGCTAGTTTACCGCGTCTTTAAGGCCTTTGCCAGCCTTAAATCCTGGTACTCTGGCTGCAGGTATTTGGATAGTTGCGCCAGTTTGTGGGTTACGGCCCTGACGTGCTGCTCTGTCTTTGACAGAAAAAGTACCAAACCCTACTAATGCAACCGGGTCGCCTTTTCTTAAGCTTTCAGTAATTGTATCAACCATTGAGTCTAGCGCTCGACCAGCTGAAGCTTTAGATATGTCCGCACCAGATGCAATCGCATCAATTAATTCAGATTTATTCACATTATTCCCCTTAATTCTTACTGTTTGTATTTGGAGCATATTTTTTGATGTTAATTCCTTTTATGCTCCATCCGGTTTACGTTATACCAATGGAGGAATTTATCTGTCAAGCAACAATTGCCTTTAAAGCCAGAAAATCCGCGGCTTTGCTCAAATTTGCAACATTCAGCAGGTTTTTATCTTAATATCGTTCAAATATTAAACGATTCACCAATTCTCACAAAATTAGTGAGGTTTGGTTTTTCGGCCCGTACTTGCTGTATTTTTTACTTTCGATTTAGCTTTTTTAGGTGTTTTTTTATCCACAATTAATGCAGGAGTTGGCATGCTGACTAATGCTTTATCTAGAACTTCATCGATCCATCGAACCGGCAAGATCTCCAAATCACCAATAACATTCGCTGGAATTTCTGCTAAATCTTTGACATTTTTTTGTGGAATTAGTACTCGCTTAATGCCGCCTCGGTGAGCCGCAAGCAATTTTTCTTTTAACCCACCAATCGGCAGGACCTCGCCTCGTAAAGTAATCTCTCCGGTCATTGCAACATCTCGCCTGACTGGAATACCCGTTAATGATGAAACCAACGCGGTACACATGGCACAACCTGCACTCGGTCCATCTTTTGGCGTTGCTCCCTCTGGCACATGAACGTGAATATCTTTAGATTGATAAAAATCTTCATCAATGCCCAGCGAGATTGCTCGACTTCTTACCACAGTGATAGCGGCGGTGATAGATTCCTGCATTACCGTGCCTAAATGGCCGGTAGAAATCGCTTTGCCTTTACCTGAGGTAACGACGGCCTCGATAGTTAAAAGCTCACCACCGACTTGAGTCCAGGCCAAACCGGTTACCTGACCGACTTGATCCGTTTCACCAGCAATACCAAAATCAAATTTTTCAACACCAAGATATTTATTTAAATTATTGGCCGTTACCCGCAAAGACGTTTTACTTTTATCTAACATTAACTGCTTGACAACTTTACGGCAGATCTTAGAAATTTCTCTTTCGAGATTTCTGACCCCGGCTTCGCGAGTATAAAGACGAATGGTATTGACCAACGAAGATTTTGAAATATGCATATCATTGGTGTCTAGACCGTTAACTTTAATCTGCTTGGGCAGTAAATACCTTTCTGCTATATTTAGTTTTTCATCCTCAGTGTAGCCAGAAAGGTTTATCACTTCCATTCGATCTAATAACGGCGCTGGTATATTCATTGAATTAGCGGTACAAACAAACATGGCTTCTGACAAGTCGTAATCAACTTCGAGATAATGATCATTGAAACGATTATTTTGTTCTGGATCAAGCACTTCTAACAATGCTGAGGCAGGGTCACCACGTAAATCCATCGCCATTTTGTCGATTTCGTCTAACAAAATAAGGGGATTCTTTACCTTACTTTTGCTCAGTTTTTGAATAATTTTTCCTGGCATAGACCCGATATAAGTTCTTCTGTGACCGCGTATTTCCGCTTCATCTCTCACTCCACCAAGTGAAATTCGAATAAACTCTCTCCCGGTCGCAGTGGCTATTGATTCGCCTAAGGAAGTTTTACCAACCCCTGGCGGACCCACTAGACATAAAACAGGGCCTTTTAGCTTTTTAACTCGGGTTTGTACCGCTAGAAACTCCAAAATACGCTCTTTTACCTCTTCAAGACCAAAGTGATCTTGTTCCAGGATCGCTTGCGCTTGGGTTAAATCCGAATGTAATTTGGTTCTTTTTTTCCACGGGAGCCCCACCAACCAATCTATATAACCCCGTACTACGGTTGCTTCAGCTGACATCGGTGACATCATTTTTAGTTTTTTGAGCTCGGCCTCTGCCTTTTCTTTTGCCTCCGCCGACATGCCACCTTTGGCAATCTTATTGGCCAGATCTTCAAATTCTGAAGCCCCTTCGTCTTCACCTAACTCTTTTTGAATAGCTTTTATTTGTTCGTTAAGATAGTAGTCGCGCTGGCTTTTATCCATTTGGTTTTTTACCCGCCCACGGATCTTTTTTTCAACATGTAACAAGTCGATTTCTGAACCCATTGAAGACATTAAAAATTCCAAACGTTTCACCACATCATCAATCTCCAGGGCTTTTTGTTTTTCTTCTATTTTTATCAAAATGTGCGCGGCAACGATATCAGAAAGTTTTTCTGGGTCATCAATTGAAGAAACGGTTGTGAGTACTTCTTGTGGGATTTTTTTGTTGAGTTTGACGTAATTATCAAACATCGCCTTCACTGAGCGAACAGTGACCGCTTGTTCTTTACCGTCTTTTTTTATTGACGAACGGATGCTCGCTGTTGCTGCCAAAAACGAGTTATTTGATTTTAGTTTATTAATTTTGGCTCGTTCAACCCCTTCAACCAATACTTTAAGATTGCCATCGGGAAGTTTTAAAAGTTGCAGGATATTTGCAATACAACCACTTGAATAAATGTCTTTTTTGCCCGGATCATCATTATTAGCGTCTTTTTGAGCAACCAGAAGGATTTGATTGCCATGATCGGTCGCATATTGTAACGCCTCAATGGATTTCTCTCTTCCGACAAATAATGGTATTACCATGTGTGGGAAAATCACCACATCTCGTAGCGGCAATACTGGATATTCGTTTTCACTTAATTTGGAGGTAATTAACTCGTTCATATTTGATTCCTGCCCCTCACTGCTTGTATCAGGTAACCTGGCTTATTTCAGGTCACTTAAATTGAGGTTGAGCTTATTGTTTCTATGATCACTCAAAGCTTTTCAAGACAGCTGTTTGAGTACTGCTGCTAATATGGGTTCAAAAACAACAAAAATCAACTACCATTTCATTCATGGAAATAGAAAACTGCGCCAAGACGCAGTTTTATTTTTTAATAGTTAGTTAATTGTTTCTATTCAGAAGCAACCTTTTTTTCCTGACTTTCATAAATCAATAAAGGTTCCGATTCACCATCAACTACGGCTGCGTCAATAGCTACTTTGGTGACACCATCCATAGACGGTAGATCATACATTGTATCAAGTAATACTTTTTCTAATATCGATCGAAGACCCCGTGCCCCTGTTTTGCGCTCCATTCCTTTTCTGGCAATCGCCTTGAGTGCATCGTCTCTAAATTCCAATCGTACATCTTCCATATCAAATAACTTGGAATATTGCTTGGTTAAGGAATTTTTTGGTTCGGTCAAAATTTTAACTAAAGAACCTTCATCAAGCTCTTCCAGGGTAGCAACTACCGGCAAACGACCCACAAACTCTGGGATCAACCCATATTTAACCAGATCATCCGGTTCGATTTCCTTAAAAATTTCGCCAAGATTCTTGCTATCATCCTTACTTCTAACTTGAGCAGCAAATCCAATACCCGATTTTTCCGAACGATCACGTATAATTTTTTCTAATCCAGAGAATGCACCACCACATATGAACAAGATGCTACTGGTATCGACTTGTAGGAATTCTTGCTGAGGATGTTTACGACCGCCTTGGGGTGGTACCGATGCAACCGTACCTTCAATAAGCTTTAATAGTGCCTGCTGAACACCTTCCCCTGAAACATCACGAGTAATCGAAGGATTGTCGGCTTTTCGGGAGATTTTATCGATTTCATCAATGTAAACAATACCATGCTGAGCTTTTTCAACGTCATAATCACATTTTTGCAGTAGCTTTTGGATAATATTTTCGACATCTTCACCAACATAACCAGCTTCCGTGAGAGTCGTAGCATCGGCAATGGTAAAGGGCACATCCAACATTCTGGCCAGAGTTTCAGCCAATAAGGTTTTACCGCTACCGGTTGGTCCGACTAACAAAATATTGCTCTTTCCTAATTCAACCTCTTCATTCTTAGTGTCGTTGCCGCTACGCAAACGTTTATAGTGATTATAAACCGCAACTGATAATACCCGTTTGGCTTTGTCCTGGCCGATAACATATTGATTTAGGTGGTCGTCGATTTCTCGAGGAGTCGGTAACTTGTCTGATTTATCTTGTTGGGTGATCTCCTGGATCTCCTCGCGGATAATATCATTACAAAGCTCAACACATTCATCACATATAAAAACAGAAGGACCAGCGATTAACTTACGCACTTCATGCTGGCTTTTGCCGCAAAATGAGCAGTAGAGGAGTTTTCCACTGTCATCTCGGCCGCCTGATTTTTTCTTATCACTCATTTAAAAATTCCTGTCTTTACCACTAATCTTCTATGCAATTTAAACATCCAACCAGTCTTAATCTGACTTTTTGTATCACACCGCTAAGCTTAGACCTTTTCAATACATTTTGTCGACAGATTATCCAATGTTTAAGCTGTTTTTGTGACATTCGGCTTAAATCACTCTTCAAACCCTTACAATTACCCTTGATAACCCACTCTCGCTCGAGTTAGTTCCGTATTTGACCGGCGCTAATCTCGGGAATTAATGACTTTATCAATCAATCCATATTTAGCGGCTTCATCAGCGCTCATAAAGTTATCTCTGTCTGTATCTCTTTCCAATTCTTTCAGCTTTCTACCAGTATGATCAGACAAAATCTGATTCAGACTGGCTCTCATCTTAAGAATTTCCTGTGCATGGATTTCAATATCTGACGCTTGTCCTTGATACCCACCTAACGGCTGATGAATCATCATTCTGGAGTTGGGCAAAGCAAATCGCTTATCTTTGGCGCCACCAGCCAATAAAAAAGCCCCCATGCTGGCCGCTTGGCCAATACACAAAGTGGTGACATCTGGTTTAATAAATTGCATGGTGTCGTAAATTGCCATACCGGCAGTCACTGATCCGCCTGGTGAATTAATATATAAGGATATATCTTTGTCAGGATTTTCAGATTCTAAAAATAACAACTGAGCCACAATCAAGTTGGCCATATGATCTTCAACCTGTCCGACCAAAAAGATCACTCGCTCTTTTAGTAATCGGGAATAGATATCATATGATCTTTCACCCTTGGCAGTTTGCTCCACAACCATGGGGACAAGACCCAATGCAATTTCATCAGCTTTAGAATTTATCATCGTTAATTTATTATCCTATCTAAATAATTATTATGTGTTTTTATGAACTTCGTCTGAGTGGAGTAAACGCTTACCAACTGTTCAACTATCTATTTGAATTGGTTATAGGTTAATTTAGGACTTTTTTATCACTTTTCCTTCAGGTACAAAAAAACCCAACGCCAAAACCATTATAGCTAACTTATGGGCAAACTATAATAAATTCAACGCCGGGTTTGAAATAATCCGGAATTAGACCAGATTATTCTTTCGATTCTTCTTCTGACTTGGACGCTTCTTTTGATTCTTCAACTATATCCTGCTTAGGATTCATCACTTCATCAAATGTCATCGTCTTATCAGAAACATTGGCAGATTTTTCAACCAGTTCAATCACAGTGTCTTCTAAAACCAATTGCTCTACTTCGTTCAATCTGTTTTCGTCAGATAAGTAATAGTTAATTACTTCTTCAGGCTGTTCATAGACAGATGCCAATTCTTCTAATTTTGTGCGGATTTTATCTTTATCGACAGTAATTTTGTGTTGTTTGATAATTTCACTGACAACCAGACCTAACTTGACCCGTTTACCCGCTTTATCCGAAAATAATTCATCCGGTAAATCAGGTAAATTAACAGAATTTCCACCAAACTGCTGTAATGCCTGTTGTTTTTGCTGATTAATTTCCTGTGCTAATAAAGCTTTAGGTATTTCAAATTCATGAGAAGCAACTAGAGCATCCATAATTTGTTGCTTAACTTTTGAGGAAACAACCTGAGAAAGCTCTCTTTCCATATTCTTGCGAATATCGGTTTTCATGGTGGCGATGTTGCCATCTTCAATGCCTAGTTTTTCAGCTAATTCAGCCAACTTCAAGGTTGCTTTTTTGTTGACTTTGTGAACTCTAGTCGCGAAAACCGCATCTTTTCCAGCAACATCTTTATTTTGATAATCTTCAGGGAATGTAACTTTTATTTCAACATCATCATCGGCTTTGGCTCCTTCAAGCTGCTCTTCAAATCCTGGGATCATTTGCCCTTGACCGAGTACAATCTCGAAATTGTCTGCAGTGCCACCACTGAATGCTTCACCATCAATAGTTCCCACAAAATCAATGACTAGTTGATCTTCTGACTTTGACTTACGTTTTACTTCAACCCAATTGGCTTGCTGTTCACTTAAAGTGCCTAACATTTTGCTTAAGTCATCATCGGAAACGTCAGCTGTCACTTTTTCTATCGATATTTTTGAAAAATCCTGAATTTCGATTTCAGGGTAGATATCAAAGGTCGCAACAAATTCTAGATCTTTACCTTCTTCCATTGAAACAGGTTCAATTTTAGGTGGGCCTGCTGGTTGCAATTTCTCCTGAACGACCGCTTCATAAAATGAGCGTTGCATCACATCCGAAATTACATCCTGACGGACATGCTCCCCAAATCGTTTCTTTATCACGTTCAGAGGGATCTTGCCTGGTCTGAAACCATTCATGCGTTGAGTCTTTGCCAATTCTTTCATTTTAGCAACGGCAACATCGTCAATTTTTTTTGCTTCAACCGCAACCTTTAGTTTGCGCTCAAGACCTGTAGTCGTTTCAACAGAAACTTGCATATGTATGCTCCAACTGGAAATCCAAATAGTAGCTACTCAAGTGCTACATTTTCTTAGAACAAAAGTGTTCTATCAATATTATTAGTTTTGATTTGTGACTAAAAAGAGGGAGTAATTGTCGAATAGAGAGCTTTAAGTCTTGTTCAATGGCTAGCACTCAGGCAATCACCCACCGGCTCGGGCCAGAAATCATTAGGGGTTTTCCCTTGTTTAAGGAGAATCCTCCTTATTGTTACAAGTGGTGCGAGAGGAGAGACTCGAACTCTCACGCCGCAAGACACTGGAACCTAAATCCAGCGCGTCTACCAATTCCGCCACTCTCGCACTTTGTAACATCCTGCTGTTTTTATGAAAACAGCAAAAAACTGGGGTGGGCGAAGGGGTTTGAACCCTCGACAACCGGAATCACAATCCGGGGCTCTACCAACTGAGCTACGTCCACCATCAACTTTCTTAAACTGGCTATGTTGATTAGTCATTTGATAAATTGACTATCATATTCCAGTATCGGGCATATTCTACGCCAATTATTCCTAATTGGACACATGGCGCGCCCGGCAGGATTCGAACCTGCTACCCTCGGCTTAGAAGGCCGATGCTCTATCCAGATGAGCTACGGGCGCATTGCTTCATATGAAACCTTGCAATTGGACGATTCAGCGACTTAAAACTTTGGCTAAATCGGCCATAAAAAAATGGTCGGGGTGGAGAGATTCGAACTCCCGACATCCTGCACCCAAAGCAGGCGCGCTACCAGACTGCGCTACACCCCGACATTCTCAGTTTAAAGCGATAAAACAGCCTTCGTTTGAGAGCGCGGAATAATACTGATTTAAGTGTTTAAGGTCAACAAAGAAAATCGAATATTTCAAATTAATTAAGTAACTAAGGTTGCAATTTGTTTTTCATTTGCACACATCTCTATAATTAGTGCTAAAAGACGTTTCAGCGTGCTTACAATTTACACATACAGGACAACCACAACATTAAGTTAAGGCCGGAGCTGTATGCTTACTCGCCCGAATAATCCTTTTATAACCTGGAAATGGCATATATTTTAGAAAGCTGAATGGTTACAACGATATTTTGTTTATTTTACCCGGCTATTAGGGGAAAATAGCGGCCATTAACACTAACCTTACTTATCTGGCCAATTACCCTATGACGGCACAATTAATCGATGGCATTGAAATTTCTGCTCTATTACGTAAGAAGATCAAAAACAAGGTAATTGCCAGATTACAAAATAACCTTAGAGCACCCAGTTTGACCGTTATTTTGATTGGAGAGGATCCAGCTTCAAATGTGTATGTCAGCAAAAAAGTTATGGCCTGTGAGGAAGTTGGATTTACCTCGCAAAAATTGATTTTTGATACCAGTATTACACAAGCTCAGTTATTCGCTGAAATTGAGAAGCTGAACAACGATGTTAGCGTGGATGGTATTCTGGTTCAGCTGCCACTACCTCAGCATCTAGATTCCGGTGCTATTTTAGAAAAAATCTCTCCCACTAAGGATGTTGATTGTTTTCATCCCTATAACATTGGTCGGCTTATGCAGAGAATACCGGAACTCCGCCCGTGTACTCCTTACGGCATTATGTTGATGTTGAAGCATATAGAGCTAGATGTAAAAGGACTGGATTGTTGCATAGTCGGGGCTAGCAATATAGTCGGAAGGCCAATGGCTATGGAACTTTTATTGGCCGGTGCTACCGTGACTATTTGCCATAAATTCACCAAAAATTTGCCACAAAAAGTTGCCGAAGCCGATCTGGTCGTTGTGGGTGTTGGCCGTCCCGGTTTAGTGAAAGGAGAATGGATTAAGCCAGGTGCCACGGTGATAGATGTGGGCATTAATCGACTGGAAAACGGAAAACTGGTTGGCGATGTGGAATTTGACGCTGCCAAAAAAAGCGCTTCCTGGATCACGCCCGTTCCGGGAGGAGTCGGGCCAATGACAGTTGCTACTTTATTACACAACACCCTATATGCAGCAGAAAAGGCTGAATTAAAAAAGGCCGAATAAATTCGACCTTTTGCCTTTTTCATCAATCTTCTTTTTATATCAAAAATAAATCAAATATCTAATATCTAATATCTAATATTTAGGATTAACCTTGCCAGAAAAGGTCGCCACCGTGATCTTCAATAGTCTCTAAGACTTTACCGCCACCTCTGGCAACACAGGTTAGAGGATCTTGTGCAACAATCACTGGCAAACCCGTTTCTTCCATAAATAATCGGTCTAAATCTTTGATTAGCGCGCCACCACCGGTAAGCACCATGCCGCGCTCTGAAATATCGGCAGCCAGTTCAGGTGGCGCTTGCTCTAATACGGAGCGAACCGCTCTGATCATGCCGGCAAGTGGATCTTGCAAGGCTTCTAATATTTCATTGCTATTAATAGTGAATTTACGCGGGATACCTTCTGCAAGATTTCGACCTCTCACATCAATTTCCATCACGTCAGCCCCAGGAAAAGCGGTACCGATTTCATGTTTGATCCTTTCCGCTGTTGACTCACCAATCACCGTACCGTAATTGCGTCGAACATAATCGATAATGGCATCATCAAAACGGTCACCGCCGATACGCACAGAATCTGAAGTCACCACCCCATTTAGGGACAATATTGCGATTTCAGTAGTACCACCGCCGATATCAACAACCATGGAACCTCTTGCTTCACCAACCGGCAATCCCGCACCAACCGCAGCCGCGACAGGCTCTTCTATAAGATAGACATCTCTTGCGCCTGCACCATAGGCCGATTCTTTAATCGCGCGTCTTTCTACCTGAGTTGAACCACAAGGCACACAAATTAATACTCTGGGACTCGGTCTCATAAAAAAGCTGGAATCATGAACTTTACGGATGAATTCCTGCAACATTTTTTCGGTGACTTCAAAATCAGCTATCACGCCATCTTTTAAAGGGCGAATTGCCGTAATATTGCCAGGAGTACGGCCCAACATGGCTTTGGCATCGGCTCCGACCGCCGCTATGGATTTATTACCTCCTCGCTCGTGTCTGATTGCAACCACGGAGGGCTCATTTAGAACAATGCCCTGCTCTCGCATATAAATTAAAGTATTGGCGGTTCCGAGATCTATGGATAGGTCGGCAGAAAATAAACCTCTAATCTTATTAAACATATTAAGTTTCTTATATCCTGGATTTTTTATTGCGGCAATTATCGCCTACTTCGATTGTAAACAGAAGACTTTGAAATTAATTTATCCCTTTTTAGAGGAGATGTCCCCAAAATAGTTCCATTTTCGGTCTTTTACTCAGTATAATTCTGTAAATCACGTTTCGAGCCGTAAAAAATGAATCCCGTAATTACTCCTCTCAAAAATCTGGATATTGACGCTATTGTAGCTCTTGCAAAACCTATCTGGCATGAACATTACACGCCGATTATAGGTGAACAGCAGGTCAACTACATGTTAGAAAAATTTCAAAGTCGAGAAGCGATCAGATCACAATTGGAACAAGGTTATCAGTACTTTCAAGTCGGTGAGCCATCAAATTTGCTCGGCTATTTTTCGACCCAATTTAGAGATAATGCAAGTCTTTTTATCAGTAAATTTTATTTGTCCAAACTCGCCCGAGGCAAAGGGATCGGCAAACAAATGTTAAAATTTATTGAGCAGTTAGCAAATTCAAATAAATGCCAAACAATCGACTTAACCGTCAACAAGCTGAATCCGGCCTATCAAGTCTACCTGAAATTAGGATTTGCCAATCAAGGCGCCGTTGAATTTGATATCGGAAACGGCTACATAATGGATGATTTTCTAATGAGTAAAGCGGTCCCCCACCAATAAAGATAAGCCCTACTCTAGCAGAGCATTCGCCACTTTATCCCGCCACTAACTATATGTAGCACTTATTATCCATAAATCATGTGATATTTAGTTTTAATTGCTAAATTTCGCAGCCAAGTTAATTCACTACCTTTACCGACTTAACCGGGAAGATGCTAATTAGATAAAGCTTGGCTCGTCTATTTTATAAAAAAAGGTCCCGTTATTTGGCAATATTCAATTTTGCCGTCTACACTTTCACAAAATGGCAAGAAAAATTAAACGCAGACACTGTAGACGGGCAGGTATTGAATGGATTTTTTCAGCAAACAATCGATTAAACTCAAAATACTCTTCATCCCCTTAGTCGGCTCGGTTGGCTTTTTAATTTATCTTTTCTTAAGCCTCACGGCCATGAATCAAAACCTTGAATCGCTTAATAACGCCAAAGATGTTCAATTTCCCTTACTCCAAATTTCTGCAGAAAGTTTGAATAATCTAGAGGACATAAAGGCTTCTTTGGGTGACGCTGTCAGTATGGGAGAAGAAGACAAGCTGAAAATAGCGAACCAACTTTACGACCAGTTAAAAACCGAACTTAATCAGGCTGCCAATATTGACGCTAGTTCATCCTCTGAAATTAGAACGCTGATTGATGAATTTGAATCCTACTATGCTCAAGCCTACGCTTTGTCTAAGGGATTTGTTGACGAAACGGCTGATTTCTCGACCTTAGCAGAGCAAAGCAAAGAAATGACAGAAAAGTTACTTAAAGTACAAGAGAGATTGACTAGTTTTAACAAGGATAGAAATGACGAATTTATAAGTGCTTTTAACTCAGTTAATCAGAAAACAGAGTCCACAGTATCGGTTGGCATTACCGTAGGAATAATAACTATTGCGTTGCTATTTGTGGTCGCCTACCCAATAAGCTCAGCGACCAAAAGTAGTATTGAACAAATATCATCTTCCATGAAACGTATTGCTGAAGAAGATGGTGACCTGACGTCGAGAATAGACTCTACCAGTAAAGATGAGTTGGGAGTTCTGGTTCATTGGTTTAATACCTTTATCAGTAAACTGCAGGGAACCATAAAGCAGACTGTCGATACCGCACTGCCTCTTGCTAGAACAGCGACTAACGTTCGAGACCTAAGTAATCAGTCACAAGCTATTTTTGAAAAACAACTGATCAGTAGTGAGCAATCACAAATTTCGGTCGGCGAAATGAATCAAAGTGTCGAAAGAATATCAAGCAATGCTTTGAACGCTTCTAAATCTGCAGCAGAAGCACAAAAAGGCGCCGATAAGGGCTTAGCTGACGTTCAACTAACCATCGAAAGCATTCAAAAATTATCTAAAAGTATTGAAGAGTCCTCTAAAACCGTCACTAAACTTGAAGAAGGTTCAAGCAAAGTTAATGTGGTTCTTGAAGTGATAAAGGGTATCGCCGAGCAGACTAATTTGCTCGCATTAAATGCCGCCATTGAAGCTGCGAGAGCAGGTGAACAGGGCAGAGGTTTTGCAGTTGTTGCCGATGAAGTTAGAAACCTGGCATCCAGAACGCAAGAATCAACAGAAGAAATAAACGGTATTTTAGAAGAGTTACAATCAGCCGCAAAAGAAGCCGTAGAAAAAATGGAAAGCAGTCGTACCCAAGTTAATAAAAGCGTTGAGTGTGCGAGCGATGCGGGTCAAAGCCTCAATACAATTACAATCACGGTTGGCGAAATTAATAGTATGAACGAGGAAATAGCCGACAATACCAATCAACAAAAAGATATCTCAAGTCGATTGGTTTCATCGGTATCGGATATAAAAAGTAAAACACAAGAATCGAGTCAAGCCAGCAATGAATTAACCTCTGTCAGCGGGGAGTTATCAGAACTCGCTTCAGTTTTGGAATCAATAGCCAACCAATTTAAAGTATAAATCAACTTTAGAACAATGCCCATTAACCAACAAATACTTATATCAGGAGATATAATATGAAATATTTTAAGATCTTATTTGTGTTGTTTCTATCGCCATTGGCTGTAGATTCTGCGGAAATTAGATTTTCTGGGTTCGCAACCATTGCTGGAGGAATTACATTTGATGATGATCAATCTCTGGAAGGTTACGATGATAATTTTAGCTTCAATCCAAAATCTAAATTTGCGTTACAGGCAGTCACTGATTTAGGTGATGGTTGGGGCATAACAGCTCAATTGTTAGCCCGTGGTTCGGAGACATGGAATATTGACGCTGAATGGGCTTTTCTCAGCTATGATGCGAGCGATAATTGGCGATTGATAATTGGCCGTCAAAGAGTACCGTTTTATATGTATTCGGACTTTCTTGATGTGGGTTACGCCTATCATTGGATAGAGCCTCCTAACGGCGTTTATAGCCTGCCATTTGATCTAGTTGATGGAGTTGGTTCGATCTATAATTCCAGCTTAGGCAGTTTTGACTCCACACTTCATCTTACCTATGGGAGAAACCAAGACGAAGTGAATTTAGTGGGAGCCGATAGAGAACCAGATTTCTGGAATTTATTCAGTGCCGCGTGGACTCTCAATCGCGATTGGTTGACGCTGCGGGCGAGTTACGCACAAACAGAGCTCACCGTGCCTATTGATGATTTCGATCCACTTGTTGGCGGATGGAGAGCAGCTGGTTTTCCTCAGGTAGCCGATGATATTCTAATTGTAGATGATTTTGGTTACTTCGCCGGAGTCGGCATTATCATCGACTATGAGGATTACCTGGTTGTAGCCGAATATACTGAGGTTCATCCGGGAGATAGTGTATTTCCTGTTCAAGATTCTTATTATCTTTCATTTGGAAAAAGATTTGACACCCTTCTGGTTCACCTAACCTACGGCGCTGATGAAGACATCTCCAAGAGTATTTTAGGTGGCGTCCCCTCAGGAGTTGATCCTGGTCTTGATTTTCTCATTGCCAGCACGGCTGGTTTATTTGCCAGTCAGGGAGAAGATAGTACGTTTTTTACCTTAGGTGCCCGGTGGGAAGTAAGTGATTCTGTTGCCTTTAAGGCCGAGTTTACAAAATACGATGATGCTCTTGCAAGTGATGCATCACTTATGCAATTTGCCTTAAGTACCGTATTTTAAGGGGTGATGAAAATGAATAAATTATTCAAACTATTACTGACAATTTCCATAACCTTTGCATTAGGTATCTGTAATATCGCAAGAGCGGAGGTTGCCGTTATTATAAACTCAGGAAACAGCGCTACGATCTCTGATGATGATATTAAACGCATTTTTTTAGGTAAAATGAAAAGTTTTCCAGATGGAAGTAAGGTACTGCCAGTTAATCTGAAAAATTCTAGCGATGTGCGTAAAGCATTCGACAAAAAAGCATTGGGGAAATCGGCCAGTCAAATTAAAGCATACTGGTCGAAGTTAGTCTTTAGCGGTAAAGGTAATCTACCAAAAGAAGCGGCTGACGACTCAGAAGCGATCCGCCTGGTTGCAGAAAATCCGGCAGTAATTGCTTATATAGACGCGTCCAATGTAACAGCAAGCGTTAAAGTCATTCGCAAATTTTAGGCTTGTTTCACTATACTCCTCTCCCTCGCGGGAGACGGAGAAATTGCTAATAATGAAGCTTAGCTAATTCGCAGCCATCAATATTCTTAAGACTATGTAATAACTCATCGGTTGGTTTGACTGACCACTCCCCGGCAGCAACTAGCTCTGCTGATATCGCTTCTTTTTTACACAGAAGACGCACGGGGCATAATCCACCTTTGTATGGTTGCAATGCTTCAATAATGTCATCCGCCAAAGTAGAACCAAAGGCCAAATCAATTTTTAGTTCCAAGTATTTAACTCGTTTTTCTCTGACTTCAATTAGCTGATTAATTTCAACCCCGCTCATCTTTAGTCCACCAGAAAAATCATCGTTAGAAATATCACCTTTAGCGATCACCACCTGATCTTTGGTTAAAATATCTTTACTGGCTTCATACAATTCACTGTAGACCATCACATCTACTCGAGCGCTTTGATCGTCTAATGTAACAATCGCCCAGCTAAGACCTTTTTTAGTCTTCATCACTCTAATATTAATAATCAATCCTGCGATCGTGACAGGATCACCACGACGAGTCGGTTGTAACGCGTTTAACCGTAAATTACATAGCTTTTTTATTTCAGGTAAATAACGATTAATGGGATGACCTGTTAAATAAAGTCCTAAGGTTTCTTTTTCACCCTCTAATACCTTGCCTTCCGGCCAAGGTCTAACTTTGACAAATTCCAAATTCTGTTCGGCGTTTTTTTCCGACGGTGCGCCAAATAAATCGTTTTGTCCTAAAGCCAAATCACGTTTAAATTGCTCTGCACTTTTTATTGCCTGCCCGAGTGAGGCCATCATCACCGCCCGGTTGGGACCTAAATTATCGAGCGCCCCAGCTCTTACCAGAGCTTCTAATACTCTGCGATTAGATTTTTTTAAATCAATTCGATTGCAAAAATCAAACAAGTCCTTATAAGGGCCCAATTCATTTCGCTCATCCACAATCGACTGAATGGCCGCTTCGCCCACTCCCTTAACAGCGCCAATACCATAGATAATTGTATTTGGACCATCAATGGTAAATTTGTAAGCGCCTCGATTAACATCCGGCGGAACTATCTTGAGTCCCATCTCCTTGACATCATCTACATAGGTCACAACTTTTTCTGTATTGTCCATATCCGCCGACATAACCGCCGACATAAAAGCGGCTGGGTAATGAGTTTTTAACCAGGCGGTTTGATAGGAAACAAGTGCATAGGCTGCCGAGTGAGATTTGTTAAAACCATAACCAGCAAATTTTTCCATCAAATCAAAAATGTGTCCGGCTAATTCCCCATCAACATCTCTTGCCACCGCGCCTTTCATGAAAATTTCACGTTGCTCGGCCATCACCGACGCTTTTTTCTTGCCCATTGCCCGGCGTAATAAATCAGCACCACCCAAACTAAAATTAGCCAATACCTGAGCAATTTTCATCACCTGCTCTTGATATAAAATAATACCGTAAGTCGGCTCCAGTACCGATTTCAGATCCTCATGTTGATAATCAGCATGAGGGTAAGCAACCTCTTGTCTACCATGTTTGCGATTAATAAAATCGTCAACCATTCCAGAACCTAACGGACCCGGTCTAAATAACGCTACCAAGGCAATAATATCTTCAAAACTACTTGGCAATAGTTTTTTGATCAATTCTTTCATACCGCGAGATTCAAGTTGAAAAACTGCTGTAGTCTTTGCGCCTTGAAGTAAATTAAATACCGCCGGATCATCCAAAGCAATGGTTTCAATATTGACTTTTTCATCGGTCGCCAATGCTGCATTATTGATGGTGTCAATTGCCCAGTCGATAATGGTTAAGGTCCTTAAACCTAAAAAGTCAAACTTAACTAAGCCAGCGGTTTCCACATCATCTTTATCAAACTGCGTCACCAAACCTGCGCCGGTTTCATCACAGGAAAGGGCTGAAAACTCGGTCAGTTCTCCCGGAGAAATAACTACTCCTCCTGCATGTTTGCCGGCATTTCTGGTAATGCCTTCGAGTTTTCGGGCCATATCCCAAAGCGCTTGAAATTCTTCTTCCAGTTCATACCGAGAGCGAATTTCTGGCTCTTGCTCCCACGCCTTTTGCAACGACATGCCAATTTCGAAGGGGATGAGTTTAGAAATTTTGTCGACAAAACCATAGGGTTGACTGAGTACTCGTCCGACATCTTTGATGACCGCTTTAGCAGCCAGTCGGCCAAACGTAATAATTTGAGAAACGCTGTTTCGACCATATTTTTGCGCCACATAATCGATGACGCGATCGCGGCCATCCATGCAAAAATCGATATCAAAATCCGGCATTGAGACACGTTCTGGATTTAAGAAACGTTCAAAAAGAAGTTCGTACTGCAGTGGGTCAAGATCAGTAATATCCAATGCATAAGCAACCAGCGAGCCAGCACCTGAACCACGTCCTGGTCCCACTGGCACACCATTATTTTTACTCCAATGAATAAAGTCGGCAACAATTAAAAAGTAGCCGGGAAAACCCATTTGATTGATAACATCTAGTTCAATTTTAAGGCGCGCATCATAAGGGATTCTTTGTTCAGCAAACTCCGCTGCGTCGGTATCAAAAAGAAATTTAAGTCGTTTCTCTAATCCCTGTTCACTTAACTGGCAAAAATACTGCTCGATAGAAAGTCCATCAGGTATCGGGTAATTCGGTAAAAAGTACTCGCCCAATTTCAGTGTTAAATTACACCGTTTGGCAATTTCAATGGTGTTTTCTATGGCTTCTGGTATGTCTGAAAATAATTCCTGCATTTCTGCTGCTGATTTTAGATACTGCTGGTCGGAATATTTCTTTGGTCTTCTCGGATCGTCGAGTACTCGACTTTGATTGATGCAAACCCGAATTTCATGAGCATCAAAATCATCTTCCTCTAAGAAACAAACATCATTGGTGGCCACCACGGGTGTACCAGACGCCTGTGCAAAAGACGCGACTGCATGAATGTAATCCCCCTCCCCCACTCTGCCAGTCCGTTGTAGTTCAATATAATAACGGTCGGGAAAATAGAGTTGCCAAAATCCCAAATTTTCAGCGGCTTGTTCGTGATTTCCTGCTAACAATGCTTTACCGACATCGCCCTCTTTGGCGCCAGATAAAACAATCAATCCTTGATTTAATGTCTTAAACCAATTCTTATCAACAATCGGAATGCCGCGTTTTTGATTCCCCTGATAGGCTTTGGAAATCAGAACTTTGGCATTTAAATATCCCTGATTATTCATGCACAAAAGAGTTAGCCGAAAGGGTTCATGCTCTCCGCTGCCATCATCAACCAATAAATCAACACCAGTAATGGGCTTGATACCGTTGGCTCTGCATTTCTTGTAGAATTTGATAAGACCGCAAAAATTAATATGGTCAGTAAATGCAGCAGCAGGCATTTCCAATTCGGCAATACGATCCAGGGTTGGATTAATACGACAGATCCCATCCACCATCGAATATTCTGAATGAATTTTTAAATGAACAAAATTCGGCTTAACAGACTCATCGGTAACGGCAGTTTCATTTGTTTGCTTTGCGTGCTTTGAATCAGGCTCGTTCATCAATATTTTCTAACTCTCTAACAATTTTTTAACTGGAGCAAAACTTCTGCGATGGATTGGAGTAACGCCAAGCTGTTGCAATGCCTGCATATGAAATTTGGTTGGATAACCTTTGTGTTTTGCCAATCCATAACCCGGATAAATAATATCTAACTCTACCATTTCATTGTCTCTGGCTACTTTTGCAATAATAGAGGCCGCACCGATGGATTGTATTTTAAGATCGCCTTTCACAATTGCTTCACTGGTACAATCTAAGTCCGGGCAACGATTTCCATCAATCAGACAATGATCTGGTTCTATCGAAAGCGATTCAACTGCCCGTTTCATTGCCAACATACTGGCATGCAATATATTCAGCTCGTCAATTTCTTCTATTTCCGCTCTACCAACCGCCCAACTCAGTGCCTTTTGTTTTATTTTCTGAGATAAAAACTCTCTCTTTTTTTCAGTCAATTTTTTAGAATCGGTTAATCCTTCAATAGGGTTTTCAGGGTCCAGAATAACCGCCGCTGCAATAACAGCGCCAGCTAAAGGACCACGTCCAACTTCATCAACGCCAGCAACTAAATCGATTTTTTTCACCTTGACGCTCCTGATGACTCAGCTGATTCCAGTAATTCATAGACCGCTTTGGCGGCTTTGCGACTACCTCCAAGGCGTAAATTTCGGTGTAACTGATTGTACTGCTCTGTGATTGACTCTAACGATTGATTTTCAATAAGGCGACTTAATTCTGTCGTTAATTTTTCTACTGTACAATCGTCCTGGATAAGTTCTCTCACCAGTTTTTTATTCGCCAATAAATTAGGTAATGAAAAGTTCTTTATTTTTAAGAGCTTGGCATACACCCAAAAACTAAAAGACGAAACCTTATAGGCGACCACCATGGGCTTTTTAAACAACATAGCTTCCAAAGTCGCAGTACCGGATGCGAGTAAAATGTAATCGGATGCTTGCATGATTTCCCGGGATTGACCATCAAACAATGTTATGTCGATATTGGTTTTAATTTGTTGTAGATAATTTTCAATTTGCTTTCGTCTACTAGCATTTGCACAAGGAATCACAAAACTTAGCTGGGAATATTTTTGGGTTAATTTTTCAGCCGTTTGAATAAATGGTTCGAGCAAAAACTTAGTTTCCGATCCGCGGCTACCTGGCAGTATTGCCAGGATTTTTTTGTTCAAAGGCAAATTCAATTGTTTTCTCATAGCATTGCTATCAGTTTCCATTGGAATTTCATCAGCCAACGGATGACCAATACATACGGCAGGTAATTGATGTCGCTTGTAAATTTCCAGTTCAAAAGGAAACAAACAAATCATTAAAGAAACGCTTTTAACAATTTTATAGATTCGGTTTTCGCGCCAGGCCCAAACTGACGGACTGACATAATGCACCGTCGTTATTCCTTTTTTCTTAAGTTTAAATTCAAGATTAGTATTAAAAACCGGCGCATCAATTCCAATAAAACAATCAGCTTTTTGCGCGATAATTGTTTTAGCCAAACGGTGGCGCATTTTGAGCAACTCCGGTAAACGGGCTAAAATAGGCGCAATCCCCATTACCGAAAGTCGCTCCATGGGGTAAAAACTCTTTAGTCCAACCGCCAACATTAATGGACCACCAATCCCTCGAAAATCAGCTTCTGGGTAATATATTTTTAACTGCCCAATCAATCTCGCTCCAAGGATGTCACCAGAGGATTCTCCAGCAACCAGATAAAAAAGTTTGCTCTCTTTGTTGATCGTGAGTTTATCTTGCTTGATTGGATTCACTGGTTATGACTCACTGAGTATTTTTATGTTTTATATGAGCGAGAAGGATGGTCGCCTGAATCAAAGCAGCAGAAATTAACGCGCAATGCCTCTTTTTGACGACAGAATAAACTCGGTCATCAACTTAAGAGCTGACGAAGTTTCAGATAATTTCATGATGGCTTCAACTGCTTCTTCAACGCGTAGTCCCTGGCGAAAAATTAGACGATAGGCTTTTCTCAATAACGAAATGTCTTCAGCAGAAAATCCGCGACGCTTAATACCTTCCACGTTAATTGAGCGAGGGGCACCCTCTGCAAAAAGTACAAAAGGCGGAATATCCTGAGTGACATGGCTTCTAATACCAAGAAACGCGTGTGCGCCTATATGACAAAACTGATGAATACCTGAAAATCCACCCAAAATTGCCCAATCATCGATCACAACATGGCCTGCAATATTCGAACTATTAGCAATGATAATATGGTCGCCTAGTTGGCAATCATGTGCAATATGGGTATAAGCCATGAGTAGATTATCGTTGCCAATACTGGTGAGCTGATGGTCTTGGGTTGTTCCGCGGTGAATAGTGCAAGATTCTCGGATAATATTATTATCGCCAATCACTGTTCTGGTTGGCTCACCGCGATACTTAGTATCTTGATTGGCCTCACCGATTGAAGAAAACTGATAAAAATGATTGTTTTTGCCAATGGTTGTATGACCATTGATCACGACATGTGAGGCAACAATAGTCCCTTCACCGATTTCTACGTGCTCATCAATGAAACTAAAAGGCCCAATTTGAGCACTTTCTGAAATTTTTGCATTGGGATGAACAATCGCCGATGGATGGATCATTAGACAATATCCTGTTTTGAACACATTAGTTCCGCGGCGCACACAACTTTGCCGTCAACTAACGCTTGAGCCTCAAATTTCCAAATTAAACGTTTACGTTTTAACAAACGTACTTTCAAGATGACTTGATCGCCAGGTTCAACCGGTTTCTTGAAACGCGCTTTGTCGATGCCAACAAAATAATACAATGAGTTTTCATCGGGTATTTCATTTAACGTTTTAAACGCCAAAATACCTGTCGCTTGTGCGAGGGCTTCCAAGATAAGTACACCAGGCATAACCGGTCGATGAGGAAAATGCCCGGTGAAACAAGGCTCATTGATGGTTATATTTTTTACCGCATCTAAATATTCACCCGCTTTGTAATCCGTCACCTTATCCACTAGTAAAAACGGGTATCGGTGTGGTAAGTGTTTCATTACTTCGTGAATATCTAAACTGCTGAGCTGTTTAGCTTGGTCATTCATCTATTTAAATTACCTTAGAAATCTTTCAATTTTTTCTCTAACTGACGGATCTTCTTTGCCATATCATCTAATTGCTTAAATCGGGCCACATTTTTCCGCCATATTTTATTTTCCTGGGCACCGGTCCCCGAGGAAAAAACCCCCGCAGTTTCATTCGACTTATTGACCAGAGTACCGGCCGTCAGATGAGTCCCGTCAGCTATACTTAAATGCCCAATAAGAGAAGTCCGACCGCTGAACGTACATGATTTACCGACTTTAGTGCTACCGGCAATACCGCTGTGTGCCGCCATGGCAGAATTTTCACCAAATTCTACGTTGTGGGCGATATGACAGAGATTATCGATTTTAACGCCAGCGTGAATAATTGTATCATTGAGAGCGCCACGATCGACACAAGAATTAGCGCCTATTTCAACACGGTCGTGAATAACCACTCCACCCGTTTGAGGTATTTTAACCCACCTTCCAGCATCATTGGCGTATCCAAATCCATCACACCCAATCACTACTCCAGAATGAAAAATACAGTCTGAGCCAATCGTCACACGATGATAAATAGATACGTTGGAATAAACAATCGTATTAGCACCTAACACAACGCCCTCTCCAAGGTACACATTGGCGCCTATGGATACGTTTTTACCGATACGGCAGTTTTTATCAAGAACCGCTCCAGCGGCAATTTTTACGTTTTCCTGTAAAACAACAGATGGATGGACGTTGGCTGCTGGACTAATCTCGCTCGCCGGTAAGGGTGTATTGTCAAGGGCCTGTGCCACTTTAGCAAAAGCCAGATAGGGGTCTTTACACAATACAAACGTTAAGTGACTAATATTGCCAGAGCCTGTCGTCTTGGTGTAACCGTCAGAAAGTAAAACACAACCCGCTTGAGTTGTGCTTAATTGTTGTTCAAGTTTTAGATTGCTTAAAAACGAAACATCCTGTTGGGTTGCTTGATCAAGAGACGCCACTCGGTCAATCTGAACGTTGGCATCACCTACAACCTGACCACCAACGATATCTGCTATTTCGGCAACCGTTAATGTTTTTTGCTGCAATTTTTAGCCTGCTGGATTACTTAAAACAGTGATCACTTTGTTTGAAATATCAATTGATTCTTTTCTAAATGCAACCGACTCGATGCGCAGTACAACATCAAATTTTTCTTCAGTAGCGATTTTTGAGACGATCTGTTGGATTTTGACTCTAATTTTAGTCACTTCAGTCTGTTTAGCTCGCTGAAAATCTTCCTGAAGATTTTTGTTTTTAGTTTGTAACTTAGCGCCGATTTCCTTTAATTCTCTTTCTAACTGAATGCCTTGCGCCTCGGTCATGGTAACCGCGTCGCGTTGCCCTTGATCCTGCTTAGCTTTACCCGATTCTTGCAAGGCTTTGATTTCGCCAAGACGATCGGCAAATTGCTTTTGCAATTTTGCTTCTATTAACTCTAATTGAGGCGCTTTGCTCAATACTAATCTTTCATCAAAAACACCTATCTTTAAATCCGCAGCAAAAGCGCTAGAAACAAATGACAGTACGATTGTTGCCGTAAATATTACTTTCTTAAACATCATATTACCCTTATTGGCTCTTAGTTTGTGTATAACTATTTCTATTCAAATATTTGTTTTACTCAAATAACTGTTTTGCTCCAACAATCAATCACACCTTAGAATGATTGCCCTACATTAAATGAGAAATTTTCTTTTCTATCACCTGGTTCACTTCTATATATCTTGGATAGACTTATAACAAGTGGTCCCATAGGAGATAGCCATTGTAACGATATTCCAGCCGATGCGCGATAAGAATCTGCCCTCGATAAATCGGGGATAAATGCAGCTTGCTCAGGCGTGTATTCATCGTAGCTAAATTCAGTATCCCACAAATTACCCACATCAACAAAAAAACTACTCCTCAAGGAGTTATTGGCTTCAACAAATGGGATCGGGAATATCAATTCTGTGCTGATAAGCGCTCTAGCATTACCGCCAATCGACCGACTTCCGATTAGAACCTGATCGAATTCTGCAGGCAAAAAAGTATCGGTCGATCGGTCAAAATCATCGACAGTTGTACTACCCGGCAAACTCACTGGTGAACGGAAAATCTCTCTTGGTCCGACTGTATTACGTTCAAATCCACGCACCGATGATCCGGAGGAGGAGAAAAAATTCTCAAAATAAGGCAGTTTAGATGTATTGCCATAACCATTACCATAAGATAATTTTAAACGACTCAATAAAGACCACCTGGGGGCTATCGGTATGTAATTGTCAATCGAATAATCAAGCTTATAGAACTCTAGATCGCTACCAGGGACCGAGCCGCTAAACGACAAGATTTGCTTGGTACCTCTATCAGGAAAGATCCCCCGATTAAGGCTGTTTCTAATAATTGATGCAGAAAATTTAACTAAATCATAAGAAAAATCAGGGTCTGTGCGAACATCAAGATTATTACTTTCAAAAAAGTCAATAATTTGTTGGGACAAACGACCATTGGCGCTTAGGTCGTTAGTTTGAAACCCGAGACCAAAATTCAAGCGACTCATTTCATTAATTGGGTACCCCATATTAAAATCAAGCGCGGCTGTATCCAACAAGGTATTTGTCGTATTGAACTCTCCAAAATCTTGGGTACGATAACTCAACCCGGCTCCTAGGCTAATCGCATCAATCGTAAAGTAGGGGTCAAAATAATTTAGTGAGTAGCTGGTTGAAAAACTGTTTTTATTAACGGCAAAACCAATCGTTTTGCCAGAGCCCATAAAATTATTATGGCTGACGTTGGCATTAACTGATAAGCCAAAGGTCGACCCATAACCAAGTCCGCCAGAAATCGTTCCTGCTGAACGTTCTTTTATTTTATAATTAACATCGACCCTGTCTTCTTTATCTTCAATTTTTGGTGTTTCAACCTCAACTTCTTCTATATAAGTGAGTCTTTGCAATAAAATCTTGGTTCTTTCAACCTGTGAGGTCGATAAAGCGCCACCTTCCATAATTCGCGCCTCGCGGCGAAGTACACGGTCATTAGTTGTTTCATTACCGGTAAAGTTAATTCGATTAACATAGACCTTTTTTCCCGGATCGATAAAGATATTGAGGTCGACCTTGTTTGTACCCGGCTTCACATTAGGCACGGAAGTCACTTTAGCAAACGCATAACCAAAAAAACCAAGATTCTGTTTTATCTGTTCCTCGGCAAACGAAATAGCGGCAGCTGAATAAGTTTCACCTTGAGTTAAAGGCATTAGTTGTTTGAGGCGTTTTTCTGAAAGGATTAAGTCGCCACTAAATGAAATTTTGGCAATTTCAAATTTATCACCCTCATCAACATTAACCGTGATAAACATACCTTTACGATCAGGCGAAATAGCAACTTGAGTAGAAACGGCGTTAAATTTTAGATACCCTCGATCCAGATAATAAGAACGCAATGTCTCTAAATCTCCGGATAGCTTCTCGCGACCATATTGATCATCACTGGTAAATACAGATAACCAACCGCCAGTGGTCAATTCAAACTGATCGAGCAAATCCTCGTCTGAAAATAATTGATTGCCGACAATATTAATTGATTGAATTCGTGCAGGCTCACCTTCATTGACATCAAACTCTATCAATACCCTATTTCTTGAGCGACGAATCACCTTATCGGTGATTTTAACGGAGTATTTTCCATGGGAAAAATACTGCTCTTGCATACCGTCCACGATATTCTTGATCGCAGCGGGATTGTAAACCTCTCCTTTTGCAAACCCGGATTGTTTCATTACTTCTAGTATTTGCTCAGTTTTGATATCGCTATTACCATCAATTGTGATGTCCGAAATTGTCGGTCGTTCAACGATGTCAATAAGTAATATATTGCCATCTCTAAGAACGCGTATGTCATCAAAATTTTCGGCGGAGAAAAGAGTCCGAATGATGGTAGGAACTCGACTTGTTTCTAATCGCTCTCCGACTTGCAAAGGTAACATATTGAAAAAGGTTCCCAGCTCCATTCTCTGCAACCCATTGACCTGAATTTCCTCGACAATAAAACTGGTATTGTTAGCGATTTCGCTTTGTTTAGCACTGACGATTGGTGAAAGTGCTCCAAAAATAGCTGTCCCGACAGCTAAAACTGCCAAGTTACCTATTTGAGATCGAAACCATGCGTTAGTCGCTTGTAAGAGTTTACCCATAAATATTTTACTTCTTAATAATTGTTTTTATATACAAAAAAGCGTTTTTAAATTAATCTAAAAACGCGATATATCATTAAATATGGCAACAGCCATTAGTGCGAAGACCAGCATCATACCAACTTGTAGACCAAATTCCTGTACTTTTTCAGGCAAAGGCTTACCTTTTATTGCTTCAATCACAAAATAGAGTAAATGACCACCATCTAGCATTGGTACCGGTAGTAGGTTTATAAAACCTAGATTCACACTGATCATCGCTACAAAGCTGATAAAATAAACCAAACCGATACTCGCACTTGAACCAGCTCCCTCTGCGATAGATATTGGACCACTTAAGCTTTTAGTCGATATTTCCCCGCTTAATAATTTCACAAATAATCGAGTACTGAGTGAAATCATATTAATCGTTTCATCAATCGCCAAAATAAACGATTCAAAAACACCGGCCTGGCGAGTTATCAAATATTTAGAATTATCTGTTCTGACACTGACGACTCCTATTCGGCCAGAATTTGCCATATTTTCGCCGGTAGAACCTATGACCACAAAAATAGGTATCAGTTCACCATTCCTTTCAACTTCAAATAAAACTTTCTGATTAGGTTTAGAAGCGATAACCGGTCCCATCTCGCGCCAACTATTCACCCGAGTACCATCAACAGATACAATTTTATCTCCCGCTACAATGCCTGCTTTATCGGCTGGACCACCCGAGGTAACCTTGCCAATCAGCGTGCTCGAAGTTTCAATTGGGTGATAAATTCCGAGAGAATGAAGTATTTCGGGTTTTTCATCATCAACAATCCAATTTGAAATATCGAGCAAGATTTGCACTTCAGACGAACGATCTTGTCTTTGCACCGACAAGGTTATTTCGCTTTTTTCGCCCAATCGCTTAGCAATACTTTTAGTAAGATCATGCATGACGGCAACAGACTCACCGTCGACTGATAAAATTTTGTCACCCTTTTGCAGACCTGCATTCTGAGCAATGGAGGCTTCTGGAATCGTACCAATATCTGTCGTTATACCATTGATTCCCATCAGAAACATGCACCAATAGAGAAATATCGCCAGCAAAAAATTAGCAACTGGGCCGGCTAATACAATAGCAATCCTGACCCAAACCGATTTTTGATTAAACGCGAATGGTTTATCTTCTTCTGATATTTGCTGATCTGGTTCACGCTCGTCTAACATCTTGACATAACCACCTAATGGGATTGCTGCCAGCACATAACGAACGCCATCCTTTCCTACTTTTTGCAAAAGCGGTTTACCAAACCCAACAGAAAAGGTGAGAACCTTGACACCTAATTTCCTCGCCACCCAAAAATGACCGTATTCATGGATTGTGACTAAAATTCCAAGCGCAACAACAAATGAAGCTAGATTCCATAATGCGTCCATAGTCTAATCTAACTCCTCGATGACAAGTTGAGCAATTTCTCTGGCGTCTCTATCAGACAGAATAATTTGCTCAAGATTGGATAATTCTTGATAATTCGACCGAGACATTGTCTCTTTAATGACTAAAGCGATTTGAGTAAATTTAATCTTTTTATTCAAAAATGCATCCACCGCAACTTCATTGGCCGCGTTCAAAATACAGGGAGCGCTTTTACCGATTTTTATTGCTTCAACGGCTAACGCCAAACACGGAAAACGTTCAAAATCAGGTCGTTCAAATTCGAGGCTCACAAGCTGATAAAAATCCAATGGTTTAACACCAGCATTAATTCTTGTTGGCCAGGCTAAACAATTCGCGATAGGCGTCTTCATATCGGGATTGCCCATTTGCGCAATCACTGAACCATCTTGATAAGCCACCATCGAGTGAATAATACTTTGTGGATGGACCACTATTTTTATTTGTTCAAGACTGACATTAAATAAATAGCAGGCTTCAATTAACTCCAAGCCTTTATTCATCATGGTGGCAGAGTCCACTGAAATTTTTCGACCCATTTCCCAGTTAGGATGCGCACATGCCTGATCCGGTGTTTTACCGGATAATTTATCAATGGGTTCTTTGAGAAAAGGTCCGCCAGAACCGGTTAATATAATCTCTTTTACGCCTGACAGATTTGGTTGACCTCTATCACCTGGCGGTGGCATCGACTGGAAAATCGCGTTGTGCTCACTGTCCACTGGCAATAAAATAGCACCGTTTTCTTTGACTTCTCGCTTAAACAAAACGCCCGACATGACCAAAGCTTCTTTGTTAGCCAAAAGTACTTTGCGAGAGCATTTTACCGCACTAAGAGTTGGGACCAATCCTGCCGCGCCAACAATGGCCGCAATAACAGTGTCAACTTCAGGATACTCAGCCGCTTGGTTAACAGCCTGTGCTCCTGAACGAACTTCGATATCCAGCTGAGCAAGCTTTAACAATTTTGAGAGTTTTCCGGCCGACTCAGCGCATGCCATTACGGCTAAACTCGGTGAGAATTTTTGACATTGTTCAAACAGCTTTTGATAATTGCGATTGGCGGTCAAAACCGATACGGTAAAGCGATCACGATTTAAATCGATAACCTCTAAGCTGCTGCAACCAATCGAGCCGGTCGAGCCCAATATGCAAATCGACTCAACCATTGAACCACTCAAAATAACTAAAACTTAGATAAAATATTGGCGCTACAGTTATCGTACTGTCCAGCCTGTCTAGCAGACCACCATGACCTGGTAGTAAATTGCCTGAATCCTTGATGTTGGCTACCCGTTTTAATGCACTTTCAAATAAATCGCCAAAAACTGAAATAGTCGCTAGTGATAAAAGCACCAACAAATAAATCAACTTATTACCCACCTGTAAGTCAAGTACAGAAATTCCGGCCCAACCAATTAATACACTTAACGACACCCCGCCAATAACGCCTTCCCAGGTTTTGTTGGGACTCACTTTGGTCAATTTATGTTTGCCGATTAATTTGCCTGTCACAAAGGCGCCAGTATCTGCCGCCCAGATAAGAAGCAACATAAACAGCAACAATTTACCGCCATAAGCATAGTCGCCAACTCCGTGCATTGGATAACCCGTTTGTCTGATTGAAATAAAGGAGACAAAAAACGCGGGTAATAATATTAGGCCAAATAAACTCTTAATGGTTCGACTTTGCCACCAGTTTTTATTGATAGAAAAGGATAAAACAACCAAGACACACAAAAAGGTCATCAATACAGCACTAAATAGCACCAATAGCGGTAAATCCATCTGAAAATGATGTGGCCAACTGAGGGACGGCCAGACCACTAATGACTCACTGAAATACCATATTGCCAGATTAACTAAACTAATCGACACTGCATAAAAAGACCAATGCGTATTTTTTTTGAATTCGGATAATTTCGCCCACTCTAAAGCCATTAAATAAACAACAACTAATATCAGACCAGTAAAGAATTCGAGGCGCACAGAAAACAGCAATAAAAAAACAACTGGTAATAACACCAGAGCAGTGATAATTCTTTGTTTCAACATTATTACTATTTACTCCGTTTCTGGGCTGATCTGCTCGCCAGTTTTACCGTATCGTCGTTGCCGTTGGCTATATTCAACGAAAGACTTTTCTAATTCGATCGAATCGAAATCTGGCCACAATTTGTCGCTAAAATACAGCTCAGCATAGGCTGCTTGCCAAATTAAGAAATTACTAATTCTTTTTTCTCCGCCGGTTCGGATCATTAAATCCAGCGGTGGTAGATCTTTGGTTGTCAGCTCAGCATCTAACAACTCTTCGGTCAACAACTCTCCCTGAGATAAATTTTTGTTAGCTTGGTTTACCGCATTAACAATATCCCAACGACCACCGTAATTTGCCGCAATATTGAGTTGTAATCCATCATTATTGCTTGTCTGCGCTTCAGCATCGGCAATGCTTTTTTGCAATTTACTATTAAATCCTGCAATGTTTCCGATAAATTTGAGCTGAGCATTATTTTTGTTAAGCATTTTAACTTCACGCTTTAATGCAAGAATAAATAGCTCCATTAAGTAGCTGACTTCTTCTTCTGGTCTTGACCAGTTTTCACTGCTAAAGGCAAAAAGTGTTAAAGATTGAACGCCCTTTTCAGCACAGGCTTCAACTATTTCTCGTGTTTTCTCAACCCCTGCCTTATGGCCAAAGGTTCTTTTCTTGTTTCTTAACTGTGCCCAACGCCCGTTGCCGTCCATAATGATCGCTAGGTGCTTAGGCGCTTCATTAGCTTTCATTATTTAAATACCTCTATACTCTGAAGCTCTTCGACCTCTCCCCAGCCGTCCCCTTCCTAGGGGAGGGGATTTAGCCCCCTCTCCCTCTGGGAGAGGGTTAGGGAGAGGGAGCTTTTAACAATACTGAATAATTTTTTGAATCAAGACAAAACAAACACGCCGTGTCATCTCAATTAATAACACGGCGTGTATACAAGACAATAGAATTCAGAAAATTTAAATTTCCATCAATTCCTTTTCTTTTACTGCACTCATTTCGTCAACCTTTTTTACATGAAGGTCGGTAATTTTTTGCACATCGTCTTCCGCTCTATGAAGATCATCTTCACTGATTTCTTTTTCACTTTCGAGTTCCTTTAAAGTGGTATTGGAATCTCTGCGAATGTTTCGTATCGCAACCTTAGCCGATTCGGCTTCACTGCGGACGATTTTGGTCATGTCCTTTCTTCGCTCTTCTGTCAGTGCGGGTAATGGCAAACGAATGACGCTGCCCGCAGTATTTGGGGTAATGCCTAAATCGGACTCCATCAGCGCTTTTTCTATTGGCTGAACCATAGATGCCTCAAAAGGTTGCACGACCAATGTTCGAGAATCTTGAACAGATACACTTGCAGCCTGACTCAACGGGGTGCTTGCGCCATAATACGAAACACTTAAATGCGCTAATAAGCTAGGGTGAGCGCGCCCAGTGCGAATTTTTTGCAAACCAATTTTGAAAGACTCAATGGTTTTGTCCATTCTTGTTTGCGCATCGTCTTTTATTTCATTTATCACGAATTTAACTCCGTATTAATTTTTTAGTTATTTTTCTCTGTAGTAGTTCACCTTTGAGGATGTTCTACTATTTGCAATGAATTAGAGTGCCTTCTGTTTCATTGACCACCGCTTTAATCAAAGCGCCTGGTTTATTCAAATTAAACACTCGAATCGATTTATTATGATCGCGAGCAAGACAAAAAGCGGTCAGATCCATTACACCTAGCTCCTTAGAAAGAGCTTCATCGTAAGTCAATGAATCATATTTGACCGCATCGGGATCTTTATTTGGATCGGCTGAAAAAACGCCATCCACTTTGGTCGCTTTCAAAATTATGTCGGCGTCAATCTCAATCCCCCGCAAACAAGCGGCTGTATCAGTCGTGAAGAAAGGATTTCCTGTTCCTGCGGTAAAAATGACGACCTGAGAATCTTGCATAAAACGGATCGCAAACCGACGGTCATAATCTTCACATACGCCGGTCAACGAGATAGCGGACATAACTCGTGTCCCCACTTTTATTCTTTCTAACGCGTCCTGCATGGCTAAGGAATTCATCACGGTCGCCAGCATTCCCATATGGTCACCTGCAACACGATTCATTCCTGCGCTTGCCAGCTTTTCCCCTCGAAAAAGATTGCCACCACCAATCACCAGGCCCACTTGAATGCCTTTATCAATAATGACTTTAATTTCCTGGGCGATCCGGTCTAGCATGCCAGGATCAATGCCAAAAGACTCTACACCCATGAGGGCTTCGCCACTCAGTTTAAGAAGTATTCTCTTACTCTTTTTAGTAGGTGCAGAACTTGGCATTAACTTTTTCCTATAAATTTCTTAAAAGTCTCGACTTATTCGCCTTTTACTTGCGCCATAACTTCAGCTGCAAAATCATCTTCGGCTTTTTCGATCCCTTCACCGACTTCTAATCGAACCATCTTAGAGACTTCCGCCGAATTAGATTTTAACAAATCACCAATCGTTGTAGAAGGATCTTTTACGAAAGGTTGGCCAACCAAGCAAACTTCAGCGGCAAATTTACGCATACGGCCAACAACCATCTTTTCAGCGATATCTGCTGGTTTACCACTCGCAATCGCCTGAGCTGTAAAAATCTCTTTTTCACGATTATACACATCTTCAGAAATTTCTTCAGGTGTTACGAACTGAGGGTTGGTGGCAGCAGCGTGCATAGCTAAGTCTTTGGCTAAATTCGCGTCCCCGCCTTTTAGCGCAACAACTACACCAATTCGTCCACCGTGAATATAGGTTCCTAACGAACCGTCCGTCACTTCAACTGTCTGAATACGTCTTACAGTGATGTTTTCGCCAATTTTTGCTATCAGGTTAGTACGCGCTAACTCAACAGTCTCACCAGAGGAGACAGTTACGGCATTTAAGCCATCAATTGAATCAGTTTTGTTTGCTAGTGCTGCATCGACAACGGATGCTGTAAACGCTTTAAAACTATCGTCACGAGCAACAAAGTCTGTTTCACTGTTAATTTCAACGATAACAGCAAATTTTCCGTCATCGCTGGTTTTAGCAACAATTACGCCTTCTGCAGCGACACGACCAGCCTTTTTCTCAGCCTTCGCAGCACCTGATTTGCGCATATTGTCGATAGCCGTTTCAATATTGCCGTCAGTTTCCACCAACGCTTTTTTGCATTCCATCATGCCTGCGCCAGTTCTTTCACGCAATTCTTTTACTTGAGCAGCTGTAATTGCCATTTTAATCTCCACAAATAGATTTTTCTATCTGCTCTCACCTATTTAGTATTCTGAATCTAAATGGGGGTTAAAGGAGCAAATATTAGTTAAAAAAAGGGGGCAAAGCCCCCTACAACAAAGCTTAATTTTGCAAATTACTCTGCAGCAGCTTCGCTGTCTTCTTTCTTTTCAGTCGCTTTTTTTGCCTTTGGCTTAGCTTCGGCTTTAGGTTTGGCTTCCGCTTTAGGTTTAGCTTCAGCTTTTGGCTCAGCTTTTACTTCGGCTTCTTGCTTAACTTCGGACTCTTCTTTCTTGACCACTTTGGCTTTTTTAGTTTTCACTACTTTCGCCAGTTTGTCAGCCTGTTCAACAAATTCATCTGAAGGTGATGCTTCTGCAGCAGGTTCAGTCGCCGTTGATGCGCGAGCTTCAATGATAGTGTCGGCAGCGCTTTGTAGATAAAGTTGGATCGCACGAATCGCGTCATCATTACCAGGAATGATATGGTCGATACCATCTGGGTTTGAGTTACTATCCACAACAGCAATTACAGGAATACCTAGTTTACGAGCTTCTGCTATTGCGATGTGTTCATGATCAGCATCAATAACAAATAGTACGTCCGGTAGCCCGCCGATATTCTTGATACCGCCGATACTGGCTTCCAATTTTGTCATTTCACGGCTAAGTAATAGACCTTCTTTTTTAGTTAGTCTTTCAAAAGTGCCGTCTTCCGCCTGTTTTTCAAGGTCTTTTAAACGATTGATCGACTGACGAATCGTTTTGTAGTTAGTTAACATACCGCCGAGCCATCGCTTATCAACGAAGAACTGCTCGCAACGACTAGCTTCTTCTTTCACAATCTTGCTTGCTGATCGCTTAGTTCCAACAAATAAGATTTTGCCTTTTCTAGCAGCGATAGAACTGAGGTAGTTAAGTGCATCATTAAACATAGGCAAAGATTGCTCTAAATTAATGATATGAATTTTGTTACGTGCGCCGAAGATGTACGGCTTCATTTTGGGATTCCAGTAACGAGTGCGATGTCCGAAATGCACTCCCGCCTGTAGCATATCACGCATAGTGACTTTAGCCATTGTAAGCTCCTAATATATAAGGGTTAGTCGTCCACTGTCCCCAAATAACAAACCCGAATAAGACAAGCTTATTCAAGCACCCTGAAATTTGTGTCGAACAGTGTGTGAATTTTGGTCAATTTAGCTCGAAAATCAGTTCTAATATTTGTCTGAAATTCAATACTTCGTCAACTCGGCGCGCTTTATATCATAAAGCTTGTAAGCAGGGCAATAAAAATCTTAAATTATTGATTTTTGAATCGATTAAAATAGGGCTAGAACCTAGTCCTTACTCTTAGCTATTTCACCAGTGTAAATTTCATTTTTCTTTTGATGAGCCACATACACCACCCAATATTCGCCATGTTTGGAGTTCTTATCAGAATAGTAGCCTGCTCCGATTTCATTTTGCTGCAGATAAAACTCATGTTCCGCCAATAAATGAGTCCGATGCATTTCTGAGTTTTTGAACTCCAGCCAAATTTCCATGGGCTCAAACATTCCTCCAGCGATTGCCTCAACATTATTAGAAAACCAACAGCAAATCTCGGTGAATTCGATTATTTCATAGAAAAGTGCCACGCCATCAATTTTTTGAATTAAAGCAGCACTTTTTTTCTTTCCATATTTTTGACGTCTAGGTCACAGGCGCAGATCGAGCTACACCATTCAGTGCATCATTCTTAAATAAACGTCACTAAGACTTTTTGAAGTTGATGACCTCCCAATCATCTGGATTTAACTCGAAATCCATCAACAACTCCCATGAATCAAAAATGTTC
>Ga0316205_10000255_pt1 | contig 112431 bp, 114 predicted proteins | sample 3monthpyrite_MG_FD_204941 | JGI IMG/M metagenome (GOLD analysis project Ga0316205, IMG submission 204941) | Microbial mat bacterial communities from mineral coupon in-situ incubated in ocean water Damariscotta River, Maine, United States -... | ecosystem: Environmental > Aquatic > Marine >... | reverse complement strand
TAGATACTGAACTATGGATGCAAAATAAAAATAAAAATAAAAATAAAAATGTAAATGTAAATGAAAAAATCGTTATTGCCTATGCAGGAACACCGACGCACGAGGAAGATTTAAAAATCATTGAACCTGCACTCGTAAAAATATCGGCAGAATACAAAGATCAGATTGAATTCCTGTTTATTGGTTGTGTCACAGATAAGCTGCGGGGGTTGCATAATTCCAAAGTCCTGGTATTTGATGCGAATTACAAGGAATATGTCGAATTAATGCAGTCTTTGACTATCGATATAGCGCTGGCACCATTACTGCTTACAGAGTTTAACCTGGCAAAAAGTAACATTAAGTGGCTTGAGTATTCAGCATGTGGAGCTGTGGGTATTTTCTCGGATATACCGTCATATCGACAATCAGTGCGTCAATATGAAACTGGAATCGTTTCATCAAATGATTCAGATGAGTGGTATCAGGCCATTAAAAAGCTCCTTGATGAGCCTGTATTGAGAAGAACTATTGCTTGCCAGGCAAGGGATGATGTAGCTAGTAACTACTCTATTGACATAGGTGCAAAAAAATATAAGCAAATATTGAACAATATTGTTGCTAACAAGCAAAATCTTTTAAAAAAGCAATATAAGCATTTTTCAGAACAGGAAACAGGTATTGAAAAGAGTTATGCAAGTCAGGATATAAATCATCTTGACGACAATCAAAAATATAATCTCTGGTATAAACAGCGCCATTTGAGTGAAATTAATGCACAGATATATGCAGAACGCATGTATAACAAATGGTTGAGTAATCCAGTATTCCACATACATTGCCTGTATAAGAATGGAAATGAGAGGGGGTTACAGCAGACTTATGAAAGCCTTTCCCGGCAACTATATAAAGGCTGGAGATTAACTGTATATACTGATGCGGCATGTGAGCTAAAGTGGCTGTCAGGTGCAGACAATATTGAATTCTGTGTAAATGATAAAAATGCTGCAATAGAAAGCGTAAATGCCTCAATCACCAATTCAAGAGCAGATTGGGTGCTTCTTGTAGAATCAGGTACTGTATTTGAGCCAAACGCTTTTATTGAAATAGCTGACCACATAAATGTACATCAGGACTGGTGCCTGATCTATTCCGATCATGATTATTATAAAAATGAGGATTCTTACAATAATCCTTTCTTCAAGCCAGATTTGAATCTCGATTACCTCTATTCAATGAACTATATCGGCGATGCTGTTGCATTCAAGAGGCAACATATTATAGATGTTGGAGGATATTCTATTGTTGATGGCTTTAATAACTATGACATGATATTAAGGCTGATTAATGAACATGGTGAGAGTGCTATTGGTCACATTCATAAAGTGTTATTTCATTTTGTCAACAATGCACAAATATACAATGAGAACACACATAAGTCAGTATTGGCTTCTTACTTTTCAGATCAGAAGCTTGATGTGGATATAATGCAGGGGTATTTGCCTGAAACCCTACGTGTAATATATAAACATCAAGAAGAACCCCTTGTCAGTATTCTTATTCCTACACGAGATATGCTGGAATTTTTACAACCATGTGTCGAGAGTTTATTTGAAAAGACCGCATACTCTAATTTTGAACTGATTATTATTGATAATGGTAGCGATGATCCTGATGTACACGCATTTTATGCGAGGATGAGTAAAAATAATCCGGAAAATTTCACAGTGGTCGAATACCCTTTTGAATTCAATTTTTCAGCCATGAACAACCTTGGCGTTATGCATGCGCAGGGTGAATATGTATTGATGTTGAACAATGATACTGTTGTCATCCAAGCGGAATGGCTGAGTAGAATGATGACTCATGCACAACGCATGGATGTTGGTATTGTCGGATCAAAGTTACTGTTCCCTGGTTCAGGTAACATACAACACGCAGGGGTAGTGCTAGGTATGGATGAAATAGCCGGCCATCCCTATATTAATGCGATAGATTTGAAGGATCCTGGTTATATGTCCAGAGCACAGGTCGATCAGGAATATTCGGCTGTCACTGCCGCCTGCCTGTTGGCTAGAAAGGATATATATAATGAAGTAGGTGGAATGGATGATGAAAAACTAAAAGTTTCTTACAATGATGTTGATTTTTGCCTAAAGGTTAAACAGGCAGGTTATAAAGTAATATGGACGCCTTATTCTATTCTACTTCACCATGGCTCGGTCAGCCAGGTAGAAACACAAAGTAATGCTGAAAAGAAATTTCAACGCATTATAGGATTCCGTGAGGAACAGGAAACTATGATACGTCGCTGGAAAGATATTATTGTCAATGATCGCTGTTACAATAAAAATTTGACGCTGGCAGACACAAAACCACAGCCTGAATATTCATGTGTTATAAACTGGTATGGTGCAAGTAAAGAACGGCCACGTATATTCGGTATGCCAGTCAGTGGTGGAAGTGGTGAATATCGTGTTATGGCCCCACTAAGATCACTGGCTAGAGCAGGTATTGCCCAGGTTGACTTTACATATAGCCCTAATCATCAGACCCAGCGTATTCTGACATTGTCTGAATTAATCAGAACCGAGGCAGATGCAATCCTGGTACAAAATTTCCTGGGCGACTCATCACTTGAAGCACTGGAAAAGTATAAGAAAATGACAGACGTATATACTACGTTTGCGCTGGACGACCTGATTACAAACATACCGGATGGCAATGAGTATAGAAAAAATATTCCTGTAAATGCCAGAACACGTTTACGTAAAGGTTTGATGTTATGCGATAGACTAATTGTCAGTACCGAACCATTGAAAGATTTATGCAGAAATATGATCGATGATATCGTTGTTATCCCAAATTATCTGGAAACAAACATCTGGTCGAATATCCAATCGGAAAGGCATGCTGGTCCAAAGCCTAGGGTAGGCTGGGCAGGTGCACAACAACATTCTGATGACCTGGCATTTATAGAAGATGTTGTAAAAGCAACTGCACATGAAGTAGATTGGGTATTTTTCGGTATGTGTCCTAATAGTATCAGGCCCTATGTTTCAGAAGTACATGGTTTTGAATTTGATTTTGAAAAATACGCAGAGAAACTGGCTTCGTTAAATCTTGATCTGGCCGTTGCACCCTTAATGCAACATCCGTTTAATGAAGCAAAAAGTAATTTGCGATTACTTGAATATGGTGCGATGGGTTGGCCGGTGATCTGTACAGATATCTTCCCCTATCAGAATGCACCGGTCAAACGCGTCAATAATGATGCTGCCTCCTGGATAGCGGCTATACGTGAGCGTATCTATGATCCGGATGCGGCCTATAAAGAAGGTGATGACCTGAAAGAATGGGTATTATCCAATCATTTATTGGATCAGCATGTAGAGACTTGGTCAAACAACCTGTTATCTGCTGAACTCAAGAATGCATATCAGGATATCTGGCAGGAAAACAGGAAATTAATCAGCAGATAATAAATTATGTTAAATATAATTTAATTATTTATCATTATATTCCCATTTTTAAATATAGTAATTACCTGCGATTGAATTCTAAGTTATTGATATATATTAGAACAAAATTCTCCCTAAATATTCTCAGGTCGACTGGCTTTTTTTTGCGGAAACGTTAAAGATCATTTGCCGCCTGCCGTTAAAGTGTGTGGGAGCGGTGAATAGTAACTAAAATGATTACTATATCCGCTAAGAAAAACAGGGTTGGCATGACAAATAATGAAAGTATCTGCCAGCTCTTGAGTCTTTTGGAGGCTTATCATGCCATTAGTCGTAAATAGTAATCTTGCGTCAATCAATTCCATCAGGAATCTAAACAAAACGCAGTCATCATTACAAACTTCATTACAACGTCTTTCATCAGGTCTTAGAATCAATAGCGCCAAGGACGATGCATCTGGTCTTGCGATTGCTGAAGGTTTTACCAAGCAGATTCGCGGTAATGCTGTTGCGATTCGAAATGCTGGTGACGGCATATCCCTGGGTCAGACAGCTGAAACATCACTGGGTCAGGTTGGTGACAATTTGCAACGTATTCGTGAGCTGGCGGTTCAGGCAGCGAATGGATCGATCGGTGACAATGAACGTCAACAGATCCAGAAAGAGGTCGATCAGCTGACACAGGAATTGTCACGTAACATTCAAACTTCCGAGTTTAATGGACAGGCTTTACTTAGTGCTACCAGTTCTTTGACCTTCCAGGTCGGGTTTGATAGTACAGCCGATAACCGTGTTAGTGTTTCAACAGCAACAGTTACGGGTATTGCAGGTTATGGTGCCAACTTATCAGCGACTGGTACTGTGAATGTGAGTACTTCAGCAGGTGCGGTTGCAGCTATTGCCAGTCTGGATTCTTCAATAACCACGATCACTAACCAGCGTGCTACATTCGGTGCGATACAGAACAGGTTCGAGGCCGTTATTTCAAACCTTGAGGCGTTCAATGAATCACTGACAGCAGCACGTAGCCGTATACAGGATGCTGACTTCGCAGCTGAAACTGCTAACCTGACAAGATCACAGATCTTGCAACAGGCTGGTATTTCTATCCTGGCACAGGCTAATACCCTGCCACAGGCTGCACTGTCCTTGCTGCAATAACTTTATGGATGATGTTGGCCCGGGGAATGATCCCCGGGCTATTGCCGTAACGTTAAGTAGCTAGCTATATATACTTAGAGGTGTATATATGAATACAGTCAATAGTCAACAAATAGTCAATACACAAGCGGTAGCCGCTAGTGCCTCAACGCCGAAAAAAACTGATGTGAAAGCAGCTGTACCAATAGCACTTCCCATATCTGCCAGCAATGCCTCCACTGCAGAAGCTAAAAGGCAAGAATCTGCCATCGTCGGCAATTCTGTGCCAGAGTCCGTTCAAAATCGCGGAGTAAAAGAAGCCGAACTGGACCAGGCCATTGCCAGAATCAATAATTACGTACAGCAAATTCAACGTGACTTGCAATTCAGCGTTGACGATGAATCCGGTAAAACTGTTATAAAAGTCATTGATTCTGAAAGCAAAGAAGTCATCAGGCAAATACCCGAGGAAGTACTGTTACAGGTGGCTCGATCAATAGAAGAATCGCTGGAAGGATCTTTGCTGGAAGTGGAAGCCTGATTGTGGCATCAATGTTGCAATTGCATATTAAAACAAGCGGGTAAATAGAATATGGCAATAACATCAGCAGGCGTTGGCTCAGGTCTCGATGTCGAAGGCATCGTCAGCAAGCTTGTGGCGTTAGAAAGGCAGCCATTAAACCGTCTTGAGTCAAAAAGAAAGGATTATCAGACACAATTAAGTTCTTACGGGCAGCTAAGCTCGGCCGTTTCAACATTTCGCACCGCTATGGGTAATCTCGATACCCTGTCTGACTTCAGATTATTTTCCGCTGTTTCTGCCAATGAAGATGCTTTTACTGCAACGGCGTCGAGCCAGGCAGCAACGGGTACTTACAATGTCCAGGTGGATCGTCTTGCAGAAGCACACAAAATAACATCCAAGGTTTTTGCCGATACTGATACGACCACTGTGGGCGGAGGTGATCTGACGCTGACAATTGGTGCCGATTCTTTTACCATCGCCGGTGCTGGTTCATTAACACTGGATGGTTTACGCGATGCCATCAATGATGCAGCCGATAATGTCGGTGTGACTGCCAGTATCGTATCAGAAGATGCAAACAACAATTATCTGGTGTTCACCTCGGACACCACCGGAACTGATAATGCGATTTCCTTGTCGGGGACTGCTGCTGATGTAGCGAACCTTAACCCGACAGATATCAATGTCGTCGCAAATCTGGATGCGCAAATTATCATCGATAATACATTTGCCATCACGCGCAGCACGAATACAATTTCAGATGCCATTAGCGGAGTAACACTCAATCTCAAGGACACCACAGCAGGCAATGTTAACCTGAAACTGGAACGAGACAGTGAAGGTGTAACAGAAAAAGTACAGGAGTTCGTCGATACATATAATGCCCTGAAAGATACCCTGAATGGACTTCGTGCCGGAGGCCTGAGTGGTGATAGCGCATTGCTCAGTATCGAAAACAGCTTGCGTAGCGTGTTCAATACACCTCCTGTAGGTTTGACTACTTCCAAAAACTATCTGGTAGAAGTGGGCGTTGCATTTGATAAAACCGGCAAGCTGACACTGGATGCAGCAGACCTTGAATCAGCGATCAATAACGACTTTGAAGGACTGGCTGAGTTATTCACTGATGATAATCAGGGATATGCCTTTAGACTGGAAGCAGCTGCTGCTTCTATTCTGCAAGATAATGGACTGATTGACGGCAGAGAAGATGGTATTAACAGGTCAATCGATTCGACAGATTCAAGAATTGACAGGGAAGAGTATCGATTACAGTTGGTGGAAAGTCGTCTGCGAGCGCAGTTTACCGCACTCGATGGCCTGATCGGTACTCTGTCAAGTACCGGTGATTTTCTGCAATCACAGCTGTCATCACTGGCGAATTTAAATAACAACAATAACTGATTTTTCACTACAGAAATATTGTAAATATGTCGATAAAACAGATAGAAGAGATATACAACACGTAACTTTTAATAATGTCGCAAAAGCAAAACAAAGGTGCATCAATGAACCACGCAAATATCCAGACAGTACTCAACGAATACAAGCAGGTAGGTGTACAGAATAATATTACTGATGCCTCGCCTCACCGCTTGGTGCAAATGTTGATGGAAGGTGCATTAGACCGAATCAGTACAGCAAAGGGACATATGCAAAGAAATCGTTTTGCAGAAAAAGGTCGTTTTATAAGTTCAGCCATTTCAATTATTGATGGCTTGCGGAGTAGTCTGGATTTTGAAAAAGGTGGCGAAATTGCACAAAACCTTGAGGCCTTGTACGATTATATGAATCGACGGTTACTGGAAGCCAATGTCAGTAATAATCCTGATTACCTTGATGAAGTGCATAGTTTGATGACTGAAATCAAGACAGGATGGGATGCCATTGCCGGGGAAGCCAGCAAGATCTGATCATATGATGCCTCTAATGACAATGATCAGTGAAAAGTATGATGAATAGACAGTCAAACTGGACAGAAATTACTGACATGACGCAACAAATGTTAGCGCATGCTCGATCAGGTGAATGGAATTCGGTCATCTCCCTGGAAACTGATCGACAATCAAAATTGCAAACATATTTTTCCGCTTCACCAAAACTCGATGAGGCAGAATGGATAGCCAAAGGTATTATGAAAGTCATGTTAATTGACAAGGAAATAATGGCTCTTGGCAAAACAGATATCGAAAAACTGGGCAAGACACTGACTCAAATACAACGAGGCAAGAAAGCGCAATTTGCCTATAAAAAACTCGCTTGATCATCTAGACAAGGGATTCATTGTGCGGACCAGGACGCTAGCATGATAAGGTACAAAGCCAATCTGGCTATTGAATGTACTCCTGTTGAATCCCTGCCTGATAAAGGCGAACTCCACCAAATTTCCGAAAATAATCACGAATGTCTGAAACAGGCCTTATTACTGGATGAGCTTTCCTGTGCTCACCTGGATGAACATGCTTTTGATTCCAAAGATGCTTCAAGACTGGATAAAAAGCTGGACTTACTGCTGGGTTTACTGGGGTCATTGATTGCAAAGCAGAAACAAGCTACTTCCACGGCTCAGGTGACGGTGGGTAGCAATGACATTGAATGGCAGCGACATGATACGACAGCAATCAGGCATTCAGACCTGATAATGGTGCAACTGTATATACATCCTTTGTCTGTTGACCCCTTGCAGCTGTATTGCAGGGTCAGCGAAGCAAACACTGAAACAATAACAGCATCCATCGTCAGCCTTGAGGCAACTGAGCAGGAACTGCTGGAAAAATATATATTTCTTAATCACCGACGAACGATTGCAGCAGAGCGAAAGCCGCACCCATCCCAAGGCTGAACTATAGCCATTATCATCAGCTCTATTTGCCATTATTTTTCAACTGGAAAATAGGCTGGCAGCAGTCAGGATCAAGGCATTTTTCAAACCTTAAAATTGCCCCGCCGATCGAAAAAACCATCAATTCAAATAACTTATCTAACAAAACCTTGTTGACGGGTTAAATGACGACAAAATTTTGACATATTAGGCCAGTAGTGTTTTACTTCTAATATCAGGTGATACTAGATTAGCTAATAAAGACAATAAGTTAATTGTTGATACTATCAATAAGGTTCGACCATAGTGAGAGCAAGAGATGCAAAATAATAAAATACTGGTTATCGATGCAGATAAAGCCAGAGGTGAGCAATTAAAGGAAATCCTTACTTTCATTGATTACGAAGTAGTATTGACAGATAGTCAGCACTTCAAGCCGGACTTACTGGGCAAACCTGGCAGCATTCATGCCTTGATTCTGGGTAGTATGGCCGCTAAAGATTCAAGACAGAAACTGATCGATAGCATTAATAAATGCGATGAAAACCTGCCCAAGTTTATTATTGCCAATGATGAGTCAGAAATGCAGGCAAAAAATGATGACCTGGGGATCATAGGTGTCATCAAATTCCCGTTTAAACACGCCAACATTAATAGTGCTTTGCATAATGCTCAGGTGTTCAGAGAGAGCAGGGAAAAAACAGCCACGAAAAGGCCAGTGGAATTATTTCGCAGCCTGGTCGGCAGCAGTCGAAAAGTAAAGGCTATACGCCGACTGGTAGAACAAGTCGCAGAGTCTGAGGCAACGGTATTGATACTGGGTGAATCAGGTACTGGCAAGGAAGTGGTTGCGCGCAACATTCACTACTATTCGAACCGCAGGGATAAACCATTTGTACCAATCAATTGCGGTGCGATACCTCCGGATTTGTTAGAAAGTGAATTATTCGGTCATGAAAAGGGCGCCTTTACCGGCGCTATTAGTGCACGACAAGGGCGCTTTGAAATGGCTGAAGGCGGTACGCTATTTCTGGATGAGATTGGCGATATGCCCTTGCCCATGCAAGTAAAGCTGTTACGAGTATTACAAGAGCGTGTGATAGAAAGAGTGGGTAGTACAAAAAGTATTAATATCGATGTGCGCGTGGTAGCAGCGACACATCGTAATCTTGAAGAACAGATTAAGCAGAATAAATTTCGTGAAGATCTGTATTATCGTCTTAATGTATTCCCGATAGAAATGCCGCCTTTGCGCGAGCGTGTGGAGGATATTCCTCTCCTTATCAATGAGTTGATTTCTCGTATCGAACACGAAAAACGTGGCTCTGTGCGCCTGACGCCAGCGACTGTGATGGCACTGTGCCAGGTTAAATGGGCGGGGAATGTACGCGAACTGGCCAATCTGATCGAGCGACTTGCTATTCTATTTCCATTTGGTCTGGTCGATGTACATGAATTGCCGGAAAAATACCGACCTGAAAATGGTGTCGGAACAGCGGCAGTCTATGCTGATACCCTTCCAACCGTCGGCGATTTCAGTGAAGTGCTTTCCTCGGATGCCCGATTGCCTCGAGATGGTATTGATTTAAAAGAGCATTTGAATAATATGGAAGTGAGCCTGATTCGACAGGCGTTGGATGAAGCGGATGGTGTTGTCGCGCATGCCGCCAAATTATTGAACATGCGCAGAACGACGCTGGTAGAAAAATTACGTAAATACGGCCTTCATAGAAATATTGAAGCGTCGTAAATTTGACCCCTCCTGACAGTAGACTTTTTATCTCATTGTAATTTAAGCATTTCTATTTTAGGCATAGTTCTTGCTCCTAAGCTTGTAAAGTTAAATCAAACAAGCGAGGGCGACTATGTCGCAACACAACATTGAACAGGCCAACGATCTGCAGCAGGCATTTACTGCCTTCAATCGCATGTCTGTTCAACTTGAATCCTCCTACCGTGATCTTGAAAATAAAGTCGATAAGTTGAAAGAGGAGCTGGCAGCAGCTCGCAGTGAAAGATTGCAACAACTCGCTGAAAAGGAAAAGCTGGCTGACCGCCTCGAACATTTGCTTGATTTACTTCCCGGCGGCGTTCTATTGCTGGATGCTCAAGGTACGATTACCAAGACCAATCCGATGGCAGAGGAATTATTGCAGCAAAAATTGCCGGGTATTAACTGGTCAGTGATTATGTCAGAGCATTTTGCCCAGGGCATGACTGATTATGGCGAAGTCACGTTAAAAAATGGCAAACACGTGACCCTTTCTCGCCGTTCTCTGGACGCTGAACCCGGCCAGATAGTGCTATTGATGGATGTCAGTGATCAGCATGAATTAAAAAACGTATTAAACCGGCAAGACCGACTGGCTGCAATGGGTGAAATGGCTGCCAGCCTGGCGCATCAAATTCGCACACCACTGACGACTGCCCTGTTGTATGCATCCAATTTTCAGAAAGATTCACTGAGCCAGTTTGACCGTGAAAGAATGTCAGTCAAGGTGGTCGAGCGATTGAAGCACCTGGAACATATGGTGAACGATATGTTGCGCTTTACTCGAGGTAGTTCTTTAGTTGTCGAGACTATAGAACTGAGTGGCTTACTTGACGAATTCAGGAAAATTATCGAACCGCAGATGGATCAAGTTGAAGGGCACTTGACGCTCCCGAGTCCTGTTCAGCCCATGCAGCTGTTGGGTGACCAGGATGCTTTAGTGGGTGTTTTACTTAATCTCGCTAATAATTCCATACAGGCATCAGGAAAAAATGTTTCTATCGATATCAATATCAAAGAAATTAAAGACGGGCAGGTTGTTTTATTGATCAAGGATAATGGCCCGGGAATTTCTGCAGAAATCGCCGAGAAAATATTCACACCATTTTTTACCACACGCTCCGAAGGAACCGGCCTGGGACTTGCCGTTGCAGAAGCCACCATGCGTGCACATCACGGTGGAATCCGGTATCTGCAACAATCCAAAGGCGCAGCTTTTGAAATCACCATGTCACTGGCAGATAACGATAACATGTTGCCAAGCGGTAGCAGTCATATGAATAGCAGTTATCAATCTGCCAATATAACGCAATCTTGAAAGGGGTTACCACAGTATGTCATTAGGTTCAGTATTAGTAGTAGAAGACGACCTGTCATTACGAGAAGCTTTGTGTGATACCTTGCAATTGGCAGGATACCCTGTTATTTCAGCAACTGATGGCAATGCAGCATTGTCACTTCTTGATCATGAGCAGGTCAGTGTTGTTGTCAGTGATGTGCAGATGAAACCAATGGATGGTTTTAGTTTGTTAAAACAATTGAAATCCAGTCGTCCTGATTTGCCCGTAGTGTTAATGACCGCTTATGGCACCATTCAAAAAGCAGTACAGGCCATTCGTGAAGGTGCATCTGACTACCTTGTGAAACCATTCGACTCTGATTCTTTATTGGCCCTGGTGAAGCGATATACGATTGATGATGAAGATGAACAATACTCATCGCTGGTCGCTGAAGATACTAAAACTCGTCGTCTGGTTGATTTGGCCAAGCGAGTTGCCAGCAGTGATGCCACGGTTATGATTACGGGTGAAAGCGGCAGCGGTAAAGAAGTATTTGCCCAGTTTATTCATCAACAATCTGTACGTCTGAATGGCCCTTTTGTTGCGATCAATTGCGCGGCTATACCGGAAAATATGCTGGAAGCAATGATTTTCGGTTATGAAAAAGGTGCTTTTACTGGTGCCTACGCATCAATGCCGGGTAAATTCGAACAAGCTGACAAGGGTACTATATTACTGGATGAAATTTCGGAGATGAGCCTGCCTTTGCAGGCCAAATTACTGCGTGTTTTACAGGAACGTGAAGTGGAAAGACTAGGTGGAAAAAAAGTCATCCCACTCGATGTGCGTGTACTGGCTACTTCCAACCGGAACCTGCGCGATGAAGTGGCCGCTGGCCGTTTCCGTGAAGACCTTTTTTACCGACTGAATGTATTCCCTTTACACTTACCCCCTTTGTGTTCCAGGAAAGATGACATTCTTCCTATTGCCGAAAAATTGTTACTGCGCTGGGCTAAAAACAGACAACCACGGCCGGTATTCTCTGAGCAAGCCTGTGAGAAATTACTGGGCTATGACTGGCCTGGTAACGTCCGCGAGCTGGATAATGTTATTCAGCGCGCATTGATTTTAATGGCGGGAGACATCATAGATGCCAGCGATATTTGTTTTGAAGCTGATCAAGCGAGCACTGATTCAGAAAATTTATTACGGGCATCCAATGATGATGCCGAGATGGATGACACATTGAATCTGGGTGAAGATCTCAAAACCCGTGAACAACGCGTTATTGTCGATGTGCTGAAATCTGTCCGCGGAAGCAGAAAGGATGCCGCCGAGAAACTTGGCATTAGCCCAAGGACATTGCGTTATAAAATAGCCAGGTTACGTGACATGGGCATTGAGATACCGGCCTAGTTGGTGTGAAAGATGCATAGTAAACGGTTAAATAACAGGTATATCAACATAAGAATGCGAATTAAAGTTCAGGAGGGTCTATGAGCGAGATAGATATTTCAAATGTACTCAATCAAATGCGAGCCATGGCAGCACAGGCGAAATCGGTGCCTGTCAATGAATCAACTGCCACCAAAGGTGCTGATTTTTCTAGTATTTTGAAGCAATCCGTCGATACTGTGAATGCCACGCAGAAAAATGCAGGACAAATGAGCGAGGCCTTCCAGTCAGGAGATCCGAATGTGGATTTATCGGAGGTCATGGTGGCCATGCAAAAAGCCAGCGTCTCATTCGAAGCCATGAAGCAGGTGAGAGGGAAGTTGGTCGATGCTTATAAAGAAATTATGCGCATGCAAATATAAAGGCGCTGGAATAATACCGACACTCATATTGAATAATTAATTGGAAAAGAAATTATGGCAGTCATAAAAGCAGAAACAGCCCAGGGATTTTCAGGCTTACCGGTGCTTCGCCAGTTAGGCCTGATGATTGGCCTGGCGGCCAGTGTCGCACTGGGCGTTGCCGTTGTGATGTGGTCACAAGAGCCGAGTTACACCTTGTTATATGGTAATTTATCAGGAACCGATACCAGTCAGGTTCTGGATGTCTTGCAAAAATCTAATATACCCTACCAGGTGGATGAAGGTAGTGGTGCGATTATGGTCGCATCAGAAAAAATTCATGATGCACGCCTTAAACTCGCTACCGAAGGCTTACCCAAAGGCAACGGCGTCGGCTTCGAATTATTTGATAAAGAACAGGAATTAGGCACCAGCAAATTTATAGAGCAGGCACGTTATCAACATGCGGTGGAAATTGAATTGTCCCGTTCCATCATGACGATGCGAGGTGTCAAGAATGCACGCATACATCTTGCTATTCCCAAACGCTCGGTTTTTGTCCGCAAAAAAGAAAAACCAACGGCATCAGTCGTACTCGATTTATATTCTGGCCATGGTCTGAATGATGGCCAGATTGCGTCGATTGCACATATGGTGTCTTCCAGTGTACCTGGGCTGGTACCAGAAAATGTTACGGTAGTGGATCAGAGTGGCAATCTACTTTCAAGTGTAAGAAAAGACGATATGATGTCTGCCACTGCAGGACAATTTGAATTTACCAGAAAACTGGAAGACAACTACAAAAGACGTATAGAAGACTTGATTTCACCGATCGTAGGACCTGGAAGAGTGCGTGCCCAGGTAGTAGCGGATATGGATTTCACTATGACGGAAAAGACGCGTGAAAGTTACAACCCGGACATGCCGGCATTGCGCAGTGAGCAATTAGTGACGGAGTCCAGCGGTGGCACAGGTGCCGCCGTCGGTATACCCGGTGCATTGTCCAACCAGCCACCCACAGGAGGAACTGCGAATAATGCAGGTCAGGATAATGCCAATCAGGGATCAGGCTCCAGCAGTAGCAGCAATAGTAGAACCACACGCAACTATGAATTAGACAAAACCATCAGTCACACACGTTCTTCAGTTGGATCAATACGTAAGCTCTCTGTTGCTGTTTTGGTGGACGATCTGCAAAAACAGGATGCCGACGGTAACGTAACTCGATCACCTTTGAATGATGCTGCTATCACCCGTTTACAAACACTGGTTAAAGAAGCAGTAGGATATGACAGTGTTCGTGGTGATAGTGTCAACGTCATCAATGCTTCATTTTATGTACCGGAAAAACAGGAAGAGTTACCAGAACAGGGCTTGTTTGAAAAACCATGGGTGCAAAACATCATCAAGCAGGCACTGGGCGGGCTGGTCGTATTGATATTAATTTTCGGGGTATTACGGCCGGTATTGAAAGGTTTGACTGATAAAGGTACGCAGGACCAGAAATTGCGACTGGCCGAGGCAGGCGGTTTTAGTGAAGGTGAATTTGGTGAAGATACCGTAAGAATATCAGGTGGAAATAGCAACGCACCACAATTAGCATCGCCAGCTCAGATGGAAGATAAATTACAGGCAGCAAAATCTTTAGCCAATCAGGATCCTGGGCAAGTTGCGCAGGTCGTAAAAACATGGGTAGCGACTGATGGCTGAAAATAGTAGTAGCATATCCGGAGTAGAGCGCGCAGCTATCCTGTTAATGAGCCTTGGCGAGCATGAAGCCGCTGAAGTCCTTAAATTAATGGGCCCCAAGGAAGTTCAGAAAATTGGTCAGGTAATGTCCACTTTGCAGAATGTCAGCAAACAGCAGGTTGGTGACGTGCTGGATGATTTTATGACGGTTGTCGGCGAACAGACAGCGTTAGGCATTGGTAGTGAAGATTACATAAGAAATATGCTGATCGAAGCTTTAGGCGAAGACAAAGCTTCGGGTATGATCGATCGTGTATTGACAGGTCAAAGTTCCAAAGGTCTTGAAGCGTTGAAATGGATGGATCCTCGAGCTGTGGCTGAAATCATTCGACTGGAGCATCCACAGATTATTGCTATCGTTCTCGCCTATCTGGATTCAGACCAGGCATCGGAAATTCTGGGAGTATTACCGGAAAAGACACAGTCAGATATTCTTATGCGCATTGCACAACTGGATGGTATTCAGCCACAGGCTCTGAGAGAACTGGATGAAATCATGGAAAAACAATTCTCCGGTAACAGCAATCTTAAATCTTCTTCTGTGGGTGGTATCAAATCTGCTGCCAATATTCTGAACTTTATGGATAGCAGCATGGAATCCACCATTATGGATAGTATCCGTGAAACTGATGGTGATCTCGGTGATCAGATTCAGGACCTGATGTTCGTATTTGATAATCTTGCAGATGTTGAGAACACAGGTATACAGGCCTTGTTAAGAGAAGTCTCGACTGAATCGCTGGTGTTTGCGTTAAAAGGTGCCGATGAAGCGGTCAAGGAAAAGATATTTACCAATATGTCCAAACGTGCAGCAGAAATGTTGCGTGATGACCTGGAATCCAGAGGGCCTGTGAAGCTGAGTGAAGTTGAGGGTGCTCAGAAGGAAATACTCGCTGTCGCCAGAAGACTGGCTGATAGTGGCGATATTGTGCTGGGCGGCAAAGGCACTGAGCAATATGTCTAAAGTTATCGGAAAAGATCAACCTGGTGATTGTGAATCGTGGGTGCTGCCCAGTTTTAGTGATCCAAGAAACAGTACTGGTAGCGCCACGCTGACTGCGAGACAAATAGAGGCGTTACAAAAGCAGGCCTATGAAGAAGCTTATGCTGAAGGGCATAAACAAGGTATAGAGCAGGGGCTGGCAGCAGCAACCGGGCAGATACAGACGCGTATGAATATGTTAAATAATGTGCTGGAGGCTTTGTCGGCACCATTTTCAGATCTGGATACGCAAGTCGATGAAGAGCTCGTTATATTGGTTAAGTCTCTGGTTAAGCAGATGGTGCGCAGGGAACTTAAAACCGATCCTGGACAAGTGATGGCAGTGATCCGTGAAGCTATTGAGTCACTGCCAGTCGCCTCACGACATTTACAGTTACGCCTGCATCCAGAGGATGCTGCACTGGTACATGAATTTTACAAACTGGGCGAACAGGATAATGCGTGGGATGTTATTGATGATCCATTAATCAGTCGTGGTGGCTGCAAGGTCATTACAGATGTTACCCAGGTTGATGCAACACTCGAGACCAGACTAAGTCAATTATTTGCACATGTATTTGGCGAGAGACAGCAAGATGTTGAAGATTGAACTGAAGGAGTGCGGGTTTGCCTGATACCAGTCAGTTAACAAATCGCTCAGGCAGTTGGGTGAATAAAATTAAATCTTATGAGCATAAGATTGATTCCAGACCCTTGCATGTTGTGCAGGGAAAACTCACCCGTATGGTTGGATTAACGCTGGAGGCAGTAGGCTGTCAGGCCGCTATAGGAGCTCGCTGTCTTGTGACGGGCCCCAATAATGAAAATATAGAAGCCGAAGTGGTTGGTTTTTCAGGTGAAAAACTCTATTTGATGCCAACGGGCGATATTCAGGGTTTAACGCCAAATGCCAAGGTAGTACCGGTCGATAATGTATCTTATGCACCGGTAGGCAAACAGTTACTTGGAAGAGTGATAGATGGCGCAGGTAAACCACTGGATGGCAAAGGACCTTTGAAAACTGAACAAACATCGCCTTTAACCGGTCGTCAAATTAATCCGCTGCAGCGAAGTCCGATACGAGAACCTCTGGATGTCGGCGTACGTGCCATCAATGCATTGCTCACTGTGGGTCGTGGTCAACGCATGGGTTTGTTTGCGGGAAGTGGTGTGGGTAAAAGTGTGCTATTGGGAATGATGACGCGCTATACAACGGCCGATGTTATTGTCGTCGGCATGATTGGTGAACGTGGTCGAGAGGTGAAAGAATTTGTTGAGAAGATCCTGGGTGAAGAGGGCATGTCAAGAGCAGTAGTGATTGCCACACCGGCAGACAATCCACCATTGATGAGATTGCATGGCGCTATGATGGCAACCAGTATTGCTGAATATTTTCGTGACCAGGGTCAGCAGGTTTTGTTGTTAATGGATTCATTGACACGTTATGCCCAGGCACAACGAGAGATTGCCCTGGCCATCGGCGAACCACCAGCCACTAAAGGTTATCCACCTTCAGTGTTTGCGCGTATTCCGCAGCTGGTCGAGCGTGCCGGTAATGGTGACACGGGCGGTGGTTCGATAACAGCATTCTATACGGTGCTGGTGGAAGGTGATGATCATAATGATCCCATTGCGGATGCAGCCAGGGCGATACTGGATGGCCATATAGTGTTATCACGTGATCTGGCGGAAGCGGGGCATTACCCGGCCATTGATATAGAGGCATCGATCAGTCGTGCCATGACCGACATTACTGATATCGATCATCAGAACGTCGCACGACGTTTCAAAAAGATTTACTCAGTCTATGAACAAAATAGCGATCTGGTCAGTGTGGGTGCTTATCAACAAGGAAATGATCCGCGTATTGATGAAGCGATACAATACCATCCCAAACTGATGGATTTCCTGCAGCAGGATATGACGATGCCGATACACCTGGAAGATAGTTTGAACGATTTAATGGCAGTAATACCGCAATAGTGCACATAGTCTGTCCTGTTACAGCTAATACGGAGTATTGAATGGTAAAGCGAGCCAAACGAATGCAATCAGTTGCTGATATTGCCAAAAGCCGGGAAAAAAATGCAGCACGGTTACTGGGACAGAAGCAGCATTTCCTTGAACAGCAGCGTCAGCGTTTGCTGGAGTTAGTATCCTATCGCGAGGAATATGCGCGCATGTTTCAATCTCAGGGTAGCCTGGGACTGGATGCCCGTCGTTTAAATGAATATCGGGTATTCCTTGAAAAGTTGAATCTGGCCATTGTTCAGCAACGTGATCGTATCACCCAGGCTGCCGGTGACTGCCATGTCTGCCAGGAGAGCTGGATGAATACGCGTATTCACAGCAAGGCACTGCACAAAGTAGTTGATCGCTTCAGGCATGAAGAGATAAAACAACAGGAAAAACGCGAGCAAAATGAACTCGACGAGAGGGCTATTCAGCTTGGTTTGAGTCGTGGTGAAGAATAGGCAGTGGTTGAGAAAAATGGCATATAACTTGCTCTTGTAATAATTAATATTATCCAAGCGAGACAAAGTGCCATGAATTTACTGCCTGTTAACGTCGCGAACAATAAAGCTCCCGTAGAGTCTACGCCGGGGAAAACACTAAATTCAAATTCAGAAACTCAGCAAGGCAATGAATTTAATAGTATTTTTTCAGAATCCTTGGTGCAGCAAGGCATCATGGCTGAAGATGCTTCAGTTGAATCGGCTGTTACCGGGCAACAAGCTCAGGCAGCATTGCTACCTGCAGGCGGTCAACATCTGCCACCGGCAGGACAAAACTTGCCGTTGGGCACAGCGACAACACCGATAGCGGAAATGGATAGTGATACTGATACCAGCAATTTGATGCCCCAGTTGCTGGTTCCTGCACAGGTACAGGAAGAAGCGCAGACTAATATCGCTATCGGGCTTGCAACCGCAGCGACAGATGCATTAAAAAGTGATCTCCCGGTAGACACTGCTACTGCACTAGCGGTGCCGACGTCAGGCCCACTGTCTGCAAACATCATGAATTCTGTTGACAGCGCTAGGAATGGTTTATTAACCGGCATTTCTGTCATGAACACAGTCGCACTTGCTGAAACTGAAGTCGCATTACAGACTAACGTATCAGCCAACCAGAAACCGCCACAATCAACCTTGCAAGGCTTGCCCGTTACTCAGATTCTTCAGGAAAAACCGCTTGCCACTGCGGCGTCTACTGCCGGGAATGCATTCAGTGGTGATACCGATAAACAACAGTTATCAAGTTTACCTCAAATGCCAATCGGTACACTGGATGAAAAGCAGGATTTCAGCCGTATCATAGAAAAGGGCCTGGCTCAGCTAGGTAAGGAGATGCCGGTCGTGAACACGGCATTGGCATCCGAACCCGGCACTCGCATCATGACAGAAAGCCTGAAAATCCCGATGGGAACCCTGCAGCTTCAACAGCATATCGATAAGCCAGCATGGAGCCATGAATTTGGAAACAAGCTGGTATGGATGTCTAAAGAAGGTCTGCAAAGCGCGCAAATAAGGCTCACGCCCGCACACCTGGGTACTATTGATGTCAAAATAGCCATACAGCATGATCAAGCGAATATCAGTTTTATGTCTCAGCATGGAGCCGTTCGCGATATTATCGAATCTTCGATGCCAAGATTACGGGAAATGTTAAATGAAGCAGGCATTAAGCTGGAGCAGTTCAATGTTTCTACCAACCCCAATGCTCAACAACAAAAGCAGCATGCCGAACATATGCCAGAACGCCAACAACATTCATCACAGACATTTAGTGGTGATGAAGAAGAGCTGCTTTCGTCCGAAGTGATTATTTCTGACCAGGGTGTCATGTTGTCTGCTGTCGATTACTATGCCTAGCTCACAAGAGAGGCTGTATTGTTCATCGATAGGCTGCCTATTGTCTGTCGTGGATTACAAGCAGATCATTTCGTCTGTAAATCGGCTTGCCTCCTGAAACAATCATACCTCAGGCAAATGTAATCAGTAACACGCTATCCGTATAAAATTCCGCGTTCTCTACCTGTCAGTCATTCATCGGAGACTACCTCCCGCTGCCAATATGCCGACACAAAAAATGGCTTTTTAACGTCAAGACAACGGCGCTCTGAAAATTGACAATATAAGTCATTGAATTATAGGTATTTAATTGTAGCTCAATACTGGCATAGCTTTTGCTAAATCAATCATAGGAAATATAAATTTCACGAGGATATAAACATGGCGAAAGTCGATGAAGACCTGGATCTAGACGTAGAGTCAGGTAAAAAGAAAGGTGGGGGGAAAATGAAATCCATTATTATCTTCTCACTTGTTGGGGTTCTCTTGATTGGTTTCAGTATCACGCTGACATTACTGTTAATTGGTGGTGACAAGCAAGCAGCACCAACTGCGGCATCTGCGGCAGCCACAGAAACCAATACCGAGAAAGCGGAACATGCGGAGGAAGCCGAGTCTGAATCAGCTGAGGCATCAGGCCAGTCTGTTGCTTATATGGATTTAAGTCCTGCTTTTGTGGTTAACCTGGATGGAAAAGAAAGTGATATTCGCTACCTTCAGGTCAATATGAGTGTGATGGTCGGCAAGGAAAGTGAACTGGAAATAGTCAGAAAGCATTCACCGGTATTAAGACATCATTTAAACATGCTTTTTAGTAGTCTCGATTTTAATGATATTAATAATACAGAAGGTAAAAACAAATTAACTGAAGAAAGCCTTAAAGTCGTGCGTGATGCTTTGAAGAAAGCCACAGGCAAGCCTATTGTGAAAGCGGTTTACTTTAACAGCATCGTTGGGCAATAACATGGGATCCGATTTACTATCACAAGACGAGATTGATGCATTACTCCATGGTGTTGGTGGTGATGATATCGATACCGGTGGTGATGATAATATTGATGATGGCACTGCATCCTCTTATGACTTCAATAGTCAGGATCGAATCGTTCGTGGTCGTTTACCTACACTGGAAATGATTAATGAACGTTTTGCACGTCATTTCCGTATCAGTCTGTTTAATATGTTGAGACGCACCGCTGAAATAGCAGTAGGTGGTGTACAAATGTTGAAGTTTGGCGAATATATTCACAGCCTTTTTGTACCGACGAGTCTTAACCTGGTCAAGGTAAATCCATTAAGAGGTACAGGCCTGTTTGTGATAGACCCGAAACTGGTTTTTATTGTGGTGGATAATTTTTTTGGTGGCTCCGGACGTCATGCCAAGATTGAAGGTCGTGATTTCACGCCAACAGAAAACAGGGTTATCATGATGCTGTTAAAGCAATCATTTGCAGACCTGCAGGAAGCCTGGTTGCCGGTAATGCCAGTCGAGTTTGAATACCTGAATTCTGAAGTTAATCCACAATTTGCCAATATAGTCAGTCCGACTGAAGTAGTGGTTGTTACTACTTTTCACATTGAGCTGGATGGTGGTGGCGGCGAGATGCATGTTGCCTTTCCTTACTCAATGATAGAACCGATTAGAGAAGAACTTGATGCCGGTGTGCAAAGTGATCGTTCTGATATAGATGAACGCTGGGCAGATTCATTACAGGAAGAAATGAAAGAAGCCAAGGTTTGTATTAATACGACCATGCTGGATAAGAAAGTCAGTTTACAACAAGTACTGAACTTCAAGGAAGGAGATATTATTCCGATTGATGCGCCTGATGAAGTTCTGTTGAGTGTTAAGGATTTGCCTTTATTTAGAGGAAAATTTGGTGTCTCGCGTGGCAATAAGGCCGTTAAGATAACTGAAAAAATCAAACTTGTAAGTTCAACCTGAGAAATCTGAATCAGGAGATAGATGATGAGCGATGATATAGAAGACAATAAAGAACCGGACAGTGCCGATGATTGGGGCGCAGCCCTTGAGGAACAGGCCGATGCCGAAGCTTCTGCAGAGGGTGCAGACGATACCGATTGGGGCGCGGCTTTTGAAGAGCAGGCCGAAGCTGAAGCGCAGGCAGGTCAACAGGATAATGTCGAAAAAGCTGAAATGCAGCCTTTGAAAGCCGATGTCGATATTCGATCAGATGATGTCAATCTTGATGTTATCCTTGAAATACCCGTTACCTTATCTATGGAGATTGGTCGTACCGATATCAGTATTCGTAATCTTCTGCAACTCAATCAGGGTTCAGTTATTGAGCTTGACAGACTGGCAGGTGAACCCATGGATGTCATGGTCAATGGTACATTGGTTGCACATGGCGAAGTGGTGGTAGTGAACGAAAAGTTTGGTATTCGTTTGACGGATATTATCAGCCCACAGGAAAGAGTGAAAAAACTCAGATAGTAAAATAACATGAGTAACTGTTATTAAATCAATCGAATACGGATTAACTTTAATCATGAACATAGGTATATCATTAAGCTATCGGAAGTCTGTCAGTTATTTATGGGCGCGTATTTTCGGCTTTGTTACATTGCTGATGTTGTCATCCCATAGTTTTGCAGAAGTAGTTGACGCTAAAGAGAATCCTGCAGGATCGCATTTAAAACAACCTGTAGTCGGCAGCGAAAGCGTGATGAATGTCGTATTGTCACTTGTTCTTGTGGTGGCGGCTATCTTTCTTCTGGCCTGGATGATGAGGAGGCTGGGTGGAGCAACGTTGAGACCTAATGCATTTCTGAAGGTGCTTAGCAGTGTGTCGATGGGTGCACGTGAGCGGGTGGTGCTGGTTCAGGTTGGCGAGAAGCAGTTGGTGTTGGGTGTGGCCCCTGGACGAGTACAGACTTTACATGTACTCGACAAACCGATTGTAGCGCTTGATGCAGAAGGGACAGTATCCGGCAGCTTTTCCGAACGTCTCAAATCTATTCTGAACAAAGAGAAGTGAGATGAAAAAACTAATTTTCATCATTACACTGCTATTTTTCAGCAGCGCTGTATTGGCTGAACAAAACCTGACGTTGGTAACATCATCTCCGACTGCAACCGGCGGTCAGGAGTATTCCGTTACAATAAAGATCCTGTTCCTGATGACAGCGCTGACATTCATTCCTGCTGCCGTCATGATGATGACATCCTTTACACGAATCGCTATTGTATTGTCTATCCTGCGTACAGCTATCGGCACTCAACAGGTACCATCAGCCCAGATTATTCTTGGGCTATCATTGTTCCTGAGTATGTTTATTATGATGCCGGTGATTGAAAAAAGTTATACGGATGCGATTGAACCCTACCTGGATGAGAAAATATCTGCCGAAGTTGCACTGGAAAAAGTCAAGGCACCTATACATACATTTATGATGGAACAGACTCGCGAGTCTGACCTGGCACTATTTAGCGGATTCGCAAATAAAGACGGTTTTGAAAAACCGGAAGATATACCCATGTCTATACTGGTGCCAGCATTTGTTACCAGTGAATTGAAAACGGCTTTTCAGATTGGTTTCCTTATCTTCGTTCCTTTTGTCGTTATTGATCTTGTGGTGGCCAGTGTATTGATGTCCATGGGTATGATGATGTTATCGCCAATGCTGATATCGATGCCCTTTAAGCTGATGTTATTTGTTCTGGTTGATGGCTGGTCATTGATTATGAGCACACTGGTTTCAAGTTTTGCAATCTAGAGGGTTACACTCATGACGCCTGACGTTGTACTGGAAGTAGGTCAACAAGCCTTGAAAGTGACGGCATTACTGGCAGCACCTATGTTGTTATCAGTATTGGTTATTGGTTTAATCGTAGGTATGTTTCAGACAGTAACATCCATTCAGGAAATGACATTAAGCTTTATACCAAAATTAATTGTACTCGCGCTGGTATTGGCAGCAGCAGGGCCATGGATGTTGACCTTGATTACGGATTTTATGATACAGATTTTTGAAGATATTCCTCATTTGATTGGTTAGGTAGCAATGACCATCAACAGCCATGAACTTGTTAATTTTATCAGCGCCTATTTCTGGCCCTTTGTCAGAATTAGTACGGTATTGATGGCCGCACCGGTGTACGGTGCAGTGACTGTTGTCCCTGTCAAAATCCGTCTGATGTTAGCTCTGACCATCACTTTTGTTGCCGTTCCTCTCATTCCTGCTGCGCCCTACATCGACCCATTAAGTGCAACCGGTATCCTGATATTGTTGCAGCAAATACTATTAGGACTTGCAATGGGTTTTTTGTTACAACTCGCTTTTGCCAGTCTTTCCCTTGCAGGTATGAGCGTTTCCATGCCAATGGGCCTGGGTTTTGCCAATATGGTAGATCCGGTGAATGGAGTGCAAGTACCCGTCATGAGCACATTGTTTACTATTATAGGTACCTTGTTGTTTCTAGCTGCGGATGTTCATTTAATATTGATACAGGTCCTTATCGACAGTTTTACCAGTCTGCCGGTAGGGCCAGTTGGATTGTCACAGGACAGCATTCTTAAAGTGGCATTATGGGGCGGAAGAATTTATATGGGCGGTATTCTGATAGCGCTGCCCGCTATTATGATCGTCACGCTTATCAATATCGCCTTTGGTGTAATGACCAAGGCGGCACCGCAGTTAAATATTTTCGCCGTTGGTTTCCCGACCACTATGATAACAGGATTTCTGGTAGTTTATCTCACCCTGCCGAATCTTTTACCTCGATTTATGCAAATGATTCAGCAGGCCTTTGATACCATGCATTTGATTTTGGGGTTGAGTTAATATGGCTTCAGAAAATGAAGATGGTCAGGAAAAAAGTGAGGAACCCTCCGCAAAACGGTTGCAGGAATCTAAAGATAAGGGCGAGGTTCCTCGATCAAAGGAATTAAATTCAACCCTGATCCTGCTTGCCGGTTCTGTTGGTTTGTTACTGATGGGGAAAGGCATTGGTGACGGCCTTGCAGAGATTGTTCGATCATCACTGAGTATTGACCGTCGTGTGATTTATGAACCCATGTTGATGTTAACAAATGCCATCAATACGATTACTGATGCCTTTCTTTTGATTACACCTTTAATTATTTTGCTGGTGATATCCATATTTGCCAGTCCGATGATGATTGGTGGGTTTACCATTTCAAGTAAAAAAATCCAGCCAAAACTATCCAACATGAGTCCACTCAAAGGATTGAAAAAACTGTTTGGTTTTCAAGGGCTGATGGAGTTGGTTAAATCAATATTGAAGGTTTTGCTGGTAGGTGGACTGGCAACCATTCTGATCATTGCGTTGTTTGATGATATTTTAAAGATAAGCCGTTTTGAGTTTGCAACAGCATTCGCGCAAACGACTCATATGGTGGGTTGGTATTTTCTCGCTGTTTGTTCAACGATCATAATTATTGCGGCCATCGATGTACCTTTCCAGATCTGGCAACATAAGAAACAACAACGCATGACCAAGAAAGAGGTCAAGGACGAGCGTAAAAACACTGAGGGAAACCCGGAGATCAGGTCCAAAATACGACAATTACAAATGGAAGCGGCAATGCGTCGCATGATGGAGCAGGTTCCCAAAGCTGATGTCGTCATTACCAACCCGACACATTATGCCGTTGCACTAAAGTATGATGATGCTAAAATGGGCGCACCTAAACTGGTTGCCAAGGGTTCCGAGCTGGTAGCAGCACGTATCCGCGAGATTGCTACGGAAAATAATATACCGCTGGTTTCAGCACCTCCTTTGGCCAGGGCGGTTTATTTTTCAACCGAAATTGATCATGAAATTCCTGCTCGTCTGTATCTCGCAGTGGCGCAAATACTGGCTTATATCTATCAACTCAAGCGTGCAACCACAGCGGGCGTTACGCCTCCAGACATGCCAAAAGATCTCGATGTACCTGAGGACATGTGGAAAGACAAGCGCTAGCGATGTATTGTCAACAAAAAGCCTAAGCCTTGTTTTAATACGGCGTCAGAGACTATATATATCCATCATTGGCTTTATAGGGGCGCTTGATGTTTTCCTGGCACCTCGCCACTAGTTCCTCTCCAATATCTTAAACGGTACAGTTTTTGCACTAACCCTCATAGTGATCATTTTTTGACGTTATATTGACACCTGTTTTTTCTGTTATCTAACGTCATGTTTATATTGTATTTAATTATTGAGGTCTTTATGGCAGAAGCAAGTCTCACATCCAGTTTCGAGCGCGTCAGTCAACAGGGTTTGGGTGTTCCCGTTATGATCCTGGTTTTACTGGCGATGATGGTGATTCCATTACCGGCATTTGCGCTGGATATGTTTTTTACTTTCAGTATTTCCCTGTCTCTGATAGTTCTGCTGGTGGGTGTGTATGTATTACGACCACTCGATTTTGGCATATTTCCGGCAGTGTTGTTAATTACCACCTTGTTCCGCCTGGCACTGAATATAGCTTCTACCCGCATAGTGTTACTGGAAGGTCATACTGGTACAGGGGCTGCAGGAAAAGTCATAGAGGCCTTCGGTGAATTTGTTATCGGTGGAAATTACGCTGTCGGTCTGGTGGTGTTTGCAATTCTGGTGATTATCAATTTTGTTGTAGTCACCAAAGGTGCAGGGCGTATCGCTGAAGTGACTGCACGATTCACCCTGGATGCCTTGCCCGGAAAGCAAATGGCGATCGATGCTGATATGAATGCGGGCATGCTCACCCAGGAAGAGGCCCGTGAAAGACGTGATGAAATCCGTCGCGAAGCTGATTTCTATGGATCAATGGATGGTGCCAGTAAATTCGTTCGCGGTGATGCAGTGGCCGGTATTCTTATCCTGTTTATCAATATTATTGGTGGCTTTACGATCGGCATGGTACAGCATGAATTATCTTTGTCTGAAGCAGTCAGGAACTATACTTTGTTGACCATTGGTGATGGTCTGGTAGCACAAATCCCTGCGCTGCTGATTTCTTCATCTGCGGCTATTATTGTTACCCGGGTATCAGGGAAACAAGAACTCGGTAAGCAGGCTGTCGGCGAATTGTTTGGAAACCCCAAAATATTATTCATCACCAGTGGAATTCTAACCTCCATGGGTATCATCCCGGGTATGCCAAATGTTGCCTTCCTTTCTCTGGCTGCCGCCATTGGTGCCATCGGTTATTTCAGGTTCCAGGCAGATAAGGCCCCGGTCGAAGAAGAAGAAACGATTGTGGAGAAAGAAGAGCCTGCAGAAATGCGTGATCTCTCCTGGGATGATGTGCGACCGATTGATGTCATTGGACTGGAAGTGGGCTATCGGCTGATACCGCTGGTAGATCGAAATCAGAATGGCGAGCTAATGAATCGTATCAAGGGAGTCAGGCGTAAATTATCGCAAGAGCTGGGATTTCTTATTCAACCCGTACATATTAGAGATAATCTGGATCTGAACCCTAATACATACCGCATTGCTATTAACGGTGTGACTGCCGCAGAAGCTGATATCTATCCGGATTTATTCATGGCCATTAACCCGGGACAGGTTTATGGAGAAATGACGGGTATTAAAACAATCGATCCGGCGTTTGGTCTGGAAGCTGTCTGGATCGATGCCAGTCTACGCGAGCAGGCACAGACCCTTGGGTTTACGGTCGTCGATCCAAGTACAGTCGTCGCTACCCATTTAAGCCAGATCATACAATCCAATGCCAGCCAGTTGCTGGGCCATGAGGAAGTGCAGAAGATGCTGGATGTTCTAGCGAAATCAGCCCCCAAACTGGTGGAGGATCTGGTGCCAAAATTGTTGCCACTCGGTACCGTTCTCACTGTTCTACAGGGCTTGCTGGAAGAGAAAGTACCTATCAGGGATATGCGTACCATTGCCGAGACCTTGGCGGCCCTGGCACCCAAGAGTCAAGACCCCGTCATGTTAAGTATGTCTGTGCGTACGGCCTTGAAACAGGCAATTGTTCAGAATATCAATGGCATGGCGCCAGAATTATCTGTCATGACGCTGGATCCAGGATTGGAACAGTTATTGCTACAGACTATACAAGGCACTGATCAAGGTAATGCGGGAATTGAACCAGGGCTGGCTGAGACATTGTTTCAATCACTCAAGGAAAATGTTCAGCAAGTTGAGTTATCCGGTAAGCCAGCCGTATTGATTATCGCACCCGTATTAAGGGAGTGGCTGGCGAAAATGGTCAAGCATTCGATTCCTTCGTTACATGTATTGTCATACAACGAAGTACCGGATGACAAACAGATAAAGGTAGTGGCCACCCTGGGTGAAGCACTACCAGCAGCGTAGCCATCAAAGAATGGCTACCAAACAAGCGGCAAGCACTGCCAAATGAGAAGAGGTTTATAGTCGTATGAAAATAAAGCGTTTTTTTGCCAAGGACATGCGACAGGCAATTCGGAATGTGCGTGAAGAACTCGGCCCCGATGCTGTCATCCTGTCGAACAGAAAGCTCAATGGTGGTATCGAAATCGTTTCTGCCATTGATTATGACGAATCGCTATTTTCGCAAATGAATTCATCACCTGAAGGCAACAAGACAGGGCCTATTTCAGCCGGACGCAAGACCCAGGCAACTGACTCCCAGTCATCCGATCAATCATCCGAGAAGCGCGTGCAGAAAGATACCGACATCAGCAGTAAACAGGCTGAATGGATGGAAGATCCTATGCTGATCCAGATGAAAAGCGAATTAAAGGACCTACGTAGTGTACTTGAAAGCCAGTTAACGCATTTTAGCCAGTCAGATATGCAGCGCAGAGACCCCAATAAAGCAGCCATCATCCGCAGGCTTGAGAAATTGGGTATTGATACTGAGCTGGGACAGGAGTTGGTGTCGCTGTTGCCAGCAGACGTTGATATTGAAAATGGCTGGCATAAAATGCTGGGTATTTTATCTCATCAAATCAATGTTACTGATGACGATATTTTAACCCGTGGCGGTGTTGTTGCCCTGGTTGGCCCTACCGGCGTGGGAAAAACCACCTGTATAGCAAAACTGGCTGCACGTTATAGTTTACGCCACGGTAACCGCCAGGTGGCATTGATCTCAACCGATAGTTATCGCATCGGTGCGCAGGAACAACTGATGAACTTCGGTCGAATTCTTGATGTGCCCACCTACGCCATTAATGATGCCAATGAATTATCCAAGCGCCTTAAGGACCTGGCTGACAAACGCCTGGTATTGATCGATACAGCAGGGATGAGTCAGCGAGACATCCATCTGAGTGAACAGTTACAAACCTTGAGTAGCAGTAGTAGCCGCATCAAGACCTATCTGGTGATGGCGGCAAATACCCAGGCCAGCAGCTTACGTGAGGTGATGAGATCTTTTAGTAAATCCCATCTTGAAGGCTGTATTTTGACCAAGCTCGATGAAACCACCATCCTTGGTGACGCGCTATCAACACTCATACGATATCAACTACCGATTGCCTATTACAGTGATGGTCAAAAGGTGCCTGAAGATATGCATCCTGCCCGTGCACATAGCATGGTCAGCCGCGCAGTCAGCCTGATGCAGCAACAAGAAGTGATCTCAGAAAAGTATCCTAATGATATGAATATAAACAGGAAAATGGCTAATGCTAATGTCTGAAAAATTAATGGACCAGGCAGCAGGGCTGCGCCGTATCGCAGATCCCAAACCGGTTCAGGTCATCGCCGTATCCAGTGGTAAAGGTGGCGTCGGAAAAACCAATGTATCCATTAATCTGGCTATGGCCATGGCAGACACAGGCAAGCAGGTGCTGGTGATGGATGCTGATCTGGGGCTTGCCAATGTCGATATTATGCTGGGCCTGAAACCCAAATATAACCTTTTCCACGTTTTGAAGGGCGAACGTACGTTGGAAGAAGTGATTGTTGATGGCCCTAATGGTGTGAAAATTATTCCAGCTGCATCGGGTATCAAGCAAATGTCCGAGCTCACACCGATGGAAAATGCCGGCCTTATCCGGGCATTTAGTGAAATCAGCAATGATGTGGATGTGCTGATCATCGATACCGCCGCAGGTATCCATGACAGCGTTATAGCTTTTGCAAAGGCTTCACAGGAAGTGGTCGTGGTGGTGTGTGATGAACCCGCCTCCCTGACCGATGCCTATGCACTTATCAAGGTTCTGAATAGTGAATATGCCGTACAAAAATTCAGGATTTTGTCCAATATGACTCACAGCGCCCAGGAGGCCCGGGAGTTATACAACAAACTGGTGGCGGTGACTGACCGTTACCTTGACGCAACCTTAATAAATATGGGCACAGTTCCCTATGACGACTATCTACGCAAGGCTATAAAGAAGCAAAAACCTGTCGTAGATGCCTACCCGAGGAGTAGATCAGCCATGGCATTCAAGAATTTGGCACAAAAGGCCGATAAGTGGCCAAGACCTGATGCAGCAGCAGGACATTTGGAATTTTTCGTAGAGCGACTCATACGATCACAGCAGGCAAAATCGGAGTCACGGATATGAACGGATACGCTATGTTTGCAACAAAGGATCCATCAGAACAGCACAACCTGGTTGAGAAGCATGTCGGGCTGGTCAAGCGTATTGCTTATCACCTCGTCAGTCGTCTGCCTCCCAGCGTGCAGGTAGAAGACCTGATTCAGGCAGGCATGATCGGATTGCTGGAGGCATCTCGCAATTATAACCCTCAACAGGGCGCGAGTTTCGAGACTTATGCGGGTATTCGAATACGAGGATCAATGCTGGATGAGATCAGGCGCTCGGACTGGACACCCAGATCAGTGCACAGAAAAGTCAGGATGGTGGCAGAAGCCGTCAGACAAATCGAAAATGACATGGGTCGTGATGCACGCGATCATGAAGTAGCAGAGCAATTGGGTATGGAAATTAATGAATACCATCAGATTTTGCAGGATGCAGCCGGTTGCCGTGTATTTAGTTTTGAAGACCCGGGTTTTTTTGGTGAAGACGGTGGTTGTGATTCAGTGGCAGAGACCAAGCAGCAGGGTCCAATGGAGATGTTACAGAATGAAGATTTTCAGCAAGGTCTGTCGGAGTCCATATCAGGCTTACCTGAAAGAGAGCGACTTGTGATGTCATTATATTATGACGAAGAATTGAATTTAAGAGAAATTGGAGAGGTTTTGGGAGTGAGCGAGTCAAGGGTATGCCAGATACATGGGCAAGCCTTGATCAGGCTACGAGCAAGGATGACGGAGTTTTTCCCGAAATCCAAGGATTAAGATGTCTTTGTGCATCTAAAAACAGATTGTTTAGCTATTAGTAATCCTTGTTAGGAGGTTGTTTTGGACAATAAAATGAAAATCCTGATCGTTGATGATTTTTCAACCATGCGGCGAATTATTAAAAATCTTTTACGTGATCTCGGATTTAACAATACCCAGGAGGCAGACGATGGTAAAACAGCGCTGCCTATGTTGCAGGCTAATGACTTCGATTTCCTGGTCACTGACTGGAACATGCCGGGTATGACGGGAATCGAATTGCTTAAAGCTGTTCGTGCAGATGCAAAACTTGCCTCAATGCCAGTGCTCATGGTGACAGCAGAGCAAAAACGGGATCAAATCGTTGAAGCGGCGCAAGCAGGCGTAAATGGCTATATTGTTAAACCATTTACTGCGGCAACGCTTAAAGAAAAAATCGACAAGATTTTTGAGCGGTTAGAGAGCGCATAAAATAGCAGGGGAAAAATAAATGAGTGAATCTAACACGGTTATTAATGATATAACACTCGATCATGCACATAAGTTAATCGATAGTATTGAGTCAGGTGATGAAATTAATGCGCGGGCAATAATGGATGACCTGGCCAGTATTCGCGAACTGGATTTGTTTACTGAAATGGGAAAATTGACCCGTGAACTACATGATTCATTAAACAACTTCAAACTGGATTCCAAAATGGCGGGGCTCGCCGAAAACGAAATACCGGATGCGCAAGAACGTTTGAATCATGTTATCACAATGACAGAAGAAGCGGCCGATAAAACACTTAGTGCTGTGGAAGAAGCGATACCCTTGTCCGATGACCTCAAGGCATCTTCTCTGGAGTTGCAATCACGCTGGGATAAATTTAAAAACAGAAAACTCACCGCAGATGAATTTCGTGACTTGTCACGAGATCTGGATGAATTCTTCCCAAAAATTTCAACCGGTACAGTGCTTCTGAATGAAAAACTCAATGACATACTGATGGCACAGGGTTTCCAGGACCTGACAGGGCAGATTATACGTCGTGTGATTACCCTGGTAAGGGATGTGGAAGAAGGCCTGGTAAGTCTGATTAAAATGTCCGGTGCTCCGGCAAAAGTCAACGAAAGCAAGGCAAAGGGAACTGAGAGAGACATAATGGCAGAAGGACCAGTAGTACCAGGAGTGGCACATGCAAGTGAAACAGTAGACGGGCAGGATGATGTAGACGACCTGTTATCAAGCCTGGGATTTTAAGGGGATAATCAGTGGCAATTGAAGCGGATGACGAAATATTACAAGACTTTCTCGTGGAAGCAGGAGAGATTCTTGAGCAACTGAATGAGCAGCTTGTAGAACTCGAGCAAAACCCGAATGACCTTGACATGATCAATGCGGTTTTTCGCGGATTCCATACAATAAAGGGTGGCGCGGGGTTTCTGGCGCTCGAAGCCATGGTAGCAGTCTGCCACCGTGCTGAAGATGTGTTTAATCTGCTGCGTACCGGAGACAAGACACTGAATGCAGCGATGATGGATCGTTTCCTGGAAGTACTTGATATATTGAACGGTCAATTTGAAGAGACCAGTTCAGGCCAGGTACCTAGTCCGGCCAGTGATGAGCTCTTAGTGGCTCTTGAAAAGATGACTAAGGAAGGTGGTGATGAAGTTCCTCAGGAAGCCGTTGTTGTAGAACCAGAGCCAGTCATCGAGCAAACCGCAGCCAATGCAGAAGGTGACATCACTGACGATGAATTTGAAGCACTTCTGGACAGTATGCAGACATCAGGTGCCAATACACCGCTAAGCGATCAACAAACGGCAGCAGAGAGTAGCAGTAGTGCGGGTAACTCTGATGAAATCACTGATGATGAATTTGAGTCATTACTGGATCAACTGCATGGAGATGGTAAATCGCCAACAGAGCCTGCTGCGACACCATCCAGCTCAGCTTCTGATGAAATAACTGATGATGAGTTTGATCAACTACTGGACCAGATACATGGTGATGGTAAAGGTCCGACTGTCAAGGCTGAGAAAGCCGCTCCTGCTGAAATACAAAAACCTGAGCCGGAGAAAGCTGCAGAACCAGTAAAGAATGTTACAGAAACAGCTGCTGCGAAGAAGGATGTTAAAGAGCCAGCGGTAGCAGTTAAACAACCTGCCAAACCGGTCGCTGAAGCGACAGTACGCGTGGATACACGTAGACTTGATGACATTATGAACATGGTGGGCGAATTGGTGTTGGTGCGAAATCGCCTGCATACATTGAAAGAAGCCATGAATGATGAACAGGTATCCAAAGCTGTTTCCAATCTGGATATAGTTACATCAGATCTGCAGTCAGCGGTAATGAAAACGCGCATGCAGCCTATCAAAAAGGTGTTCGGTCGATTCCCGCGCGTGGTCAGAGACCTGGCGCGTAGTCTTAAAAAAGAAGTGAATCTTGAGCTGGTCGGTGAAGAAACGGATCTGGATAAAAATCTGGTTGAAGCGTTAGCTGATCCGTTAGTCCATCTGGTGCGTAACTCAGTAGACCATGGAATAGAAATGCCGGATGTGCGTGTGCAAAATGGTAAGCCACGTGCGGGTACCGTCGTTTTGTCAGCAGCACAGGAAGGTGATCACATACTATTAATGATTACCGATGATGGCGCTGGTATGAATCCGGATATACTCAGGGAAAAAGCTGTTGAAAAAGGACTGATGGATAGTGAAACAGCAGCTCGTCTTGATGATAAGGAATGTTATGAATTGATTTTCCATCCCGGTTTCTCCACGAAAACAGAAATTTCAGATGTTTCGGGTCGTGGCGTTGGTATGGATGTCGTGAAGACCCGTATCGCACAGTTAAATGGTTCTATTGACATCGATGCAACACTGGGCAAAGGCACATCGCTGAGTATCAAACTGCCATTGACGCTGGCGATCCTTCCTACCTTGATGGTTAAGGTTGGTGCGCGTAATTTCGCGTTGCCGTTATCCAGTGTCAATGAAATCTTTCATCTGGAATCATTTAAAACCAATATCGTTGACGGGCAATTGACTGTCATGGTTCGCGACAAGGCTATGCCGTTATTTTATCTGAACCAATGGCTGGTCACCAGTATGGACGATCATGAAGACAAAGCTGAAGTGGAAGAGCAAGTAGTGGTCACTCATCTCGGCAGCCAGCGCATCGGCTTTGTGGTTTCTCAAGTTGTCGGCCAGGAAGAAGTAGTCATCAAACCGCTTGGCCATCTTTTGCACGGGCTGGATGGATTCGCCGGTGCAACAATTACGGGTGACGGCCGCATTGCATTAATATTAGATGTACCCAGTTTGATGCGAGCACACACCCGTCGGTAGGGATAAAGTGAATGTCAGTACGTGTATTGATTGTAGACGACTCGGGGTTTTTTCGCCGCCGTGTCACTGAAATGCTGGCGACGGACCCGCGTATAGAGGTGGTTGGTACTGCAGCAAACGGACGTGATGCTATCAAAATGACACAAGAGCTTAAGCCTAGTGTTATTACCATGGATATAGAGATGCCAGTGATGGATGGTATCACCGCCGTCAGGCGCATCATGTCAATTCTGCCGACTCCTATCCTCATGTTTTCATCGTTGACGCATGAAGGTGCACAGTCAACATTTGAAGCGCTTGAAGCGGGCGCTATTGATTATTTGCCTAAAAACTTCGACGAATTATCCAACAAGCGTGATGAAGTCACAAAAATATTATGTTCCAGGGTCTGGTCAATTGGTATTCGTAAGCTGCCACCAGCGCGACCCAGGAAACCCGCAGCGACGGGCGCAGGAGCGCTTGCTGCAAACAAAACGGCAGCGCAATCTGTATCGTCTTCAACATCGCCAGCTTCGTCACGTACAGCGCCATCGAGTATTCGTGGCAAAGTAAAACTCCTGGCCATTGGTGCGTCAACAGGAGGGCCGGTTGCATTACAGGAAGTACTAACAAGCCTGCCCGCTAATTTACCTGTGCCGATTGTGCTGGTACAGCACATGCCGGGTTCATTTACCGAAGCATTCGCCAAACGTCTTAATCAATTGAGTAAAATAAGTATTCGTGAAGCAAAAGACGGTGATCTGCTTAAACCGGGGCTGGCATTGCTGGCGCCTGGCGGAAAACAAATGACTATAGAGGGACGTGGAGATGTACTTCGAATCCGCATTCGTGAGAGCGAAGCATCACAGACTTACAAGCCTTGTGTCGATGTAACGTTCAGCTCGATTGCCAAAGCAGTGCCGTCTAATACTCTAGCGATTATATTAACGGGCATGGGTGCTGACGGACGCGAAGGTGCAAAATTATTAAAAAGAAGCGGCTCTACCATATGGGCGCAGGATGAAGAAACCAGCGTTATTTATGGTATGCCTATGGCAATTGCGGAAGCGGGTATTGCTGAAAAAATTCTTCCGCTACAGTCTATCAGCTCACAGATAGTGAGCAATGTTTAAATCTTTCGACATATTAACTTTACTGGGCTTGCTAGTCGCTTTATCAGCCATTATTGGCGGTAATATTCTCGAGGGAGGCAAAACCCAGACGCTGGTGCAGTTGACTGCTCTGGTTATCGTGCTCGGAGGAACTTTGGGTGCCATTATGGTACAGACACAGCGAGCTACTTTTATGCGAGCCGTACAAATGTTTTCCTGGGTGTTTTCGCCACCGCAGATTGATGCTGAGGCGACCATCAGGAAAATCGTTAGCTGGAGTCAAACTGCACGCAAAGAGGGCTTGCTCGGCCTTGAGGCTATTGCAGAAAATGAAAAGCATGAACTATCCCGCAAGGCATTGCAATTACTGGTTGATGGTAGTGAACCGGAAACGATACGCAATATCCTGGAAGTAGATATTAATAGCCAGGAAGAGTCGCACCTGGAGGCCGCTCGGGTATATGAGTCTATGGGTGGGTATTCACCGACAATCGGTATCATCGGAGCAGTGATGGGTTTGATACACGTGATGAATAATCTGGCTGACCCGGCTGCATTGGGTGCAGGTATAGCCGTTGCTTTTGTGGCCACCATCTATGGAGTGGGTTTGGCCAATCTGTTTTTTTTGCCGGTATCGAACAAACTGAAGTCTTTGGTCAATACGCAGACACGTTACCAGGAAATGGTCATGGATGGAGTGAGTTCAATTGCAGAAGGGGAAAATCCCCGCAATATTGAAACCAAATTACAGGGTTATTTGTTGTAATCCAGATCATGGGAATGTCTAAATATGCGACGCAAAACAAGGCGGATTCATGAAGGGGAAAATCCTGAAAGGTGGATGGTTTCCTATGCTGATTTCATTACCTTGTTATTTGCTTTTTTTGTTGTGATGTATGCTATTTCATCGGTGAATGAGGGTAAATACAGAGTGTTATCAGAATCTCTATCCAATGCCTTTAGTGTTACTGCCAGAACCCTGGAGCCTATCCAGGTGGGTGAGATTAAACGTAGTGGTGATCCCCAGTCTGTAGAATTTATCAAACGTCCCGTTGTTATTGATCGTTCTGATACTCCTGCACCGGTTCCCAAGAAGCGCATGGGTGATATCCAGGAGGCGGGTGACAAGCCATTGCAGATATTATTTGAAGAGTTGCGCGCATCGGTTGCTGAAATTTCGGATAAAGGCCTGGTCAAGGTTAATACCAATGAATACGGCGTAGAGATTGAAATCAGTTCGAGTATTCTGTTTGATAGTGGTGAAGCAGTTTTATCAGAGCAGGCAAAACCGGCGATTCAAAAACTGGCACAAGTGTTAATGCCATTTCCGCATGAAGTAAATGTGCAGGGTTATACTGACAATATACCCATTCAGAGTAGCGTGTTTCCTTCAAACTGGCAGCTTTCCGCTGCACGTGCTGCAAGTGTTGTGCAATTATTTGCCCAGTTGGGTATGTCCCCGGATAGACTATCTGCGACCGGATTTGGTGAATATCGCGCAGCTGCAGATAATAAAACCGAAAATGGTCGTCAACAAAACAGACGTGTGGTGATTTTTGTTCCAGTGCTGAAGGACAAAGAACGTGTCATGGAGGCTATCAGGTTATTGGGTGATCGAATGAATAGAGGTATAACCTATGATCAGCCGGCCAGGCCTGAAGGTAATGAAGGCATCCGTGAAGATATAAAAGAACCAGTGCCGGAAATCATACAATCGCCCTCAAGTGAAAGCCGATTTTACAATTCAGCGCCACCTGTGAGTGCAGGGCAACCATCAGAAACACGTACACCTGCTTCAACTCAGGCCGCACGGATCATATCACCGGTTGCTCAGGAAGAATTGAACGCTGAAACCGGTGAAAGACATATTGGTCGCCAACCAATAGAAGGTTTTCGGCTTCCTTCGACATCCTCGGAGGTAATACAGTGAAAGTCTGGAGTGTTGCGAACCAGAAAGGCGGTGTTGGTAAAACAACGACGGCGGTTTCACTTGCCGGTTTAAGTGTATTGCATGGCTCGAGGACACTATTGATCGATATGGATCCGCATGGCTCATTGACCTCCTACTTCGGTTATGACCCGGAGAGTATCCAGCCCAGTTTGTATGATATTTTCCAGACTGTGCAACTTGACAGTCAATTTACACAATCGATTGTACGCAGAACAACGCTGGATAACCTGGATCTACTTCCGGCATCAACAGCGATTGCTACATTGGACAAACAACTGGGTGCAAAAAGTGGTATGGGTCTGGCTGTTGTTAATGCGATAAAACATTTCACTGGAAAATATGATCATGTATTTATAGATTGTCCTCCGATGCTGGGTGTATTGATGGTGAATGCCCTGGCTGCCTGTGATCATTTGATTATTCCTGTTCAAACAGAGTTTCTGGCGATGAAAGGCCTGGAGAGGATGCTGAATACATTGCAGATGATTGAACGCGCCAAGTCTATTGAGATTGCCTATACGATCGTGCCTACCATGTATGACAAACGCACACGTGCATCAATCGAGAGTTTACGTTATCTACGTGATAATTATCCTGAGCACATATGGAGTTCTGTTATACCTATTGATACGCGCTTTCGGGAATCAAGTCGCGAAGGTAAACCGATTAGCCATTACAGGGTGAGTGCACGTGGCGCGCGTGCTTATTCATCCTTGCTGGATGGGATCATGCAAGGCAAAACAGTAGAGAAGAAGGCCGTTATACAATGAATCGTTCAGATAAAAAAAATATAACACTGATGTCACAGCAAAGTGCGGTAATGTCTTATCTTGAAGACCTCTTGCAGGAAGTGCCCGCCACTCTCCCGGAAGAGTTACCTGATAATGTTGTCAAGGTATTTCCAAAGCAGAAAAGTATCGACAGGCACGAACCTGTCAATGAGTGCCCTGAACATGATACTGATTCAGCGGGCTCTCATTCCAGCCAGAATGAAACCACAAACGATGAAACTAAAAACAGTATCACTGAGAATGCTGTCAGTGCACAACAAGTTCCGGTTTGGGCAGAACAGGAATTTCAATGCCTGATGTTCCATGTCGTCGGCATCAGTCTGGCAGTACCACTAGTTAAATTAAATGGTGTGATTCCCTGGAGTGATAATTTAACGCCGATGCCGGGACATAGTGATGCTTTTATGGGGCTTCTGCGTCACCTGGGCAAGAATGTAAAAGTCATGGATACAGCACATGTCATCTTGCCACCGGAACAAATGCAGCAACTTGCTTCAGAGGGGCGTCTCAATAAAATTATTTTGATGGATGAAGGGCGTTGGGGCTTGGCCTGCGATGATGTCGGCGAAGTGATCACGCTTAAACACAGTGACGTGCGTTGGCGCACGGCAGCCGGTAAGCGCCCGTGGCTGGCCGGGACAATTTCCGAGCGTTTGTGCGCTTTACTGGATACCGACGTGTTATCGGATCAATTATCTGCCGGGAAGTGACACTAAATAAGTGGAAAATGGGGCGGTGTTTCATGTAAATGGCATGAAAACTGCATTTAAATTAAATAAGTAATTTGGTGACCGTATTTTGACATTGGCTGTACAGACAGCATCGACAACATCACCATTAAATAGATTGACGATGAGGGTATTCATATGAATCAGGCGGCGGAAAGTGGTTTTGATCCGGTAATACAATGGGTTACATTCAAGCTGGATAACGAAACCTATGGTATACGGGTAATGCAAGTACAGGAAGTGCTACGTGTATCCGAGATTGCACCGGTACCTGGTGCACCTGAGTATGTTATGGGCATTATTAATCTGCGTGGCAATGTCGTCACCGTGATTAATACACGCTCACGCTTTGGGCTACAACTGACTGAGAATGATGATTCTACTCGTATTGTGATTCTCGAATCAGATAATAATGTGGTCGGCATTCTTGTTGATAGTGTGGCTGAGGTTGTGGACCTCAAACGAGACCAGGTCGAGACATCACCTAATGTGGGCAATGATGAAAGCTCTAAATACATCGAGGGCGTAGCGACACTGGATGGTGAGTTGCTGATACTGATTGATATAAACAAATTACTGTCAGAGGATGAATGGCAGGAAATGGATTCTTACTGATTAAGGTGTTGCTTTGGATGACGTCTCCAATATAAACCCGACGAAGCCATTATGGCCCGTACGCCGTGACGAAAAAAATCCAGAGCAAAATAAGCGCGATGACGAGGAAGCTGAAAACAAGCAACAGCAGCCACAAGTCAAGGAAGAAGAACCTCGTAAAGATGATAATGATGGTCATATAGATGAATATGTGTAGAGGTCTCAGGCATGATTGATAATATTCCAGCGACTGTTTTGATCTTGGCGGGTTTGGTTGCCATTTTTGTATTGTTGAGCGGGCATTACAGAATTGTTCAGCTCCGGCGGTCTCTGCTTGAGCAGAAGCAATTATTTGACGCCTTGAAAAATGACGTATGTGCCTTGTTTACGGGCGCGGTAGGTGAAGATACCCGAATTCATAAACTGGAAGCACGGACACGAAGAATTATTGAGCGTCAGGAACAACTGGAAAACAACAAGCACTCAGAGCGGCCTTATGAACAAGCCATTCGTATGGTGCATCAAGGTTCAAGTGCGAAAGACCTGATGGCGGTTTGTAATCTAAGTAAGGGTGAGGCGGATCTGATTATTATGGTTCATAGTGAATCTAAATCAGATACGGATACAACGGAACAGTACCACTAGATTAAATTAAAAGGTTTTATATTCCTCAAGTTTAGGGGCCGTCAGGCCCCTTTTTTTGTATGTGCGAAAGCAATGCAGGCATTTTACTATCAGCAGGCGTGGTTTTTTGAGGAACAGGGCAAATACGATCTGCCATTAAATATGAAAAGGCAATGACTTGCGCCACTGTGACATACAGGCTTCGTGGGATTTCTTCACCTAAGTCAATTTGTGACAACACCTGTGCCAGTACTACATCTTCATATAGCGGAATATCATGCTGTTTGGCTACCTCCATTATTTTCCGGGCGATCTCATCTGTACCCTTGGCCGTTACTCTGGGTGCATTCTTGCCATCATACTGAAGCGTTACCGCAATATCAGCCTTGTCATTCTTTTTTTTCATGCCTGTTCGTCAACGACGCCTTTGTTAATAAATGCATTTTGAGGTTCTGGCGGTTGTCCCAGTATGCAATTGAGATGACTTACCACAAGGCCTGCATCTTCAAGTTCATGCTGTAATGTTTGTAAATGTTGCTGGAAAGCCGTGGTAGTTTCCTGCTGTTCTGTCCAGAATATAATTGAAACCTGTTGTTGATGAATGTTTACTTTGCACTGTACCTGTCCCAGCGCTTCAATATTAAAATTAATGTGAACAGTCCATCCAGTGTTTTCTTCATCTGATGACTGTTGATTTTTTGCCTGGTCTTTCTCAATTCTGAATTTAAACAGATCTATAGATTCTTTGTGCCTGACTGGTATTTCAAACAACCAGGCCTGTTTCTGCTCTGGTTCTACTCGATGTTGTGACAGCTGGTTGAGCTGTATGCGGGCGAGAGATGAATCTGCATCCTTGAGGAACATAGTTAAAATTTTAGTCAGATTGTCAAGCCGGGAAAATCGTGCAGATGGGCGGTTTTCAGCAGATTCAATATTTAATCTGAAAGCGATATGGGCAGGCAGGATATAGGGACTGTTGTTGATAGCTTGTTGCAAAGGTGACGCTGTACTTGCCTGAGTTGACGTGGGTAATGACAGGCCTGCCATCAAGCGTTGTGAATCTGTGAGTGTGCCCGTCGTATTCACAGTATTAGCTGAGACACTGCCTTCGGGTTTGACCGTTGCTGTCTGTGTTGCTGGTGATGACTGCACTGCCGCTGGTGGCACGGCGCGATCGGGAGTAATTTTAGTGGCCAATTCGGCATTAACCGACGCAGGTGTTAATGTCGATAATGGTGCCGGTGTTGGTGCTGGAGTAGAGGTAGGTGCTGGCGATGTTTGAGCGGGCGTTACAGAAGCGGCTGATTTTTCCGGACTCAGTGTAGCAGCAATAGAGTTTCTATTAACTGACAGTGCCGGATTTGTGCTGATACCGGGACGAACTTCGTTGCTGGCAGGGCCGGGTAAATCAGCGCCAGTGCGTACGGAGGCAGGTGAATAGGTATTGCTTGTCGCCAAGGGTGTTTGCGGAGAGCCCGTGTTCTGTGGGGCGCTGAAGTGCTGTTGCAAGGCCTGTTGCAATCGTAATAAACCCGCCTTGATATCGGTATTGATATTAACGGGTAGAGAGGTTTTCTGGCCTGAAAGCCGCGCCTCCAGAAATAATCCTGATTGCGAAAATGCTTGCTTGACTCCGATAGCCTGGCTAACAGTTTGTCTGTCAGGAAATGACTGATACAGATATTTTAGTGCATTTTGTACGTTGTCAGGTAAACTGGGTAATTGTTTTTGCTGGATAAATGCTTCAATGTGGCTTAGTAGTTGGGCCAGACTTTGTTGTCGCGGTAAAGTTTGGCGGATCGCCGCTTCAACTAATGCTTGTACACTGTCATTGCGGACGCTTTGCAGCAGGGGTTTATCACCTAGCGATATTACTTCAAGCGTTAGTTTGTCTCCTGCTTTAACGCTGGCTTCAAGTTGAGCTGTCAGAATAGTGGCACCAATGCGGAGTTTAACCAGGCCATTTTCCAGGTTAGATAACACGGTTGCCTGTAACGTTTGTCCTGGCTGCCAATTGGGCTTTTCACCCGATGTTCTGGTTACAGTGAGTGATTGGAAAAGTGTGCTCGCAGAGGGGATTTTCATCGAATTATCGTCGGTGACCGCTAATGTAGTAACTCATAATCATTTTATAATTCTAGACAATTTAATTTGACTTCAATAGTTAAAATATCGGCATAATACCTGCATTACTTAACGACATGACAAAAAAAGAAAAATCAAAGTATCTATGGTATACCCGTAATAAAAACGGGGTAAAAGGTCCTTTTACCATCGGCATGATCCAGCGATTTGTGTTAATAGGCAGACTCAAGCAAGACGATGAAGTCAGTTACGATAAGCGTGATTGGCAAATGATTCATCAGGTACCTGAATTAATACCGGAAGAAATGCGCAATATCAGCTCGGATGACGATCATCAGCGATTGTTGCAGGCGCAGCTGAGAGAGGATGAGCGCGCCAAAGACAGGCGCAGGGCAGAATTGGGTGAATTCCAGGGCAGGCGGAATCGTAATGACAGAAGACAAATCGAGGATGTCAATACACGTATTCATCGCGAAGCAAGAAGTAAAATACAGGACACCTATATACCGCAACAAAAGACCCGGACACCTGCGACAATCGCAATATTATTGATTGCGGGTTTGCTCGTTATGGGGCTGTTTGTATATATAGAAACCAGTAAGCAGAATGTGTTATCGCCTGATTGCAATAGCAGTCCCGTGGCGGGTGTAAACTGGAATCATTGCCAAATGGAAGGAGTCCAGCTTGCAGGTAAAAACCTGCAAAAGGCACAGTTTAATAACACCAATCTGACTGCAGCTAATCTAACCGATAGCCAATTAAACGATGCTGATCTTGCCTATGCCAATCTTGGCCTGGCGAAAATGCGCGCTGCTAATTTAAGTCATGCTGTTTTAAAAGGGGCTAATTTGCGCAATGCAGATTGTCGAAATGCCAATTTTAACAATGCAGATTTATCCTATGCCGATCTAAGAAATGCCGATATTGATGGAGCTGTATTTCAGAACGCTATTTTATATAAAGCTATCTGGATAGACGGCAGTCTTTGTCTGTCAGAGACAAGGGGAGTATGTAATAACTGACAGGGCAATAGATACCATCGCCATCACGTGTTGCTAAAAGCTTAAGTGAGTGCCATTGTTAGGATTGCTGGCAAATATATTGTCTATCAACTCATTAAAGTTAATGCTTGATGAAGCATTCAATTGAATGGCATTTTTATTCAATTGTTGAATCGTTTTTATTTTCGGTGGCTGATTAAAAGCCAGCACCACTATATTCATGTGTTTTCCTACCGATAAACATAAAGTCATTTTATGGAATGCTTTCCTGATGGATTTCAGTAACTCTATTGCTTCAGCTTCATCCCTGACAATCAAATTTATCGACAGAATGCCCTGGTCGCTTAACATGCCAGACAACTTGTAATAAAAATGTTTCTCATACAGGCATGCAGGCAAGCTGTTTTCTCCGTATACGTCCAGAAAAACCATATCGTAAGGGCGTTGATCCCGGTGACTGGTATAAGTGCAAATGTCATCGGCTATCACGTCAATCGGCAATGTATTTTGCTGAAAGTAGCAATTGAAGGCATGAATCATTGCCCTGCTTTTTTCTATGGCAAATAACTCTGTATCCGGTAAACAATGCTTGAAAAATCTAATTAATTCACCACCGCCCAGTCCAATGATCAGTATGCGTTGTGGGGCAGGAAGGAAAAGCAGGGCAGACAGCAATGCGGGGAAATAGGGTAACACCGGGTTTGATGCATCCGTCTTGCGCATGGCGCTTTGTATATTGCCAGCTCCAGATTGTATCCAGCGATATTGATCATTTTCATAAACGCTGACAGCTCCGTGCTCATCTTTGTATTCATGCAATAAAACGGCTTTGCTGAATTCGGGCAGTGCAATTGTCAGCTCTGGTTTCACTATTTTTCTAGTCCCGTTCACTGACCATTTCCGTCTCGTATCGGTATATCCTGATGCTGTCGGACCAGTGTTCAGCAGGCAGGCCGGCCTTGAGTTTCAGATGGCTGATAAAGTCTTTTTTTTCTGGTAGTGATTCCCAAACCGAAGGTAAAAATGTAGCGCGTCTGCCATTGTCTTCCAGTATCACTCCATCAGTACCAGGCCGTATTTGATTTAAACAATCTGCCTCATCGGTAAATACCATGGCCTGTTTTGGGCCCAGTATGGAGACTTCAATGCTGATTTGCGATAGTTCATCGTTACTGAGTGGAGCGAAGCGTGGGTCAGAAAAAGCAGCGGCATAGGCATTGTTGGCAATATCGATAATTAATGGTCGATACGCCTCAAGACTGCCAATACATCCCCTTAGCTGGTGGTTGATTTCAAGCGTGACAAAACACGCGCCCTGAACCTGTAAGGCCGAGGGTAGCGAAAGGATATCAGGTATCAAAGGTTTTTGATGCTGTATGCCATGCTGAATTGACGCTCGGGCAGTATCGATAATGATATTTTTATATGCTTGGTAACTCATGAATAAAACAAATAGGCACCATAGCCAACGACCTGGTCCTTGCTGCCCGCAGTGTCACCTGAATTACGACAATCAATCGTTACCACATGCATATTGCGTTGGCATGCCAGCTGTAATAATCCATTCACGGGGTTTCTTCCGCAGGCATCGTCGTATTGTATGGCAGTCGTATCCATGGTTTCTATCGCATGCGAGGTGCGGGCATCCATTTGTCGAGCCGTTTCGTAGTCATGGTAATGGCTAAGATCAGAACTAATCACGATCAGTGTTTCTTCGGAGCCCCAGAGCTTGTCAAGGATAGTGCTCACATCCTTTGCCGAGGCATCTCCCACAACGATCGGAACCAGCTTGAAACTGCCCAGTACTGTTTGCAGGAAGGGTAGCTGGACTTCGAGACTGTGTTCCAGTGCATGCGCTTCATCCATGCTATGTACCTGGGGATACTGCTGTATCTCCTTGATGCAGTCCTGGTCAAGCTCAATAGCACCTAATGGGGTGATGAAATGCTTGGCGTTACTCGTGGCAAGACCAATAACAGGCACTCGATGACTGGGTCCCAGTAGGATAACACGTGAGATCTGATCACGAAGTGGTCTGAGGCAGGTATACGCGGAGCCTGCGATGGGGCCGGAATAAATATAACCTGCATGCGGCACAATCATTGCCTTGGGGATAATATCGGTTTTGCAGGGAGGTTGCAGATAGTGCGCTACAGCATCAGCCAATTCAGCGGGATCACCCGGGTAGAACATCCCCGCTACAGCAGGAAGTCGATCTTGCATGACATCACCCATTATAAAAAAATTGAATATAATACTAAGTATAGCTGACAATAATATGATATTAAAATCATCATGTGCTTGATACTGTATCGTTAGCAAAGCGCAAGCGCTATACTGAAAAATAATAACGTAATAATCACAGCATTTAATCGAAAGGTAGTCAATGACAGACATTCTGCAAGACGCATACCCAACACAATACTGGCACCTGCTAGATGATGGCAAAGTACAGTGTGATCTCTGCCCACGTGAATGCAAATTACATGAAGGACAGCGCGGTTTATGCTTTGTGCGGGCCAATCAAAATCAGCAAGTGGTTTTAACCACTTACGGCCGTTCCAGCGGCTTTTGTGTAGACCCGATAGAAAAGAAGCCGCTGAATCATTTCTTGCCAGGTACGCCAGTGCTTTCTTTTGGTACAGCAGGCTGTAATCTGGCTTGCAAATTCTGCCAAAACTGGGATATCAGTAAATCCAAGGAGATTGACACGCTCGCAGACCAGGCTTCTGCGGAAAAAATTGCCAGAGTCGCAAAAGAGTTGGGCTGTCGCAGCGTGGCCTATACTTATAACGACCCGGTGATATTCATGGAGTATGCAATCGATGTCGCCAGGGCCTGCGCAAAACAGGATATCAAGTCAGTCGCGGTCACTGCCGGTTATATCAGTGAAGAGCCGCGTAAGGAATTCTTCAAGTACATGGATGCAGCGAATGTCGATCTCAAGGCTTTTACTGATGATTTCTACTGGAAATTGACTGGTGGCCATATGCAGCCAGTACTGGATACGCTGCAGTACATTAAGCATGAAACCAATGTCTGGCTGGAAATAACCACCTTATTGATACCCGGTAAAAATGATTCCGAGCAGGAGCTGGATGAGATGAGCCGCTGGCTAGTGAAAAACCTGGGCCCCGAGGTTCCCTTGCATTTCACTGCATTTCACCCCGACTGGAAGATGATGGATATACCCTCGACGCCACCTGAAACCCTCACTCGTGCCAGAGAGATCGCATTATCAAATGGTATGCATTATGTCTACACCGGTAATGTTCACGACAAGCAGGGAGAGAGCACCTATTGTCATCACTGCAAGCAACGATTGATAGGACGTGACTGGTATGTATTGTCTGACTGGAATCTTGATGAGAATGGCTGTTGCCAAAATTGCGGAACTCGTTGCGCCGGTTTATTTGAGGCGCAAGCCGGTCATTGGGGCCCCAGGCGCTTGCCTGTTAATATGAAAAATTATAAGTAATAAAATATAAATAATAACAATAAGTTATAATAATTTAATAATGTTAAATCTAATTTTAAATTGACTCTGGATAATACTTATCAGGGCGCATTTTCATTCATGCAATGTCACCATGGGCGTAAAAAGTGCAGCAAGTACAAGAACTCGTTAATAGCATACAGGCTGATTTCAAAGACGGTAAATTGAAAGTGCCCAGTCTTCCCGAAGTGGCCATCAAGATCAATAAGTACGTCGGTGATCCGAATGCGAATATAGCCAACATGGCCAAAGTTATTCAAATGGACCCTGCACTCGCGGCCAGATTAATTCAGGTTGCCAACAGTGCATTATATTCGAGTCGCGGGGGTGTTGAAGATTGTCGCACGGCTGTTGCCCGTCTGGGTATGACCACCACGCGAAATCTGGTGTTGAGCTTTTCACTGGGGCAAAGTTTTCAGGTTGGTTCAGCCGTGGTTCGTGATATTGCCCGCAGCACCTGGAATAAAAGTAGTGAAGTGGCTGCCATCAGTTATGTGTTGGCCAGAGTCACCCTGGGTATGATACCCGACAAGGCCTTGCTCGCCGGCCTGGTGTATAACATTGGCGCAATTCCGATTTTGCGTTATGCCGCCGATTACCCGGAGTTGAAATCCAATCGTCCATTAATCAATGACCTTATTAACCGTTTGGCAAATAAACTGGGAAGCCTGGTACTCAAACAATGGGGGTTCGACAATAGCCTGGTCGAAATCCCCAGGCAGGTCAATAATTACCAGTACCAGGCGGATGAAGAAATAAACTATGTTGATCTGGTGATTGTGGCGAATTTACACAGCCAGTTCGGCAAGGAAAATCAGCAAGCGCCTGCATTACAGGATGTCGCCTCGTTCCGGAAATTACCCTTGTTCCAGATTGGCCCGGATGCCAGCATCGAATTACTGTATGAAGCCAAAGAGGAAATTAACGCGTTATCGCGAATGCTCATGTCGGCAGCATAGTAGCTTATCAGTAGCCCGCTTTATCCATGGTGATGAATAAGATAGACTGCCGCCATTGATATGAGTCAAAGAGATGTTAGTCATGAATAAAGAAATTGCGCGCATCGGCATTGTTACTGTATCTGACCGCGCCAGCCGTGGTGAATATGAGGATCTGGGCGGGCCAGCGATCACTGAATGGCTAACCAGCGCATTGAGTTCAGAATGGCAGGCTGTTGCGCGAGTCATTCCTGATGAGCAGGACATCGTCGAAAATACATTAAAAGCACTCTGTGATCAGGAAGCTTGCTGCCTGGTGGTGACGACCGGCGGCACTGGCCCGGCCAAACGAGATATTACACCTGAGGCCACAGCGGCTGTTGCTGACAAGATTATGGACGGATTCGGTGAACTGATGCGCTCCGTTTCACTGCAGTATGTTCCAACTGCCATCCTCTCACGTCAAATAGCAGTGATTCGTGGCCAGAGTCTGATCGTCAACTTGCCCGGAAAACCATCCGCTATTAGCGACTGTCTGAATGCAGTATTTCCCGCCATACCTTATTGTATTGACCTGATAAACGGGCCTTTTTTACAAGTAAATGAGGAATTTATCAAGGTTTTCCGTCCCAAGCCGAAATAATGCATTGAGGCGGCTTTGAGAGTTCAATAATGGCCATCAAGCCAGAACATATCCATGTCGGAGCCTGTTACAGTAATGGTGAGTTTGGTAAAAACTGGGCCGTGTGGCACGTCGTGGACATCTGCATGGAAGATGATCAGGCGCTCCAGCCAAACAATCAGGAAACGGTACGTTATCGTATAGTGGTTGGTAAAAACCGTAGAAAATACAAGTCATTAACACGTGAAGATTTTGCAGATAAGGTCAATTACCAGGTGGAACTGGTTGAGACGACCTGGCAGCGAATCAAATAGCATCATTCAAGGAGAGATATGCGCAAGTATATCGGCTATCTACTAGGCATTAATATTCTCGTTATCCTGTTGCTTCTTTGGATGGTAAAGGAACGCCTGCATGAATTCGAAGCCTATCATTTAGCCATTGCGCAAGAGTCTACTTCATCGGCATCCAGAGCCATTGCAGGTTTTATTGCTGAAAAAAAACGCCTGGTGTCATTGTTCGCTACTGAAAACCCGGGTTTAATAAACCAGCATGCTGCTGATCCTTATGACAGTGATATAAAGCAACGATTAAGCCAGCGTATTGCCACACATTTCCCGGACTATTTTACCTTTGCTGTGAGCGATGCTGCCGGCGTGCCTGTGGCTGAGGACTTCGAAGGTTATGTGGGCGATTTGTGTAAACTTGACCTTGAAAAATTCGCCTCGAGTGGCCAGCAGTTTCCACGCATTCATCCAAACCATGAAGTATATCACTTTGATATACTGGCGCCTTTGAAGGGGTTAAACAGGCAATCCATATTGTTTATCAGTTTCCACGCCGATGTGCTGGGCAAAATTCTGGAGAGCGCACAAACACAGGGACATCAATTGATTCTTATCGATCCCACTGCATCACATCTGATAGAAGTCACTTCTGATGGCGCCAGAATAAACTGGGAAAGAAATGATTATCGTTTATCGGAAGACGAAAAAAGTAGAATATTATTCTCAAACAAGGTTTCTGATACGGTTTGGGAAGCTGTTGATCTATCAGAACCGGAATTATTCAGTCAGTTTAAAAACAAACTGATATTACATTCATTGTTGATAGCCATGCTATTCATACTGGTCAGCATTGCCATGCTTATATTCCTTACTCGTGAAGAAAAGCTGCGAAAAAAAGCCGAAAGAAACAAGGAAAACTTTCTGGCTGTTGTCAGTCATGATATCAGAACGCCGATAACCTCTATTCGTGGATCACTGGACCTGATCAAAAACGGTCATACTGGCGAATTGACAGCCGAGACACTGCAGTATATCAACATCGCTGTCAGGAATAGTGAGCGACTGGTTAACTTGATCGATGATCTGCTCGATTTGCAAAAGATTGAAGCGGGCGAGATGAATTTTAATATTCAGGCTGAGGAGTTGACTCCACTGGTATCCGCCTGTATTGAAAATAATACAACCTACGCCAAACTTTTCAATGCCAGTTGTCGTTTGCAGGTTAATGCAAAGGATCTTATTGTCAGCATTGATGCATCGCGTTTTGATCAGGCATTTTCTAATATGTTATCCAATGCGATAAAGTACGGTGCTCCAGAGGATGAGATTTTAATCAGTATCGACAGGCATGATTTTTATGCTCGTGTTAGCGTGACAGATCACGGCGCAGGAATTCCAGAATCGAAACATCAGCACGTGTTTTCCAGGTTTACACAATTTGGCGCAGAAAAATCCGGACAGGTTAAAGGCACAGGGCTGGGCTTAAGTATTGTAAAAAATATTATAGAAAAACAGGGTGGGCGTGTAGGATTTACCTCGGTCGAGGGTGAAGGATCAACATTTTTTGTTGATCTGCCAATTAAAGATTAATCAGTCTGAATATTCTATGAAGGCATATCTGCAATCGACTGATGTTATAGACTGGGATACACCTGAAATATTAACGCTTGCCAGAGATTTAAGCGACAAAAGTATCAGTCAGGTGGATCTGGCAAAATATTGTTTCGAATGGGTGCGCGATAACATCAGGCACAGCTGGGATTACCAGCTAAACCCGGTCACTTGTACTGCCTCTGATGTGCTCAAACATGGAACGGGTTATTGTTATGCTAAAAGCCACTTATTAGCGGCTTTACTGAGAGCCAACCGCATTCCCGCCGGTTTATGCTATCAACGTCTGAGCGTTAATGATACTGGTGCACCTTATTGCCTCCATGGTCTGAATGCAGTTTTTCTGCCGGACACAGGCTGGTACCGTATCGATGCCAGAGGTAACAAGGAGGGCATTAATGCCCAGTTTAAACCACCCGTGGAACAGCTGGCTTTTGTTTTGCAAGATGACAATGAAATCGATTTCGACGCGGTTTTAGCCGAGCCATTGCCAGCAGTGATTGATGTATTGAGGCAATGTAAAACGGTTGCCGAAGTTTATAATAATTTACCAGACACGGAAACGATACCCTGAATAACGATGTTTTCTTTTCGAGAATCAGGTAAGTGGATCTTTCAGGAATAGTCTATCGAGTTAATAATTGGTACCGAGGGGGAGAATCGAACTCCCAAGGTGTTACCACCGGCGGATTTTGAATCCGCTGCGTCTACCAGTTCCGCCACCCCGGCTTAAGCCTGCCTATCTCGCGGTTGGGAGATAAGCGGACAAGTCGCATAGTATAAAGAATTTTGCCGTCAGGGCAAATAATTGTGTCAGATGCATTTATTGGTCTCAGCTGGTAACATTCGCCGCCATGCAAACAACGGACTTTCAATTTGACCTGCCTGAGGAGCTGATCGCTCAGTTCCCTGCACAGGAAAGGGCGGCCAGCCGGCTGTTATACCTGAATGGAAAAACAGGTGAATTGCAGGATAAGCAATTCAGGCAAATACAGGATTTATGTCAGCAGGGTGATCTGTTGATCTTTAATAATACCCGGGTAATACCGGCCAGGTTATTTGCTCACAAGGAAACAGGGGGTCGGGCGGAAATTTTGATAGAAAGATTGCTGGGTGAGCATCAAGTGCTGGCACAGATCAGGGCCAGCAAATCACCTAAAGCCGGTACATCCTTAAGTCTGGAAGACGGTTCCAGTGTGCGTGTTACCGGTCGTGACAATGATTTGTTTCGCTTGTGTTTCGAATCCGCTCAGCCAGTGTTGAAGTTACTGGATGCCATTGGGCATATGCCTTTGCCGCCCTATATACAACGCCCCGATCAACATGAAGATCAGGAACGATATCAGACTATATACGCCAGCATACCCGGTGCAGTTGCAGCACCCACAGCAGGCTTGCATTTTGACCAGGCTATACTCGATGAGCTTGCAGCAAAAGGCATCCAGCAAGCCTACGTGACCTTGCATGTCGGCGCAGGCACCTTTCAACCGGTGCGAGTGCAGAACATAGAGGATCATCGCATGCATCACGAATGGCTGGAAGTCAGCAGTGAAGTCTGCGAAAAAATAAAGGCCACAAAGCTGGCAGGTGGTCGGGTGATTGCTGTTGGTACCACGGCGGTCAGAGCACTGGAATCCGCTTCCCATTCAGGACAAATCGCGAGTTTTAGCGGTGATACAGATATATTTATTTATCCGGGTTATCAATTTAAAACTGTCGATGCGATGATTACCAATTTCCATTTATCCGAATCGACACTGCTTATGCTGGTATGCGCATTTGCCGGGTATGATAATGTCATGAGGGCCTATCGCCATGCTGTTGACGAGCGATACCGGTTTTTCAGCTATGGTGATGCGATGTTTATTGAAGGCAGTGGAAAGATAAAAGGGTAAAGATAAAAGACAGGAATCGCTTGTTTTCATAGAGCTAATCGAGTTCAAGCGCTGAATAATATTAATGATGAAATTTAATCTATTACAGACAGATGGCAAGGCCAGGCGAGGGCAATTAAGCTTCGAGCGCGGTACAGTCGAAACCCCTGCGTTTATGCCGGTAGGTACTTATGGCACCGTCAAGGCGATGACGCCTGAAGATGTGTTAGCTACCGGCGCTGAAATCATTCTGGGAAATACCTTCCATTTGATGCTGCGTCCTGGTACTCAGGCGATTCAGGCACACGGTGACCTGCATGATTTTATGCATTGGCAAGGTCCTATTCTGACGGATTCAGGCGGGTTCCAGGTCTGGAGTCTTGGCAAGTTACGCAAGATAAGCGAGCAGGGCGTGGCATTCAAGTCACCCGTTGATGGCAGTGCTATTTTTATGGGTCCGGAAGAGTCCATGCAGGTTCAAGGTGAGTTGGGTTCGGACATAGTGATGATTTTTGATGAATGCACACCCTATCCGGCGACACCGAAGGAAGCGCAGGATTCTATGGAATTATCACTGCGTTGGGCAAAACGCAGTCGTGATGCGCATGCAGATAACCCCGCAGCCTTGTTTGGCATTGTTCAGGGCGGCATGTATGTCGATTTGCGGCAACGTTCCCTTCAGGGCCTGGTCGATATTGGTTTTGATGGTTATGCTCTGGGCGGCCTGTCTGTGGGCGAACCCAAGCAGGATCGTGAGCAAATCCTGACGCAGGTAGTACCGGATATGCCAGCCGATCGTCCACGATACCTGATGGGTGTCGGTACACCTGAGGATATAGTTGAGGCAGTGGTACGCGGCATTGATATGTTTGACTGTGTTATGCCGACCCGTAATGCTCGCAATGGTTACCTGTTTACCCATAGCGGAGTCGTCAAGATTCGTAATAGCAGTTATACCAATGATACCAGGCCCGTGGATGAACGCTGTGGTTGCTATACCTGCCAGAATTACAGTCGTTCGTATTTACGTCATCTGGACAAGTGTCATGAAATTCTCGGCGCTCACTTAAACACGATTCATAATCTGTTTTATTACCAGACCCTGATGTCGGGCCTGCGCGCAGCGATTCAGCAGGGTGAGTTGGCGGCTTTTGTTGACAATTTTTATACAATGCGCTCGACAAATCTCTAGTGAAGGTCAAACTGTTTCTAATAAGAATTATATAAGCTATTGATATTGCATTTATAATTACGATTTGCTGCTGACAATTTCAATCACCAGGCGGACGCAAAACAATACTTTGTGCGAGCGGATTTAAGCTTTATGAAATTACCCATTTATATGTCATAATGTGCCTCGTTTTAGGGTTTGCCATTGCTCGGACCCGTTCCACGAGAATATTTTTTAATTAAACAACAATAAGTTGAGAGAAAATCATGAGTTTCTTTATTGCTGAAGCTATTGCCGCCGCCCCTGAAGCTGCCGCCGGTCAATCTGCAGGTGGTCTGGCCAGTTTTTTGCCATTGATCATATTATTTGCTGTGTTTTATTTTCTGTTGATTCGTCCTCAAAGCAAACGCGCCAAAGAGCATAAAAATATGGTAGCCAGTCTTGCCAAGGGAGATGAAGTGGTCACCAATGGAGGCATATTGGGCACTATCACCGAAATTGATGACAACTATGCCACTTTGAAAGTCGCCGACAACGTCGAGATAAAGGTTCAACGACCATCCATCTCTACACTGGTACCCAAGGGAACCATTAAAAATAGTTAATAACAATGTAACAAGGTCGTTTTTTAAATGTTAAATCAATATCCCGCTTGGAAATACCTGGTCATTATTGTTGTGTTGATATTTGGTGCGCTCTACAGCCTGCCAAATTTCTATGGTAAGGATCCTGCACTGATTATTTCGCCATTGCGCGCCAATGAAATGGACAAGGAACAACGTGCGCAAATAGAGCAAAGCCTGAAGGCTGCGAATATCCAGTTTTCAAGTATCGAGCTTACCGGTGAAAAATTACTTATCCGCTTTCCGGATTCAGAAAGTCAGTTGAAGGCCACTGATCAGCTCAATCCACTGCTGGAAAGCAAGTTCGTTGTTACCCAGAATCTGGCACCGGCAACACCGGATTGGTTGCGCTCGCTTAACGCCAAACCCATGTATCTGGGACTGGACCTGCAAGGTGGCATTCATTTTCTCATGGAAGTGGATATGGATGCTGCTATCAAGAAGGAAAAGCAACGCTTCGTTGAAGAAATCAAAGTCACCCTGCGCGACAAGACCATCCGTCATGCCGGCGTGACACTCAGTCAGGATATCATTATTCGTTTTCGAAACGATGAAGCCCGGCAAAAAGCACTGACATTACTTTCAGGTAGTTTGCGTGATTTGCAAATCAGCGAGTTCGAGGATAATGGTGATCCTTACCTCAAGGCCGTGCTCAAAGAAGAGGCGGGTGTAGCAGTGCGTAAAGCAGCCCTTACCCAGAATATCACGACACTGAGAAATCGCGTCAATGAACTGGGTGTGGCAGAACCTGTCATCCAGCAAAATGGCGATCGCCGCATCATTGTGCAATTGCCAGGCGTTCAGAATCCCGATGAAGCCAAGGATTTGCTAGGAGCGACAGCGACCCTGGAAGTACATCTGGTCGATGAACGCAACCTCAGCGTGCAACAATATGTAGAAAACGGTCGGGCACCGCCAGGTACGCGGATTTATTATGATCGCAGAGGCAAGCCGGTTTTATTACGTAAGGAAGTGCAGTTGACAGGTGAAAGCATTACACATGCATCATCAGGTTTTGATTCACGCAATAATGAGCCATCGGTAACCATTAACCTCGACAGCCGCGGTGGTAGTCGTTTTGATAATTTTACCAAAGACCATGTCAAGGATTCGCTGGCTGTTGTCTATATCGAGACCAAGGTCAAAACCAAGCTGGTGGATGGCAAACCTGTCAAGGTCAGGGAAAAGATAGAAGAAGTCATCAACGTTGCCGTTATCCAGGAACGACTGGGTCGGCGCTTTCAGATTACCGGTATGGATTCACCCAATGAGGCCAGGACTCTGGCAATCCTGTTACGCGCAGGCGCTCTGGCAGCCCCCATTGAGATCATTGAGGAACGAACCGTAGGCCCGAGTCTGGGTCAGGATAATATTGATCAGGGGTTCAACTCAGTCGTTATCGGTTTTGTATTAGTACTGATCTTTATGGCGGTCTATTATAAAGTATTCGGTTTGATCGCCAACCTCGCATTGTTCATGAACCTCGTGATTGTAATAGCGCTATTATCCATGTTACAGGCGACGCTGACGATGCCGGGTATCGCCGGTATCGTGTTGACAGTGGGTATGGCAGTCGATGCCAATGTACTGATATTCGAACGCATTCGAGAAGAGCTTCGCAATGGTAACAGTCCGCAGGCCAGTATTCATTCTGGTTATGAAAAGGCATTTGCTACTATAGCCGATGCCAATATCACCACATTGATAGCGGCAGTTGTACTCTTCAGCTTTGGTAGCGGGCCGATCAAGGGTTTCGCAGTGACATTATCATTAGGCATTCTTGCATCCATGTTTACTGCCATTATGGGTACCAGAGCCGTGATTAACCTGATTTATGGCGGGAAAAAAGTAAGCAAACTGTCGATTTGATCGAGTCTGTTAATTTACGGGAAAAAACATGTTTGGATTAATTAAAAATAGCCATATCGATTTCATGTCAAAGCGTAAGTACGCGATGATGTTTTCTGCTGTCTTGCTGCTTATATCGGTTGGTTCTCTCATTGTTAATAGTTTAAATTTTGGTATCGATTTCACCGGCGGTTCACTGGTAGAAGTGGGTTATCCGGAAAGCGTGGATCTGACTGAAGTAAAATCAGCGTTAGCCACTAAAGGCTTTGATCATGCCACCGCACAACATTTTGGTACCAGTAAGGAAGTATTGATTCGTGTATCACCCCGTGAAGATGTTTCCCAGAATGATATCAGTCAGCAAGTTATCAATGCGCTCAAGGAAAAGTCACCTGAGGTTGAATTGCGTCGCAGTGAATATGTCGGCCCTCAGATAGGAGAAGAACTCACCGAGCAGGGTGGTCTGGCCATGCTGTATGCGCTCATTGGCATTCTGATTTATGTCACATTGCGTTTTGAATACCGTTTTTCTATCGGCTCAGTAGCCGCGCTGGTACACGATGTTATTATTACGCTGGGCTTTTTCTCCCTTTTTCAGATCGGATTTGACCTGACGGTACTGGCCGCTTTGCTGGCTGTGATTGGTTATTCACTGAATGATACTATCGTCGTGTATGACCGTATCCGTGAAAATTTTCGCAAAATGCGCAAGGGCTCACCTCTGGAAGTCATGAATAATTCAATTAATCAGACCCTGTCACGTACCATTGTGACATCCTTGACTACGTTACTGGTATTGATTGCATTGTTTTTTCTCGGCGGAGAAGTCATTCATGCATTTTCACTGGCTTTGCTGGTAGGCGTTATCATTGGTACCTATTCTTCGATTTATGTCGCCAGTAGCGTTGCATTACGATTGGGTGTCAGCAAGGCAGATTTGATGCCTGTGCAAAAAGAAGGCGAAGAGCTGGACGTGCCCTGAGGCTTTTGGGGTTTTGATGAAGGTCAGAGAGTATCGGCCAAAAGCCTGCTGAGTAACAGGTAAGCACCAGGCAATTTCATGCAAACGCCTTGTTTGCAATTAACACTGATCTCTGCGATCAGTTAATGCGCTTTACGTATCTCATCAAGCGGATCAGATTCATCCAGTTTAGGTGTTATTTTCCTGCACAGGTTTTTCGTCTTCGACAGACACAATTCAGTGTTAACATTGTGGACCGTAATCATGGCCCATACCGAGGCGATTACCCATAGTAACGCGCCCAACCCCATTGTGTACCAACTGATACCATTCAGCTCCAGCGGGCCTCCGAGGTATCCATAGACCAGGCTGGAGAGTCCAGCGAGCCAGAACACGGCGATAGGTGCAGCACAGCAGCCGGCACAGCCATAGCGACAGACAGCGATAGGAGGAACAAGCAGTGACAATATATATCTATTCATTCATGACCCGATGTTTTGTAAATTATTATGATTTTTGTGAATATTACAATTTATATAACACAAGTCACAGTTCGAGTGAATAGTCAGGGCCTAAAATGTCTAAAAAACATAGCTAAATTAGCATCTTATTATCTGTCTATAATCGCAGATAATGATTTAGCCGTGTTAGCGAGAAAGAGGGGTGAGGCGATGTGGCTAAAGTCCGCTTTGATCTAAGGATTGCGTTGGAAATGTATATTTAACCTTTACGTTGTCCAAGAAAGGGAATGATTTCTGCACTGTCATTTGATGCGTTATTTTCGGTATAGTCACCAGATCTGTCATCCGGCGGTGTGATAGAGACAATTTCAAAAACATTGCTGATAGACTCAAAACTTTTCATTACGGCAAGATCTTGCATACCCCCCAGCACATCTCTCATGACCATTTCCATTGCTTTGGGGCCCAGAACAGGGCGAATTGAATTCTTCTTGGACATCACTTACTACCTGTATAATTATTGTTTTACCACTTTCATATTAAGACTATTAACGGCAGTAGAGCCTCAATACTTGAGCAGCGCTGCATGCCTGACAGGTCATGGCGATAGTTGTTTCGCGAGACGATATTGAAAAAACCTGTAATTTCAATAAGAAACTGATTGTATTGAAAGTGTCGTATTATGATGTGTATCTAAAATATTGCGACTTGATTTATTTTAATAACACCGCTATCCGTGTGATCATTTTTTCGACAGATCGGTGCAAGCCTGCTTTCAGTGGCGATCTACGTTATCAGGTATGAATTCCTGAATGCTTCTCAATATAGCGCGATGAATTTTGGGAGTACCCGTGATGATATTACCGGTTTCCAGATAACTGTCTTCGCCGCGGAAATTAGTGACAATACCGCCCGCCTCCTTGATCAGCAGTGCACCTGCAGCCATATCCCATTCGCTTAATCCAAATTCCCAGAAGCCATCCAGTCTGCCCGCGGCTACATAGGCCAGATCCAGCGAGGCTGCGCCCGCACGTCGGATGCCGGCAGTATCAGGAAACAGGGCCTTGAACATGCCAAGGTAGGCATCAAGATATTCCTGCTGGCGAAACGGGAAGCCGGTACCCAGTAGCGCACCTTCCAGTGAAGTCTGGCTGGTGACACGCAGGCGACGATTATTCAGTTGCGCGCCCGCGCCCTTGGATGCAGTAAACAATTCCTGTCTGACCGGGTCATAGATCACAGCCTGGTCCAGACGTCCCTTATGTTTCAGGGCGATAGACACGGCAAATTGAGGAAACCCCCTGACAAAATTTGTTGTTCCATCTAGTGGGTCAATGACCCAGAGATACTCCGACTTGCCTGGCGTTTCACCACTTTCTTCTGCGAGGATGCCATGATCAGGAAAGGCTCGGCGCAATGTGGAAATGATGTCCTTTTCTGCCATTTTGTCAACGTCGGTCACAAAGTCATTTCTGGCTTTCGAGGTGACTGCCAGCGTGTCCACTCGGTCTGCGTAACGCATGATGGTATTTCCGGCACTTCTTGCAGCACGGATGGCAATGTTGAGCATGGGATGCATGGGTGAACCTGTCAGCAGAGATTAAAACAGGCGCTAGCATAGCAGATATACGCTATTTTGGTAAATTCATGTCATTCATATAAGTTAAACGGTGATTTGTTGCATCCCCGCTTGATGTCTATGGCTACCGGTGAGCCATAAATTTGGTATTATTGGCCGTCAATAAGCCACAGGTAGTTAAGCCCCCATGCTTTCCAACGTACGCATCATTCTGGTTGAACCCAGTCATCCAGGTAATATAGGTGGAGTCGCCAGGGCTATGAAAAACATGGGTCTTTCACAGCTAACCCTGGTTTCTCCGGAAAAATTTCCACATAGTGACGCGACTACACGTGCAGCAGGCGCTGATGATGTGCTCAATGCAGCGGTAGTTGTCGATAGTCTGAGGTCTGCTATCACTGACTGTAGCATGGTGCTGGGTGCCAGTGCGCGTCTGCGTACGCTCAGCTGGCCTCAGCTTGACCCGCGTGAAGCGGGAGATAAAATTATATCGGTGAGTCAATCATCCCGCGTTGCAGTGGTGTTTGGCCGAGAGCGAACCGGTCTGACTAACAGTGAACTGGATTTGTGTCAGTATCTGGTTCATATACCGACCAATAAAAATTTCAGCTCCCTTAATCTGGCTGCGGCAGTGCAAGTCATGGCTTATGAGATTTTCACCCATGAGCAGCAAATTAGTCAGCCGAATGCCACGACAAAAGATGAGAGCCTGGCCAGCCAGCAGGATGTGCAACGTTTTTATGAGCATCTGGAAGAAGTATTAATCCGCATCGATTTTCTCGATCCTGCGCAACCCAGAAAACTAATGCGACGTTTACGCAGGCTGTTTAATCGTGCGCAACCCGATGACGTTGAAATCAATATACTCAGAGGTATTTTGACAGCAGTGGATAAAAGTGTTGGAAAGTAATGGTTTTTAACCGGCTGTTGTATATTATCGTAGCTGAGTGATAATTCATGATACAGACCAGTCCTTAAATGACGGAATAGATGATATGTTTGAACGCATTGGTGAAGATATAAATTGTGTATTTGATCGAGATCCTGCTGCCCGTAGCAAGTTTGAGGTTATTACCTCTTATCCCGGGGTGCATGCATTATTATTTCATCGCCTGACTCACTGGTTATGGAGCATAGGCTTGAAATGGCTGGCGCGCTGGTTATCCTCATTTGCACGATGGTTTACCGGTATTGAAATCCATCCCGGCGCCACCATTGGTCGTCGTTTTTTCATTGATCATGGTATGGGGGTTGTCATCGGAGAAACCGCCGAAATAGGTGATGATTGTACGCTGTATCACGGTGTGACCCTGGGAGGCACCAGCTGGAAGAAGGGTAAACGACATCCCACCCTGGGCAATAATGTTGTCGTCGGTGCCGGGGCTAAAATCCTGGGCCCTGTTATTATTTCAAACAATGCCCGCATTGGTTCCAACGCTGTCGTACTGAAAGATGTTGGCGAGGGAAACACCGTCGTCGGTGTACCTGGCAGGATAATCTCGGGAAGTAAATCAGACCTGGAGCGCAAGCGTAAGGCCATCGCGGACAAAATAGGCTTTGATGCCTATGGCATGCATGATGAAATGCCGGATCCTGTCGCCAATGCGATCAATAATATGCTCGATCACATCCATACGATGGATCAACGGCTAGAGCAAATGTGCGGTGCTATAAAGAGCCTGGGGGCAGAAATCTCAGACATGGATTTGCCTGATCTGGGACCTTGTGAAATTAGTAGTGCTGTCAGCTCAAGTAGCGATATTAATGATGAAAAACAGATAGTTGCTGATGACGCCGAGAGGAATGAAGAAAAGCTTTAATCTTGCTTGAATAATACTTGACTATTTTAGTCAGGAACTATATAATCCTTACTAAATTACTCAGACATTATTTGTCTGAATCTGTATTAGTATATTATTCAATTTTGCAGGATATTGCAATGAGACTGACAACAAAAGGCCGATACGCGGTCACCGCAATGCTGGATCTGGCTTTACGCCAGAACAAGGGTCCGATATCACTGGCGGAAATTTCCGAACGTCAGGGTATTTCACTTTCTTATCTTGAGCAATTATTCACGCGCCTGCGCAAATCTGAGCTGGTCAAGAGTACACGTGGTCCCGGGGGTGGATATACTCTCAGTCGTTCCGCAGATGACATCGCCGTTGCTGAAGTTATTACCGCGGTCGATGAAAAAGTGGATAGTACCCGTTGTGGCGGCTTAGGTAATTGCCAGGATGACGAGCGTTGTCTGACCCATGATTTATGGATGGATCTCAGTGAACAAATATACAAGTTTCTCGACAGTATCTCTCTGGGCAATCTGGTTGCTCGTGAAAATGTAAGGGAAGTTTCTGAGCGTCAGACAGAGAAGCAATCACATAAAGTAACATTGGAAGGGAAAATCTCCGCCGGGCTATAAGACGGTGTATTTTCTTTCATGAAAAATTTATTCGAAGAGGTGATGAAGTGAGCAACAGGAAATTACCGGTGTATCTGGATTATTCGGCAACAACACCTGTTGACCCGAGAGTGGCAGAATTAATGTGTAGCTGTTTAACGCTGGATGGTAACTTTGGCAATCCAGCATCCAGATCGCATCAATATGGCTGGAATGCAGATGATGCAGTCGAAAAGGCGCGTGCCGATGTCGCTGAATTGATCAATGCTGATCCAAAAGAAATTGTCTGGACCTCAGGTGCGACAGAATCCGATAACCTCGCCATAAAAGGTGTAGCTCATTTCTATAAGAAGAAGGGCAAGCACATCATTACCTGCAAGACCGAACATAAGGCGGTACTGGATACTTGTAGACAGCTGGAGCGCGAAGGCTACGAAGTGACTTATCTTGATCCGGAAGCGAATGGTCTGATTGATCTGGAGAAATTGAAGGCCGCCATGCGTGATGACACCATTCTGGTTTCTATCATGCACGTGAACAACGAAATAGGCGTCATTCAGGATATTAAAGCGATCGGTGAGTTAACCCGTGAGCGTGGTATTGTCTTTCACGTTGATGCTGCACAAAGCCCAGGTAAGGTGCCTATTGATCTCGGCGATCTGAAAGTGGATCTGATGTCTTTCTCTGCGCACAAAATATACGGACCTAAAGGTATCGGTGCTTTGTATGTACGACGCAAACCACGTATCAGAATTGAAGCCCAGATGCATGGCGGCGGTCATGAACGTGGTATGCGTTCCGGCACCCTGCCTGTACATCAGATTGTCGGCATGGGAGAAGCATTCCGCCTGGCAAAGATGGAAATGGCCGCTGAGAATGAACGTTTGTTAATGTTGCGCAACCGTTTGTGGGATGGCTTGAAAGATATGGAAGAAGTGTATCTGAATGGTGATCTGGAGCAACGTATCGCCGGTAATCTGAATATTAGTTTTAATTTTGTTGAAGGTGAATCGCTGATCATGGCGGTAAAGGATCTGGCAGTATCTTCCGGGTCTGCCTGTACTTCTGCCAGCCTTGAGCCTTCCTATGTGTTGCGTGCTCTGGGCCGTAGTGATGAACTGGCTCATAGCTCTATTCGTTTTACGTTCGGACGTTTTTCAACCATCGATGATGTCGATTACACCATCAAATTAATGCGTAGCCAGGTTGAAAAACTGAGAGAACTGTCTCCATTATGGGAGATGTTTAAAGATGGTGTGGACCTGTCCAAAGTACAGTGGGCGGCGCATTAATATAAATTTTTAGTAATTTTTAGCAGGAGAATTATCATGGCTTACAGTGAAAAGGTTATCGACCACTACGAAAATCCACGCAATGTCGGCTCGTATGACAAGTCTGATAAAACAGTCGGTACTGGTATGGTTGGAGCGCCGGCCTGCGGAGATGTCATGAAACTGCAGATCAAGGTGAATGCACAGGGTATTATCGAAGATGCCAAGTTTAAAACCTATGGTTGTGGCTCTGCGATTGCTTCCAGTTCACTGTTGACTGAATGGGTTAAGGGCAAAACACTGGATGAAGCGCGTGAAATTAAAAACACTGATATTGCTGAAGAGCTTGAATTGCCACCGGTTAAGGTGCATTGCTCTGTATTGGCTGAAGATGCCATCAAGGCCGCTATTGAAGATTATCAGAGTAAGATTTCCAGTTAAGCGGACTGTCTGGCTTACTTGTTATCATCTAGAGAGTATTTAATATGTCTATTACTTTAACGGCAGCAGCGGCAGATCGAGTGAAAACTTTTCTTGATAATAGGGGAAAAGGTATCGGTCTGAGACTGGGCGTAAGAACCTCTGGTTGTTCCGGGATGGCCTATGTGCTCGAATTTGTGGATGAATTTGATGAGAATGATCAAATATTCGAGGAGCATGGTGTCAAGGTAATCGTTGACCCAAAAAGTATGGTCTATCTTGACGGTACCGAGCTGGACTACAAACGTGACGGTCTTAATGAAGGGTTTGAATTCAATAATCCTAATGTTAAAGACAGTTGTGGTTGCGGTGAAAGCTTTACCGTCTAGCCTGACGAAAAATCAAACTGATCATGTCGTTCGATCTATCCGCGGATTATTTTCAATTATTCGGTCTGCCAGTGTCCTTCTCAGTGGACACTGCTACCTTGATGCAACGCTATCGTGAAATTCAGCAATCGGTTCATCCCGATCGCTTTGCCAATGGTAGTGAGCAGGAACGCAGGCTGTCCATGCAGTATGCCACTCATATTAATGAAGCGCTCAGGGTGCTGAAAGATCCGTTGGCGCGCGCCCGTTATCTGCTGGAGTTGAAAGGTGTGCAATGGGATGATGAGCAGAGCACCTTGTCAGACCCGGAATTTCTCATGCAGCAAATGGAATTACGTGAATCCTTGTCCGAGGTCAATGAACAGACCGACCCATTGGATGCAGTCGCTGATATACTTAATGAAGTTAACTCACTGATTGGAAAAAATAGTCAGGTGCTGGAGTCCTTATTATCTTCGCAACAGGCAGAAGATCTGGAGAAAGCCAAACACCAGGTGAGAAAAATGCAATTTCTGCGAAAAATGCAAACAGAAGCCGAGTCACTGGAAGCCCGGCTGGAAGATGAAATGTAGAGGTCTACTGCGTTTGTGAAGAACGTTGATTGAAACAATATTTCCTTGAATTTTATTACGAGCGGAACTCGTATTTAAATTAAATAGTCAGAAATTACTATGGCATTATTACAAATATCAGAACCGGGAAAAACACAAGCGCCTCATCAGCGCCAATTGGCCGTGGGCATCGATCTTGGGACAACCAATTCGCTGGTGGCAACAGTCCGTAGCGGTCTGGCAGAACCCCTGGCGGATGATGAAGGTAGACATTTACTACCTTCCGTTGTTCGCTATGTGCATAATGCCGAGCCCATTGTGGGTCAGTCGGCCAAGGATGCTGCACCCCGGGATCCCATGAATACCATAGTCTCAGTCAAGCGCCTGATGGGTCGTGGTATTGATGACATTCGCAAGAATGAATTTGGTGCCTATGAGTTCGTTGCGAATGATTCCGTCGTTCCGCGCATTCATACAGCGGGTGGTGATGTCAGTGCGATTGAGGTGTCTGCGGAAATTCTGAGAACCTTACGTAAGCGTGCAGAAAAAACCCTCGGCGATGTATTGACGGGCGCGGTTATTACTGTGCCGGCTTATTTTGATGACGCACAGCGACAAGCGACCAAGGATGCTGCGAAGCTGGCCGGCTTGAATGTATTGCGATTACTGAACGAACCAACGGCAGCAGCCGTGGCTTATGGTCTGGATAAAAAATCAGAAGGCATCATAGTCATATATGATCTTGGCGGTGGGACATTTGATGTGTCTATTCTCAGGCTGAATCGTGGTGTTTTTGAAGTCATGGCGACTGCCGGCGATAGCGCTTTGGGTGGCGATGATATGGACATGGCCATTGCGCGCTGGTTTATGCGTCAAGCAGGTATTAGCGATGATGCAGACCATGCCCAGATCAGGCGGCTGATGTATGAGGCACGTCGAGCCAAGGAAGCCTTGACGGATGCAGAACAGGTCATGGTAGAAGTCCAACGCATGGACGGTACGATCTGGCAAGGTGAGCTGACCCGGTCAGGTATGAATGATTTAATTGATGCATTAATCAAGAAAACCATTAGCCCTTGTCGACGAGCTTTACGTGATGCCGGTATTTCCCTGGAGGAAGTAGAAGCCGTTGTGATGGTGGGTGGCTCTACGCGTGTTCCCAGGGTACGTGAAAAAGTAGAGGCATTTTTCCAGCAACCGGTATTGGTCGATATAGATCCGGATAAAGTAGTCGCTGTGGGTGCCGCCATTCAAGCTGATGTACTGGCCGGTAACAAGCCCGGTGATGAAATGTTATTACTGGATGTTATCCCCTTGTCACTGGGACTGGAAACAATGGGTGGTCTTACCGAGAAACTGATTAATCGTAATACCACTATTCCTGTTGCACGCGCTCAAGAATTTACCACCTATAAAGATGGCCAGACAGCGATGTCGATTCATGTCGTTCAGGGTGAACGTGAAATGGTGCAGGATTGTCGTTCCCTGGCGAAGTTTTCACTTCGTGATATTCCACCCATGGTAGCGGGTGCGGCGAGAATCCGTGTTACTTTTCAGGTGGATGCGGATGGGCTTTTGAGTGTCACTGCGCAGGAACAAACCAGCGGCATACAAAGCAGTATTCAAGTCAAGCCTTCCTATGGTCTTGAAGATCAGGAAATTGAGCAAATGTTGCGAGATTCAATGCAACACGCCAGGGACGATATGCAGTCAAGGAAAATTCGCGAACAACAGGTTGAGGCGGAACGAGTTATTGAAGCACTCAATGCAGCCCTGGCCAGTGACGGGGAACAATATCTGGATTCACAGGAGCGAGAACAAATTGATCATGCCTTGTCTGAACTGGTTAATGTCAATAAAAGCAACGATGTCGATAAAATAAAGAGTGCGATTAAAGATCTGGAGAAAACTTGTGCTGCGTATGTTGAACGGCGTATGAATTCCAGTATCAAGGATGCGATGTCCGGTCATAATGTAGAAGAGTTTGAATCATAAGTGATTCAGTTTATAGAGGAAGTAAGCTATGCCACAGATTATATTTTTACCCCATGAAGAAATGTGTCCTGAAGGGGCTGTGATCGAGGCTAACCAGGGTGAGACCATCTGCGATGCGGCTTTAAGGAATCATATTGATATTGAGCATGCCTGCGAAAAATCCTGTGCCTGCACCACTTGCCATATTTATATTCGCGAAGGCCTGGATTCACTTAATGAATCGACAGAAGATGAAGATGATTTGCTTGACAAGGCCTGGGGGCTTGAGCCTGATTCACGCCTGAGTTGCCAAACTATCGTTGGCGAAACCGACCTGGTGGTGGAAGTACCCAAATATACGATCAACATGGTTTCAGAAAATCATTAGGAGAGGTCATTATGAGCTTGAAGTGGATAGATTCCCTGGACATTGCTATTGAGCTGGATGAGGCTCATCCTGACATCGACCCGAAAACGATCCGTTTTACCGATTTGCATCAATGGGTCCTGGACCTGGAAAATTTTGATGATGCGCCTGATCATTCGGGTGAAAAAATACTGGAAGCTATCCAGATGGCCTGGATAGAAGAGAGGGAATAACAAATAAATCAATTAGTTAAGTAATCATTATAAAGTAACTTGTAGAAAAATAGCGGTTTTTCTTTCCGGGTGCACTAAATGACTATTTATCTTGTCTAATTGCTTGAAATTAAAAGCAGAGTTACACTAACAGACATAAATTGCCCTGTTGATAAACCCGCGTCATTACGCGGGTTTATATTATTTTATGACTGACTGGTTTAAATCAACAAGATCATTTACTTGTATTTCTATAAAGTAGCAATGAGGCTGAAAGTGACAGGATCAGACGGACTTCGTGTCAGCGTTACTATAAACGATGAATGACCCACAAGGTATACATGCAAACTACAACTGAAAAAGTGAATCTGCTAGACCTTAATCAACAGGGTTTAAAAGAATTTTTCTCTGAAATAGGGGAGAAGCCTTTTCGTGCCAGTCAGTTAATGAAATGGGTTTATCATGAAGGCGTAGTCGAATTTGATAAAATGACCAATTTAAGTAAATCACTACGTGAGAAACTTCAAAACATAGCTGAAATTCGTATGCCAGAGTGTGTTTCCGAACAACCCTCTGTAGATGGAACACGTAAATGGGTACTGGAGATGCAGGATGGCAACCGAATTGAAACTGTATTTATCCCGGAAAAAGGGCGTGGTACATTATGCGTATCCAGCCAGGTCGGTTGCACCTTGAATTGTACCTTCTGTTCAACGGCGACACAGGGATTTAATCGAAACTTGAGTACCGGTGATATCATTGCCCAGGTTGTATTTGCGAATCGTACTATAGGAATCCCCCATCATCCTGCCAATCTACCTGTCACCAATGTAGTCATGATGGGGATGGGTGAACCACTGATGAATTTTGATAATGTCATTCGTGCTATGGAAATAATGAACGATGATATCGGTTGTGGCATATCCAGACGGCGGATCACACTCAGTACTTCGGGTGTGGTCCCGATGATGTTACGCATGCGTGATGTTTGCGATGTCAGCCTGGCGGTATCCTTGCATGCGCCCAATGATGAGTTGCGGGATAAACTGGTACCTATTAACAGAAAATATCCGATCAAAATGTTACTTGATGCCTGTAAGCATTATGTTGAAGGCAAAGCTCGACGTAGAGTAACATTCGAATATATTATGATTGATGGTGTTAATGATACTCCCAAACATGCCAAGCAACTGGCCAGGGTACTGGAAGGCGTGCCGGCGAAAATCAACTTGATACCGTTTAATCCATTTCCGCAATCTGATTATCAGCGATCCAGACCGGAGGTCATTCAGGCCTTTCAGGATATTCTCATCGCCGCGGGTTATACCACGATAACGCGCAAAACCCGTGGAGACGATATAGATGCTGCCTGTGGGCAGCTGGTGGGTAAGGTACACGATCGAACAAGAAGGCAATACAAAATGCAGCAACAACAGGTGGATGTCAGGGAGTTATTACAATGAGGCAGATACGGATCACCATACTCATCGTTCTCTATACTTTGCTGGCAGCCTGTGCATCCAACGAAGTGATAGTCGATAAATCTGAAGAATCCTCGAATATTAACGTTGAGCTGGGTATTACTTACATGCAAGAGGGTAAGTACAATACCGCGATGGATCGATTACAAAAGGCTATCCGTCAAAATCCAGACAATGCTCAGGCTTATAGTAGTATGGCATTGCTGAATATGCGTCTGGAACAAATTGATGAAGCGGAAAAGAATTTTGATCAAGCTATAAAAATCAGTCCGGATAACTCCGCCATAAGGAATAATTATGGTGCTTTCCTGTGCCAGCGCAAACGTTTTCAGGATGCTCAACAACAATTTATGCGGGCAATAAAAGATCCACTCTATCGAACACCTGAACATGCCTACTTGAACGCAGGTAAGTGCACCGAAGACAAAGTGGAAGCTGAAAAACACTTTCGTGCAGCATTACGTAATAATCCCGAATTACCCGGGGCGTTACTGGAAATGGCTCGCCTTAGTCTTGAGTTGAAGCGCTATTTGTCTGCACGTGCCTATTTACAACGATATCATGCTGTACATGAACCGGATGCCGCGAGCTTGTGGGCCAGTATTCAGGTGGAAGATAAATTGGGTGATAACAACACCAGGGATAGTCATGAACAACTGCTGAAAGGGAAATTTCCGGATTCTGAAGAAACAAGATTATATCTTCAATGGAAAAAAGAATGAATGATGAAAATAATAATAACACAGATAAGCCGGAATTAACTGAGAAAACCCCGGGAGCCTTGTTGCAACAAGCGCGCGAATCCCGCGGCTTTACAATAGAGCATATATCCAGTCAGCTACGCCTGAGCAGGAAAGTGATAAAATCTCTTGAGGATGATAATTACGATGAACTTCCTGCGCCTATTTTCGTGCGCGGTTATATTCGTAGTTATGCAGCGCTTGTCGGGCTTGAAGCGAATAAAATAAGTGAGAGCTATAGTCAGCTGATTCAGGGTGCTGAGGCCAGCATTTCACTGGACGCGGCTCATCTGGGATCTTTGAACAGGAATAGCGGTAGTGACAAACGCAGCTGGTTGCTTCCTGTTGTCAGTGTCGTCCTGGTGGTGTGCCTGGGTATAATTATATGGTATTCGCAATCCTCGGAAACAGACCAGCAAAATATAGAAGAAGTCGCTTCTGGTGACATGATGAATCCGGCATCCCCGAATGTTGCTATAGAACCAAAGCCAGGTGATGATGCTTCAGTCCAGATATTGGCCGTCCCTGTTGAAGAGCCTGAAGTGGAACAAATGGCCTCGTCAGAGTCAACTTCAGAGACGGCCCCTGCTGAAGACCAGGTAGAGACCCGGGTCGATGAGCCGGTAGAGGTGGCACAGCAAGCAGTAGCCAAAGAACCTCAGGAACTGGACCAATTAACCCTGGAATTCAACGCTGACTCATGGGTGGACGTGCGCGATGCGAGCGGTCAACGCTTGATTTATCGAATGATGAAATCCGGTGAGCGCCAGGCAGTATCAGGTAAGCCACCATTTATTTTAACACTGGGTAATGCGCCGGAAATCATTTTGATGCGTAATGGGGCTAAAGTCGATCTATCGCCCTATACTCGTGGCAAGGTTGCAAAATTCCGCCTTGGTGACATTGGTGAATAGTCAAATGACTTCGATGAGATATCCATGATAAATATACACAAAATTAAACGTCGGCATTCACGCCAGATTATGGTGGGCAATGTAGCCATCGGCGGTGATGCTCCTATCAGTGTACAGAGCATGACCAATACGGAGACATGCGATGTTGAGGCAACGGTGCGGCAAATTCAGGCACTGGAAAACGCAGGTGCCGATATTGTCAGGGTTTCTGTACCCTCCATGGATGCCGCTGAAGCCTTTGGAAAAATTCGCCAGCAAGTCAATCTTCCATTGGTCTCTGATATTCATTTTGATTACAAGATTGCATTGCGCGTGGCTGAACTGGGTGCAGATTGTTTACGCATAAATCCTGGCAATATCGGCAAGGAAGACCGGGTGCGTGCTGTTGTCGATAGCGCACGCGATCATGGCATACCTATCCGCATTGGTGTTAATGCAGGGTCACTGGAAAAAGATCTGCAAAAAAAATACCGTGAGCCAACTCCGGAAGCGCTCGTCGAGTCTGCTATGCGACATATCGATATTCTGGATCGGCTGGACTTTCAGAATTTTAAAATCAGCCTGAAAGCTTCAGAGATATTTATGACAGTGGGTGCCTATCGATTACTGGCAGATCAGATAGATCAACCACTGCATCTTGGTATTACTGAAGCCGGTGGTGCGAGGGCAGGAGCTGTTAAATCATCCATTGGATTGGGTATGCTATTGGCCGACGGCATCGGTGATACCATTCGAATATCACTTGCAGCTGATCCTGTTGAAGAAATTAAAGTGGGCTTTGATATATTGAAGAGTTTGCATCTGCGAAGCAAGGGTATCAATTTAATTGCTTGTCCTTCATGTTCGCGACAGAATTTCGATGTCATCAGTACGGTCAACGAACTGGAATCTCGCCTCGAGGATATTCAGGAGTCCATTGATGTTGCTGTTATTGGCTGTGTTGTCAATGGGCCGGGTGAAGCACGCGAAGTGACGGTTGGTTTGACCGGCGGTACACCTAATTTACTCTATATCGATGGCAAGCCATCGCATAAAGTAGTGAATGAAAACCTGGTCGATGAGTTGGAACGAACCATTCGAGCCGCTGTAGAGAGGAAAAAACAGCAATCTGCTGATGCTGCCACTATACAGGTCAGCATCTCTTGAACTGAATACTGTAGACTATTAGATTACCGGGAATACCCATTACCGCTGCAGCCGGTTTTGGCTATAATTCACAGCTTTTATATTATTTCCGGATTATGTGCCTTCATGCTCTGGCCTGATCTTGCTAAAATGATCTGTGCTTTTATGCGTTTGCCAGGAATGTCTGTTGTTACTGGTTTGGAAATTGAAGTCCCGAATGGGAAGAACTGAATAGGAATATTATGGCAAAAAGCGTTCAAGCCATTCGGGGTATGCACGATATTACACCCGAACAAACGCCTTTGTGGCAACGTCTGGAGAAAGTGGTGAATCAAATACTGGTGGCCTACGGTTACCAGGAAATTCGCATGCCTATTGTTGAAAAAACGGAATTATTCAAGCGATCTATCGGCGAAGTGACTGATATTGTCGAGAAAGAAATGTATACATTCGAAGATCGCAATGGTGACAGCTTGAGTCTGCGTCCCGAGGGAACGGCGGGATGTGTCCGGGCAGGAATAGAGCATGGCTTGTTATATAACCAGATTCAGCGACTCTGGTACATGGGGCCCATGTTCAGGCATGAGCGCCCACAGAAAGGTCGTTACCGACAATTTCAACAAATTGGCGTAGAAACTTATGGTATGGATGGCGCTGAAATTGAAGCCGAACTCATACTCATTTGTGCGCGTATCTGGAAGAAACTGGGCTTACGTGATATCCAGCTGCAAATTAATACGCTGGGTACCTCAGAGGAAAGGGCCGCATACCGTCAACGACTGGTTGATTATTTTTCAGGCCACATGGAGAGGCTGGACGAAGACAGCTTGCGACGCCTGGATAGCAATCCGCTGAGAATTCTGGATAGTAAAAATCCAGCAATGCAAGATTTGATTGAATCTGCACCGCAATTGATTGACTATCTTGGAAATGAATCACGTGCACATTTTGAGCGTTTGCTACAGATACTGGATGGTAATGGTATCAATTATCAGATCAATTCACGATTGGTTCGAGGCCTGGATTACTATTGTCATACCGTATTTGAATGGGTCACTGATCTTCTCGGTGCGCAGGGCACAATTTGTGCCGGTGGGCGCTACGATCCTCTGGTAGAGCAATTGGGAGGCAAGCCCACGTCAGCCTGCGGTTTTGCTATGGGTGGAGAACGTCTGGTTGCCCTGCTTGAAGAACAAGGCATACCATCTGAAGACAGCAGGCCTCATGTGTATTTTATTAATGTGGGCCAACAGGCTGAACAAAAGGCGATTGAGCTGGCCGAAGAACTGAGATCAAATAATGATAGTATACGACTTATTCTGAATTGCGGTGGCGGCAGCCTCAAGGCCCAGATGAAACGTGCTGATCGATGTGGTGCAGGCGTTGCTATCATTCTTGGTGAAAATGAACTGCAACAGTCAGAAGTATCACTGAAATATCTGAGGACTGATCTTGCTCAGCAAATGCTGCCTATGACTGAATTGTCCTCCTGTATTAATGATTTGCTGGAGCAGGGCACAATATAAGCTTATATGATTGTTTGAACTGATTTATAATATACAAATAACCTCTGATTGATTCGTGACCAGCAAGTCCTGAGTTCAGCTTGATTTATCAGAATAACTTAATATACCGGCGAGCATGGCTTGCCAGATTTTCTAGAGGAAAAACCAGTGGACTATGCAACGGATGAAGAACGCGTAGAAGAGTTGAAGAAGTGGTGGAAGGAAAATGGCAAATCAGTCATTTTCGGCATTGTACTCGGACTGGGTATTTTATTTGGATGGCGTTGGTGGCAAGACCATCAACTGAACCAGTCTATACAGGCATCGACATTATATAACCAGCTTGAGCTATCGATTCAGCAGAAAAAACCAGAACAGGCTGAAGCTCTGTCACAGCAAATCAAAAATCAATTTGAGAACCATGCTTATGCTATTTATGCTGTGTTAGCGATGGCGAAAGTGAAACAGGACGCAAATGATGTCCCCGCTGCCCAGGCTTATTTGCAATGGGGGCTTGAGCATGCAAAAACGCCTGAACTCAAGCATTTGCTGACAATAAGGCTTGCTCGTGTGTTGTTATCGATTAATGAAGACGATAAAGCTTATGATTTGCTGGACACGACTGAAAATACCCCGTTTGCTTCTTCATTTGAAGAACTCAAAGGCGATATTCTGATGAAAAAGGGCAAACCTGAGCAGGCATTGCTGGCTTATCAAAAGGCCACGTTAATGGTTCCGGACGGTACGACGATAAACCCGGCATTACAATACAAAATAGATGATCTTTCCAGGTCACAATAGGCAGCCATTAGCAATGAAACTTTACGCAGTCCTGTTATTTTCACTGATGCTCAATGGTTGTTCCTGGATCACTGACTATCTCGGTGGCGATGAAAATGTTGAGCCACCAAAGGAATTGGTCGAAATTAAAAATGCGATTCCGTTAGAGAAAATCTGGTCTCAGAGTACAGGGGTGGGTAGTGGTGATCAATTATTACGTTTGACGCCTGCAGTTAATAACAATCTGGTGTTTGTAGCGACACGTGATGGTCACCTGAGTGCTTACAATCTTGAGGATGGCGAACAAATCTGGGATGTAGAAACCAAACAACAAATCACTGCCGGACCGGGTGTTGGTTCAGGATACGTCTTGGCAGGCACACGTAATGCTGAAGTGATAGCACACCAGGCGATTGATGGAAAACCGCTTTGGACGATGAAGTTGACCAGTGAAGTATTATCGGTCCCGGAAATCAGTAAAGACATCGCCATTATTCGTACCAGTGATGGACGTGTCACCGCATTAAATCTTGAAGATGGAAGCAAGATCTGGGATTTCCAGAAAACTGAGCCATCACTGACCCTGAGAGGAACCAGCAAACCCGTTATCGCAAATGGTAGTGTTATTAGCGGTTTTGATAATGGTCAGCTTTTCTCTGTTTCCCTGACTGATGGGCATCAGCTATGGCAGCATTCAGTTGCTATACCACGTGGCCGTACTGAACTGGAAAGGATAGTGGATCTCGATGCTGATCCTGTCGTCGCTGATGGAGTCGTATATGCAGCTGCATTCCAGGCCAATGTTGCCGCTATTAGCCTGGGTCAGGGACAATTAATCTGGAAGCGCGAACTGTCATCGTATACCGGCCTGAGTATTATGGGTCCGCAATTATACGTCACCGATGCCAGCAGTCAGATATGGGCCTTACATGTGAGTAACGGGGCTTCATTATGGAGGCAGGACCAGCTGCAATACCGTTTTCTCACAGCACCTGTAACTCACGATCAATATGTCGTGGTGGGTGATTTTGAAGGATACTTGCATTGGTTAAAACAGGACGATGGAACAATAGTGGCGCGAATGCGTGCAGATACAAAAGGTTTCTCGGTTAATCCGGTTGTATCTAATGACATCCTGATCAGCCTTGGCAAGGGTGGTGAACTGACTGCATTTAAACTCAAGGCAGCCAGGTAGTTCATCGCTAAGGTCATCCCATCATGATTCCCGTTATCGCACTTGTAGGCCGTCCCAACGTCGGCAAATCGACTTTATTTAATTTCCTCACCAAAACACGTGATGCCCTGGTGGCAGATTATCCAGGACTTACCCGCGACCGAAAATATGGCCAGGGGAAGGTAGGGGGAGCTGCGTATCTGGTCGTTGATACCGGTGGATTGAGTGGTGAACATGAAGGCATTGATGAGCTGATGGCACAGCAGACTCGCCTGGCGATTGAAGAAGCCGATGTGATTGTATTTATGGTGGATGCACGTAATGGTGTGACAGCATCGGACCATATGATTACCAGGGACTTACGTCAGTTACACAAGCCTGTGATTCTCGTGGCCAACAAGGTGGATGGTCTCAACAGTGACTCGGCCATCAGTGATTTTTATGAATTAGGTATCGGTGAGCCACTTCCTATAGCCGCAGCACGTGGCCGTGGGGTGAATCAAATGATGCAACTTATCCTCGACAGTTTGCCGGAAAACATTGAAACAGAAATCGCCAGGGATGAAGAAGACAGGATAAAAGTAGCTATTCTCGGTCGACCGAATGTGGGTAAGTCAACGCTGGTGAATCGTTTAATCGGTGAAGATCGTGTGTTGGCCTTCGACATGCCAGGCACAACACGTGACAGTATTTATATTCCGTTTGAAAAAAATGGTCAGGCATATACCTTGATCGATACCGCAGGTGTGCGTCGTCGCAGCAAGGTACATGAAGCCATTGAAAAATTCAGTGTGATAAAAGCATTGCAGGCAATTGAAGAAGCCCATGTGGTTATTCTTGTACTGGATGCACAACAGGAAATATCTGATCAGGATGCCACGCTGCTGGGATTTGTTATGGAGCGCGGACGAGCTTTGTTATTGGCAATTAATAAATGGGATGGCCTGGAAGAAGAGCAAAGAGAAAAAATCAAACATGAACTTGATTATAAATTGTCGTTTCTGGATTTTGCTGAAACGCACTTTATCTCTGCGCTGCATGGCACGGGTATAGGTCATTTATTCGATTCAGTCAAAAAAGCCTACTCTTCTGCGACGCGAAAATTACCCACGCCAAAATTAACCGAGATTCTACAGCGCGCGGTTGCTGAACATCAGCCTCCCTTGATCAAGGGCAGGCGCATCAAACTGCGCTATGCCCATCAGGGCGGCAGGAATCCACCGGTTATTATTATCCATGGAAATCAGGTGAAATCGACGCCGGATGCATACCGTCGATATCTGATCAATACGTTTCGTCGATTGCTTAAATTGGTGGGAACACCCGTGCGTATAGAATTCAAGGAAGGAAAAAACCCGTTTGAAGGCAAAAAATCCAGGTTGACGGAGCACCGGGAAAGCAGCAAAAAACGCCCTCAAAAGCCGATAAGAAAAAAATACAAATAGCTGGCGGCTATTTTTAAATATCTGAAAAATATAGAATTTAAAGAATTTTTACATTTCTAGTAAAACCTCAAGCTATTCCCTGGTTGTTATATATTGCCCATCCTTGCTAAAAATAGCATTTGATTAAATACTAATATAGTTTATAGTATAGTTAAATATTATATATCAAGTGTTCAATGACGTTGATTAATATAGATTATATAAAAGGTACAGGGAGTCCATTTTGATCGAACTGTTAGTTAAGGATAGTCGGGGCAATATCATCAGGCATCAACTCGGTGAGGGTAAACATCGCCTGGGGAAATCGATTCATTCAGATATCGTACTGATGGATAATTATGCCTCTCGATATCATGCTGATCTGATCGTGACTAAACAGGGTGTATACCTGATCGATGCTAATAGTAAAAACGGTCTATGGGTTAATGGCCGTAGAATAAAAAATAAAGTATTACTGCAAGCCGGCGATAGTTTCCAGGTGTCTAATTTGAGCCTGACACTGGCCAAAGCAACGCATTACTTTGCACTGAAAAAAGGTAGACAATATAGTCAGGACGAAATTGACTTGAATCCTTCTAGCACGTTCAAATCAAATGTTGTGACTTTCGCCAGTAGTGCCAATGCACGGGCAAAGAATAGTGCTAGTACAAAATTGCATAATAATAAACAAGCTTGACCTTTCAAAAATCGTGGTTTGCTTTAGATTAAACCTGGCAATCAAATCATTAATTTAATAGCACGAATAGCATTCGATAGTCATCCTGATTTTATATTATATATAATCAGTCAGATGTACATTAGTAGTCTGAATCGAGTGGATGGCAGCAGATATTAGTTATATGTTTCACTGGGATTCGAGTAAGTTCAGTCATATTATTTTCTTTCTTCATTAACGATATGTACCGCAATGCCTGCCTGCATCAAATATTTGTAAATATTATTACTTACGGGAAGATTGCCATAGTCTGGATCAAGCACTCTGTCTATGAAAACGATATAAGGACTGCATGCGATATTAATGTCGGTAATATTATCTTGCACCTGCATGCCAATGATTTCTGCGATAGTTTCTTCGATAATTGAATTATCGTTATCAAAATTAGTTGCATGTACCAGCTCATGAATAATACAGTTTAATTTAAAAATATAACTGGAAACAGTAGGATCGATAATAATGGATCTGTGTTTGCAGTCAAAATAGCCTTTTCGGTTATGAAGATGTTTTGACCTAATCGAGACATTGTTGTCAATGGCATAAGCCAAAAGTTGTTTGCCTACCGGAATTTTTATTATTTCTTTGAGTGCTTCATCGATATTATTGTCATTATCGATATTGAAACGTTTTAATTCAGCTGGGGTTACAGGTTTTATGGCTGCGGGCTGATCAACATTTATCATAATATCAGACATCCAGTGGCGCAAGAGTGCGAGTGATTCTTCAGTGATCATGCATTCATCGCCCTCACATGCATCCATAGTTGTTGATAGCGTGGCCATTCTAATAAAATGATCTTGTTGATAATGAATTATTTTTCGTTTGTCTTGAATGTTGCCATTCCATATCTTGACGGCATTTTCGACATGATGTTCATTCAGTAATTTATATCGATTCAGGCGTTTAGAAAGAAAAGCAACAAAGTTGGGATGGAAGATAGTATTTGCGACATTACTCCGAATGTATCCGCAATCCAGTAAATAACTCATATCAATATCGTTCCGATCGTTATCAGATGTCGACCTTGTTTCAACCGCATTCAAGGCAAAAATTCCCGCAATAATTATTAGCGGAATGACAGATTTCACGAACTTTGATCTATTCTTGTTATTCATTGAGTAATACTAAAGTAAATGGTTAAAATATAATCGAATGATAGCTTTGAGGTCCTATTTAGAATGTCACATCTAATGATGGAACTTTTTTTGAGGCATTGATATTGTCAGGTTATAGTGAGTCTAAGAACCTGTTCTGCCATTTAATAGTTATAGATTTATATTTGAATAGCGAATGCGACCTTTTTTAAAGATCTCATGACGGTCAGTTTTCCAGGGTAAAGAAACCATCGAGCGTTTGTTTGATTTGGTCAACGCTCAAGTGTTCAGGAAAATTGGTAGGATCCTCCCAGCGTTGGCAGGATAGCAATTCAACTTCAGGTTGTTTCTCTGATTTCAAATAAAGAATAGTGGAATAAATCTGATCACTGGTTCCATCAGCCAGGTGTAAGCCAAACCCGGCAGTCATAACGGGTTTATTCATCACATACTCAATATTTGTATGAACCTTGTAAATAGTGAAACGATCCGGTTCGATGATGCGTGGATTGGGCGACTGCGAGCGTAATTCCAGTCGGCAGTTTGGATAATATTGGTCAAGTCTGAACCCTGTCCTGAGTTCACCATACTGTATTGTCACGGCTGCCGAATACCCCGGAAAACGAATGGATTGCAGCAAGACAAGCGATGCGCCTGGTTTCAGTATTTCATAGGCAAAGGAGGTTGGCTGCGTCGTATTCATGACGCAACTGCTTAGTAATAAAGCAATGCATGCAACAGGCAGCCTGAGGAATTTCATTACAACTTTCATGTTTTCACCTTAACACTCGTCATTTTGGGTGATGTCTTATACTGCAATCTTTGTTTTATCCGCTCATTAAGTATAGAACAGCCTTTGAAATATTCACCCTGCTTAAGCAAAAGTCACGTTGTGTAATCATTAAAGACAGCGTCGCTACATGGCTGACTAGTTTGCCGGCCTGTCCTGTGGCTGTAAGAACAGGGAAGGATCGACCATCGTATTATTCAGGCTGACCGACCAATGCAGGTGAGGGCCTGTGACTCTTCCCGTCATGCCAACGCGTCCTATAATATCACCTTTTTGAAGTGCCTGTGCTTTTTTAACTTCGGTTTTTTCCAGGTGGCAGTACATGCTGATCAAACCTTGTCCGTGATCTATAAACACCGTATTACCATTAAAGAAATAGTTGCCGATTTCAATCACAGTGCCGGCAGCGGGAGCAATGACAGGCGTGCCTTTGCTGGCGGCAATATCCAGACCGCTGTGGGGTTTGCGGGCTTGTTTATTAAAGAACCGTCGCAATCCAAATGCACTGCTATAGACGCCGTTAACCGGCTTGGTGAATGCTAATTCAATTGATGCAGTATCATGCCAGTGTGTCAGCGCACGTTTTATGCGGGTTTTATCCTGGTTTATTTTTTTCATATCATACTGATTGGGGTTGACCATGCGTTTATTGGTGATGGTGATATGCTGTTCGGGGTATTTTTTATCATAGACATTGAATCCGATGGTTTCAGAAGTATTGCCTCTGTTGACCTGAACAGAATACTTTCCCGCCTTCAGGCCCAGTGACAGGCCGATGATCGCATACCACTGCTGGTTTTCTCTAACAACCATTACCTGCCGCTTGTTATAAAGCACGCTCGGTTTTAATATCTGGGTGCCGAGCGGTACCACGACAATGCCTCCCGGGACTGCACGAGACTCCGGCATGGCATTGGCGCCATTGCTTATAAATATTAATATCAGCAGAAAACAGCTTCGTAAAAAATATCGGCAGTTGATAGCAGGCATGGTCAAATCAGTTTTTCTCTTGTACGCGCAGGGTTAGTGAGCCTTTGGATAGTCGGGCCATAATTAACTCGTCTTGTTCAACCTGTTGTTGATCTGTGATCACAGAATGATCTTTTTTCTGCAAAATGCTGTAGCCGCGGTCCAATGTCGCTAACGGACTGATGGCATCCAGGGCACGGCTCAGGGTTGATAGTGCAAGTCGGCCATTGTTTGTCTTCATCGTCATGGCCCGTTGCATGCGATGCCATAATTGCTGGCGTTGCTGCTCGAGTTGTTTTAGCTTGTTATCAGGGGAGTAGTGAAATAATTGCCCTGTTAATTTTTCAAGTTTATATTTCCGTGTTTCCAGTTGATGTTGCAAGGAACGTCGATTGCGTGATTCCAGTTCATCAATACGTTGCATCCATTGTTTCAGTTTCACACCGGGGTGTTGCTGTGCCAACCTTGCCTTTAGATGTTGCATTTGTTGCTGATTCTGGTGCTGATGATGCTGTAATGATTTCTGCAATGAGCGGAGATGATGCGATAGCATTTCCAGCCACTCATTCTGATCCGGACTTAGATGTTCTGCTGCGGCAGATGGCGTCGGTGCACGATAATCAGCAACGAAATCTGCAATAGTATAATCGACTTCATGGCCCACAGCCGAGACCACAGGGAGCTTGCAATGATGAATCGCCCGGGCGAGTACTTCTTCGTTAAACGCCCACAGGTCTTCCAGTGATCCGCCGCCGCGTGTTAGCAACAATACATCGCATTCCTGACGCTGCTCGGCGATCTGTATCATCTCTGCGATTTCCTGCGCGGCATTTTCACCTTGAACCCTGACCGGGTAAATGATGACATTTATGGCGGCGAAGCGTTTTTTCAATACTGTTAATACATCGTGGATGGCAGCACCGCTAGGTGAGGTGATAATGCCAATAGTGCGAGGCAGCAAGGGCAGTGCCTGTTTATCAGCCAGATCAAACAATCCTTCCTGATACAGTTTTTGTTTCAGGGCTTCAAAGGCCCTGGTCAATGCACCGTCACCTGTTTCTTCCATATGCTCTGCGATGAGCTGGAATTCTCCACGACCCTCGTACAATCCGACGCGGGCGCGGATTATGATTTGCATGCCATTTTCGGGTTGAAAGCGTAATAGCTGGTTTCTGTTACGAAACATGGCACAACGTACCTGTGCTTTTTGATCTTTTAGTGAAAAATACCAGTGTCCGGATGAGGGGCTGGAAAAATTGGATATTTCGCCCTCTACCCAGAGTAGTGGGAAACTGCCTTCCAGTAGCGCGCGTACCTCACTGTTGAGGCGACTGACAGAATATACTTGTTTTTGTGGTGTGAATTCCTGAACAACGTCATCTTTATTCATGTTGGCATAGTAACGTAAAAATAAAAGGCCGGTAAGACCCGGCCTTTTATTTCTTCAAACACCGGAGGTCTAGAGTGTGTTGGGATTAGCTGACTGTTCAGCCTGTGATAGTCCCAGCATGGCATGACTTTTTGCAGTATTGGCCAGTTCTATGGCTTTGTCGTATTGACCTTCCTGGTAAGCCTTTTTAGCAGGGCCCAGTAACTTCTTATAGGTATCGCGCCATTCAAAGCCTTTTGCAGCGACTTGATTATTAGCTGAGACAGCATCGTGGATAGCCTTTGAGGCATCTTGCTTGCTGGTTTCTGCCATCGCTGCTGTAGAGCCAGCCAAGAGCGCCATACTAAGGGCAAAAGCGGTTTTTTTCATTATATTCCTCCAAAGTGGTATAGATTCAGTCGTTTATGGCTTTCTGAAGAGGTCGTTCGTGAGTATTGGCCTCTTCAACAGGATAGCACTGTTAATTGTTACTCTTTTATCTGTACTAATTATATATAACCGGTTTACCTTAGGCTCGTCAAATTCTATAATTAACAGCTAATTTACTGTTTTCTAATACACTTGCTAATGGTTGCCCTACATGAGAATAATTCAGGAAGCTTTAACGTTCGATGATGTATTACTGGTCCCGGCACACTCTACGGTGATGCCTCGTGAGGTCAGCCTTAAGACACGCTTAACCAAAGAAATCGAGCTCAACATCCCACTCGTTTCTGCAGCGATGGATACGGTGACCGAAGGCAGGCTGGCGATTGCGCTGGCCCAGGAAGGAGGCATGGGTATTATTCATAAAAACATGTCACCCGAGCAGCAAGCACTGCAGGTGCGGCTCGTTAAAAAGTTTGAAAGCGGGGTAATTAAGGATCCTATTACCGTGACACCTGAAACCAGCATAAGAGAAGTGATGGATATTACCCATGCACACAACATATCCGGTGTTCCGGTAGTCGAGGGTGAATCACTGGTCGGTATTGTTACCAGCAGGGATTTGCGCTTTGAAACGGGATTGGATAACCCGGTTTCAAGTATCATGACGCCGAAAGAAAAGCTGGTGACGGTGAAAGAAGATGCCACACGTAATGAAGCCAAGGCATTGCTGCATAAGCATCGAATAGAGAAAGTACTGGTGATTAATGACAAGTTCCAGTTGCGTGGCATGATTACCGTCAAGGATATACAAAAATCCAAGGACTTTCCCAATGCCTGTAAAGATGAACAGGGCAGCCTGCGAGTAGGGGCTGCAGTCGGTACGGGTGGTGATACCCAGGAACGTGTCGAAGCGCTGGTAGCTGCGGGTGTTGATGTGATCGTCGTCGATACCGCTCATGGGCATTCACAAGGTGTTATTGACCGGGTTCGCTGGGTCAAGGACACCTATCCCCAGGTACAGGTGATTGGTGGCAATATTGCCACAGCCGAGGCTGCGCTGGATCTGGTTAAAGCAGGTGCAGATGCAGTAAAAGTTGGCATTGGACCGGGTTCGATTTGTACTACTCGCATTGTTGCCGGCGTCGGCGTTCCACAAATTACAGCCGTGGCCAATGTGGCAGAAGCCCTGAAGAAAAAAGGTATACCATTAATAGCCGATGGAGGCATTCGTTTTTCTGGTGATATTGCCAAGGCCCTGGTAGCCGGTGCCCATTGCGTGATGATTGGCAGCATGTTTGCCGGTACCGAAGAAGCGCCCGGAGAAGTAGAACTATTCCAGGGTCGTTCCTACAAGTCATATCGTGGCATGGGGTCTCTGGGTGCAATGAAAGAAGGCTCCAGTGATCGTTATTTCCAGGAAAGCAGTAATATCGATAAACTGGTTCCGGAAGGCATAGAGGGTAGAGTGCCCTATAAAGGGCCCTTACTGAATATCGTTCACCAACTGTTGGGTGGTATTCGTTCCAGTATGGGATATGTGGGTTGTGAAGATATCGATTGCATGCGTACCAAGCCCAGTTTTGTCAGGGTGACCAGTGCGGGCATGCGTGAAAGCCATGTTCACGATGTCACTATTACCAAAGAAGCGCCGAATTACCGCGTTGAATAATTAAATGGCTTTATCTTTCAAACGTGATGAGGCATGACCTCAGTTTAGCGTTTGCTGGAATAAATTAACTGACAGGAAAATAGCATTGACCACGCAAGCACATGCCAACATCCATCAAGACCGCATCCTGGTACTCGATTTCGGCTCTCAATATACTCAATTAATTGCACGTCGTGTGCGTGAAGCGGGTGTTTATTGTGAATTATATCCGTACGATGCTGATGTAGAGGAAATTAAAGGTTTCAAACCCAATGGCATTATTCTCTCCGGCGGACCTGAAACGGTTACCCTGGATGAAACACCGAGAGCGCCACAAATGGTGTTTGAGCTGGGGGTGCCGGTTCTGGGTATTTGTTATGGTATGCAGACCATGTCGGCACAACTGGGCGGTCAGGTTGAAAGCTCTGACCGGCATGAGTATGGCTATGCACAGGTGCGCGCGCGTGGACATTCACGATTATTAAAAGACATTGAAGATCATACCAGTGAAGAAGGTTATGGCTTGCTCGATGTGTGGATGAGTCATGGTGACAGAGTGACCAGTTTACCGGATGGCTTTAAAATCATTGCCTCTACCGACAACGCACCGTTGGCCGGTATGGCTGATGAAGAGCGCGCTTTTTATGGATTACAATTTCATCCGGAAGTGACCCACACACGTCAGGGGCAACGCATTATTAATCGTTTTGTGCATGATATTTGTGGTTGCGATTCTTTATGGACCGCATCAAATATCATTGAAGACAGTATTACCAGAATCCGCCAGGACGTGGGTAAAGACCAGGTATTACTGGGCTTGTCCGGTGGGGTTGATTCTTCCGTGGTCGCAGCGCTGTTGCACCGTGCCATTGGCGATCAGCTAATCTGCGTGTTCGTTGATAATGGCATGCTAAGACACCATGAAGGTGACCAGGTCATGGCGACTTTCGCCGAACACATGGGTATCAAGGTGATCCGTGCCGATGCTGAGCAACGTTTTCTGCAAGCACTGGAAGGTGAATCAGATCCGGAGAAAAAACGTAAGATTATCGGTAATATGTTCATCGAAGTGTTTGATGAAGAATCTGAAAAACTGGCGAATGCAAAATGGTTGGCACAAGGGACCATCTATCCTGATGTGATTGAGTCAGCAGGTGCAAAAACTGGCAAGGCGCATTTGATAAAGTCGCATCATAATGTCGGTGGATTACCTGAAAACATGAAGCTGAAGTTATGTGAACCCTTGCGTGAACTCTTCAAAGACGAAGTACGTAAACTGGGTGTGGAGCTGGGCTTGCCTTATGACATGGTATACCGTCATCCTTTCCCGGGACCGGGGCTGGGTGTGCGTATTCTCGGTGAAGTAAAGAAAGAATATGCTGATATCCTCAGGCTGGCAGATGATATTTTTATAACAGAGTTAAGAAACCATGATTTGTATGACAAGGTCAGTCAGGCCTTTGTTGTATTCCTGCCGGTTAAATCCGTCGGCGTTACCGGTGATGGACGCCGTTACGATTACGTCGTTGCCTTGCGCGCTGTAGAGACGATTGATTTCATGACGGCACGATGGGCTCACCTGCCCTATGAATTCCTTGAACTGGTATCCAGGCGAATTATTAATGAAGTTGAGGGTATCTCACGTGTCGCCTATGATATATCCGGCAAACCACCAGCGACCATCGAGTGGGAATAGAGCGCTTTAGTGACCGTTTATTTATCATTAAATTCGCTTGCTAAATATGCAAATCATACCGTTGGATAATGAAAAAGAATAACAGTCGCTATGTGACAGGTCTTTCTGGCTTTCCGAGTAATAGATCTGTGGTCTTTGCTTGATCAGCTGCATTCCTTGCTCTAGTCTTGGCGCTTGGGGTATTGCGTTCACCCGTTGAATCCGAAAGCCAAGTCAGTCATTGCTAGCAGCGGGTACAGTTGCCAGACGTCTACTTCAAGTGAGCACTTGCCACATATGATTACTATGGCGCAGAACTAATTTCAATAAAACAGTTTGGGGATATATCATGGAAATGACAGGAATTGGCGGTCTGATTATTCTGATTGCAGACATCTATGCAATTGTAATGATTTTGCAAAGTTCGGCGAAGGCTGTTGAAAAGTTGCTGTGGGCGCTGTTGGTATTGTTATTGCCACTGATCGGCTTGATTATTTGGTACCTTGCGGGGCCAGGTAAGAAGCCGTTCTGAAGTAGTCATAACGAAAAGCCGGTTCACTCTGACCCGGTTCCCCGGTTTTTTTTGGTTGCAAAGAAACTCAAAGCTAATTGCAGCGCTGGTTACCTGCTTGTAATCATCGGATGCAAAATCGGGATTTTCACCAGAAGCAATAAAGCGATTACGTTTTTCAGTATATTCAGCGTGATGAGTACTCCAAGCCTTCGAAGTCAACAAAACACCGCGTGACGTTTACTGTCGCGTGGGTTATCCTTTGATTCACGTCTTTTGCGCGAGTATCATTGTGTAAGTGATCATGTTAGTTACTTTTACATGCCCAGTCTATGCAGACATCACGATGTTTGGTGACGTGGCAATTCAATTGCTTAAAATGATGGGCCATAGTGGTACGGTGCCCGGATCGCTGCTGGCGGAAGATGTCCCGACGGCACTACAGCGCCTGGTGGCTGCGATCGAGGCAGAGAGGCAATTGCCAGAGTCGAGCGCGGAAGCACAGGGTGAGGACGGCGAACCGGTAGTCAGCCTCCCGCAGCGTGCGTTACCGCTGATCGAATTGTTACAGTCTGCGGCAAAAGCAAAATGTAACGTAATGTGGGATAGCAACAAATAATCTCGCACGCAAGTGCGATACGGTAAGGTGCGATGGAATACAAGGACTATTACCAAATTATGGGTGTGGCGCGCGACGCCACCCAGGACGAAATCAAGCGTAGTTATCGCAAGCTCGCTCGCAAGTATCACCCGGACGTAAGCAAGGAGGCGGATGCTGAAGCGCGCTTCAAGGAAGTCGGCGAAGCCTACGAAGTACTCAAGGACCCGGAAAAACGTGCGGCCTATGATCAACTCGGCAAACAGTGGAAGTCTGGAGAGGAATTCCGTCCACCACCCGACTGGGATGCCGGTTTCGAGTTTCGTGGCGGCGGATACACGGCAGGCGATGCCGGTGCGCACAGCGATTTCTTCGAGGAACTGTTTGGCCGTGGTTACGCGGGCCCGGGTGGTACACAGCATCGGCGTGCCTTCCGTATGCGCGGGGATAATCATCATGCCAAGGTGCTGATTGACCTCGAGGATAGTTTTAACGGTGCGACGCGTTCCATCTCGCTGCGTATGCCCGAGCTGACCGAGGATGGGCATGTTACCACGCGCAATCGTACCCTGAGTGTACGCATCCCCAAGGGTATTCGTCCCGGCCAGCAGATCCGCCTGGCCGGTCAGGGCGGACCCGGACTCGGGGGCGCCGAATCGGGCGACCTGTATCTGGAAGTGGAGTTTACCCGGCACCCGCTGTATCGCGTAGATGGCGCGGATGTTTACCTGGATTTACCCGTGACACCATGGGAAGCAGCACTTGGCGCGAACATCAAGGTGCCGACTCCAGCCGGGAATATAGACCTTAAGATTCCGGCCAATTCCATGCAGGGGCGTAAGCTGCGTGTCAAGGGCCGTGGACTGACTGGCAAGCAACCCGGTGACCTGTATGTGGTTCTGCAGTTGACCTTACCGCCGGCCGACAGTGATACCGCCAGGAACCTTTACAAACAAATGCAAGAGCAACTTGATTTTAATCCGCGTGCGGCAATGGGGGTATCCTGACCCTATGAACGAAAAAGACCCAACAATGCCACCCATCGAGCTGATCGATGAACAAACGACTTTCACACTGGCCGAGCTTTGTCGCTGCTGTGCTGTAGAGGCCGAACTGATCGAGGCCCTGGTGGAGCATGGTATCCTTGAGCCAGCAGGACAAAGTGGCCGCCACTTGTGTTTCCCCTCCAGTAGCCTGCGGCGCACCCGGATCACGTTGCATCTACAGCGCGACCTTGGGGTCAACCTTGCCGGCGCTGCGCTTGCACTCGATTTACTCGAACGCATCGATGAACTCGACGCCCGATTACGCGCAATATCCCGTTAACTCAAGATGGCGGGTGTAACTCACTTTGTCGGCTGCGTATCAACCGCAGCAAGTGGCTTCGAGGCCGCCATGGTCGAGAATAACAATATCCCGCGGCAATAAGTATGAGATCGCAATTTTGCAGCGCCGTGGCAGTCTTGGTAACACAAAACCCACATAACAGGCGGAGATTGTATCCCGGACAAAATTGCAAGGAGAGGCAATGATCGATCAGACAACAAGTAACCAACCGAAGGAGCTTCGCTTTCCCACTGATGTTGTGGGATACGATTCCCTTGCCGAACTTGCTCTGGATATGCGCTCGTCATGGGATCATTCCACTGACCAGGTATGGCGGCAACTGGATCCCGTACTCTGGGAGCTTACGCAAAATCCCTGGGTCGTCTTGCAGACAGTCTCGCGTGAGAAACTACAGACTGTATTAGTTGATCCCACCTTTCGCAAACAGGTTGATAATCTGGTGCAGGCCAGGCGCTATGCGGCTGAGGCGCCTGCATGGTTTCAGCAAACCCACCCGCAATCGCAGCTCAGCTGTGTTGCATACTTCAGCATGGAATTCATGTTGAGTGAAGCCTTGCCCATTTACTCGGGCGGACTGGGTAATGTAGCCGGTGATCAACTCAAGGCCGCCAGTGATTTGGGTGTACCGGTGATCGGCGTCGGGCTGCTCTATCAACAAGGTTATTTTCGCCAGGTGATCGACAAGGACGGCGCACAACAGGCCCTCTTTCCGTATAACGATCCCGGGCAGTTACCCATCACGCCTTTACGTCATGCAAACGGCGAGTGGTTGCGCCTGGAAATCGCCTTTCCCGGTTACTCGGTCTGGCTGCGCGCCTGGCAGGTTCAGGTTGGTCGTGTTCAACTCTATTTGCTGGACAGCAACGATGCAGCGAATTATCCCGCACATCGAGGCATTACCAGTGAGTTGTATGGCGGGGGTCCGGAGCTACGCTTCAAGCAGGAACTGCTGCTCGGGATCGGTGGCTGGCGTCTGCTGGCCGCACTCGGCATACAGCCTGAAGTCTGTCATCTGAATGAAGGGCATGCAGCCTTCGCTGTGCTGGATCGCGCGCGAAGTTACATGGAGGAAACCGGCCAGACCTTCGAGATCGCACTGGCTGTTACCCGGGCGGGTAACCTTTTTACAACCCACACGGCAGTGGCTGCCGGGTTTGACCGTTTTGAGCCAGCCCTCATCGAACAATATCTGGGGGGTTATGCTGAACAGAGGCTCGGCATAACACTGCATGATTTGCTGGCCCTGGGCCGCCAGAACCCGAACGACGCTTCTGAACCGTTCAATATGGCCTATCTGGCAATTCGTGGCAGTGGGGAGATCAATGGCGTGAGTCAATTGCATGGGAGAGTCAGTCGTCATCTGTTTGAGCCACTCTTTGCGCACTGGCCGACGAATGAAATACCGGTTGGCCACGTCACCAACGGCGTGCATATGTCGACCTGGGATTCAGCAGAAGCAGACGATCTCTGGACAGAGGTTTGCGGCAAGGATCGTTGGCTCGGGTCAACAGAATCGATGGAGCAGGACATGCGCAGTGTGTCCGATATCAAACTCTGGCAATTTCGTATCGCCGCCAGCAAGTCTCTTGTTGAATTCGCACGCGAACGCTTGTCCCGGCAATTGGCGGCATCCGGCGCAGCACCCGAGGAGGTTGCTGATGCCAGGCATCTGTTTGATCCCAATACGTTAACGCTGGGTTTTGCACGCCGTTTTGCCAGCTATAAAAGACCGAACCTGCTGCTTCACGACCCGGAACGCCTGCTACGATTGCTAACGAATCCACTACGCCCGGTGCAGCTCATCATGGCCGGCAAGGCGCATCCGGCGGACCAGGCAGGTCAGGCCCTGATTCAGCAATGGACACAGTTCATTCGCCGTCCGGAAGTGCGTCCCCATGCCATCTTCCTCAGTGACTACGATATGCATTTGACCGAGCACCTGGTACAGGGCGTGGATGTCTGGATTAATACGCCGCGACGCCCCTGGGAAGCCTGTGGCACCAGCGGTATGAAGGTGCTGGTCAATGGCGGAATTAATCTGTCGGAACTGGATGGTTGGTGGGCGGAAGCTTATACGCCCGAAGTGGGGTGGGCATTGGGCGATGGCCAGGAACATGATCACGATCCGGCCTGGGACGCAGCCGAAGCGGAAGCCCTCTATGATCTGCTCGAACACAAGGTGATCCCCGAGTTCTATACCCGCGACGAACAGGGTATCCCCGCTGCCTGGGTGGCACGAATGCGCGAAAGCATGGCTCAGCTGACGCCGCGCTTTTCCACTAACCGCGCGGTATGCGAATACACCGAGCAGCACTATCTTCCAGCGGCTTCAGCCTACCGTACGAGGGCTGCCGATAAAGGTGCATTTGGAGTGGAGCTGGTGAATTGGCGACACATGTTGGAGCAGCAATGGGCCGCACTGCGCTTCGGCGAATTGAAGTTTGAAACGGATAACGAGCATCACGCATTTGAAGTGCAGGTGTATCTAGATGATCTGGATTCCGATGCTGTACGAGTTGAACTGTATGCCGATGGTGTTGATGGTGAGCTACCTGTACGAGTTGAGATGAAACGCGTGCGGCAACTGGTGGGTGCAATAAACGGCTATGCCTATTACGCACAGGTGTCATCAACGCGCCCGGCGACGGACTATACGGCGCGACTTATACCGCACCGTGACGGTGTGATGGTTCCTCTGGAAGATCCACATATACTATGGCAGCGTTAATTCTGTTTTGACAAGTTGTGGAATACAGCTGTGGTGTGCTTGTGGATATGCGATCCTTTGACCTCGATCCTGGTGTGGTATGGTATATGTTACAGAGTGAGAATATGACAGCGAACCAATTTAACTATCTTGTTAATCATGAATCCGGATTGCTCGGCGTATCAGAGATTAGTGCCGAACTGCGAAACTTCATCAGTCACGAAGCGAGCGACAATCGTGCAGGAGGCGCTCTAGCTGTTTTATTATCAGGTAAAAAATGAATCGACTCCTGCGCAGCTGTCTTGAGCAGACGGGATGCGCTGGTGTTCGCGGGTGGTATTGGTGAGAATGCGCCCATAGTGCATGCACGTATTTGCGATGGACTGGAATTTCTTGGCATTGAACTCGAAGATAGTCGAAATGCCAACAATGCAAGCGTGATTTCCACGGAAACCGGGCGGGTAACGGTTCGCGTCATACACACCGACGAAGAGCAGATGATTGCAATATCCGTTTGCCAGGTGCTGGGTCCACCCATTTAAAAGGAAAGAATATGAACATGAAGACAAAAAAGGCTAAGCTTGCCGATACACCTTTGTCACCTGAGTTGTTGCGCAAGATGGATGCCTATTGGCGCGCCGCCAACTATCTGTCGGTTGGCCAGATCTATTTATATGATAATCCGCTGCTGAAAAAAACGCTGACTTTTGAACATATCAAGCCACGCCTGTTGGGGCACTGGGGTACGACACCCGGCCTCAACTTTATTTATGTTCACCTGAACCGCATCATTCTGCAATATGATTTGAGCATTATTAATGTTACCGGGCCGGGTCATGGTGGACCAGGGCTGGTGGCGAATACGTATCTGGAAGGTACTTACAGCGAAGTCTATCCGAACATTTCCCGGGACGAAGCGGGCATGAAAAAGCTGTTTACCCAGTTTTCATTTCCCGGAGGCATTCCCAGTCACGTCGCGCCGGAAACGCCGGGATCGATTAACGAAGGCGGCGAACTGGGTTATGCGCTCTCTCACGCGTATGGCGCCGCCTTCGATAATCCCGATTTACTGGTGGCTTGCGTGGTCGGTGATGGTGAAGCGGAAACCGGGCCCATGGCAACCAGCTGGCACTCCAATAAATTCCTCAACCCGGTGCATGATGGAGCCGTATTGCCGATTCTACATTTGAATGGCTACAAAATTGCTGGCCCTACCGTGCTGGCACGGATTCCCCACGACGAGCTGGAAGCGCTGTTTCGCGGCTATGGCTACACACCGTATTTCGTCGAGGGTGATGACCCGGAACAGATGCACCAGTTGATGGCTGCAACACTGGACAGGGTGGTTACCGAGATCCAGCGTATCCAGCGCGATTCACGCAATAAAGGTTTTACTGAACGACCACGCTGGCCAATGATTATCCTGCGTTCTCCCAAGGGCTGGACTGGTCCTGAATTCGTCGACGGACAACAGGTCGAAGGCACTTTTCATGCGCACCAGGTACCGGTTACCAACTTTATTAAAGAACCAAAGCATTTAAAAATCCTTGAACACTGGATGAAGTCATACCGGCCCGAAGAATTATTTGACGAACAGGGTCGCCTGATGGCCGAACTGGCTGAACTGGCACCATCTGGTGAGCGGCGCATGGGCGCCAACCCGCATACCAATGGCGGCAAGTTAATGCGTGATTTACGCATGCCAGACTTTCGCGATTATGCGGTGAAGGTGCCAAAACCGGGTGAGGTTAAAGGCGAAGCGACGCGTGCCCAGGGTGCATTCATCCGCGACGTGATGAAACTCAACGCCGAGGCGCGCAACTTTCGTATTTTCAGCCCGGATGAAACCGCATCAAATCGCTGGGCTGCGCTGTTCGAAGTCACTAACCGTTGTTCGACAGCAGAAATATTACCCAACGATGAAAATATTGCGCCTGATGGTCGAGTGATGGAAATGTTGAGTGAACATCAGTGCCAGGGCTGGCTCGAAGGTTATCTGCTCACCGGGCGACATGGATTTTTCTCCTGCTATGAAGCGTTTATCCATATTGTTGATTCGATGTTTAATCAGCACGCCAAGTGGCTTGATGTGGCGCGAGACATTCCGTGGCGTCGACCGATTGCCTCGTTGAATTATTTGTTGTCTTCGCACGTCTGGCGGCAGGACCACAATGGCTTTAGTCATCAAGACCCGGGGTTCATCGATCTGGTGGTCAACAAAAAAGCAGAGATTATTCGTGTCTATTTGCCACCCGATGCCAATACCTTGTTATCCGTGACCGACCATTGCCTGCGTAGCCATGATGATATTAATGTGATTGTCGCGGGCAAGCAGCCAGAGCTGCAGTGGCTGGATATGGAGGCAGCGATTAAACACTGCACCGCCGGTCTGGGAATCTGGAAATGGGCCAGTAACGATGAGGGTGGGGACCCTGATGTGGTCATGGCCTGTTGTGGCGATGTACCGACGCTGGAAACGCTGGCGGCTGTTAAACTATTGCGCCAGCAGTTCCCGGAACTCAAGATACGCGTTATCAACGTGGTGGACTTGATGACCCTGCAACCGCAGAGCGAGCACCCGCACGGCATTTCTGACAAGGACTTTGATGTGTTGTTTACCAAAGACAAGCCCATCATTTTTGCCTATCACGGCTATCCCTGGTTGATTCATCGGCTGGCCTACCGCCGTACCAATCACAACAATCTGCATGTGCGTGGTTACAAAGAGAATGGCACCACAACTACCCCCTTTGATATGGCGGTAATGAATGATCTCGACCGTTTTCATCTGGCGGGCGATGTTATCGATCGGGCACCGAGTCTGGGTTCGCGTGCTGCTTATGCTAAACAGATGTTGCGTGACAAACTGCTGGACCACAAGGCTTACATTGAAATACACGGTGAAGACATGCCGGAAATCCTGAACTGGAAATGGCAGGATGAATAAATTCATTCAGCTCTGCAGTGACCTGAGATCGAGCTTCTGGTTTATGCCTTCGCTGATGGTCATGGGCAGCATTGCCTTCGCGGTGGTGTTGATCGAAACCGACTCTGCCGTTAGCGACCGATGGCTGAGCCAGTGGCCACGCCTGTTTGGGGTAGGGGCGGAAGGTGCACGCCAGATGTTGTCCACGCTAGCCGGTTCAATGATGACGGTTATGGGCATCACCTTCTCCATGACCCTGCTGGCGCTGGTGCTGGCGTCAAGCCAATACACCTCTCGCATTCTGAGGAACTTCATGCGCAGCCGCATTACGCAATTCACGCTGGGGGCTTTCGCCGGCATTTTCGCTTATTGCCTGATTGTGTTGCGCACCATTCGCGGCAGTGCTGGTGTTGACGAGTTCGTGCCAAGCCTGGCGGTATTCTTTGCCTTTGTCATGTCGCTTGGCGGCGTGAGTGTCCTTATCTATTTCATTCATCATATTGCCTTGTCGATTCAGGCATCAAGTATCATTGCCTCGGTCGCTGATGAGACTAACGCCTCCATTGATCGGCTGCTGCCAGAAGAACTGGATCAGAGTCCTGATGAAGATGAAGGCCGGAGCCAGGGGCTCGAATCACTGGATGAGAGGGACTGGTATCCAGTGCCGGCAGCAGAGAGCGGTTACATTCAAAGCGTGGATAATGCTGCACTGATGAATCTGGCGCGGGACAGCAGGACCATCGTGCGTATGGAGCATGGCATCGGCGCGTTCATTGTGCAAAATACGGCCCTGGTATCGTTCGCCCTGACCTATCCGCCAGATCAGAAGACCATTGATGCGCTTAATGCTGCTTATAGTATTGGTCGCCATCGTACGGTGGATCAGGATCCGGCTTTCGGTATTCGACAGCTCGTGGATATGGCCTTGAAGGCACTTTCTCCAGGGGTCAATGACACATCGACGGCGGTGATGTGTGTGGATTACTTGACAGCGATTCTGGCTCGGCTGGCTTGTCGACAATTCCCGCCCCTGCACTGTTATGATGGAGATGCACTGCGTGTGATCGCGATTGTTCCGAACTTTGAGGGTCTATTGGCCGAGGCCTTCGATCAGATTCGGGCTAGTGCCGAAGTGAATGTTGCCATACTGGTGCGCATGCTCAGCGCCCTTGGTACCCTTGGCAGCCTGACGACCAGGCGCAGCCACATACAAGCACTCGACGAACAGCTGCAGTGGGTTGCCGAGCTGTCCGATCGCACCATCGTAGCCAACCATGATCGCGCGCGCATCGAAAGGCGGTTGTCGGAAGTGCGTGAAACGTTGGAAACACAGTCTGCATTGTGTGCAAGGGAAGTGAAGGGATAGCGTTATGGACACGAATCAGATAATACCTGACGACAAATCTTTAATGAATACCGGTGTGGTGGTTTCGGTGCGCGGCAGTGTCGTGGATATTGTGTTTGATGAACATTTACCCCCTATCAATTCGCTGCTGCATGCGCGTGAGGGGAAAATTGCGATTGAGGTGCTGTCGCAACTTGACGCACATCGGGTGCGCGGGATTGCACTGACGCCGACCCAGGGCCTTGCCCGCGGCATGCAGGTGGAAGACAGTGGCGGACCATTACAGGCACCGGTGGGTAAGGGTATTCTGTCACGCATGTTCGATGTTTTCGGTAATGCTATCGATCGTCAGCCAGCGCCGACAGATATCCAGTGGCGTAGCGTGCATCATGCGCCGCCCGCGTTAGCACGACGATCCACCAAATCCGAGATTTTCGAGACCGGTATTAAACTCATCGACGTGCTGATGCCACTGGAACGTGGCGGTAAAGCCGGCCTGTTTGGCGGTGCCGGTGTGGGCAAGACGGTGTTACTCACCGAGATGATTCACAACATGGTAGGGCAGCATGCCGGCGTGAGTATTTTTTGCGGTATTGGTGAACGCTGTCGAGAAGGCGAAGAACTGTATCGGGAAATGAAACAGGCGGGTGTGCTGGATAATATGGTGATGGTGTTCGGCCAGATGAACGAGCCACCTGGCGCGCGTTTTCGCGTTGGCCATGCTGCGCTGACCATGGCTGAGTATTTTCGCGATGATGAAAATCGCGATGTGCTACTGCTGATTGATAATATTTTTCGGTTTATTCAGGCAGGTATGGAGGTGTCCGGTTTAATGGGACAGATGCCTGCGCGCCTCGGTTATCAGCCGACCATGGGTACCGAGTTGTCGCAACTGGAAGAGCGTATCGCCAATACGGATACCGGCGCTATCACGTCGATTCAGGCGGTGTACGTACCGGCGGACGATTTTACTGACCCGGCTGCGGTGCATACATTTTCTCATCTTTCCGCATCCATCGTGTTATCGCGCAAGCGCGCGAGTGAAGGACTTTACCCGGCCATCGATCCTTTGCAATCCAGTTCCAAAATGGCTACACCCGGCATTATTGGCAAGCGACATTATGCACTGGCGCAGGAGATCCGTCGCACCTTCGCACAATATGCCGAACTCAGGGACATTATCGCCATGCTAGGTATGGAACAGTTATCAGTTGAGGATCATAAAGTGGTGGGTCGTGCGCGGCGACTGGAACGATTTCTGACCCAGCCGTTTTTTACCACTGAACAGTTTACCGGACACAAAGGCAAGCTGGTTAGTCTCGGCGATGCGCTCGATGGTTGTGAACGTATCCTGCGCGATGAATTTAAAGACTATCCCGAAAGTGGGCTTTATATGATCGGCGCTATTGACGAGGCCCGGAAGCATGTTGACGATGAGGTCAAACAGGCGGCAGCTGAAAAAACACAAGCAGTGAGTAGCGTCGATGAATCTTAAGATTCTTTTACCCTTTATGGTGTTCGCCGAGAAGCGTGATGTGTTGCGTATTGTTGCGGTAACAGACGAAGGTTCGTTCGGGCTCTTGCCACGCCGGCTTGACTGCGTGGCATCGCTGTCGGCGGGAATACTGGTTTATGAAACCGCAGCAGAAGGTGAAGTTTATGTCGCTGTTGATGAAGGTGTTCTGGTTAAAACCGGTAGCGATGTGCGCGTCTCTGTGCGTAATGCGATTGGCGGCATGAGCCTGGATAAATTACGCTCGGCAGTGGAGGCAGAGTTCATGCAGCTGGATGAACAGGAACAGAAGGTACGTTCGGTGCTGGCAAAAATGGAGAGTGGATTTATTCGCCGTCTGGCGGAGTTTCATCATGATTGAAAAGCCAGACAAGAATCAGCGCCCGGGCCAAACTGAATTCAGCCAGCAGGTCGGTGATATGGCAGAACGCAAACTGAAGGCGCAACGTCATGTGACTAAAACCGTATGGTCCGGCCTGGGTATGATGGGGCTGGTTGGTTGGTCGGTGGCGATGCCAACCTTGCTGGGTGCGGCACTCGGACTCTGGCTCGATAAACGTTATCCCGGGGAACATTCATGGACACTCGCGCTATTGGCTGTAGGTCTTGGTCTGGGCTGCTTTAATGCCTGGCGCTGGATTGTTAAGGAAGACAGGGAAATCCATCAGGACGAGGGTGAGAATAAAGAGGGCCAGAATAAAGTAGGCCAGAATAAAGAAGGTGACCATAATCATGAATGAATTCCTATCTCTTGTGTTTGCTTTACTTGCAGGTGCCTTGCTTGGGGTGTTTTTTTTCGCTGGTCTGTGGTGGACGGTACGTAAAATTGAATCGAGTAAAAATGTGGCATTGTTGTTTTTGGGCAGTATGATACTACGTACCAGCGTTGTCATACTGGGTTTCTATTTTATTCTGGGCGATAATTGGCAGCGCTTACTCGCGGGCCTGCTGGGTTTTGTCATCGCACGCATCATCGTCATCCGCTTAACCCGCATTGCGGATAAGCCTAAAAACAGTATTACAGCGGGCGGTTCATGAATCTTAGTCCCGACAACATTATTTTCTGGCAAATGGGTTTTTTCAAACTCAATGCTACCATCGTTTATACTTGGGGGCTGATGCTGGTGCTGGTGCTCGGCTCAAAGCTCATTACCCGAAAACTGTCCACGGAGCTGCAACGTTCGCGCTGGCAAAATTTGCTGGAGATTATCGTCACCGGCATTAACCAGCAGATCGAAGAAGTGGGGCTGAAAAACCCGCAAAAATACCTCGGCTTTCTGGGCAGCCTGTTCCTGTTTGTCGCCATGTCGAGCCTGTTCACGGTGGTGCCCGGCTATGAGCCACCGACTGGTTCGCTCTCCACCACCGCCGCGCTGGCGATCTGCGTGTTTGTGGCCGTGCCGATGTTTGGCATCGAAGAGGCAGGCATCGGCCGATATCTTAGAGCCTATACCAGGCCAACGATTATTATGTTGCCATTCAATATCATCAGCGAGGTCTCACGCACCCTGGCACTGGCCGTGCGCCTGTTCGGTAACATGATGAGTGGCACACTGATTCTTGCTATTTTGCTGACCATTACGCCATTCATTTTTCCAATCATTATGAGTGCACTCGGATTACTGACCGGCATGGTACAGGCGTACATTTTCAGTATTCTGGCAACGGTTTATATTGCTGCCGCCACGCGTGCTCGCAAGCCGGCGGCAGAAACTGACTTCATAGACGAAAAAAATAATAATCACGAAAATTAATATCTACGAGAATAATATCAATGAAAAATAATGCCAATCACATGAGGATAAATTATGGATAGTATGACGCTCATTGCCACCATTTCAATTGTTACCGCCGGTCTGACGATTGCTATAGGCAGTATCGGACCTGCATTAGGTGAGGCACGGGCGGTGGCCACTGCATTGACTGCGCTGGCACAGCAACCCGATGCATCGGCAACCATTACGCGCACATTGTTTGTTGGTCTCGCCATGGTCGAATCCGTGGCGATTTACTGCTTTGTGGTATCGATGATCCTGATTTTTGCCAATCCGTTCTGGAATCATGTCATCGCCCAGACCGCAGGACAATAACGTATGTTGATCGACTGGTTTACGGTTATTGCGCAGGTCATTAACTTCCTCATCCTGGTGTGGTTGCTGAAGCGATTTTTGTATCGGCCAATTCTTAACGCGATTGATGCGCGGGAAAAACGCATCGCCGCGAAAATTGCTGATGCCGATGCAAAAGAAACCGAAGCACAGAATCAACGCGAAGAGTATCAGCAGAAAAACGAACTGTTCGATCAGCAGCGCAATGCACACATGAATGAGGTGCTGGAAGCGGCGAAAGCAGAACGTGCGCAGTTGCTTGATGCGGCACGACAGGAATCTGAAGATTTGCGTGCCAGGTTACAGCAGGCGATAAGAAACGAGCAGCATAGTCTGAATGAAGAGCTCAGTCGCCGCGCGCGCGAAGAAGTGTTTGCGATTGCCCGCAAAACACTCTCTGATTTAGCCGACACGAGTCTGGAACAACGCATGACAGAAATATTTCTTGATCGTCTGCGTGAGTTAAACACGGCACAAATAACCGAATTGAAATCGGCATTTAAAACATCAACCGATGCACTGAGGGTACGTACGGCCTTCAAATTGTCAGCGCAACAAAGAGCATCTATTGAAACGGTAATTGCTGAAATATTCGACAAACAGAAACCGCTTGAGTTCATTGTCATACCGGATCTGGTCAGCGGAATTGAAATCAACTCTGATGGACGCAAGATAGCCTGGAGTATTGCTGATTATCTGGGTTCACTGGCAAAGAGTGTTGATGATCTGCTGAAAAATAAATCTGAAACGGGAAGCGCTGCTACGGAAAATTCAGCAGCGACTTCGGTACAGGATGTCGATTACAATGAGCACTGAAAAAGACTGCGACAATTTAAAAAGGGGCAATCTGAAGAATGTGTTCGATAGTGCGTTTTCCGGACTAAGCCGGGCGCGTGAATCTTTTGTGCCTGAACTGACGCCACGAGAAGTGGGCACGATTACCAGTATTGCAACAGGTATCGCCAAAGTATCCGGTCTGCCCGGTGTCGGTTTTGAAGAAGTGCTTAAATTTCCTGGCGATATTTATGGCATTGCCTTTAATGTGGATGAAGATGAAGTCGGTGTGGTATTGCTTGGCGACTACTGGCACTTACAGGCGGGCGATGAAGTCGAACGTCGCGGACACGTGGTGGATGTGCCGGTGGGCGATGGACTGATCGGTCGCATTATTAATCCTATTGGTCAGCCGCTGGATGGTAAGGGCAGACTGGTTACTAGTGAACGCCTGCCCGTTGAGCGTCCTGCACCGTCCATACTTGAACGTGATCCGGTCAGTGTACCACTGCAAACCGGCATCAAGGTGATTGATGCCCTTATTCCCGTCGGCCGCGGTCAGCGTGAATTAATTCTCGGTGATAGGCAGACCGGTAAGACGGCGATTGCGCTCGATACGATTCTCAACCAACGTGGCAAGAATGTGTTGTGTGTGTATTGTGCCATTGGTCAGCGCGCCTCGGGTGTCGCCAAGGTGATCGCCACATTGCGTGAACAGGGTGCCCTGGAATACACCGTCGTTGTTGTTACCGAAGGTAATGACCCACCCGGCCTCGCTTACGTGGCGCCTTATGCAGCGACCAGCATCGCGGAATATTTCATGCAGCAGGGGCGTGACGTGCTGGTTATTTATGACGATCTGACTCATCATGCTCGCGCCTATCGCGAGCTGTCTTTATTGTTGCGCCGTCCGCCGGGTCGTGAAGCCTTTCCCGGCGATATTTTTTATATTCATTCACGGCTGCTGGAACGTGCCACGCATCTGCGCCAGGAGCTCGGCGGTGGTTCGATGACGGCATTACCGATTATCGAAACCGAAGCGCAGGATATTTCCGCCTATATTCCAACAAATTTAATTTCCATTACCGATGGACAAATTTACCTCTCACCATCACTGTTTGAACTGGGCGTGTTACCTGCGGTTGACGTTGGTAAATCCGTTTCACGTGTCGGTGGCAAGGCCCAGCGTGCAGTCTACCGCGCTGTGGCAGGTGATCTTAAATTGGCCTATGCGCAGTTCGAAGAGCTGGAAACGTTTGCCCGCTTCGGTGCCAGGCTGGATGACAACACCCGAAATATTATCGAACACGGACGGCGCATTCGTGCCTGTCTCAAGCAACCGGAATTCGCTCCGGTTTCGATGACAGAACAGATTGCCGTGTTACTGGCGTTATCGGAAAATTTGTTTGATGCGATACCGCTTGAGCAAATGACCTCGGCCGAGCAGGCTGTGCGTGAGTCCGCTGCGGATATCCCGGCCGAGGTGATCGCGAGATTTGAGAGCGCTAAAAAGCTGAGTGAAGAAGATCGGTCTTCGATTATCCAGATCGCCAGAAATGCACTCACGAGCTTTCAGCCTGAGCCGTCACTGAATGAAAAATTATGAGCGATAGCGTCGCCAGCCTGCGTCACCAGATTGGCAGTGCTGAAGAGCTTGAATCTGTCGTGCGCACAATGAAAGCGATGGCAGCATCGAGCATCGGACAGTACGAGAATGCTGTGCGCTCGCTGGATGATTATTATCGAACGGTTCAACTGGGGCTCGCCGCCTGTTTCCGGGAGGATAAATCACCGGGTGTTATGCCGGCAATAAAACAGCAAGAGCAAACGGCGATTGCAGCCATCGTATTTGGTTCCGATCAGGGCCTGGTTGGTCAGTTTAATGAGGTCATGGTGGAATTCGCTGTTGATACCTTGGAAAAGCTACCGGGGAAAAAAATTGTCTGGGCGGTTGGTGACCGTATTCAATCGCGCCTTGCGGAAACCCGTCTGCCACCTGTGGCAGGTTTTACCCTGCCGAACTCGATTCATGCAATTACACCACTGGTAGGGCAGATTTTGATTGAGCTGGAAGCGCAGCGTGAACAGGGTTTAATTGAACAGGTTTACCTGTTTCATAATCGCCCCAAAACCGGGTCGGTTTATACCCCCGCAAGTCAACAACTGCTACCGCTGGATGAAGCATGGTTACATCATCTGGGCGAGATTCACTGGCCGACGCAATATCTGCCAGAGGTTGTGAATAACAGGGAACAAACCTTACGGGCACTGGTGCGTGAGTATCTTTTCGTTACGCTATTTCGGGCATGTGCTGAATCGCTGGCCAGTGAAAATGCCAGCCGACTGGCCGCTATGCAACGCGCAGAAAAAAATATCGATGAACTGCAGGAAGATCTTAACCGAACGTTTCACCGTCTGCGCCAGAGTGGCATTGACGAGGAACTGTTTGATGTCATTGCCGGCTTCGAGGCGCTGGTTGGAAAGCGCAATTGACCGTAGGTATCTGCATGTGCGCGGAGGTAAGCAAGAGGGCACGATCTCGACTCGGTATGATGAAGGTCAGCGTCGCGAAAGAGCAATGACAACAAGGAATTCCAGTTTAGCGTGTTTGCTCAAATGACTAAATAACGTGCTCTATATCAATAAGAATTTTCAAAGATATTTTCATGGTATCGACATTTATGACCAATGGAATACCCGCTCCGATACAGCCTTATTGCGGCTTGTTTATCCTCGAGTGGGAATGATTCCTCACGGTACTGACAAATTAAGTGCTTCTGGGCGATAACCGTTAGATGAATAGATCAACAAGCCTATACAAATGCTACCGGTTTCCCACTGGAATCATTCAGTATGCGGTCTGGCTCTATCATCGATTCAACATCTGGTATCGAGATATCGAAAATTTATTGGCTGAGCGCGGTATTACCTTAAGCTATGAATCGATTCGTCTGTGGTGCAACAAGTTTGGCACCCAATATACCAAAAGCTTGAAAGGTCGGCATAAGGGTTTGGGAGCACATTCTACATCGACGAAGTTTTTATGAAGGTGGGTGGGAAACAACAGTACTTATGGCGGGTTATTGATCAGGCTGGCGAGCTGGAAGAGATGGTGCGCAATCCCAGATGGGAGACCACTTGTGTTTAAGATGTGTATAGTGGATATTGTGCCGAAATCCATTGCCTATCGCTTGCTGGCTCCGGTGCTGTAGTTGCCTGAAACCGTACGGATAGTCTATCGGGAGAACGCATTGACACCCTGCTGACCGAACTGGCATTCCATCTGGTCGATCTGGTGATTGCCAGATTTGATGACAGCGATTGGTCGGACTAATGAGGTAAAAGAGCAGTTTTATGCGATATCTGTTGAATGTAGGGTAACTTACCCTATTGTTGCTGCAGTGATGGCCGCCGCCCGTGAGACATTATTTGCAAAAGAATAATAAGTTGGACAAAATATAAAAACAATTTGCTAACAGATTAAATCATGACATTCTTAACATCTAACTTGCCAATCGTTACTTTATTGCCTTTTATTGGTGCTATTTTTGCCGCATGGGCTTCTTCAGCTAATCGGCTTGCTTCTGCCTGGGTTGCGGCTGCTGTAACGGTACTCGCACTGGTGCTTTTAGCCACTGCCATGACACCGATATTTGCCGGTGAAACTTTAATTCAAAGTTGGTCATGGATACCTGCAATTGGCCTGGAGTTTGCCTTTCGTCTGGATGGCCTGGCGTTATTGTTTGCCATTCTTATATTAGGTATTGGTCTGTTAATTATTATTTACGCGCGTTACTACCTGTCTGCAAAGGACTGTATGGGAAGGTTTTTTGCGTATCTGCTGATGTTTATGGGTTCAATGCTTGGCATTGTTCTTTCAGAAAATCTAATACAACTGCTGGTTTTTTGGGAGCTTACTTCGCTTTCTTCCTTTTTACTTATCAGTTACTGGCAGTATCGCAAAGATGCGCGTGAAGGCGCTGTGATGGCGCTGGTTATTACCGGCGGCGGCGGGTTGGCTTTACTTGCTGGTGTGCTTTTACTGGGTAATATCGTCGGTAGTTATAATCTTAGCGATGTATTAGCCGCAGGTGATCTGGTGCGCTCGCATGAATTGTATTTGCCTGTTCTTATCCTTATTCTTATTGGTGTTTTCACCAAATCTGCACAATTTCCTTTTCATTTCTGGCTGCCACATGCCATGGCTGCACCCACCCCTGTTTCGGCTTATTTGCATTCGGCCACCATGGTAAAAGCAGGGATTTTCCTGTTGGCCAGGTTTTTCCCGGTGTTGTCAGGTACCCCTGAATGGTCCTGGATGGTGGGAGGCGCAGGTTTGATTACATTGTTATTGGGCGCGTATATGGCGTTGTTTAAACATGATATTAAAGGCTTGCTTGCTTATTCAACCATCAGCCACTTGGGATTAATAACCTTACTGTTTGGTTTTGGTGTACAGCTAGCCGCCGTAGCGGCAATTTTTCATATTATTAACCATGCAACTTTTAAAGCGTCCTTATTTATGGTGGCAGGCATTATTGATCACGAAACGGGGTCACGTGATATGCGCAAGCTCAATGGTTTGTTCAAATATATGCCGCATACAGCGGTATTAGCGATCATTGCCTCGGCTGCGATGGCGGGTGTTCCCTTATTAAATGGTTTCTTAAGTAAAGAAATGTTTTTTGAGCAAACGCTGATGGCAACTTACGAGACACCTTTGATATGGATCGTACCTGTTTTAGTTACGCTGGCAGCAATTTTTGCGGTGGCATATTCATTACGTTTTATCCATGACGTGTTTTTTAATGGCGAACCGATTGATCTACCTAAAACACCGCATGAACCTCCTCGTTTCATGAAAATCCCGGTCGATTTGTTGGTGCTGATTTGTTTGGCCGTCGGTATTATTCCAATGATTGTAGTTGCACCTATTTTAGCGGTGGCCGTCGCGGGAAGCTTGCAGGCAGCTCCGCCAGAATATAGTCTGGCTATTTGGCATGGCTTTAATTTACCTTTGATGATGAGCATTTTAGCGCTGGTGTTAGGTGTGGTGGTTTATATGTTCCGTGAGCGTTTGTTTACGTGGCATGAGCGCAGGATTGCAGATTTAGATGCGCGCATTATTTACCATTTTATATTTAACAGTATTACAGGATTGGCCAATGGCATCACGCGTTCTTTCGATAAAGGTTCTTTACAGAATGCCATCGCATGGATTATTGGAACTGCCTTTGTCGCGGGTGTGATTGGCTTTATGTCTGTTTCATCCCCTGTATTGGGTCAAAGAGAACTGTTGCCGATCGATGGTGTAAGTATGCTGGCCGCTGTTGTCATCATTCTTGCGAGCATGATGACCGTGGTTTTACATCAAGAGCGCCTGGTTGCTGTAGTGATGGTGGGTGTTGTTGGTTTAATCGTTGCGCTTATATTTGTTAAATTTTCAGCTCCAGATTTGGCCTTGACACAACTATCAGTCGAAATTGTTACCATTGTACTGTTATTACTGGCGCTGTACTTTTTGCCGCAAACCAGTCCTAAAGAAGTTGGTCGCCTACGCATCAGTCGTGATGTACTCATTTCAGTAATGTCGGGTGTCGGCGTAATGGTACTGTCTATGGCGGTTATGACGCGGGACTTTGTACCTATTTCTGACTTTTTCCTTGCTAATGCAGTACCCGGTGGTGGTGGAACCAATGTAGTGAATGTTATTTTGGTTGATTTTCGTGGCACGGATACTTTAGGCGAAATTGTAGTCCTCGCATTAGCGGGTTTGGGTATTTATGCCTTATTACAAGGCTTGAAATTGTATGCACCTGTGCGTGATGAAAAAGATTTGAACTGGAGTGAGGATAATCATCCTCAGATCATGCAAACCTTAACACGGTTGCTGTTTCCGTTGATGTTAATGGTGGCGGTTTTTATTTTCATTCGTGGACATAATTTGCCTGGCGGTGGTTTTATCGCAGGTTTGATTGCTGCCGTGGCTCTGATCGTACAGTACCTGGCCAATGGTATATCCTGGACTGCTGAGCGCCTTAAAATTGATATGCATTGGGTGATTGGGCTGGGTTTACTGATAGCGACGGCCACGGGTTTAGTCGCTATGGGGTTAGGGTATCCTTTCCTTACCACCACGTTTACTTACGTAACATGGCCTGTGGTCGGTAAGTTTGAAGTTGCCAGTGCCATCGCTTTTGATTTGGGTGTATTTCTTGTTGTTGTGGGTGCGACAGTGATGAGTTTAGTGCAATTAGGTAGATTAAGTGATGCCTCGCATAAACAGCAGCAACAGCAGGAGTCAAAATAATGGAGTGGTTGCTAGCGTTGGTGATAGGGGTGTTAACCGCAACAGGCGTGTATTTAACTTTGCGCGCACGAACATTTCCAGTGGTACTGGGTTTAACCTTGCTAGCTTATGGGGTTAATGTCTTTTTATTTGCCATGGGACGTTTAACCATTGGGTATCCCGCCGTCATCGATCCCGCAGCAGAAACTTATAGCGATCCTTTACCGCAAGCTTTAGTGTTAACGGCGATTGTTATTGCCTTTGGTATGACGGCATTTTTAATTGTATTAGCCCTTAAAGCACGCGGTGAATTGGGTAATGACCATGTTGATGGTCTGGACCTCGCTGAAGATGAGTTGCCGTTAGAAAAAAGAAACTATACAAAAGAACAAAAACAGCACTCGAAGTTAATTCAGCAGGAGAGTAAAGAATAATGCATTTAGCTGCATGGCCGGTATTTTTACCCTTAATAGCAGGATTTATTGTACTGTTTGCAAAAGCAAAAGGTTTACTGTGGCAGCGTGTAATCAATCTGCTGGCAGTATCAGGCTTGATAATATTAAGTGTTGCCTTAATAAAAGAGTCTTCTTCAGGCGCCCACCAAGTCTATTTGCTGGGTAACTGGGTTGCACCTTTTGGTATTGTTCTGGTGTTGGATCAATTATCGGCGTTGATGGTTGCCATTACTTCTGTACTTGCCTTAGCGGCATTGGCCTATGCTATTGCTACTGACACAGATGCAAATGGGGCGCATTTTCATGTTATGTTCCTGATACTTCTTTTTGGCTTAAATGGTGCTTTTCTAACCGGCGATTTATTTAACCTTTTTGTATTTTTTGAAGTACTACTGCTTGCTTCCTATGGTCTATTGTTGCACGGAGGTGGACGTTTACGCACCAAGGCAGGTTTGCATTACGTTATTATCAATATGGTGGGTGCAACCTTGTTTTTATTTGCAGTGGGCGCGCTGTACGGTATTTTAGGTACGCTTAATATTGCAGATATGGCGGCTAAAGTAGCGGTACTACCCGAACAGGATTCAGCCTTAGTTGCAGCAGCAGGCTTACTGCTATTAGTGGTGTTTGGTATAAAGGCGGCGCTGTTTCCATTGTACTTATGGATGCCAATTGCCTATAGCAACACCGCCGCTCCGGTGGCGGCCCTGTTTGCGATTATGACCAAGGTGGGTCTGTATGCCATTATCAGGGTGCACGGTACAATTTTTGGTGACGATGCCGGTAGTCTGGCAAATTACTATATGCCCTGGCTATTAGGCCTGGGTTTACTCACCCTGATGCTGGCGGCATTCGCTGTGATGGCCTCGACAAAATTGCGTGAGCAAGTCGCTTATTTGGTGTTAGCTTCTGTGGCGATCTTACTCATTGCTGTGGGCTTAAATAATCTCTTGGCCCTGAGTGCCAGTCTTTACTATATTATTCATTCCACGCTAATTGCTGGTGGGTTATTTCTCTTGGCTGATATTATTTCACGTGGCCGTGGTTCTTTTGAAGACCGGTTTGAGACTGGCTACGCGATGCCCGGCGCCATTTTAATTGGTGCCATGTTTATGTTTGGTGCCGTGGCTATAACAGGTATACCACCTTTATCCGGTTTTTTTGGTAAGGTACTTATTTTAAGCGCGTCACTCGACCATGAATGGTCTGGTTTGGTTTTGGGCGTTGTATTAGTGGCGAGTTTTTTGATGATAATTACCATGGCGCGTACCGGTTCACTGTTGTTTTACAACGTGCTCCCTGCCAGTGAAACTGATACTACGTCGGCTGATAATGATGCATCAAGCGAAGCCCCTAATCGCATTTCTGTCATCGCAGTCATTAGCCTGTTTGCGATGAGTCCTCTGATGGTTTTGTTTGCGCAGCCTATTACCGCTTTTACAGAATCAGCCGCTAAACAGCAATTGGATAGTAAACGTTATATTGAGTCAGTGTTGTCAAAACAGGCGGTAGAAGCAGGAAAAGAATGATGTTTAAATTAATTCTTGATAAAATGTTACCTCATCCCATTCTCAGTCTAATATTATGGCTTATCTGGTTATTACTTAATAATACCGTTGCAGCAGGGCATGTTGTATTAGGATTGATATTCGCGATCTTAATTCCATTATTGACTGCCAGCTTTTGGCCTGAAAAAGTACGAATTAAAGCACCATTAACACTGTTAAAATTTTTAGGCACGGTGTTGTGGGACATTGTGATGGCCAATCTTATAGTTGCGAAATTAATATTGGGGCGTAATGATAATTTAAAGCCAGCTTTCTTTCATATCGAGTTAGATATCCAGAACCCACTAGGGATTAGTTTTTTGGCCAACACGATTTCGTTAACCCCCGGCACAGTGTCATGTGATCTTACTGCGGACCGTAGTTGTTTATTGGTGCATGCACTGCATGCTGAAAATATATCTGATACCATTAAACATATAAAGCAGCGTTACGAAACACCTCTTATAAAGGTATTTACATCATGTTAGAAATGGTTTTACCAATCGCGTTTACCTTGCTGGCTTTTTCGATAGCGCTCAGTTTTCTTCGATTGCTAAAAGGTCCCGATCTGCCTGATCGAATCCTGGCACTGGATACACTTTATATTAATGCTATTGCGTTAGTGGTTTTATTGGGGCTACACCTCGACACGGCGCTGTATTTTGAAGCCGCATTGTTAATTGCGGTCATGGGCTTTGTTGGTACCATTGGCCTGAGTAAATACTTGTTACGTGGTGATATAATGGAATAGGCTGATAGCTGAAATGTCATATATAGTGATTAGACGCAAACGATACATTTACATTGGAGGCATAAATACATGCTTGACTGGATATTAGCCGCCTTAGTCTTAATTGGCGCTTCCTTTACTCTGATAGGTTCAATTGGCCTATACAAGCTACCGGACTTTTATATGCGACTACATGGTCCGACTAAAGCGACTACGCTAGGCGTGGGCGCCATTTTAATGGCCTCTGTGCTGTACTTTAGCTTCACCACGGAAGCCGCTAGCCTGCATGAAATTCTGGTGACTGTATTTTTATTTATAACCGCCCCGGTAAGCGCACATTTAATGGCTAAATCGGCGTTGCATATTAAGTTAAAGAAAGTTGAACGCACGCAGTGTGATCGTGCATAATTAAATCATGAACCCTATATTCAGCGATACTTTACTTACCTGTTAACGGGGCAGTATTGATGATTTTTTAGCAATTATTTGAACCTGACTCCAGTAGCTATACATATCTGCTGGCATGTCATGAAACCGGGTAAGCCCTGTTGATCGTCCAGTTTTAGATATACTACATACAGCGTGCTCTTGATGTCCTTCAGAATGTGCTGTCGGTGACTGGTTCGCACCCAGCAATAAAATCGATGAAATGAGAAGCGAAAGCACCTTGAAAAAGTGCGGGGCTGAGAAAAACAGTTTAAATATATCTACGATGTGGTGACAACGTGTAGCACACGATCACCCTTGCAAACAGGCCGCCACTGGTATCGGCAGGATCTTCCGCCGTTTGTATCGGCGGTAAAATGTCCTGTCCGCCAGTAGATGTTGATGGCTTGGGTGGTTACTTCGAGTTCCTCGAAGCAGTGACAGGCAAGATGGATGGAACGTTAGAGTCTAAAAAAGTGCATTTATAACAATTGGTTAAACGTTCTAGTGTGGCCTGGTATGCTTGTTAATTTGATGACGAGGAGAGGGGCTTGATCCACCATCACCCTGGTGGGTTATCTTTACCCGAAGGGATCGGCCTGTTAGGCGTTATCGACCCGATGTGATGAGGCTAACGTCGCAAATGAACAATGACAACAAGGAATTCCAGCTTAGCGTGTTTGCTCAAATGGCTAAATAACGTACTCTGTATGAATAAGAATTTCACAATGTTATTTTTCATGGTATCGACACTTATGACCACTGGAATATCCGCTCCAATACAGCCTTTTTGCCCCTTGTTTATCCTCGAGTGGGAATAGATAGTTTGTGAGTCAACAAAATGCCTGATGACATTTTCTGGATGCACGAGGCTATCGTACTGGCGCAAAAGGCAGAGCAGGAGGGGGAAGTACCGGTAGGCGCAGTGCTGGTTCAGGACGATGCAATACTGGGGCAAGGCTGGAATCGTCCTATTGTTAATCACGATCCCAGTGCACATGCTGAAATTCAGGCTTTGCGTCATGCCGGAGAAAAGCTCGGTAACTATCGTTTTCCGGGTTCAACACTTTATGTCACTCTGGAGCCCTGCACCATGTGTGCAGGTGCAATCATTCACGCACGCATCAAGCGGCTGGTTTTTGGTGCTTACGATCCAAAAACCGGCGCGGTGCAAAGTGTCATGCAGTTGTTCGATCAGCCGTTTCATAACCATAAACCAGTTTATGATGGCGGTGTACTTGAAGCTGACTGTCGATTGATGTTGCAGTCATTCTTCGAGAAAAAAAGATTGAGATAGCGCAGGCTAGTGTGCGCTCAGAGTTGATTTGATCTGCTTAAAAAACAGAAGAGTCTACGTCAGGGAAAGCTGGTTTCGGGGTATTCTGTAGTGAATTCTCCCTGTCTTTTTGCCACACCAGTAAATCATAATATATTCGTATATTTTCAACATAATGTACGGGCTCATTGCCTCGTGCATATCCATATTTGGTTTTTTTATACCATTTTTTCTGACTCAGTAAAGGTAAGCTTTCTTTCACATCTATCCATTTATCCGGATCTTTGCCGTGTTCCTGTGTGATGATGCGAGCGTCTTCAAGGTGATAATAGCCCACATTATAGGCCGCCAGTGCAAGCCATGTCCTGTCTGGCTCCTGTACACGTGAGGGCATTCTGTCCAGCATGCGACGAAAATATTCAGCGCCCCCTTCAATGCTTTGATTCGGGTCAAGGCGATCATCTATATTTAATTGCTTGGCAGTGGCTTGAGTCAGCATCATGATGCCACGAACACCTGTCGGTGACCTGGCATCCGGGCGCCAGTGTGATTCCTGATAGCCAATGGCTGCCAACAGACGCCAGTCGAGATTATATTTCCTGGCGGTGTTTTCAAAATCCTGCTGATATTCCGGCAGCCTGGTTTTGATATGCCGTAGATAGAGCCGTGTACCCACAAAACCTAATTGGTCAGCATGTCCATAATAGCGTTCCAGCAGTTGTTCGAGCTCACCCTTTTTGCGTAGATCACGGAAAAAATTATTGGCTTCGATCATGAGCGAATCGTCTGTATTATAAGGCATGGCCCAGGCGAGCGATTGAGTTTTACTGATGGTAAAGGCCGATCGCACTTCCTTGTGATAACGCTGAAACAAGGCAAGATCATTGGAATCGGCAATGGTGTAATCGATCACCTGTTCATAGACCAGGTTCAATAATTCATTACTACTTAAGGCAGGGTTCTCTTTCCACTTCAGGTCGGGGTGTGTCTTCCTTAATTCTTGTAATCGTTCACTGTGGCTGCTGCCGGCGGTAATTTCCAGTTGTCCATCAAGGATATCTTCCAGACTTTCCGGGCGTTTATTGCCAGAGCGATAAACCAGGTGTTGCTTGATGCTCTGGTATTCAGGACCAAATCTGACCAGCTTTTTCCTGTTTTTTGTCACCGTCAGGCCAGCCGCAGCCAGATGAGCTTCACGGCGAACTATCATGGGTATGATGTCTTCAAAATTGTCAGGTGTGATCAGTTTGAGTTTAACCCCGAGGTACCTGGCAAACTTATTGGCCAGTTCATACTCCAGCCCCATATCACCATCGGGTCCTTGATAGAACGTGGTCGGGCCATTTCTGCTAATAACGACGAGTTCGCCACTGTTACGAATTTGATCAACGACGCTCTCCTGCTCCCCGAATGAGCAGGCAGTCAGTACGATAGCCAGGCTGGTCGACTGTAGTGTGCGTAGAATGATCTTGTGTAAACTCATCATATTACTGAATGTTCAGTTATCCTGGTCATGAACAGGGAGTCGCATTGAACTTAATATATAGCTTATATTGTTATTATAATCAATAAGATAAATACTATTTTGCATCTTATTTCAAGTTTTACCCTGATATTGGCAATAAAATACCGTCATCTGTATTTAACAATAAACCGGACGATAACCTAAGCGCAATCAAACATCGGCTTGACTGAGGCCGGGATGGTTGAAAAACAGGAAATGATGCGGCAATTTTTTATATACCGTTCGATACGAAAAAGCAGTGAAAGCCCACCTTGTTGATGAAGTATTTTCATGGCTTTTATTACAGGATGTGACAATGAGGAAAGGGGATTGTGCGCTAGCATGTGTCCTGTTGCTGCGTTTTTGTCAGGCGCATCCTGGGCAGGTATATATTCGAATCAATGCGAATATATTGATGACAAATAGTGTAATATAAGCGCAATTTTTCACCATCACGACACCATCAATGAGTCATCATCGATGACAGTTAATTTTCCTCAGGATTCAATAGATACAATATGAATATTCTTGGTCTGGACCACATAGGGCTTGCTTATGGGCATCATCCGTTGCTTGATAAGCTTGATTTGCAGATAGAATCAGGCGAGCGTGTTTGCCTGATTGGCAGGAATGGCGCGGGTAAATCTTCGCTGTTGAAAGTGATCTGCGGTAAGCAGCAGGCAGATGAAGGTAATATATGGCTCAGGCCGGGCACGCGAGTCGCCTATCTTGAGCAGGATGTGCCGCAAGATGAGTCGCTCAGTGTATTCGAGATTGTTTCCAATGGGCTGGGTGAACTGGGCAATCTGATCAGGCGTTATCATGATATTGCTCATCAGGTGTCGATCGATCACTCGGAAAAATTGTTGTCGGAAATGGCCGACCTGCAGCAACGTCTGGATGCAGAAGAAGGCTGGAGCCTGACACAAAAAGTGGATACGGTAATATCCAGACTGGAGCTTGATCCTGACGTTAAAATGAATGAATTATCAGGCGGCATGAGACGAAGGGTTGTATTGGCGCAAGCATTGGTGAATGAACCCGAATTGCTCTTGCTTGATGAGCCCACCAACCATCTCGATATCACCTCGATCACCTGGCTGGAAAATTTCCTGCTCGCTTACAATGGTGCGTTAATCTTTATCACCCATGACCGTACTTTTCTTCGCAACCTCGCCACTCGCATTATCGAGCTGGATCGTGGTGTGCTGAGATCATACCCCGGCAATTATGATGAGTATATCAAACGGAAAGATCAGGAGCTGTCAGCAGAAGATAGCGCCAATAAACAATTTGATAAAAAACTGGCACAGGAAGAACAGTGGATACGCAAAGGGATAAAAGCCAGGAGAACGCGTAATGAAGGTCGTGTGCGTGCATTGCAAGCCTTGCGCAAAGAACGCTCGCAGCGACGTGAAAAACAAAGCAATGTTAACATGACAGTGCAGGCAGGAGAAACCACCGGCAAGATTGTCGCTGATTTGCGTCACGTTTCTTTTAATTATGAAGGTAAAAAGGTGGTCAGCGATTTATCCACACGCATTCTTCGTGGTGATCGTATCGGTATTATTGGTGCCAATGGCTCAGGTAAAAGTACCTTGTTAAAACTGATACTTGGCCAACTGGCGCCACAGCAGGGCGAGGTTATTCTGGGGACAAAATTACAATTAGCCTATTACGATCAGCAACGGGATCAGCTTAATCTGGAAAAGTCAGTCAAGGATAATCTTAATGACGGACAGGATTTTGTCACCATTAATGGACAGTCACGCCATGTCATCAGTTATCTGAAAGATTTTCTTTTTCCGGCTGAAAAAATCAATACGCCTGTCAAGGCATTATCTGGCGGAGAAAGAAATCGTCTGATGCTGGCAAAAACATTCATGCAACCCGCTAACCTGCTGGTGCTTGACGAACCCACCAATGATCTTGATGTTGATACGCTTGAACTGCTGGAAGAATTATTGCATGAATTTAAAGGTACTTTACTGCTCGTGAGTCACGACAGAACATTCCTTGATAACGTAGTGACATCGACACTGGTATTTGAAGGCGAAGGGCATGTACAGGAATATGTAGGTGGCTACGACGACTGGTTAAGGCAGCAAAATAGCAAACTGATCGATGATCGGAATAATTCCAGTGAAAATAAGCGTGATGCAATTACAAGCGCCGCGCAGCCGGATGTGACTAAAAAGAAACGGAGTTATAAAGTCCAAAAAGAACTCGATCAGTTGCCTGAATTGATTGAACGACTGGAAGCGGAAAAAGATCGCCTGCAGCTCGACATCAGTCAAGTTGATTTCTATCAACAGGAAAAAGAGCTCATCAAGGGAACCCTGGATAAAATAACCCAAATCGATACTGAGCTATCACAGGCCTATGAAAAATGGGAGCAACTGGATCAGGCCTGACAAGGAATGAATGTACATGAATCTGTATGAATCCTACGTTTCAGATTACAGCGTTTGACAGTTGATCGGCAGGGGTCAAGCATGTCGCAAATAATAATTAAAATAGATGCTAACAAGAGCAGGGACTGCACTAATGAATGCCAAAAGCCGATATTCCAATGTCACTATTCATCATGGCGTGGCAACTCAATAATATGTTGTCATTTGAAATAAGCCTATCAAGGCGTCAATTTTATGTTATGCGGCCTTCCGGTAAGTTTGCTATGATCATCTAAAGCAAGGAAAAAATAATAAGCTTAATTAAAAAGTGGTTATTAAGCGCATATTATA
>Ga0316205_10000254_pt1 | contig 112690 bp, 117 predicted proteins | sample 3monthpyrite_MG_FD_204941 | JGI IMG/M metagenome (GOLD analysis project Ga0316205, IMG submission 204941) | Microbial mat bacterial communities from mineral coupon in-situ incubated in ocean water Damariscotta River, Maine, United States -... | ecosystem: Environmental > Aquatic > Marine >... | reverse complement strand
ACTGTTTTTAGATTTAGTAAATTCGAACTAACTAAATTCCATTCGGCACTTTCCAGCGCACACTACATCGCTTATCATACGCCCATGCCCCCGTAGCTCAGCTGGATAGAGCGAACCCCTCCTAAGGGGAATTTATCAATCACACCTCATTTATTTCTATTTATATATCAATATCTTATTGGTTTTGTAAATAAATCCCGGCTATTTTGGGACAAATTTGGGACACTAATATTAGATTCTGATACACTTTCTTCTATGGCTACAATAGAAAAACGTGGCGCCTCCCAATGGCGTGTAAAAGTGAGAAAAAGGGGTTTTCCAAGCCGTACTCAGACTTTTACTAAGAAATCTCATGCTGAACGTTGGGCTAGGGATGTCGAATCAGCGATGGATAAGGGGATCTTTGTCGATCACCGTGAAGCAGCGCAAACCACACTTGCGGATGTATTGGATCGATATGAAACAGATATTTTACCGACTAAAAAATCTCAAATTCAGGTAAAAACACAAATACGTCAGGTTAAACGCATGATTGGGGATCATGCATTATCATCCGTTACTTCTTCAACTATCGCGGATTACCGTGATATCAGAGTTAAAGAAGTATCGAATGAAACAGTTAGGAAAGAACTACTCCTTATAAGTAGGGTACTAAAAGCAGCGACTATTGATTGGGGCATCCATTTACCAAATGGAAATCCTGTAAGCCAAATAAGATTGCCTAAACCAGGTAAACCACGTGAAAGACGCTTACTTCAAGGTGAAGAAGATAAGTTGTTAAAAGCGGCTAAAGAGTATGGTGGCCATATATATAACCTCATCATATTTGCTATTGAAACGGGAATGCGAAGAAGTGAGATTGTTAATACTCAGTGGAGTGATATCGATCTTAAAAAGAAGACGTTAGCTATTGGTGAAACGAAGACAGATATACCTCGTACGATCCCTCTAAGTAAAAGGGCAGTAGCAATACTTAACAATGAAACCAGAAATATTAACGATTCAGTTTGGTGCATTAAACCAGACTCAATAACGCAGGCTTTTGAACGAGTCTGTAAAAAGGCTGAAATTACTGGGCTTAGACTTCATGATCTCAGGCATGAGGCCACTAGTAGGTTTTTTGAGAAAGGTTTCAATATAATGGAAGTTTCAAGCATTACTGGACATAAAGATTTAAGAATGCTGAAACGCTATACTCACCTAAAAGCTGAGGATCTAGTCCGAAAGCTACAATAATTAAGTCTCCGTGGCGCAACTGGATAGCGCGATGCCCTCCTAAGGCGTAGGTTACAGGTTCGAATCCTGTCGGGGACACCATTTTAAATTTCCTAAGAGTAGTTTTGTATATTACTGTCCCTTCATGTGAATTAACGATTTCTTATATGATAGTTATTTTCATTCAGCCCCAAATTAACACCTTAAAATGGCTATTTTGTTTATAGGCTCGAATGATGAGCCTACGTAATTGCATATATAAGGTATAACCCGCGAAATTTATGGTATTTTAGAGTCATAATAAAAGGTCACTATAAAACGATGCCCATTCCCGATTATCAATCTATTATGCTGCCATTGCTCAGTTATGCGAGCGATGATCTCGAACACTCCAATAGGGAAGCTATTACCCATTTGGCAGATCAATTTCAGTTAACAGAGCAAGAGCGTGAAGAACGGTTGCCAAGCGGTAAGCAGGCTACGTTTGATAATCGAATGGGTTGGGCAAAAACGTATATGGAAAAAGGTGGGCTGCTAGAAAAAACAAGGCGTGCCTACTTTAAAATCACACCACGTGGCCATGACGTGCTGGCAAGCAAACCAGACGTCATTAATATCGCCTTACTTGAACAGTTTGATGAATTTGTAGAGTTCAGGGGAAATAAGCAAGATAAGGATAAGCCAGCGACACCGATTAGAGAAACCTCGACTGAAACCCCTGAAGAAGCATTAGAAATTGCATTTCAGTCATTAAAACAGGAATTGGTTGATGACATTTTAAAATCGATACATAGCTGCACGCCCGTGTTCTTTGAAAAACTGGTTGTCGATTTGTTGATTGCGATGGGGTATGGCGGATCAAGAAAAGAAGCTGGGGAGGCGACAAAAGCAACCAACGATGACGGTATAGACGGAATCATAAAAGAAGATCGCTTAGGGCTCGATATCATCTATATCCAAGCTAAAAGATGGAAAGACACAGTTCACCGTCCAGAGATTGATAAATTTATCGGTAGTCTTACACGTAATCGTGCTCGCAAGGGCGTGTTTATAACGACGTCAAGGTTTTCTAGCGGCACCTATGATGCTGTGCAGACTTTGGATATGAAAGTAGTACTGATAGATGGACGTAGGCTGGCAGAACTTATGATCGAGCATGACGTTGGTGTCGTGCCGATATCAGCATATGAAATAAAACATATAGATTCTGATTACTATTTAGAAGAATGATTATTTTTAATAAACTTAAATCATTAGTTAACGGAAACTATCAATTATTTATATGAAACAATTTCTGTAATCACAAAATTAAAAAATAAGGCGCACATGAAAAACCAAGAACAATATAAAAAACAAAGCGACGATATCTGGGAAATTGCCAATCTATTGCGCGGCCCATATCGACCTCCACAATACCGCCGCGTGATGATCCCACTTACCGTACTTCGCCGTCTCGATTGCGTGCTAGAAGCGACAAAAGACAAGGTGTTGGCAGAGCATAAAAAACTCAAAGCAGGCAAGCACGATAAAGAAACTATCGAAAAAATGATCAATCGGAAGTTTAAACTAACCTTCCATAACACTAGCAAGTTCACCTTCCAGAAAATGTTAGGTGATCCAGATGGTCTAGCAAAAAACCTCAATAACTACATCGCGGGTTTTTCTACACGTGCACGTGAAATCATTCAAAAATTCAAATTCGACGAAGAAATTGAAAAGCTCGATGAGGCCAACCGCCTGTTTGATGTGTTTAAAAAAGTTGCATCGCAGGATCTACATCCCGACAAGTTTGATCCAATCGGAATGGGCTACCTTTTCGAGGATCTAGTCAGGCGCTTTAATGAACAGGCCAATGAAGAGGCAGGGGACCACTTCACCCCGCGTGAAGTCATCAAGCTCATGGTCAACATTCTGTTCAGTGGCGAAGAGCAAATATACAAACCCAATAAACTGACTAAAATCTATGACCCCGCCTGCGGCACAGGCGGTATATTGTCTGTTTCCGAAAACACCATACTCGAACAAAATGACAAAGCCGAAGTGCGCCTCTACGGTCAAGAATACAATCCCGAATCCTATGCCATCTGCGGTTCTGATCTCATGATCAAAGGTGAGGATGTCAGCAATATCGCCTTTGGCGATACCCTAGGTACTGGTAAAACTGTTCCCGGCAGGGTCGATGGCGATGGCCACCCCAACGAACGCTTCCACTACATGGCGGCCAACCCGCCTTTTGGTGTGGAGTGGAAGCCCGAGCAAGACTACGTTACCGCGGAACACGAAAAATTTGGTTTCGAAGGACGCTTTGGCCCTGGTTTGCCGCGTATCAACGATGGTGCACTGTTATTTCTTCTGCACATGATTTCAAAAATGCAGGCACCACCTGAGCACTACACCCTCGGCCCCGTCAAGGGAGAAAAAGGCGGTGAAGGTTCGCGTATCGCCATTGTCTTTAATGGCTCACCTCTGTTTACAGGCGATGCGGGGAGCGGTGAAAGCAATATTCGCCGCTATATTATTGAAAACGACATGCTCGAAGCTGTCATTGGACTACCCGACCAGATGTTCTATAACACCGGCATCTACACCTATATCTGGATCGTCACCAACCGCAAGAACCCGCAACGCCAGGGCAAGGTGCAACTCATCAATGCCACCGACTTCGCCTGGAAGATGAAAAAAAGCCTGGGCAACAAACGTAAAAAACTTGGCGAGGGCGATACACCTGAACACCCTGGCGAGCCGGATCACATCGCCGAACTCACCAAAATCTATGCCGACTTCAAGCACAACGACAAACGCAAACTGTCGCAAATCAAAACCAATGTCGAACTGCCGAAAAAAGTTTACCGCGATCAGGACAAAGTCCATTACGTCAGCAAGATCTTTAAAAACCAGGAATTCGCCTACCTCAAAATCACAGTCGAGAGGCCATTGCGCCTTAACTTTGCTGTTACAGATGAACGTATCGCTGACTTTACTGGGAGCACTTACTTCAATAATCTCGCCGTAAGCAAAAAGCGTAAAGACAAAAAGGCGATGGAGAAAGAAATCGCCACTGGAACAGCGCAGCAACAAGCTATCCTGACTGTGCTTAAAAGCATGAAGCCAGCCTTTGCTAAAGGCGAGTTGATTAAAAACCGTGATGCCTTTGAAGCGCAACTCAAAGACGCTTTCACCGCTGATGAAAAATTTACTGCTTTATATAAATGGGATGCAGCATTGAAAAAAGCCTTGCTAGCTCCCGGTGCTCTGGGTGAGCGTGATCAAAGCGCTGACATCTGTACCGATAACAAAGGCAACCAAGAGCCTGATCCGGAGCTACGCGACACCGAAAATGTACCGCTGCCTTTGCATCTGGAGATGCCTTTACCGCTGGCCTATGAAAACAAAAAACAAAACAAAGGCAAGGTCGATAAAGATAAATTGCTGGCATTGGTAAAAGACCACTGCGAAGATTATTTAAAAAAAGAAGTCTTGCCCTATAGAGCCGATGTCTGGATAGACCATGACAAAACCAAACTGGGTTATGAAATCCCGTTTAATCGTCATTTTTATCAATACGAACCGCCGCGAGATTTAGCAGAGATCGAAGCAGACATAAAAGGACTGGAAAAAGAAATCATGGACATGCTGGCGGAGGTGGTTTAATGCAATATCCAGCTTACGATAAATATCAATCAAGTAGGTTTGAAAAAAACCTAAACATTCCGACTGATTGGCTGGAAAAGCGATTGAAATTTATTGCTAGCCATAATGACGAAACACTGTCAGAAAAAACTGACCCTGATTATGAAATAGAATATGTGGATATTTCAAGCGTTGATCTGGTAAATGGTATAACTAATACCGAAACTATGTCTTTTGAAAAAGCGCCGTCTAGGGCGCGTCGAATAGTTAAAGATGGTGATAGTATCGTATCGACTGTACGAACCTATTTAAAAGCGATTGCAACAATAAGAAAGCCACCTGAAAACATGGTCGTTTCAACAGGGTTTGCCGTAATTAGACCGAAAGAAGAGATTTGTAAGAATTACTTATCTTACTTTTTACAGAGTCAAGGTTTTGTTGAATCGGTAGTCGCGCACTCGGTTGGTGTTAGTTACCCAGCTATTAATGCTAGTGACCTCGTATGTCTACCGGTTAGCTTTCCTGATCGCGTCGACGAACAAAAAAAAATAGCAGCCTTCCTCGATCACAAAACCCAACAAATCGATCAGCTCATCAAAAAGAAAAAATCCTTAATGGGAAATCTCAACGAACAGCGTATCGCCGTCATCACCCATGCCATCACCAAAGGCCTGGATAAAAATACCAAAATGAAACCCACCGGCGTGGATTGGTTGGGCGATGTGCCGGAGCATTGGGAGACTAGAAGACTGAAGTTTTTAACAAATGAATCATTGCAGTATGGCGCAAATGAAGCCGCTGTTTTAGATGATAGAGACCTGCCGCGTTTTATCCGAATTACAGATGTTAAAGACGACGGCACACTACACGATGATACTTTTAGATCATTGACTGAAGATGTCGCTGAGCCATTTTTACTTAATGAAGGTGATATATTGTTGGCTCGTAGTGGAGCAACAGTAGGTAAATCATTTAAATATTCAAAGTCCTGGGGCAAGTCTGCATATGCAGGATACTTGATTAAATTTAGCGTAGATAGGGAAATTATGGATGAGGACTTTGCTTGTTTATATTTTCAATCCTCTGTCTATTGGGCGAATATTTATTCGACGTTAATACAGGCCACGATTCAAAATTTTAGTGCGGAAAAATACGCAAATATCGAGTTGCCTTTACCTGGGGTGGGTGAGCAAAAAGAGGTAGTAGCTTATTTATCAAAGAGTCTTGATAGGCTGGATAAAATGAAAGGTCTGGCTATGGATGTTATAGAAAAACTCGAAGAATATAGGTGTTCTCTTATTACTGATGCTGTAACTGGTAAAATAGATGTGCGAGATATTGTTGTTGGTGAGGTTGTTTAAAGGTGCCTATCAATGCGACGGGTTACTTTAACTGTTTGAGATCATATCTGAATACAAGTGGTTATGAGATAACGACACGTGATAATGGTCGAATCGTTTTAAAAGAAAAAGTTTATTGGCCGGGTGAGACTAAACCTAAGGACCATCTGGTTAGGTTACCATTTTCCGGAGATGTTATCGTAATAAGATTAGACTTAAAAAATCAGAGAGGTAACCCCGATCCGTTATTTCACTTCTTAGATGATGAATCCAAGCCATGGGCAAAACGATGTGATTTTGTGATATTCCAACTCCTTAATGGAGGGCTGAATGTATATTGTATCGAGCTTAAGTCGGCATCATTACCAGATAGCCTAGTTGATCAGCTTGATTCCAGCGAAGCATGGTGTAAAGCGTTACATAGCATTATAAAACTGTATACGAATAAAGAAAGAGAATTCAATCTAAGGAAGTTTGTATTCTCATGTATGGAAGATCCTTCAGCATATTTAGATGCCGATGACTATTTAAGAAGGGATCATACTATTAGACATTTTCATTATGATGAACTCAAGGAACTAACACTTGAAGAGCTAGTAAATGATAATGTTGAAGTGATTGGATAGGGAAGGAAGATGAAAAAACACACCGAAGATCGCCTGGAAGACGCCATTGAATACCAGTTTATAGAAAACGACTGTTATCAGAAAGGGGTGTCTGAAAATTTTGATACCGAGCATGCCATAGAACCTGAGCGTGTGTTGGCCTTTATTCAAAATACCCAAGTCAAGCAGTGGCAGGTGTTAAAAGAGATTCACGGCAGTGATACCGAAAAGGTGGTACTTGATGACCTGTGCAAAACCCTGGAAACCCAGGGCATGCTTAATGTGTTGCGGCACGGCTTTAAATGCTATGGCAAGAAATTGAAGGTGGCGTTTTTTGCGCCTAGCACTAAATTAAACCCTGATACCCTGGCCCAGTATAAAGCCAATACCTTAAGCATTACTCGGCAACTCTATTTTTCTGCTAACAATAAAAAATCTCTGGATATGGTGCTATTTCTAAATGGCTTACCGATAATTACTATGGAGTTAAAAAATCCCTTGTCCGGTCAGACAGTGGAAGATGCTAAGTATCAATATAAAGCCGACCGCGACCCCAAGGAAAAATTGTTCGAATTTAAAAAACGCGCGTTGGTGCATTTTGCCGTGGATCAGGACCTGGTGTTTATGACCACGCGCCTGAGTGGTGCCAAGACCTTCTTTCTGCCCTTTAATCTGGGTGCTAATGGTGGCGCAGGTAATCCACCGGCCGCCGATACTGGGTATCGCACCGCCTATTTATGGCGAGAGGTACTGCAAAGCGATAGCCTGATGGATATTCTCGGCCGCTTTATGCATTTGCAGGTAGAAGATAAAAAAGTGGTAACGGATAAGGGAATTAAAAAAATCCGTAAAGAGACCATGATCTTCCCACGTTATCATCAGTTAGACTCCGTCAGAAAATTAATCCATCATAGTAAAGAGAATGGCGCAGGACGTAATTATTTAGTTGAGCACTCAGCTGGATCGGGTAAATCAAATTCCATTGCGTGGCTGGCGCATCGACTGTCTAGCCTTCATGATGCCGACGATAAAAAAATATTTGATACCGTGGTGGTCATCACAGACAGACGTGTGCTGGATCAGCAATTACAGGACACCATTTACCAATTTGAGCATAAACAAGGTGTCGTACAGAAAATTAATGAAGATACCCGTCAACTTGTCACAGCCTTATCCACCGGTACGCCGATTATTATCTCTACCGTACAAAAATTTCCCTTTGTCACCGAGACGATTGATAAGATAAACAAAGAGTTGGGTGAGGGAAGTGCTGCTATTTCCACAAAGGGTAAACGATTTGCGGTGATTGTGGATGAAGCGCATAGCTCGCAGTCTGGCGAAACAGTAGGTGAATTGAAGCACGTTCTGAATAAAGAAGGGATTGAAGAGGCGACAGCAGAATATAAGGCGATGAGCGATGAAGAAGTAGAAGACGCCGTTATTCAAAACATGATGAAGCGCGGTCGCCAGCCTAATATCAGTTTTTTCGCCTTTACTGCCACACCAAAATATAAAACCAAGAAAATATTTGATGAGCCTGGTCCTACTGGAGACTCTCCGTTTCATAAATACTCTATGCGCCAAGCTGTTGAAGAGCGCTTTATTCTGGATGTGCTGAAGAACTATACGACCTATGAAACCTATTTTCGTATTACGCAAACCGCAGAAGATGATCCTAATGTAGAACGTAAAAAGGCTGCCAGATCCCTAGCGCGGTTTTTGACCCTACATCCTCATAATCTTCGGCAAAAAACAGAAGTGATGGTGGAGCATTTTCGCGCTTCGGTGCGACACAAGATCGGTGGACGCGCCAAGGCAATGGTAGTCACCGATTCACGTCTCGCAGTCGTAAAATATAAGCTGATGTTTGATGAGTACCTGAAAGAAAAAGGCTATACCGATATCAAAACCTTGGTGGCCTTTTCCGGCACCGTGGAAGACCCCGAAGCACCAGGAAAGAAATACACCGAAGTGGGTATGAACGGTGGGATCAGTGAACGGGAATTACCAGAAGTGTTTGATAGTGAAGAATACCGTGTATTGCTAGTAGCTGAAAAATATCAAACTGGTTTTGATCAGCCGTTTTTACATACCATGTATGTGGACAAGTTACTATCTGGTATTCAGGCCGTACAAACACTTTCACGCCTAAACCGTATGGCGACAGGCAAGGAAGATACCTTTGTTCTAGATTTCAGGAATAAACGTGAAGATATCTTTATAGCATTTAAACCCTACTATGAAGAAACTGAATCAGAGGAATTGACTGACCCGCACCATATGTATCGTTTGCAAGGGCAGATAGAAGACAAACACCTTTTGCGTGCCGAAGAAATCAGGGATTTTTGTACAATATATTTTGCTCCGAAACGAAAAGAGTCCGTTCATGACCATGCCAAGATGAATGGGATTCTGGATTTAGCCGTCGAAAGATACAAAAACATGGAAGAGACAGATCAGGAAGAGATCAAGAGCTTGTTTGTTAATTTCAGAAACATGTACGCCTTTTTATCTCAAGTGATCCCTTACCAGGATTCTGACTTGGAAAAACTGTACACCTACTTGCGCTTTTTATTAACTAAGTTACCAAGGCGTGCCTCTGGCCCCGCCTATCATTTAGAAAATGAAGTGGAACTGGAATATTACCGCTTACAAAAGATCAGTGAGGGGAGTATTGATTTACATAGAGGTGAAGCACGACCACTGAAAGGTCCTAGTGATGTGGGTACAGGTCAAACAGACGATGACGAGATACGTTTATCTGAGTTAATAGACATCCTTAATGAGCGTTTTGGCACTGATTTTACTGAAGCAGACCAATTATTCTTTGATCAGATAGAAGCCGAAGCCAAAGAGGATGGTAATTTGCGACAGGCCGCAAAAGTTAATTCAATGGCAGATTTTCTCGATATATTCAAAAAGATGTTCGAGGGCCTAGTAATCGACCGGATGGAAGGGAATGAAGATATATTTGGACGTTTGATGAGTGATTCTGAGTTCAGGGATTTGGCTCAAGATAACCTGGGGCAGAAGCTCTACAAAGTGTTAGCAAGTGAAAATTTAAGTGAAGAAGACCAGATCAAACTATTAATCCCGAAAGGTGAGTCAAAAACCCTGGAGTTCAAAGAAACTTTTTCACTAGACGTCAAAACAGGGAAAAAAGAGAAATATATTGAAAAATCGTCACTTAAAACTATAGGCGCCTTTTTGAATACTGCAGGTGGCGAGTTGATAATAGGCGTGAATGACAGTGGCGAAGTAACCGGGCTTGATGAAGAGATTAGCAAGTTTTATAAAAATGATGACAAATTCATGCTCAATTTCAAGAATCATATTAAATCAAAAATTGGTGAAGGTTTTTACCCGCTAATTGATTATAAGATGGTAGAGATTGATGAGAATAAAGTATTGCGCGTGAGTTGTGGTATGGCCACTACTCCATGCTTCCTGGATGACAAAGAGTTTTATGTTCGAAGTGGGCCGGCAACAGATATTCTGGAAGGGAAAAATCAGCATGAATATATAAAAGAGCGATTTTAGTAGTTTACTCGCAATACATTATTGAATTTTTATTGGACATAAATATATGACTGCTGATCAAGTGGAAACTAAAGTTCAAAGGAAAAGACGAACAGACTTCAAGAGTCATGCTTTAAAAATATTCAGTACATACAATGAGCGTAAGTTGATTAGTGCAGTTAAAATAGCTGATAAAAGTGGATATAAAGAATGGAAGAAAGATTATCATGCTCTAATTTCACAAGGAAAAATCATTAAAAGGTTATCTGATAATGAGTTTAGAGTGTTTATAATGGCAGTGTATGGTTGGATGCCTGTCTTGTATAGCCAGCAAAACATAAAAAAATTAAAGAAAAATATTCCAATATTGCTATCAAGCAAGTCTCCAGATAAAAAAATAATTACAGAAACCATGGAGTGTTTCAAGTCTAGAAAGCATAAAAACGGTTCAATTAGCGCGTTAAGCAAAGTTTTACATTTTTGCAGGCCAGTGAGATTTCCAGTTTGGGATACCAGAGTTGCAAAATCTTTGGGTAGAGAATCTGGGACGGGAAATAATGTTGATATTTATCTTGATTATTTGTTTGTGATGTCGAAACTTAAATTCAATAAAGATTTAGCAAACTACTATATGGATTATAAGAACGCCGTAGATAATGAGGCTGTTAAGATTAGAGCATTAGAGCATGGTTTATTTCTCCATGGTCTGAAGTAGAAGTGGCTTTGTTGAAAGGTGAGATATGCGTAAACCGAAATCCGTAAAATCACTTGAAGACTTGGGACGAGTGCGACTCTCTAATTCTTTCTATATGCGAGACTTTTTATACAGTGAGGTCGCTAATAATTACGGCATGCCGAATATACCTGATAATCCGGATTTGGCGATAGAAACATTAACAGTTCTTTGTGAAACTCTTCTAGAGCCACTGAATGAAATATTCGGTAGGGTCACTATATTTTCTGGTTATCGCTCACCATCGGTGAATTTGTTTTGTAATGAAAAGGAGCTTAATTGTGCGTCTAATGAGAGCAATTTTGCTGGTCATATATGTGACTATTTAGATGCAGATGGGTATAAAGGAGCAGCTGTTAGTGTTGTTGTACCTTGGTTAGCTGCACGTTATGCAAAAGATGGAAATTGGCAAAGTATGGCATGGTGGATTCATGATAATTTGCCATATCATCGAATGGAGTTTTTTCCGAAACTAGCAGCATTTAATATAGGGTGGCGTGAAAAGCCGGCAAGGGAAATATATAGTTTTATTTCGGAGAATAAAGGCTACCTCACCAGAAAAGGGATGGATAACTATGAAGGAGACCATAGCGATCTATACGATAGTTATCCAGAAATTTAGTTTAAAAATTCATACACGTTATTACGACCGTTTTACTATATTTCAGGGATTAATAGCATTATTCATTAGAAGGATCGCTAGTTTGCAGTGTAAACCCAACTACCCATCGGTTTCGCTCGATCTTTCTCTCATGTACAAATACATACAGTGAGTCTATAGATGAAGAGGACAGTAATCCCTGCATGCTTGAAGCTGTTTGAGGTGTTACCCATATATTGCCATCCCATAAATCAACACCTCTAACTTTATCGATAGTGCCTAAGCCTTTAGGGATATCATAAACGGGAACTTCTTTTCCTCGGATTTTTTTGTATTGCCTCATGCCATCTTTACCAAAAACATGGCATTCTTTTAGTGTTATATCAAAATCTTTGTTTGAACCATACACTGTAAATTCATACTCGTCGCCTTCTCGTTCTTCAGGCCAATTACAAATTCCAGATATTATTACATGCGATGAAAACTCATAAATTTTCGCATCATCATATTGATATTTTTTGACTCTTACTTCATGGTTGATTCCTGCATCCACATAAGCTCTATAGTTTGATATCTTTATAGATAAAAAGTCGTATTCTTCTTTCCTTTTCATTTTGGTCACCTGTTACAGGCATAAATTACCAGCCATTATAATTAATAAGCAATTCTGCAATTATTTTGGAATCATGAGTATCTAGTCTGGCTGATATGTCAGCTAAACCATTTATACCTACACTTCTCATAAGCTCACCACCCCAATTCGAATTATAAAACGAGCACATTGATGCCAGTAAAATGGCATGATAGTTAGGAATAACTCCAATATTCCCGATGATATATTCAGAATTTGGACATACTTGCCATTTATTCGTCACATCCTCTATTGATTTAACAGGCGGCGCAGATGAGTTATTTAATGGTGAATTGTATTGAAAAAATTCCCACCCAATAACTTTTACCCCTTGCAACCATGCTTTAAGGAATTTAGCAGGAGCTTCTCGGTTATGGCAGATACTATCTTCAAATTCCTTCCTGGATCTTTGATGTAGAAGTTCAATATCTTCGGCAGAAGGGAATTTAAGTGTTTGTTCATAATTATTCATATTATTCATATTATTCACCCTGGTTTATTACACATTGCAAAGGGTCTTCTGTAACACGCACTTCCCCTATAGCTGCCGTCACATCATAGGATAAGAAATCAATACGGTCAGGCACGATTATTCCCCCCAGCAATGACACCAACCATGCTTTGAACTGGCGAAATATAGAGAAGTATGTGCTGTTATATTTTCCGCCATTCTGAATGAATGTTTTTGAGTCAAGCTGATAACGTATCTCAGACACTACATCTTCACCGTTGTTTTTCCAAGCATAATAGAATTCTATGAAATCTAGGCGGACACCATGTAAGTCACGAATTAATATTTTGTTAACTAGATACTCGCAAATTTCAGGATGTCCTAAAATGGTCCCACCTGGGTTTTCTTCATAAAGTTCGTGAATTATAACTTTCGCATGGTTTATGTTGTTTACGGCCTCATGTTGAATTTCATATTTAGCGACACATGGTTGCTTATCGTTCCCAGGGTAAATTATTTCTTTTTTCATTTTAGTGCTCCTTGTTATAGCCAGTTATTGTCATTGAAAGAGTAAAAGTAGAATGGTTCTAGATGCTCTGGTGTAACCTTGAACCGTTTTCGGTTGTGTCTAGCTTGTTCGATTGAGTGGAATGCCCGTTTAATACGAGCAGCCAGGTCTTCATTGGGTGACAGATAGTAAATCTTCTCCCAATGATTATTTTTACGCTGCATTAGGTGTGAGACTAGTATCTCTGCATATCGCTTGCGACTTTTTATAGTTCGCTCTAATTCAATAGCAATAGTCTCGCCTGCTTGGTTTTTTGCGACGGCATCTGGATACTTTGCATTCTCGATTCGCCTTCCCAGTAATTCACCGGGTACCCAATTTGTCCAGCCATGTTGTTCACCTTTGATTCTGGCTATTTGTAAGTCGAATTTGTGTTGCATCATTATGGGTTTTATTTTACTAGGTTCAAATATCTTTCTTTTCTGAAGGGGGGCATCAATATCATCTGCATAATGCAAGCCCATCTCAGTAATACCCCAGACCGTGAGAGACCTTCCGTAAATCATATTTATTTGAGCACGTTTGATTAGGCCATCGCGTTCCATCTTTGCTAATGTTTGATATGCTGCTTGAGTGCTTTTGAATTTAAATAGCATTTGTATAATGGATGCTATTGAATACGTTTCATCTTTGAAGAATCCAAGTCCTATTTTTGTTTTTTTTGAAGATCTTCTTTTTCTATCTGCAGCATTCATTAATGTTGATATAGTCATAGCAGTTCATCACCTTGTATTTCGACATTATCTTTATGAAGATCTGGTGCAGGAGCCTCGCTAATTAATTCTTGACCTGGAATCCTTCGAGTTATTGGTTTTGCAGCTATTACGTGAAAACTTCGCTTAATGGTTGGTATTGGTTGTGCCAATGCTAATTGTGCGCTGCCAGCACCAATACAAAGAGCACATCCATTGGGTAAGTGCATGATGGTATTTTCATCGAAGGTGTAACGCTCAACTTGGTCAAGTGTCCTTTCAGAATGCGTTGTTTCGGATAGAAACTCATTTCTTTGAACTACACGACGTTCTTTGTTTACTAGTATTTTTCCTGTCATTTTAGCTGCCCATTCTGCTGTAGCCGGATCGGTTGTACAATAGATCCACTTAATTTGTGTATTTGTCAGAATCGCACCTTCTACAGCCTCTGGAGTTAAATCCTTACCACAATCTTTTAAATCCTTGAGTGCCTGATGAGTTGTAATAAGGCTGCAGTTCTTATCGCGAATCGTTCCGAATGAATTTACGGTTGGTGATGATAATAAGTATTTAATTTCGTCAAGAAGTATGACGGCATGGCGATCCGGCTGTTTTTGGTTCTCGATAATCTGTATTACGCGAAGGGCGATAATTTTTTGCAAAGCGGGAATATCTTGGCCGCGCATGGCTCCCACAACATAAATTGCGCCACCTTGTTTGAGCACAGTTTTTAAATTGACGCCATCTCTAGTTTGTATTGCCTTAATTCGGGATAATTGTTTAAGACGTGAAATAAAGCCTTTTGCGTTGGCATATAGTTCTGGTTCGAGTACATCGTTTGCTATATCGTATAGCTCGGGTAGGCTTAGCTCTCTATTCTTATCAAATGCTTGAGCTAGTTGGTAGGCAGCCTCACGATCATCAATTCGGTAGAAATCGGCGGCCTCGCCTTTTTCATCGAGACCGAAACCAGCGACAAATATTTCGAACACTTCATCTGCTGTTGCCCCTTTTAGTATATTAATTTGTGGTACGGGTTCTCTCAGATTTATGTATATAAAAGGAATGTCTAGTTTTTGACATTCTTGTGCTATTACTGACGGAGCCCATTCATCGCATTTCGGATCAAATACAAAAATGGCATCGCCATTTATTAGAGATTGTATTAATACAATTGCGGCTTGCACTCCTTTCCCTGTGCCTGTCGGGCCACAAATTTGTATATGTGATTTATTAAATTTAATTATCGGTATTAATACTGCTTTTCCATGACGATCTATCCCTAGGAATATCGATTTTTTTCTATGAGCATGGGTAAAAACCTTAGCGAAATATATTTTCTTTTTTGTTAATGATGGCAAGTGATTCGTAATGGTGCGGGCATCGGTTAATCTATCTTCAATTTCAGTTTTTTGGGTTTTATTGTGAAGTTTTGATGCGATCATTGGCTCCAGTTTTCTGGCAATAATCGACCACGCTAGAACCCCTAATATTAGCCCTGTTACAGAACCATAAAAGCTCCACCTTGAATACTGGCTAACAAATGGCCAGAATTTTAGTCGGTTGTTAACTGTCCATGCTAAGTCACCGCCGACATGCGCAAAATACGCATATATGATTATTACCAAGATAGAAATTAACATTATGTAGCCAAACCACGATGCCACTAATCGCAACATAGTTAATTGCCATGCTTGCTCGTTTGGGACAAGTTGAACTATACGAATACTGGCAACAAACAATGCTATGGGTAATAGACCTAAGGCGAACCATACCCATTCACTAGGTCCTAGATATAAAGCCGCCATAAGTGCTTCATTGGCTCGGGAAGTAATGAAGGTGTCGTACAGTTGAAATAGCTCAGTGAACATAAGCTACTTCTCCACACTCTGACGACATAGCAAGGCACATCCGTTTCAGGATGCATTCACATCTCGCCCAGACGAGATGATCACGACCTGGCAGGTCGTGATGGTCGGGCTCGATGCACCCATGCATCGTGAAGTGCAATTTGCCACCTATGGCAAATAGCGCTGTACCGATCTCACGCGATGCGTGAGATGCATCATCACACCAGTCCCAAGACTGGTTGATAATGCACCAAGTCGGATTGACTCGCCCCAGCGAGTCAACCTGCTGCAAACACCCTAGTGTTGCATCGGGATATTCCGGCGCTCCCCCGTCTAGCGTGGAACGCTTGACCAACCTGAACGAATGGGATGCGTCCAGCATCGCCGAAGGCCGACGAGAAATATTGTCAGAATGACAAAATCTCCCGTCGCCTTCGTTTAGGTTGGTCAAGCGCGATAGCAAGCGGACGGGGGAGGGGTGAATTTGTGGTGTGACAACGTTCAGTTGGAAGCAACTCAAAGAGGGGGGAGTAACGTGGGTAACGCGCTGTTCAGGCCGAAAACACAGGTTATTAGCCCCTGTGGCAGAGCGCGCCCAACGCGTATGCCATGAGTAAATCAAGAGCCAAATATTGTTTGTGCTTGGTTTATATTCATCGTTTAATACCCTCGTTGAATTGAAATTACCGAAGGATTCAACGACGAGGTTAAACGATATATGATTGGTGAAAAACAGATGAAGAATATTCTTCATTTATTTTTCACCGCATTTATTTAAGATATTGCGGAGATTTTTAATCTCATCAGTAGCCGACTCGACTGCTCCTGATGATTCTTGATGTTTAATTTTTTCTAGCTTAGTTTTTAGATCTTTATTTCGTTTTTTGTATGCATCTCTAGTTTCGGCTATACCTAAGGCAAGTTCTGGATCAAACGGTTCATTTTCAATGTTTTTTAATATGCCTTTGATGTAGCCGACTGGGTTTTTGACCTCCTCAATTTTCATGCGACCAGCAAGCTCATCAATGATTTGTTGAGACTTATCTGGACATTGTGAAAGCAATCTCATGATTGAGATTTTTTGTGAATCAATTATCCCTTTTGGAAAAATAAATTTCAGATCACTACTACTACAACAACCAGTTTGCTCTGTAGTTGTTGTTGTAATCTCTGAATAAGTATTCTCTGTATATGGCATATTGTTTATTCCTATATCTAGATATTCTGTTATTAGAAGTGTGCTTTTACGTAGTGTAAAAAGGGAACATAATTATTCTGATGAAGATCGTTTATTCAAAATTGATGCACGAATAGCATCTAGGTTTAGACGGTAATGCATATCTGCTCCTGGTCTTACGCCTTTTCTCGTCTCTTCCATGAAACCTTTTGCAACAAGCTTTTTTCTTGCACCCTGGAGCTCATTCAGCGTTAGGCCCGTCTCATCCGTCCATTCACTCATGGACTTCCAGAACCAGCCATTTTTAAGGCGAGAACGAGTAGACCAATACAGCGCTTGAGAGAGTAGGAGTGCTGCTTTCACGGATCCTGTTATTTCCGCAAAAGCTTTGTAGTAGGCAATAGGCTTATCATCCGAGCTTAATGGGTCTGTTATATCTGTCATGCTATTTATCCGCCTCCGATAGCTTTCTTGGTCTGCCTGGACCTTGTGTTTTTTTGTGGATTTGGCAATTTGGGTTCTGTTTTGCGTCGAGATCTTCAATCCACTTGTTATATTTTGAAAGCAGGAATAGTCGACGCCTTCCCGACCGAATACTTGGTGGCATCTCAGAATTCTCAGATGAGAGGCGGTTGCGGGCTGTCCCCACTGTAATATGTAGCCGAGCAGCAATTTCTTCGATTGTAAGCAATGTTTCCGTATCCATTGTTTAATTACTCCGTTGTTTTGTGAGTTTGTATTTGTTTAGGTTAAACAAAGTGATACGATGCTAAAACACAGGATTAAAAAAATATTTAGCATTAACCCCGATGTTTTTTTAGTAACCCATTGATATTCTTGAGATTCAGAAAAAATGAAAAAGCAACATGGCGGGCAGTCAAATTCATTGAGACGATTGCCATCAGATTTTTATAGAACAATGGCATGGAGCAGAATACTAAAATATTCAGTCGCTCCTGAGTTGTCACAGATGGATGCCCAAAAGGATAGAACTACTAATAGAATTAATGAAAAATTTGGTATAGACCTATCTGCTACACAATGGAAAGATTGGTGGGAAGGGAATGTATACCCAAATAAGATATCAACTGACAAATTTATAGAAGCAATCAAGGATAAAAAATGTAAAGAAATAGATGAGCTTATAAAACTTTTAGAATGGTTAAAGCCAATTGCTGATGGCTACCCATTACAACGTCATTTTTTAGCAATCGACACGTTGATTAATTCGTATTCGTTGGATAGAAAAGAAAGAGATGCTAGCCTTGCTAGCATTGAAAAGATTATGGGAGCCATTCATGAAAAATGGGCTCCTTCCATTCCGTTTGGGAAAATGAATTATATTGACAGAATTGCCAAAAGTGATTTTGGTGTGCCTTTCTCCGTAAGTAAGATTGATTTTGAATTTAAAACATCAGAGAAAGCTCTGGATAAATTTTTTGAATCACTACCTAATATATATGATCCATTTAACCCAAATTCCGTCCTAGTATTTATGTTATCGCTAGGGCTGTATAACTTATTACCTAGCTATCACCATTATAAGCACTGGGTAATAGACTTTGTTTCAGGTTTGATGGCCATGTATGCATACAGAGTCATTAAAGAGATGGATGCTGAGTTGATTAGCCCAAGTATTATTGGAAATATGACGAATTGGTGTGATCACTTGCTAAACGATGAGATGGACATTGATGGAATGATCCATCCTTTTAGACGTAGCGAACTTCCGATAAAAAGCAATGATGAGCTTTTAACCATCATGATTAAGTTAATACATGTTGTTTACCACGATTTAACCGGTGAGATAGGTTTATCTTTATGTGACGTGCAAAAAAAATGGCATGACGCCTTTTCTATATATATGAACCCAAGGGGAAAAAAGATGCGTTCTATAATTGAGGAAATGTTGGGACACTAATAGATAGATTTAGTATTACATTGGCGTGTCTTAATTTATGGACTTCCCAGCTTTCACTAGAAGCTTTCTAGCCTTGAAAAGGGCTTTTATACAGGTCTAAGACAGATATTTCTTGTAATTGAAGAAATCCATGACAAAATCGATAAATAAAGGCTTGGTAAGGAGTGGAATATGAGTGACTCAGACAAGGATAAAACTAAGGACTATTTTAAGCCAATTAATCCAGATGCACCCACCAAAAGCTTGGAGCAGTTGGTTGAAGAGGGAAAGATATCTCCGAAACAACTGAAGTCTATGTTACTTATGATGCAAACTGGCTTTTCGGATTCTAGCTCTCCCGAAGACGCGCTTTATATTGAAAAAAAGACTAGAGAGCTTAATGAAAAAATAGCTGAGGAGGAGAAGTAGGGTTTTCTGAATACTTCTAGTGTAGAATTTTATAAGATTAATACGCATTAATTTTATTCAGTGAAACATGCTTATGTCGTGACCAGTTAATATATAAAGGAATTTAAGTGTCGGTAAATGGTATTAAAACACTAACAAATGAGGAAGTTATCAATATACATATTAGCCTAACTCATGAGGCGCTTGATTCTGAAGATCCAATTTCTCCTCCTGGAATTAAGAGTATGGAAATGCTGGAATCAGCAGTTGCTAGACAAGAGGTGGGTTACGGGGGCCGTTATAAATATGACACCCCAATATCTAATGCCGCAACTCTTTGTTATGGGGTTTGTTGTAATCATTCGTTCCATAATGGCAATAAAAGAGCTGCACTTGTCTCGTTGTTATGTCATTTGGATAAAAATGATCTGACATTCAAGTCTAATGTGGACCAAGATATTTTGTATTCATTTATGTTAAAAATCGCTAGTCATACATTAGTGTCGAGTAAAAAATTAAGGCGGGTAAAAGACCAATCAGATGCTGAATTAGGCTTAATGAACAAGTGGCTTATAAAAAAAACACGCAAGTATGAGAAGGGTGAAAGAAGCTTGTCTTATAGGGAATTTGAGAAAGTGCTGAAAGAATTTGATGTGTATTTTGAGGATCAAAAAGGGAATTATATAGATGTAATTAAATATCAAGACGAAGAAAAGGGAATAATTTTTAAGAAAAAAGTACGAACCCGAACGAAAGTAGCGAATATTCCATATTTCCCAGGGCGTTCAGTTGGAAAAGTTTTAGTTAAATCAGTGAGAAAGCAGGCTGGACTAACGATAAAAGAAGGAATTGATTCTGCTTATTTTTATGGTAAAGAATCTACGCCAGATGAGTTTATTGTGAAATATAAAAAGACTTTGAGAAAATTAGCAAAAACATAATTGGAGTATAGATATTCCTGAGGCAATTGAGTTTACTATAATCCTTGTTGTGGGACACATATGGGACACCAACAGATAGATACAGCGTTATTTCAAATGATCTGCTATTACGTTAAGTTACTGTAATATTAAGACTATCTTTGTAATGCATTGTTTTTGATATAGTAAAAATCTCCCTCCTAAGGGTTAGGCCAGACGTTCGAATCGTCTCGGGGGCACCACATTTTTTGATTAGTTAATATTGAATAGATTTTGAAATTTAGATATTTCAAGAATATTTTTAATTTCTGCAGTACAACCTGTTATTGATATTTTCGAGTTATCATTTCCCAAGTGTTCGCGTAACAAAAGTAACATGCCAAGTGCGGAACTATCCATATAAGATGTTTGTGACATATCAATAATAAATTCAGTACCTGGAGCGCTATCTTTGTACGCTTCACGAAATTCTTTATGTACACTGTAATCAAATCGATCAATTACACGCATACGAATAATATTATCGTTAGTGGTGTTTGTAACGCTAATTGACATAATCAAACCATCCTTAATTGGACATTAACATGATAAGTTTGTTGGTAATATTGTGTAAAGGTACAATGTCATCAACACCGCCATGTTTAACGGCTTCTCCTGGCATGCCCCATACAACACTGGTTTTTTCGTCTTGGGCCATTGTGCGGGCACCATTGTCATGCATTTCTTTCATGCCTTCTGCACCGTCATCACCCATTCCTGTTAGCATGACGCCAATGGCATTTGCGCCAACATTCTGCGCTACGGATCTAAACATAACATTAACAGAAGGACGGTGGCGATTAACGGCGGGACCATCATTAAGGCGACAGATATAACGCGCACCATTGCGTTCAACAATTAAATGCTGATCACCCGGAGCAATATAAACATGACCAGGCAGTATTTGTTGGCCATCACTCGCTTCGCATACAGCCATCGCGCAGTTTTTATCCATTCGCATAGCGAAGGGGCCACTAAATGCCGCAGGGATATGTTGAGTAATAACGGTACCTGGTGAATCAGCAGGCATTCTCATTAATACTTCTTTAATAGCCTCAGTGCCACCAGTTGATGCACCAATAGCAATAATTTGTTCAGTCGTTTTTAATTTACGTGGTGCGGTTTTACCCAGCACAGCATCGGTTGTATGTTTCTCAACGGGCTCTATTTGTGCGGTAGTTGTTGTAGGGCGCCATGAATCAAGAATTTTTGAACTAGCGGCACTCGCTACTTTGTCACATATCTCTGTTGCATACTCTTGCAGGCCTTGTTTTACATCTAATTTCGGCTTTGCGACAAAATCAATGGCACCAATTTCTAATGCTTGCAGAGTTATGTCAGCACCTTTTTCTGTCAATGATGACACCATAATTACCGGCATTGGATGAAGACGCATAAGATTGGAAAGGAAAGTAATGCCATCCATTTTGGGCATTTCGACATCAAGCGTTAATACGTCAGGATGTAATTTCTTTATCTTATCTCGTGCAATAAGAGGATCTGATGCAGTGCCAATCACCTCAAGTCGAGGGTCGCTGTTGAGAATTTCAGTTAGCATTTGCCGGACGAGGGCAGAGTCATCAATAATGAGTACAGTTGATTTTTTTCGCGCCATAATATTCTCGGTTAATATCTAAAAGAGGTCGATTTCACCAACAGAAGCAGGTGCTGTTGAATCAATTACTTTCATGTAGCTGCTTTCACGAGTAATAATTGTATCATTATGTAAGGAACGCAATTTTTTCATTTTAACTTTCCCCGTTTTTGGATCGTACATAACCTTACGTGGATAAATATCACCAAGATCTTCGGCGACTAATTTTAGTGCTTCATTATCGATGTACTCTCTAACAAAATTAATATTGTTCAACCCTACATCAGTCATTTGGCTAATAATCCGTCCACCGCCAAACACTTTAACTTCGAGGTTTTTACGTTGACCGCCATTAGTAAGAATGCCATTAATTAGATGCTCCATAGCGAAGTTACCATAGCGTGTTGCAGAACTGAGGATATCACTGCCCCAGGCATTCGGGTCACCAGTTTTATTAGCCGGTAACATAAAGTGATTCATGCCACCAATTCCAAACACGGTATCTCTAATGCATGCTGAAATGCATGAACCAAGTACGGTGGTTATAAACTCGCTATTTGTTGTAACATAATACTCACCAGGTAAAATTTTGGCGACATGTTTCCCACTGTTCTTATCCCAGTATCGATTTATATGCGAAAACCCGTCTAATGCCTTGTCAGGTGTGGGCCCGGGTTTTTTTGAGGCATCTTTAAATGCGGTTACAGGAGAAATCATGACATCAATTCTTAATGTATGTCGTGTTGCCAATTAATTTAAAGTCCTCGCTGACTTTGAACATAGTTTCAGAATGACCGATAAACATATGGCCTGCGTCATCTAACACCTTGTGATAACGAGCGAAAAGAACCTTCTGGGTTGGTTTGTCAAAATAAATAACCACATTCCGACAAAAAATAATATCGAATTGATTTCGCATTGGCCATTCATGCATTAAATTTAACTGTCGAAAAGTAATCATGCTCTGTAGCTCGGGTCTTACTTTAATGGCATCTGATTGTTCGCCTCTGCCACGCATAAACCATCGTTTTAACCGAGACTTATCCAGGTTATTAACTTTTTCCAGGGAGTAAACTCCTGCAGCAGCATGTGTCAATACGTTAGTATCTAAATCGGTGGCGAGTATTTTAATATCCCAGCCTTTGCTTTCAGGAATAGTCTCGCGAATGGTCATCGCAATGCTGTATGGTTCCTCACCTGTTGAACAACCCGCCGACCAGACGCGAATTTTCTTAGTGCTGGCATTGTCGCGCAATAATTTTGGCAGCACATCCGACTTCAAGAATTCGAAATGGTGATTCTCACGGAAAAATGAGGTTAGGTTAGTCGTAATGGCATTAGTGAAATTTGCTAACTCCTCTGCACCTTCAGGATTCTCTAGGAGATCAATGTAGCTCCCAAAGTCACCTATATTCATTTTACGAAGGCGCTTTGTTAGCCGCCCGTAAACCAGATTACGTTTTGCATCGGAAAGAGAAATCCCCGTGTGCTCAATCACTAACTTTCTTATCTGATTAAACTCTCGATCGGTCAGAGTGAAATCACGCATTCCCTCAAGCGCGGAGACATCCATTTTCGTATCCCCTTAAAATTCTTCCCATTCGCTGTCATTGTCCGCAATTGGTGCAGCTTTACGTACTGCTGGTCTTGCAGTAGGAGCTGGTCTTGCGGCAGGAGCCTGTCTTGCTGATGCACGTGGTGCTGAACTACGGTTTGCATCACCGGAACTGAGCGTGAAATAAGTCATTAGTTGATCAAGTTCGCGAGCCTGTTCGTCAAGTGATTCGCTGGCTGCTGCAGCTTCTTCAACCAATGCGGCATTTTGCTGAGTGACCTCATCCATTTGCGATACAGTTTGGTTAACTTGCTCAATACCTGTTGATTGTTCGAGACTTGCGGCTGCAATTTCGGCAATGATGTCACTAACCTTTTTAACCGCGCCAACGATTTCATCGAGAGTTTGGCCAGACTCATTGACCAAACGGCTACCTTCATCAACCTTTTCAACACTATCGTTAATGAGTGATTTGATTTCTTTTGCTGCGCCGGCACTACGTTGTGCCAAGTTACGTACTTCACTAGCAACTACGGCAAAGCCTCGACCTTGTTCACCAGCTCTAGCTGCTTCTACTGCAGCGTTAAGAGCGAGTAGATTGGTCTGGAAGGCGATTTCATCAATGACACTAATAATATCGGCAATCTTCTTACTTGCTGAGTTGATTTCACTCATCGCAGTAATGGCATTACCAACAACAGCACCACCTTTTTCTGCCTGGTCACATGCACCTGCTGCCAATTGATTAGCTTGACGAGCATTATCGGCATTCTGTTTCACAGTACCGGTTAATTCTTCCATACTAGAAGCGGTTTCTTCAAGGCTAGAGGCCTGCTCTTCAGTACGTTGACTCAGGTTGATGTTACCTTGAGAAATTTCACTACTAGCGGAAGCAATACTGGTACTTGATTGACGAATATTACCAACCACATCAATCAGGTTGGTGACGGTGCCGTTAATGGAGTCTTTAAGTACCGCGAACTCGCCGTGGTATTCACCATCCATTTGTCGAGTGAGATCGCCACTTGAAAGTGCTCGCATCACATCCATACCACCCTTGAGAGGGTCGACAACAGCATCCATTAGAGAGTTAATGCCTTCACCAAGTCCTTTCATGAAGCCTTGGTATTGTTCGTGATCGATTCGAGAATCCAGTTCACCGCGAGTTGCGCCATCAATCAGTGATTGAATTTGTTTTTCAGCATCAACTTGTTCGGTAATGTCGGTCCACTGCACCATGTTACCCATGTATTCGCCATTTGGACCTTTAATCATAGTGGCATTAACGGTGAAGTTGAGACCACCAACATCGATCTGTGCTGTCGCAGGTAAGCGAGCAGGATCTGATAGTAGGGCACGTTGATGGGCGGGATTCTTGTGGAAGCCATCAATACAGGTTCCAATTAGATTATCGACATCAAGTCCTGGCCAGATGGTACGAAGTTCAGTTTGACGTTTGCGAAGCATGCTAACCACGGCAGGGTTAGCAAAGGTGATGTTAAGATCTGCATCACATAACATTAGATTAGCTTCGGCGCCATCGACGGCAGATGATAAGCGTGCAACTTCCTGTTCTTTTATACGTGTTTCAGTTACATCATTCCATTCCAATGCATTACCTACATACTGGTCACCGTCCATGATTGCCGTTACATTAAGGGCAAATGTCAATGGGCCGACCTGGATATCTGTTTGGTATGGAAGGTTATTAGGCTCAGATAACAATTGACGTTGGTGGGCCGGGTTTTTATGGAATGTGTCAATACACGTACCAACGATACTATCGACGGTAAAGCCTGGGTAAACAAGGCGTAGTGCAGCTTCATGTTCACGCAACATCTTTAGTGTAGATTCATTGGCGTAGGTGATAGTAAGGTTTCGATCTACCATCATGATGGCAGTCATTGCACCATCAACAGTACCTTGCAGTCGTGTCACATTGGCTTCGCTTTTACGAAGTTCTGTTACATCAGCCCATTCTAGTGAGTTACCAATATAGTCACCGTCACCGTTAATTTGTGCTGTCACATTGAGATTGAATGTCAATGGACCTACTTGAATATCTGTTTGGAATGGCAAATTGTTGGGATCGGCTAATAACTGACGTTGGTGAGCCGGATTCTTGTGAAAGACATCAATACAAGATCCCATAATATTATCAGCACTAAAGCCGGGGTATACACTGCGTAACTCGGTCTCATTCTTTTTAAGAAGGTTGATAGTTGCGGTATTTGCGTAAGTGATAATGAGGTCGCGATCCACCATCATAATAGCGGTTGCTGCGCCGTCGATTGCTGACTGCATCATTACCAATTCGTCACTAGTTGCATTTGTTTCTATTTTTGAATTTGCCATGGTGGTTTCCTCTGAATCCTTATATCCGTTAAGCATTGCTGTTGCGATAGTTTCAAGTGCTTTTTGCCAAGCTGAGTGTACTTCGTCGGTCCATAAATCTCCGGCGAACTCCTCCATGACATCGAGCATGGTTGACGCAACGGCTTCATAATGTGCCGGCTCAGCGCCGTATTCTTGATGTTTTTCACCAAGGTTAGTTAAGACATCTACCAACGCGTCGGGTTTGCGTAGGCTTTTTACTACTAGTACCAGTGCCGCAACCAGTTTCTTTTGTTGCTTGGCCGGTGTGGTATTCGCAAACATCGGCTTAACTGCCGGATAGCGTGCGAATAATTCTTCATAAAATCGTTTGGCCAGTTTGTTGGCGCTGGGTGCGAGTGCATCAAAGGATGACTCAAGCAATTCAACATCAAGTCCAAGTGGAGAAACATACGGCATGGTCGCTATGGGTTTCTTAGCAGCCTTAGCCTTGGCTGCTGGCTTTGTCTTTTTAGTGGGCGTAGATTCATCCTCTTGCATCCACGCAAGCGGATCATATCCCATTTTATTTTCTTTCTTTGTTGCCATCGGTTTAGTCTCCAGTTCTTATGGCTAGCCGTTCCAAGCGATACCTGAAAATATGCTTGTCAATAAAGTATTGACTGGGCATTTGTGAATGTTTGCATAAACATTCCGCTTTTTATTTACATGTGTTTTCGGTTTCTTTGTCTCAGATGATTTGCTGTGACAAGGTGCTGTTTTAAAACTTATCATTTGAACGTTCTCCCTTTAAGAAGATCCTCGGCAAGGTCACGATAATCCTGAGCACCATTGCAAGATTTCTTATATTCAAAGATGGTTTTACCAAAACTAGGGCTTTCTGCCAGAGAGACATTCTCTCTAATAGGTGTCGCAAGTACTTGGCCAGGGAAATAATTAAGCAGTTTGTCATGTACTTCACGAGCCAGCTTGCGGCGACTATGAAAGCGCGTAACAACCAGCCATTTCTTGGTTGTGTGTTTGAGTCTAACTTCGACATGTTTAAGGATGCCGAGTAGCCGTGATAGACCATGTAGCGCAAGGTAATCACCTGAAACCGGAATAAGCATTTCTTTTGCGGCAAGCAGCGCATTCATGGTTAACATTCCGGATGAAGGCGGGCAGTCAATAAAAATATAGTCTTGATTACGAATTCGCTTAAGTGAGTCGTGCAAAAGCCAGCCTCGTTTTGCGCCACCGACAGCTATTTGTTCTAGTTCGCCGAGTCTTGAACCCGCAGGGATTAGATGGAGATTCTCTCTGACTTTAATTTTTACATCAGAAATGTTGTTGTCACCACGTATAACACTATCTATTCCAGCTTGCTCTGGTAACTCTGCTCCAAAGCTGGCTGTAAGGTGTGATTGTGGATCCATATCGACGACGGTTACTGCCTTGCCCGACATGGCAAGGGCATGAGCAATATTCAACGTTGTCGTTGTTTTGCCTACGCCACCTTTTTGGTTCATCACTGCTATCACACGCATACCCTCAATTTTTTTCCCGTCTTAGGCCGATAGAATATCGGTTTCTTGCATTTCGTTGCCTGACATAAGGTGGTCGATGTCCAGGATGATTATCATCTTTTCATCAACTGTTGCGAGGCCACGGACAAATTCAGTGTCGACGACATTGCCAAAGTCCGGTGCAGCTTTCATTTCTTCTGGTGGCACGTCATAAACATCTGAAACGCCATCGACTACGATACCCATGATGCGGTCACGATCAGCACATTCAATCTTTAGTACAATCACAACAGTGATTGGTCCGTATTCAATTTCTGGCATATTGAAGCGTTGACGAAGATCAACAATCGGAACAATGGTGCCACGAAGGTTAATGACGCCTTTAATATACTCAGGTGTGTTAGGGATAGGCGTGACTGAGTCCCAGCCTTTGATTTCTTGAACTCGCAGGATATCAACACCATATTCTTCTGAGCCAAGAATAAAAGTAAGGTATTGATCTGCATCTGAATCAAGTTCAGAGCCAATAATTGAATTGAGTTCACTAGCTGCTTTGGTCATGCAAATTCTCCTTATGCCGCTTCGTCGGCGATGTCACTGTTATTTCCTTCGGGAGGAGTGACGGGTGTTGTTGGATCGGGTACGCCTTTTTCTTTGTATATATCAATCATGCCAGTAATATCCAAAATGAGTGCGACAGTGCCATCACCTAAAATGGTTGCTCCTGAAATTCCATCGACGCGTTGGTAATTTGTTTCGAGACTTTTAATAACAACTTGCTGCTGTGCAAGTAGGTCGTCAACAATAATGCCGGCTTTATGACCATCACCTTCAACGACGACCATAAGTCTATTTTCGAGCTGGCTATCGTCATTGGGCATGTTAAATATATTGTCGGCGCGAATGACCGGAATGTATTCATTTCGTAATTTATAGAGATCTGCTTTTCCAGCGATACCACTTAGGTTTTCTGATTTGACTTGTATAGATTCAATAATAGAAACCAATGGTACGACAAAGGTTTCGGTTCCAACTTTAACTAACTGTCCATCTAAGATGGCTAATGTTAATGGTAGTTGAATGGTAAAAATAGCGCCTTCACCTTCAGTGGAATTAACACGAACACTACCGCCGAGAGATTTTATATTTTTCCTGACAACATCCATGCCAACGCCGCGGCCGGACACGTCACTTAATGCTTCGGCAGTAGAGAGACCAGGGTGGAAAATAAGATCGTTAATAGCATCATCGCTTAATTCTTCATTCGCGCCGACTAAGCCGTTAGCGCGTGCCTTGTTAAGTACGCGTTCTTTGTTAATACCTGCACCATCATCGGAAAGTTCTATAACGATATTGCCACCTTTATGGTAGGCATTAAGCGTTAGCGTTCCCGTTTCTGATTTGCCTGCAGCTATACGTTGTTCGGGTGTTTCAATACCGTGATCTAAAGCATTGCGAACCAAGTGAACCATTGGGTCGCCAATCTTTTCCATTACGGTTTTATCTAATTCAGTGCCTTCGCCAAGCGTGACCAAGTCGACCTTTTTATTTAGTTTGCTAGATAAGTCATGCACTAAACGTGGCACACGGCTAAATACAAAGCTAATAGGTAACATACGAATACGCATAACACTTTCTTGAATTTCGCGCGTGTTACGCTCTAGCTGCGCAAGACCCTCGAGCAATTTTTCCATTCGTGTTTCGTTGTACTCTTTATCCGTGCTCATATCGCCGCCGGCCTGGCCAAGCATCGCTTGTGTAATAACAAGCTCACCAACCAGATTTATAATTTCATCGACTTTATCAATGCCAACTCGAATCGAAGCAGTTTCACCACCGCTTTTTTTCGTTGCAGTCTTTTTTTCGGTTGTTTCTTTTGTGGCGGCGGGTATAGATGGATCTGATATCGTAGTCTCTTGTGTGTCGGCAATTCTTTCTGTTTTGTTGGCTCTGGGCACGATTTCCAGGTCACATTCATCTTCGACCCAATCAAATACTTCGACGATGTCATCTTTATTAATGTCGCCGGTTAGAGTGATTTTCCATGAAAGATGTGAATCTTCCGGATTTAAATCAACAAAAGCGGGGAGCTCGGATATGTCTGCAATAACTTCAATTTCGCCAAGGTCGGCGAGTGCGTACATCATTCTTACCGGGTCATTGCCAGTGCGCAACATTTCCACATGAGGATGGAATGAGATGTGCCACCCATCAGATGCAGTTTTGTTTTCAGAAGCATTGCTGTCTTCGTCTGATGTGCTGCTACCTTCATTACCTAATAGATTTTCAAGTTCTTTTTGTACGGCGATATTATTATTTTCATTCATTTCGCCGCCATCTTTGTATACGTTCAACATATCACGCATAACGTCAACAGATTTCAGTAGTATATCGACAGCTTCTTGGGTAATTTGACGCGTACCATCACGCATTTCATCGAGCAGTGTTTCTGCGACATGGGTAAATTCAGCGATCGCAGTAAATCCAAACGTGCCACTGCCACCCTTAATGGAATGAGCTGAGCGAAAGATAGTATTAATTGATTCGTTGTCAGCATTTCCTACATCAAGGTTAAGGAGTTCGTTTTCCATGATATCCAAACCTTCGAAGCTTTCTTCGAAAAAGGTTTGGTGAAATTGCTCCATATCGATGCTCATAGCTTTTACCCTAGTACTTTTTTGACTGTTGCGAGTAATTGGTCCGGGTTAAATGGCTTAACAATCCAACCAGTTGCGCCGGCTTGTTTACCAGCCATTTTTTTATCAGCAGATGATTCGGTGGTTAAGGTGAGAATGGGAGTAAATTTGTAAGCAGGCAGGGCACGCAACTCTTTAGTTAAAGTAATGCCATCCATGTTAGGCATGTTGACATCAGTGATAACCAAGTTATAGCTATTTGATTTGGCAATTTGGAGTGCCTCTATACCATCTTTGGCTTCGGTAACGTCGTAACCAGCACCCTTTAAGGTGAATGTTACCATTTGACGCATTGATGCCGAATCATCAACTGCAAGAATACTTGCCATTTCCTTCTCCTAAATAAATATAACTACTGCTGCACAAAATATTAATGCAGAGTTTTTTCTTTTAATCCAAGGTGTTCTATTAAACCTGTAAGCGATGCCGCTTGTACTAATGCATCACTTGGTTCTATCCATTCAATATCAATTCCATGAGTTTGTGCATCGAGAAAGAAAGCACATAGGAGTTGCAGCGCTGCTGCATCAGCTTTATTGACCTCAGCTGCCTGGAGTTGTATAGATTGACCACTATCCAATGCAACCTTAAGTTCAGCACCTAAATTGCTGACAACGGATATATCCAGTGAACTTTGGCAATTAATTATTTGTGACTCTTTTTTCTCTTCACTCATGATCTAGTTCACTCGTAAACTGTATTTGGTGGCATATTACGATGTGGCAATACACCGTTTCCTTGTCTGTAACCCTGCTATCGACACAAAATTTTAAAGCTTTAATTTTTATGCCAGAAATATTGTCTTATTTATGGGTTAATTGTCGGATAATAGAGAAGCAAAACCTGTACCATATTAATGTAAACAGTAAGTTCTTGATAAGTGGGTTAATATTTTTTTCTTGGAGTGGCAGTTTTATGTCGAAGATGCAGTTATTTTCCGTTTTATGGCATTTGGACGAAAAATGACGATAAAATAACTACTTATAGTAGTTTCATTTTTCTGATGAAATACATTTTTATTCATCCAAATCAATATTTAGGCCACGTTAAATGTTACCCACATACCCTTTATTAAAAGAAAGTGATTTTCCTTCTCTGCATCGTGGTTTGTTAACGACCCTGCAAGTTAACCTTGGTTATCGCTGCAATCAGCAGTGCCTGCATTGTCATGTGAATGCAGGACCTAAACGCACAGAGGAAATGAATGCCAATGACATTCAATCGGTATTGGCCTTTTTGGATGCAAAATCGATAGCAGTACTGGATTTAACGGGTGGTGCGCCTGAGCTGAACCCTCATTTTAAAAGCCTGGTTGAACAGGCGCGTGGTTTGGGTGTACATGTCATTGATCGCTGTAACCTGACGATTCTTGAAGAACCGGGGCAAGAGGAACTGGCTGAATTCTTGGCAGGTAATGGTGTTGAGGTGATCGCTTCGTTACCTTGTTATATGAAAGAGAATGTCGAGAAACAACGAGGTGTGGGCGTCTTTGAACCAAGTTTGGCAGGCTTAAAACAGTTGAACCAGTTGGGGTACGGACAGCAGGATACTGACCTGGTGCTGAATTTGGTTTATAACCCGCAAGATGCGAGTTTGCCTCCTGCGCAGCAACAATTAGAAGTAGATTATAAGCGTCACCTTGCATCAGAGTATGGCATTTATTTTAATAGCTTGTTTACCTTGGCTAATATGCCAATTCAACGATTTGGCAGTATGTTGATATCAAAGGGGCAATTTGATGAGTATATGGATCTACTTAAGGGAGCCTACCAGTCAGAAAATCTTCAGTCAGTCATGTGTCGAACTATGTTAAGTGTGGATTGGCAAGGATATGTTTATGATTGTGATTTTAACCAAATGCTCGATATGCCTCTTATTGCGGGTAATAAAACCCATTTGTCGGACTTAATGAATATTGACTTGGATGGTCAATCAATTTCTATCGCAGATCATTGTTATGGATGCACAGCAGGTCAGGGTAGCAGCTGTGGTGGCGCACTCGGTGAGTGAAACAATTCCATGTTCGATAATTATTCCGGTATTAAATGAAGCCGTTCATTTGCCTGCACAACTTACGGAGCTACAAAAATGGCGGCAAGCAGGACATGAAGTTATAGTTGTCGATGGCGGTAGCGGTGATGCGAGTGTCGTAATAGCGTCGCCATTAGTGGATCAAGTTATTACCTCAGAAAAAGGCCGTGCTGTACAAATGAATAATGGCGCAGCCCGGGCAAGTAATAGTTGGTTAGTGTTTCTTCATGTTGATACGTTTTTTTCTGGCACGGCCATGAATTCTTTGCAGGCAGTTTTTTGTGATGACGATGTCGCGTGGGGACGATTTAACGTACGTTTATCAGCGGCTAGCCCGCTATTAAAATTAGTGTCTATTTTAATGAATATTCGTTCTCGCTTAACAGGCATCGCAACGGGCGATCAAGTTATGTTTATGCGCAAAACTGTTTTTGAACAAGTTGCCGGGTTTCCTAATATTGCTTTAATGGAAGATATTAGCTTGAGTAGCAAACTGAAAAAAATCGCTTCACCATATTGTGTAAAAGAATTTGTCACCTCATCGAGTCGGCGTTGGCAGAAACACGGTGTTGTGAAAACCATTCTTATGATGTGGTCGTTACGCTTGCGTTATTTTTTTGGCGCAAGCCCAGGAGTACTCGCAGAACGTTATGATAGCGCACCAAAATGACGGATACTTGTGTTTGTGTATTTGCTAAAGCCCCCGTTAGTGGTCAAGTTAAGACGCGTTTATTACCCGTAATCAGCGAACAACAAGCTTGTCTTATACATGAACGGTTAATTCGGCATTGTCTTTCACAAACCCAATCTTTTGATTGGCAGAGTCAATTATGGTCGACAGACATCTCTCATCCTTATGTGCAAGCTTGTACTGAGGAATATCCAATTTCACTACATACGCAACAAGGCGTTGATCTTGGTGAGCGAATGGCTTTCACTGTTAATAAATCGTTAGAAAACGTTAATTACGTAATTATTATTGGCACGGACTGCCCGAGTATTGATGTTGCCTTTATTCAAGAAGCAGTAAGTAAGCTCAAGGCTGGCTTTGATGTTGTATTGGGTCCAGCGGAAGATGGTGGTTATGTGTTGATTGGTTTCTCGGTAGCAGCCGATGGTGTTTTTAATAATATTGAATGGGGCACAAATCAAGTTTTAGAATTAACACGTATGCGTTTGCGAGAAGCTAAATTAAATTGGCATGAACTTGCAATACAAAGAGATATAGACCGACCAGAAGACTTGGCTTACTTACAGCACGTTTATCCTATGCCGTTTCAATCGCTATTTGATTCAATAGGCGTCTCTTTATCATTACCCCAATCAGACCAAGAACCAGGGTAACCACTGATATCGGTATAGCCAAGTGATTTGAGCATAATAAAACTGAGCGCAGAACGGTGATGGGTGTGGCAGTAACAGGTGATGTGTTTGTCAGTAGAGAATCCGCGCTGTTTGAGGGCGCTGATAAGTTCATTATTGTTTTTTAGTCGGCCATTACGACTAGCATCCATTATTTCCATCCAGTCGTAATGAATTGCGCCGGGAATATGACCTCCGCGAGCGGCAAATTTCTTTTCGCCGGTGAACTCGGCAATACTACGCGCATCGAGTAATTGTACTTGCTCGTTATCAAGATTTTCAAGAACCGCTTGACGCGGTGATACAACCGAAGTGAATTCTTTATCGACAGAGAAATTCCCTGCTACCGGTTCAATGATTTTTTTATCGAGTGGCCAGCCCTCGTTTGCCCATGCCATGAGTCCGCCATTTAATAATGAATAGTGACTATGCCCATAGGCTTCTAATGTCCAGAGTAGGCGACTGGCTTTACCGCCACCTTCATCATCATAGGCGACAATATGCGTATCATTATTTACGCCAAGCGAGCGCATTAACTTCTCAAACTCGGCGGCTTCTGGCAATAAACCCATGATCGGTTTTTCGATACGGAGAATTTGTGGATACTCAATATGCACAGCGCCAGGGATGTGTGCTTGTTGCCAAGTCTCTTTTTTGCAAACATCAATAATTACCAGATGTTTATTGCCAAGCTGTGAAGCTAATTCATCGCATTCAATAATCGTTTGGAAACGGGGCTTAGGCATGAGTGGAGTCCTGATTAGGGTTTAGAAGTTGTAACCAATGCATAACAGGTGTTTCTGTACCGCTGCGCATATGTAGCAAGCAGCCAATATTTGCGGTTGCAATAATATCGGGTTGGTTGCTAAGAAGGTTATGTAATTTATTATTTAATAATTCCTTGGAAATATTTTTTTGTAGTATCGCGTAAGCACCCGCCGATCCACAGCATAGGTGCGCATCATTATAATCAACGATCTCGTAACCGACTTGGCGGAGTAATGCTTCGACACTGCCGATAATTCCTTGTCCGTGTTGTAGGGTGCAAGGGGCATGAAAACTAATGCGACCCGTTTTTTCATTTCCTAAACATGACAAATCTTCTTTGCTCAGAAATTCACTTACGTCGGCACATAATGAAGATACGCGGGCAGCCTTATCAGCGTAGTCCGAATCGTTTTTTAATAGCTTGCCGTAATCTTTGATCATGACACCGCATGCGCTGGCAGTACTGATTATCGCTTCTGCACCGGCTTCAATACTTGGCCACCATGCATTAATGTTCTTCTTAATAAAATGATGCGCCTCAGTAGATTGCGCCATATGTTCACTCATCGCACCACAGCAACTGTCTGCATCTATTTCAACTGCGGTAACACCAAGTTTGTCGAGGATGATACGGCAATCGGCATTAATATCTGGTGCGAAGGCGTCTTGTGCACAACCAGCAGGGAGGATCACCATGCGTTGGTGTCGAGCAAGTATGGCATCGTTGTTTTTACTGACAGGTAATTGACGTTGAATGGAGGCAGGCAAGACACCGCGAAGTTTTGTCGCGATTTTAACAACAAACCCGATTCTTTCTCGGTGTGGAATAATTTGCCGCAATGACCAGCGTAACAAAGCAGAAAAGGCTGGGCGCGGGCTGTTTTTTTCAGCGAGTTCCTTGCCTATAGTTAATAAGCGGCCATATTGAACACCGGAAGGACAAGTGGTTTCACAGTTACGACAGGTAAGACAACGATCTAAATGGGCTAATGTTTGTGACGAATTTTCGCCTGTTTCAAATATTTGTTTCATCAAATAAATACGGCCACGTGGACCATCAAGTTCGTCACCGAGCAGCTGGTAGGTTGGGCAGGTAGCATTACAAAAACCGCAATGAACACAGCTGTGTAAAATACTTTCTGCTTCATCAATAAGCGGATGTTTTTTGAGGCTTTTGTGAATAAGGGTTTGCATATTAGTGATCTGCCAGCATGCGCATTGGATTAAGAATACCTGCTGGATCAAAAGCCTGCTTTAACTGCGTATGTAATATGGCAATGCCAGGTGCTAGTGGATGGAAGGCTTCAATATTATTATCAACAGGATTAAATAAAGTGGCATGGCCACCATGTGATTCACACAGGGAGCGAATCACATTGGCAGATTCATCGGTTTTTATCCAGCGTTGTGCTCCAGCCCAATCAGTTAAAGTTTTACCCGCCAAGTTTAAAGCAAGCGTAGCGGGGGCGAGAGATAATCGCCAGAGTGGTTGAGAATGATTGAAGAAATCATGCTGTTGATCGCGGAGCGACTGCCAAAAATTATTACCGTTTTTATCTACCTCACCACCGATAATGGCAGTGGCATGTTTTACGGCGGCAATATTTCCGGATAGACGTATATATAAGGTGTCATCGAAATGACAGCTGGCGCTGATTGGTAAGGCTTGTTTGCCGAGTTTTTGCCAAGTTTGTATGGCTTGCGAGGCGTCTTTTTCTAATTTGAGTGTGAGTTCGGATTCTGGCTTTGGCATGACCTTGATCGAAGCATCTAATATAACGCCGAGCGTGCCCATCGCACCGGTCATTAATCGTGAGATATCGTAACCGGCAACATTCTTAATCACTTGCCCCCCATAACTTAGCTTTTCAGCTTTGCCATTTAAACAGGTAATACCGAGTACCGCATCACGTAATGACCCGGAATAAGGGCGGGCGGGTCCGGATAAACCACAGGCGACCATGCCACCGATACTACCGCGATGATTAAATTGTGGTGGCTCAAAGGCAAGCATCTGATTTTCTGCGGCCAATGTACTTTCAACTTCTGCGATGGGTGTCCCACAACGGGCAGTGATGACTAATTCAGTAGGTTGGTAATCAATAATGCCGCTGTGCTGTATTGTTTCGAGCGTGGTAAGCGAGCCATCAGTTCTACGGCCATAAAAATCCTTACTACCATGTCCTTTAATATTAACGGCAGTATTATTGTCGAATGCATGTTCGAGTTGTTTTTGTATATGGGTACTGAGATCGGATGACATAGTTTTTATTGAAACCTTAATGAGCGCAGCATAGCGAGGCTTTTCTTCACTTGTTCGGCGCGACCTTCGATAATTTCCTCTTCGGCTTCAATACTTTCTGCGGCGAAGGGAATGTCAGTCCAAACGAAGGCAAGCTCGGTCCCGAAATCTGTAAGATAAAAAAGATGAAAACGCGGTCCTTGTTTGTCAGAGGACAATTGTTTGTAAATAGAAACAATGGTTTTTTTGCCGTCAAGGTCGAAGCTGTGGCTACTTAATTCCAGTAATGGGCTTTGGAATGAACGCGTGGCCAAGCGGCGATACCAATCGAAGGTGGTCGCGCTGGCCTGCTCGAAGGAGGTTATACTGTCATTTTTTTTGAGTGAGTGTGTTGTTTCAAGACGATAAGTGCCCCCCGTTCTTGTTGGTTTTATTGAAAGCGATGTTCCGCGCCCGGTAAATACGTCTGTGATGGCATTAAGTACATAAGCGCGAGTGCCTCTAACCGGGAGGGTGACGCGGAAGCGTTTATCGCCAGATGTATATCTGCCAGTTTCAGCATCGATTTCGCCAACAAGCTGTTCTTCTTTTTTGTTTTCTTCTGCAGCAAAAACATTGCTTGTAAACAATAATGAAATACATAGCAGTGAAAAACTCAGAGCCGAGATATATTTATTTTTAATCATCTTAAAAACGTTCAATGTCAGGGAAAGGAACTTTGCCATGATGAACATGCATGGCACCAAATTCCGCACAACGATGTAGTGTTGGAACGGCTTTGCCCGGGTTCAATAAACCATCTGGATCAAAGGCATGTTTTACTGCGTGCAGTTGCTGTAATTCATCTTTATTAAATTGCATGCACATAGCGTCGAGTTTTTCGACGCCAACGCCATGTTCGCCGGTAATCGTCCCTCCTGCTTTTACACAGGCTTCGAGTATTTTACCGCCGAGTTCTTCAGTTTGTTCTAATTGGTTTTCAATATTGGCATCGTAAAGAATCAGTGGATGTAAGTTGCCATCGCCCGCATGAAATACATTTACAACACGTAGACCGTATTCATTTGAGAGTTCGGTAATGCGGGTTAGTACAGCCGCGAGTTGGTGGCGTGGAATAGTGCCATCCATACAATAATAATCAGGACTGATTCGACCAACAGCAGGAAAGGCGGCTTTACGTCCAGCCCAGAGTTGTTGGCGTTCTATGTCGTTATGGGCAATACGTACTTCATCAGCACCAGATTGTTTGAATACATCACTAACTCGTTGTACTTGTTCGGTCACATCATCTTCGGGACCATCAATTTCACATATCAATATTGCGGCAGCATTTACGGGGTAACCGGCGTGAACAAAATCTTCAGCAGCACGAATCGCAGCATTGTCCATGAGTTCAAGGCCAGCAGGAATAATGCCGGCAGCGATCACGTTGGCAACCGATGCGCCAGCTGCAGCAACGTCGTTAAATGATGCAAGTAACACTTGAACAGTATTTGGCTTTGGTAATAATTTAACGGTAACTTCGACAATAATGCCGAGCAGTCCTTCCGAACCCGTCATGAGTGCAAGTAAATCATAACCGGAAGAATCTAAACCTGAACCGCCAATAGTGTGCAGTTCGCCATCAAAAGTGAGAATTTTTAGCTGTTGAATATTGTGCACAGTCAGTCCGTATTTAAGACAATGTACACCGCCAGAGTTTTCAGCGACATTACCACCAATACTGCAGGCGATTTGTGAAGAGGGATCAGGCGCGTAATAAAGTCCGTGCGGTTTAACGGCTTCAGTAATCGCTAAGTTACGTACGCCGGGCTCAACTCGGGCGCAACGATTAGCAATATCAATATCAATAATGCGTTTAAATTTCGCGAGGCTTAATAACACGCCACGTTCATGTGGCAAGGCACCACCGGACAGACCGGTTCCTGCGCCGCGTGCAACAACGGGTGTTTGTAGGCGTTTACAGATCTTGAGTACTTGTTGCACTTGTTCAACGGTCTCGGGTAGCACCACGATATAAGGTAAAGAACGGTAGGCAGAGAGACCGTCACATTCATAGGGCTTAAGCGCTTCAGGATGGCTGAGTACGGCATCACGTGGTAACACGGATTGTAAAGCACTGGCGAGGGCTTCACGATCGCCGTGATAGCCAGATGTGTCGGGTTGTTCTTGCATATTGCTAGGATAATCGAAACGGGCCGAACAGGGTAGTCTCAGTTTTTTGTTGATTCGGCATCTTTTACGGTGTCATACATGATCGCTAAGCTGTCAGGGTTAAATGATATTGAGTTAATGCCTCTTTCAACTAGCCAATGTGTAATTTCAGGATAGTCTGATGGCGCCTGCCCACAGATACCAATGTATTTTCCTGCCTTGTTGCAGGCATCAATCGCCATTTCCATGAGTTTGAGCACAGCAGGGTTACGCTCATCAAAGTCATTCACCAATGAAGAGTCCCTGTCAACACCAAGGGTTAATTGGGTTAGATCATTTGAACCGATAGAAAAGCCGTCAAATAACTCAAGAAATTCATCGGCAAGTAAGGCATTAGCAGGGATTTCACACATAAGGTAAATCTTTAGATTATTTTCACCGCGGACCAAGCCATTGTCGGCCATTAGCTTGATTACTTGCTTGGCTTCATCAATGGTGCGAACAAATGGCACCATAACCGCGAGGTTAGTTAGGCCCATGCTATCGTGGACACGACAAAGTGCTTCACATTCCATTTTGAAACATTCGGTAAATTGCGCTGATGGATAACGAGATGCGCCACGGAAGCCGAGCATTGGATTTTCTTCCTTGGGTTCGAAGACTTCGCCGCCGGGCATAGCCGCATATTCATTAGACTTAAAATCACTCAGTCGAACGATAACGGAGCGCGGAGAAAAGGCTGCAGTAATACTGCCGATGCCTTCGGCAAGCCGTTGTACATAAAAATGTCGTGGATCAGTGTATGCAGCACTGAGTTTTTCAATTTCGGTTTGGGTAGCGGCATCAACCAGCTCTGGTTCTAGTAATGCACGTGGGTGAATACCAATAAAATGGTTAATAATAAATTCAAGCCGGGCAAGGCCTACTCCATCAGCGGGTAATTGCGAGAGACTATAGGCTTGTTCAGGATCGCCGACATTGAGCATGAGATGTGTTTTGGGGCGTTCGCCAATAAAAGGTTTAATGGTTTCAGTATGCCAAGATAATAAGCCCGCATAGATATTGCCGGCGTCACCGTCGGCACAGGATACAGTGACATCTTGTCCGGTGTGTAAAACGGTAGAGGCATTTCCACAACCAACGATGGCGGGAATGCCGAGTTCGCGTGCAATAATTGCCGCATGGCAAGTGCGACCTCCGCGATTAGTAACAATCGCTGAAGCGATTTTCATAATCGGTTCCCAGTCCGGATCGGTAATGTCGGTGACGAGTATTTCGCCTGCTTGTAAGTTATGCATTTCGCTAGCATGAGGAATAACGCGAACCTTACCGTGGCCAATTTTTCTGCCAATGCTTTTACCCGTACAGAGCACTTCGCCACGTTCTTCAAGTATGAATTGTTCGAAATGGTCGTGGTTATCTGAACTGTGAATTGTTTCGGGGCGAGCTTGCAAAATATAGAGTAATCCATCACGTCCATCTTTTGCCCACTCAATATCCATTGGTTGGTCATGGCCATGGTGAGCTGTGTAATGCTGTTCGATGATAACGGCCTGGTGCGCGAGCTCAACGATGTCATCGTCATTAAGTACGAATTGAGATTGCTCAGTAACAGGGACGTCGATGTTTTTTATACCACCGGTTTCATCGTAAATCATGCGCAGAGCTTTATCGCCGAGTTGGCGTTTTATAATGGGATGATGCCCTTCGCCAAGGCTCGGTTTAAAGACATGGTATTCATCAGGATTGACGGCACCTTGTACAACATTTTCGCCAAGCCCATAAGCTGCATTGATCAAGACCACGTTACGAAAACCACTTTCCGTGTCGAGAGTAAACATCACACCTGATGAACCAAGATCGGAACGTGCCATTTTTTGTACACCAATTGATAAGGCTACCTTCATGTGCTCGAAACCTTTGTCGACACGGTAGGCGATGGCGCGATCAGTAAACAGTGATGCGAAGACCTTTAGACAAGTTGTTAATACCGCATCTGCGCCATGTACATTTAGGTAGGTTTCTTGCTGACCCGCAAAAGAGGCTCCGGGAAGGTCTTCGGCAGTGGCAGAAGATCGTAAAGCAACGTCGGGTACCATGCCGTATTGCTTAGTCATATTGGCATAAGCGCTGAGAATTTCTTCGGCGAGATCAGGCGGAAGTTGGCCAGCCAGAAACCAGTTGCGGATTTGTTTTCCTGTTTTAGCGAGTGTCACAACATCGCGGACATCCAATTTAGCAAGTAACTTTGTAATGGGATCGCGCAGACCATTATGGTCAAGAAATGACCAATAGGCATCGGCAGTGGTCGCAAAACCATCGGGAATACGTATGCCTAGAGGGCTTAACTCAGTAATCATCTCACCGAGCGAGGCATTTTTTCCACCAACAATTTCAATATCTTTAATACCTAAGGTATTGAAAGTCCGTACGTATTTCATGGCTATAAGGCCTTTTTAGCTGGAAATTTGAATGTGTTTACGACACACTAGCGCGCGTTTACCACATAACTATATTATCTATACATGCTAAGAGGCATCAACATGAGTAGCAAGTCATTTCATCCACCTAAACGTACCTTAATGGGTCCTGGACCTTCTGATGTAAATCCACGTGTTTTGGAAGCAATGTCACGTCCAACAATAGGACACCTTGATCCTGTTTTCGTTGACCTAATGGATGACATGAAAGGTTTGTTGCAATATGCCTTTCAAACCAAGAATGAATTAACCATGCCTGTATCCGCGCCAGGGTCTGCAGGTATGGAAACGTGTTTTGTTAACCTTGTTGAACCGGGTGATAAAGTGATTGTTTGCCGTAACGGTGTGTTCGGCATGCGTATGACCGAAAATGTTGAACGCTGTGGTGGTGAAGCCATTCTGGTTGATGATGAATGGGGACAACCTGTTGATCCTGTTAAGTTGGAAGAAGCATTAAAAGCCAACCCTGATGCCTGTATTGTTGCTTTTGTGCATGCGGAAACATCAACGGGCGCACAATCAGATGCGAAAACACTGGTTGAGATTGCTCACAAATACGATTGTTTAACGATTGTTGATGCCGTGACATCATTAGGCGGTACGCCACTGATGGTTGATGAGTGGGGAATTGACTCAATTTATTCTGGTACGCAAAAATGTTTGTCTTGTACGCCAGGCCTTTCACCTATTAGTTTTAATGATGCCGCATTGGAAAAGATTAAAAATCGTAAGACCAAGGTACAAAGCTGGTTTCTCGATTTGAACCTGGTTATGGGTTACTGGGGCAGTGGTGCAAAACGTGCTTATCACCATACGGCACCTATTAATTCATTATACGGTCTGCATGAATCACTTGTTATTTTGCAGGAAGAAGGAATCGAAGACTCATGGGCTCGCCATGCACATCACCATGCAGCATTGCGTAATGGCTTTGAAGCAATGGGTTTGAGTTTCATCGTAGATGAAGCGAATCGCTTACCACAACTTAACTCCGTAACCATTCCTGATGGTGTCGATGAAGCTATGGTACGTGGTCGTTTGTTGAATGAATATGATCTGGAAATTGGAGCAGGTTTGGGGGCACTAGCTGGCAAGGTTTGGCGTGTAGGCCTAATGGGTTACGCGGCTAACCAACGCAATGTTCTATTCTGCTTGCAATCACTTGATGCTGTCTTGACGGACATGGGCGCCATGATTAATAGTGGCGCTGCAGTGAAAGCGGCACAGGCTTATTACGCTAAATAAACAGGTCATTTGTATAATGAAAGGCCAGCATAGTTATGCTGGCCTTTTTTGTGTCCAGTTCTCGTGACACGACTGACTTGACCCTGTTGTCTTGTAGGAATAGTCTGGTGAAAATAATGACAAAGGAAGGGTTGAGGCAATGAAAATTTTATCAATAATTATTGCAGTGGTAGTGGTTATCGCTATTGGTGTGGGTGTATTTGTGTTTTCATCACTTGATAGCCTTGTTAAGGCAGGTATTGAGACAGCGGGCACACAGGTTACGCAGACTAAGGTCTCTGTTGGTGGCGTTAAGCTCATACTGTCATCAGGGCAAGGAACTATTTCCAACTTGGAAGTGGATAGCCCGGCTGGATTTTCACGCAAGCAGATATTTACTCTGGGTGAAGTCACTGTCGCCGTTGATCCTAAAACGGTAACAGATAAAGTTGTTGTGATTGATAAGGTTCTTATTAAGGCACCACAAATATTTTACGAGATAAATGATAAAGGTGATGCGAACGTTGATGTTCTTAAGAAAAATGTTGAACAAGCAACGGCGGGCCTTCAGTCATCGAATAAATCTTCAGATAGTGACGGTGGAGAAGAAGTTAAGTTGATTATTCGCAAGTTTGTGATTGAAGGTGCAGAAGTGGATGCGCGCATTGCGGCTCTTGGTGGCAAAGATATATCTGCTAATTTACCAAAAATAGAATTTAATGATCTTGGTAAGGATGCGGGCGGTGCTACTGCAGGTGAAATTGCAGAAAAGGTTGTCAATGTATTGATTTCGAAAACCACAAAGGCGATTGCCGATAAAGGTCTTCAACAATACCTAGGTAAGTCTGCAGATGAAGCCAAGGCAGAACTTGAGAAAAAAGCGAAAGATGCACTTAGCGATAAACTTGGCGACCAAGTGGGTGATAAGTTAAAGGGTTTATTTTAATTAGTGATTAATGGGTTCAGGTAATGACGGTAGGTTTATCCATTCCTGTGCGCAACTGGATGCCAGCAATATTATCTGCAAGATCAATTAACTCTTGCAGGTAATGTTGAGGGTCTTCATGGTGGCGTGATGCATCATTACAATAATCTTCTATATATAGTCTTAAGGTTGCACCGCTTGTCCCCGTACCAGAAAGCCGAAAAATAATACGCGCACCATTTTCAAATAATAAGCGGATGCCTTGGTGTTCACTAACGCTATTGTCAATTGGATCGGTATAGGAAAATTCATCCGCGGTTATTATTTTGTAGCTAGCGAATTGCTGACCAGTAAGGTTGACGAGGTTGTTGAGTAAATGCTCAACTAAATCAATGGCAGCTTTGCTATCGATGGCTTCGTAATCGTGACGGGTATAAAAGTGGCGGCCAAAGCATTGCCAGTGTTCTATCAGTATTTCGCTTACCGATTGCTTGCGTGCGGCAATAATATTTAGCCAGCAGAGTATTGCCCATAAACCATCTTTTTCTCGAACATGGTCTGAGCCAGTGCCGAAGCTTTCTTCACCACAAAGTGTAATCTTACCTGCGTCGAGTAAGTTGCCGAAGAACTTCCAGCCAGTGGGCGTTTCAAAACAATCAATACCAAGTTCTTTTGCAACAATATCGACTGCCGCGCTGGTTGGCATAGAACGCGCGACACCCGCAAGACCTTTTTTGTAACCAGGGATAAGATGTGCGTTGGCAGTAATAACGGCAAGGCTGTCACTTGGATTCACAAAACATTGCGAGCCTAGGATCATGTTGCGATCACCATCACCATCCGAAGCAGCACCAAAGTTTGGTGCCTTGTTGCTCATCATCAGTTCAGCAAGTTCATGCGCATAAGTGAGATTGGGATCAGGATGACCTCCTGCAAAATCCTGTTTCGGATCACAGTTCAATAAATCATTTTTGGGCACACCAAGTTGTGTGCCGAGAATCATTTTTGCATATGGGCCGGTAATGGCATGCATGGCATCAAAGCAAACTTGAAAACCATCTTTGATGAGTGATTTTATGGCAGGGAAATCGAATAGCACTTGCATCAATGCCGCGTAATCAGCAACCGGATCAATCACGTCTATCATGGTGCGGCCGAGTGTGTGTTGTTCAATCTTATCTAGAGGGATTTCTGGCGTGTCGGCGAGATGGTAGTGAGCGATATTCAAGCTGTGTTGATAAATGGCTTCAGTCAGCTCTTCTTGAGCGGGGCCACCATTCGCCGTATTAAATTTAATACCAAAATCACCGTCATGCCCGCCGGGGTTATGGCTAGCTGAGAGAATAATTCCGCCAAAAGCTTTATTTTTACGAATCAGGTGGGAGACAGCAGGTGTCGATAGCAAGCCATTCTGCCCAATAATGATACGACCGAATCCAGCAGCAATGGCCATACGAATAATGGTTTGAATTGCTGTTAAATTGAAAAAACGGCCATCGCCACCAAGAATTAATGTTTTTCCATGGTAGCCATCCTGTACATCAAACAGAGATTGAACAAAATTTTCCAAATAGTGCTCTTGTTGAAAGACACTAACCTGCTTACGCAAGCCCGAGGTGCCGGGACGTTGGTCGGAGAAGGGCTGGCTGGCAATGGTGTTGATATGCATGAGCTGATTCTAACAAGCCTGTAGAAAAATATGCAATTTCATCCTCTGTGGCCTTGAAATTACTCGCAGTTAACCCCATTTAGCAGCAAACAAACCTATTTAAGTAAATATTTTCGGAGGCGAACTGAGTCATGACTGTTGAAGCACACAAAGAGACGATGGAATTTCAGACCGAGGTGCGGCAATTGCTGCAACTGATGATCAATTCCTTATACAGTAATAAAGAAATCTTTTTGCGTGAATTGGTCTCAAACGGCTCGGATGCCTGCGACAAGCTGCGCTTCGAATCACTCGCTGATGATGCCCTCATGGAAGATGATAGTGAGATGGCGATCAGCGTTGATTTCGATAAAGATGCTCGAACTATCACGATTGCCGATAATGGTATTGGTATGAATCGCCAGGAAGTTATCGATAATATCGGTACGATTGCCAAGTCGGGTACTAAACAGTTCTTTGAGGCATTGAGTGGCGATCAAGCCAGTGATGCTAACTTAATCGGTCAATTCGGTGTTGGTTTTTATTCCGCATTTATTATTGCCGACAAAGTGACAGTTGAAACACGTCGTGCCGGTACCACAAAAGAACATGGCGTACGTTGGGAGTCAGCCGGTGAGGGTGATTTCTCACTGGAAACGATTGATAAAGAATCTCGCGGTACCACTATTACTTTACACGTGCGTGAAGACTCCGATGAGTTCCTTGATGGGCATCGTCTGCGTCATATCATTCGTACCTATTCAGATCACATTAGCTTACCGATTAAAATGTGGTCTGAGCCAATGCCTGCAATGGGTGATGATGACAAAGACAAAGAAGTACCTGCTCCAGAATTGGAAATGGTCAATAGCGCTTCAGCTTTATGGGCACGATCAAAGAACGATATTAGCGACGAAGAATACAATGAGTTTTATAAACACGTCGGTCATGATTTCCAGGATCCACTTTGCCATGTGCACAGTCGTGTAGAAGGCAATATCGAATACACGTCTTTATTATATGTACCGTCTAAAGCACCGTTTGATTTATGGGATCGGAACTCAAAACATGGCATTAAGCTTTATGTCCGCCGTGTGTTTATTATGGATGATGCCGAACAATTAATGCCACAGTACTTGCGTTTTGTTCGCGGTGTAGTTGATTCAGCAGATCTGCCGTTGAATGTGTCACGTGAAATTCTGCAACACAATAAAGCTATTGATAGCATGCGTTCGGGTTCAGTAAAAAAAGTGCTTAGCATGTTAGAAGGCGTCGCCAAGAATGAGCCAGAGCAATACGCGACATTCTGGATTGAATTTGGTCGGGTTATGAAAGAAGGCCCTGCTGAAGATGCTGCGAATAAAGAAAAGATTGCCAAGTTATTACGTTTTGCGACGACTAAAACGGATGATGAAGCGCAAACAGTTTCATTACAGGAATATGTTGAACGTATGCCAGAAGGTCAGGAAAAGATCTTCTATATTACGGCAGATAGCTTTAGTGCAGCCAAGAACAGCCCGCACCTTGAAGTATTCCGCACCAAAGGTATCGAAGTCTTATTGCTAAGTGAGCGCGTTGATGAATGGTTAGTTTCTTCGTTAACTGAATTTGATGGCAAGACACTGCAATCGGTTGCCAAGGGTGACTTGGATCTTGGTGACCTTGCAGACAAAGAAGAAAAGGAACAGCAACAAGTAGCGGAAGAAGAAAACAAAGACTTCACTGATCGTATGAAAGAAGCTTTGGGTGATTCAGTGAAAGCTGTGCGTGTTACGCATCGCTTAACAAGCACACCTGCTTGTCTTGTTTCTGAAAATAGCGACATGAGTGGTAACCTTGAACGTATTCTTCGTGAAGCAGGTCAAGAAATGCCGAATATGCAGCCTATTCTTGAAATTAATCCAACTCACGCGTTAATCGGATTACTTAAAGAAGAGTCGGATACAGAACAGTTTGCTGATTGGTCGAAGATATTATTTGATCAGGCACTGCTTTCTGAAGGTGGCCAGCTAGAGGATCCTGCGGGATTTGTTGCTCGTCTTAACGCTATGTTGTTGAAATTAGCTAAATAAACAGTTTTAACCCGTCTGGCGCTTAAGTCAGGCGGGCTTCTGCCGACATACTCTATATAGAAGCTTATCTACAAGTAGAGGAGTCTGTCATGCGGGTATTTCGTGTAGCAATTTTATGTCTAAGTCTGTTTTTCGGTTGGACAGTCAGCGCGGATGAGGAAGTTGAAGTTGAATCACAAGGTGATGGATTTAATTTTTCGCAGCTTCAGTTACCGAATGTTGATATTTACCCCGAGCCACAAACACCGAAGCCACATGCTGGCGATAAGATCAAAACCTGTGTTGCATTAGATGACGAGATTGTCGAGCTGATGCCATTAACATACCGTACTGTGCCTAATTTCTATGATGACCCTAAAGTTGCCGCAGCGATATGGCTTGGCACCACAAATACGGTATTACTGAACATTCTTCCAGAAGAAATCCCACTCACCGATATACCACTTGCTTATGCCTACTTCGCCTACCCGGCATATAAAGGTTACAAAGAAGAAGAACGTATTCGTCGTGTTAGCTTGCGAATTGAATCGCTGCGCCGCAGTAAAGCTCGCAAGCGTTGTTTCGAAACCTAATTCATCCTGTTTTATATAACGAGTGGCTTACTGGAACAATTAACCCAAATGCAAATAGTAATAGAAAAGTTATTACTTTTGACTCAGAAAAAATGTTTTTATTTATTAGGTTACACATATATTCGGTCTGGTAAGTTAGTTCTTTAATACTTTCTTTAAAGATTTGTTAATAAATAGCGGATAGGGATTTTTTATGAATAATGATGACTTAAGAGATAAGGTAATTCAGGAAGCCATTAAGATTGCGGAGCTTTACGATTCTGGTGAGTATGAACCTTGTAATGAGGCGGCGGACGCATTAGTTGTCAATTGCCAGTCTGGCTTGTTTAATGAAATCGGTACGATGACGAGAGGATTGCACGACGCTCTTAACGAGTTCTGTGAAACATCATCCATCTCCAATATCGCCGAGGATGATATACCGGATGCCAAAACCAGGCTGAACTCAGTTATTACAATGACAGAGGAGGCCGCAAATAAAACGATGGATGCTGTCGACGAAGTTATTCCTGTCGCTAAGCAATTAGAAATCAAAGCACAAAACTTGTCCTCTAAATGGAGTAGATTTCAGGGGCGTGACATGGATGCCAATGAGTTCAGGGATGTCGTAAAAGAATTAGATGGTTTCCTTGGTTCGATTAAAACGGATTCAGAAAAAGTTAATGAGCTGCTTAACGATATTCTTTTAGCGCAAGGTTTCCAGGATCTAACATCGCAGATAATTAAACAAGTAATTGAGTTAGTGACAACCGTTGAGGACAACCTAGTTAAACTGGTAAGTATTAGCGGTATGAAAAAAACAGAAATAAATCTCAATAAAGATGGTAGCGCATCACACGGGCCGACAGTAGCAGGTACGCTTGATGAAGTAACTGCTGTATCAGGGCAAGATGAAGTAGATGACTTGCTGGCAAGTCTGGGATTCTAAAATATTAAATAAAGTCGACACTGCCCCTGAAATATCCTCATAAAATCATTAATCAACGCGATCAAAAACAACGGCTTAACAAAAACGACTTTATTCGGTAGTAAAAACATGTCTTGGCGAGAGAATGAAATGAACGAAGCAATCTCATGATAAATTAGGACTAATCAGGAGATTGCCACGTCAGTACTGAAAAATACGTATTTTTTAGTACTTCCTCGTAATGACTGAGTACACCATATTTTTGGGGATACATCCGGTACTGACAGCATTTATTTCTTATCTTAAGTAGACATCCTTACAGAACTGTAGGATATTCAATCAATATTAAATGGATTTGGTGCACTACTTTAAATGAAGATGTCTGTTCGCAATCAACTCATTACACTCATCGATCAAGATGCCATCCCCGTGGATAAAATTGATGATGCCTTGGTTATCGCCAAGGTAACGCCTAGCGGCACGGCGTGGGTTACCTTTATTAATCATCTTTTAGTTTGGCTCGGAGGTCTTGCGCTGGCTTTTTCTGTATTGTTCTTTATTGCTTACAACTGGCAAGACATTGGTCTCTTTGCTCAATTCGCCATGGTTGAAGTAGTCATTATCTTCGCGATTATTGCATATTGGAAATTAGGTGATAACTCAGTAGCCGCAAAAGTATCATTATTAATGGCGACAATCTTTGTCGGCGTGTTACTGGCTTTATATGGACAGACCTATCAAACAGGAGCTGATCCATGGCAATTGTTTTTTAGCTGGTCAATATTGATTTTACCATGGGTGTTAGTCGGGCGTTTTGCTGCCATTTGGCTCGTCTGGATTCTTCTTGTTAATACTACCTTGATTTTATATCAGCAGGCTTTTTTAAATCCATTTTGGTTTGTGTTTGGTTCTGATACCGTGATGTTATGGACGGTATTTTTATTTAATACACTGGCATTGGCTATTTGGGAGTCTTTAACAAAAACATATCACTGGTTATCAACACGCTGGGCCATTCGCTTGCTGGCCGTTGCTAGTGGTGTGTCGATTACCTGGTTAGTCTTACATTCTATTTTTGAGTATGGTGGTTCGTCTATTTTTCCTGGATTGATGTGGTTGGTTTGGGTGGGCACATTGTATTTTGTATACCGGAAAATTAGACCAGATCTTTTTATGTTAGCAGGTGGCTGCTTAACAGTTATCGTGGTGGTGGTTTCCTTCTTTTCTAGGTATATGCTGGACAAGTGGGAAGCGGGTAGCTTTTTGTTTCTTTCGCTACTTGTCATCGGCTTAGGTGCAGGCGCTGCAGTATGGCTGAGAAACGTGCATCGCGAGTTGTCGATATGAGCCAAAAAACAGAAAAACTGTGGGCAACACTATCTAGCTCCGGCGTTGTTTCAGGAGAAGCACCGGATATGGAGAGTAGTGAATCACCCTGGTATGTTAAAGCCCTATTGGCCTTTTCAGGCTGGCTGGCTTCAATATTGTTGTTTGGGTTTTTGGCGGCGGGTTTCGAATCTATTTTGGATAATAGTTTCGCTGCCTTGATTGTCGGTAGCATGATGATTAGTGGCGCATATGCTTTATTGCGCTTACCAAAGAATGAATTCGTCGAGCACATCGGTTTGGCCTTGAGCTTGGCGGGTCAGGCACTCATTGCGTGGACGATATTTAAAGCGTTTGATAACGTGAATGAATATGCCTTTAGCTGGATGCTGGTGGCGTTACTGCAAATATTTCTCGCTATCATCATGCCTAACTTTGTTCATCGCGCTTTCTCATCTTATTTATCTGCTTTTGCTTTCTCAATGTCATTGATGGATGCGGGCGTTCCCTACATATTTAGCAGTGTCGTCATGTTTGTTGTGGCATGGCTTTGGTTAAATGAATTCCGCTACACCCGACATTCGAAAAAAATACGTGCGATTGCTTATGGATTGGTACTTGCCTTGGTTCAACTTAAAGGCAGTGTATTGTTCGGTGGAGCCTGGCATTTAACAGATAGTAAAACGGTGTTATGGGTTCAGCCGTGGATGGGTGAAGTGCTGGCAAGTGTGGTCATGCTTTATGTGGTTTGGCAGTTATTACAAAAGTATCGGCAACATCTTTCTAATCGTATTGTGGTTATGGCATTGGTGGGCGCATTTTTCGTATGTGCTGCATCATTGGAAGCGATAGGCATTACAGTGGGTATCGTGATTATGCTACTGGGCTTTTCTGCTAGCAATCGGGTTCTGCTAGGTATTGGTGTTGCCGCGCTACTTTTTTATATTTCAGCTTATTATTATTTATTGGATATAACGCTGTTAGATAAATCCCTCACATTATTAATTATTGGACTTGTCTTACTTGTCGCGCGGTGGCTAATGTTGCGAATCGTATCGGCAGTAGAGGAGAAGGGGCATGCATAGCCAAATCTCCTTGGTTTTTCTGGTTGTTATCTTGGTAGGTGTAAATTGGTCGATCGCAGGAAAGGAAAAGCATTTAAAAGAGGGGAAGGTCGTTTACCTCAAGCTCGCCCCGGTTGACCCACGCTCGCTTATTCAAGGTGATTATATGGCATTACGCTTTGATGTTGCGCGTAAGGTGTATAGCGCTTTGCCAAAAGCAGAAGACCACAAAAATTGGCGTCGTGATGTGGATGCATCAGATGGCTATGCGGTTATTGGCTTAGATGATAAAAAGATCGGTTCATTTAAACGCCTACACAAAGATGAAGCCTTATCGAAAGACGAAATTCTCATGCGCTATCGGGTGCGTAGCGGAAAGGTAAAATTTGCGACCAATGCCTTCTTCTTTCAGGAAGGACATGCAAAACATTATGAGTCTGCACAATTCGGACAATTCCGTGTCAGCAATAAGGGAGAGTTGTTACTTGCCGCTATGCACGACAAGGATTTGAAGAAAATGGGTCCTGATGAAAAAGAATAATTGGCAAGAAACTTTAGTCAGGCAATAAAAATATAAGTAAACCGGGATAAAGATTCCAATGATTTTTAAACAACTATTTGAAGTTGATTCATCCACATTCACCTATCTCATAGCAGACAGAGATTCGGGTACTGCAATTTTAATTGATCCGGTTCGAGAAACGGTCGAACGTGATTTACAAGTTTTAAAAGATATGAATCTGACGCTTACTGCTACATTAGAAACGCATGTTCATGCTGACCACTTGACCGGTGCCAGATTATTGAAAGCCAAAACAGGTTGTAAGATTGCTTATCCTGCGATGGTGAAATCTTCATGTATTGATATCGGTATCAAAGAAGGTGAAGCATTTAAAGTTGGCAATATCGAGATCAATCCGCTGTTTACACCTGGTCATACCGATCATCACCATGCCTATCTGATAGATACCCCGATACAAAAATTAGTGTTTACGGGCGACGCTTTATTGATCGAAGCTTGTGGCAGGACCGATTTTCAATCCGGTAGTGCTGAAGTTCTTTATAATAGTATTCATAATAAAATTTTCTCTTTACCTGACGAAACATTGGTATACCCTGGTCACGATTATGAAGGACGCTTTATCACGTCCGTGATGCAGGAAAAGAGTCGTAATCCAAGGCTGGGTGGAGGTAAAAGCAAGCAGGAGTTTGTTAAGATAATGGACGGGCTTAATTTACCCTATCCACGGAAAATAGATTTTGCGGTACCCGGTAATGAGCAGTGCGGAATCTGTCCAGACAATGTGCCAGACGAATTTAAAGGCAGTTGTACCATTCGCGACCAGGGATGATGGCGGGTAATCTACCAAGCAACCATAGATGCAGTTGAAGGCCCGTTATTTTTCAGGCGTAAGGTAGAGCAGATATCCGCTTTTAGCCGGAAGCTATTATTCATGAAAGGATGCTTGCTTCTTTTCTGTTACTTTAAAGTCCAGTTTTTTTTGTACTTTACTGTCTCAGACCAGATAACGCCTTTGTATTTTTTTGGTGCATAGTGTTCAAAACGAACATTAATCGTATCAGTGGATGATCGTGTCACGCGTTCCTTTTTCATATTACTACGGCTCAACCCCATTCGTGCACGTCCGACATGGTAGCCTTGTTCGACTTGTATACTGTTAGTACTCCAATATCCATGGTTAGGTGTGACGTAAATCTTCATTTCAGCGGCAGGTATCTTGTCTTTGTATGTATAGATAACGTCAACAACCAGTGTGTCGTCTGTTTCTGTTATGACGCGAACTTCATTTACTTTTATCCGGTAAGGAGGAGATAAGCGCCGTTTGTTTGAAAATATAACCTTTCCCGGTTTGTCATCTTCAAAAAAGGTGTTTTGGGGTGAGGGTTTTACTGGTGGTATCTTAACAGGGGTCGCATTGTCAGTTGACTCTGCACGAATGATCATTGTGTCACTATGGCATTCGCTATCTTTGTAAACAATGTTGCCATATTCATCTTTGCACTGATAAACCTCGGCATGGAGGGATGCTGCTGGAAAGAGCAAAGACAGTATTAGTAAGCTGTATTTTATCATTTAGCACCATTATTAGACTATTTTTTAAAGAATATATCATGTGACATTAGAATCAAGTCTACTAAATATTTTATATGATTAAATTTCTTGAAAATGGCTTAGTGAGTCATACTTAAGGCATATGGCTGAAAAAATAAACAGTATGCGCCTTGATAAGTGGTTATGGGCAGCGCGTTTTTTTAAAACCCGTGCACTTGCTACTGAAGCCGTGAATGGAGGCAAGGTGCATCGCGCAGGGCAGCGGGTCAAGCCTTCGCTAACAGTGAAGGTCGGTGATTCATTAGAAATTACCCGTGGCCAATATAGTTACAGCATTCATATTGATGGACTAATAAAGCAACGTGGTTCAGCCAGCGTAGCAACAAGCCTTTATACCGAAACAGCGGAGAGTATTTCTGGGCGTGAAAAGCTCGCCGAGCAATTTAAACTTCTTGCAGCGCAAACACCTTCTCCTCAGCATCGACCGGATAAACGTTCGCGACGCCGAATCATTCGTTTCACCCGAAAAGACAGTTAATCACCTGCTAGGCGCAGGGGTATGTTTGATTAAGCGTCTGCTGCTGCGAAAATCCAGACGATTCTGGTAAACTTCACGTTTTAAAAGATTGCTTCGCTTTGCTCGCAGTGACGAGGAATTAGACAGACACGCTTAACTTTAGTTGATTTTAATATTTAATGGAGAGGTTTCATGCGTCCGGCCCAGTTATTAGCCATTTTAGAACGAGAATTTAAGAGTACCGATGCGGGGCATCATACTCCGGTCATGCTATGGGGGCCTCCTGGTGTCGGTAAATCAGAAATGATTGCGCAAGTAGCTGCGAAAAATGATGTTGAAGTGATTGATATTCGTCTGTCGCAAATGGAACCTACCGATCTACGTGGTATTCCATTTCGTGCGGGTGACTCAGTGGAGTGGGCAATCCCTGCTATTTTGCCAAATGAAAAACGCCATGGCGAGCGAGGAATTTTATTCCTCGACGAGATCACGTCAGCTGCGCCAACCGTTTCGGCAGCAGCATACCAATTAATTCTAGATCGTCGACTTGGTGAATATCAGGTACCGGATGGTTGGGCGATATTTGCTGCAGGTAATCGTCAAGGTGACCGAGGTGTGACTTATACAATGCCCGCACCATTGGCGAATCGTTTTTCACATTATGAAGTCGATACCCATCTTGATGATTGGGTTGCGTGGGCTTATGCCAATGGTATTGATGAAAAGATCATTGCCTTTTTACGTTTTCGCCCTGAATTATTATTTGATTTTGACCCTGCGCATAACCCGGTCGCTTTCCCATCGCCACGTTCATGGGAATTTGCCCATCGTGGTTTACAAAAATTTTCTGACCATCCTGAATTATTACTTGGCACTTTGCAGGCCTGTGTTGGTCCAGCTGCAGGTATTGAGTTAAAAGCTTTTGTTGATAATCTCGATAACATGCCAGATATAGATGCGATCTTACGTGGTGAAGATATCAGTGTGCCAAAAGAAGTTGATCTTCAATATGCCGTCGCCGCTGCATTAGTCGGTCGTGCTATTCGTGCGAAAGGTGAAGGCAATAGCCAAGAAATATGGGGCTTTATTCTTGATTACGCGCGCAGCTTCCCGCAACGTGAAATGGGCGTGATGTTAGTTTCCGATATGCATCGAGCAGTGGGCGAAGAGCTATTTACGGTGCCACAGTTTGCCGATTGGGCGAAAGCCATCGCTGATGTGATGCTGTATAACTGAGTGAGGGTTTAGGAGTGAAGCATAAGGCGTCTTATTTCTCGATTGGCTTGGTTGCTTAGTTTCTCATTATGTCTAATGAAGTAGAAACAAAACTCGCTGCTGCACGTACCCGTCTTATTTTAGATAAGCCGTTTTTAGGTGCCTTGGTGTTGCGTTTACCGATGCTGCAGGCTGATGCGAGTTGGTGTAAGTCTACTGCGACGGATGCCAAGACGTTTTATTATAATCACGATTACATTGATTCTATGTCAGTTGAACAAGCGCAGTTTGTGCTTGCCCATGAAGCATTGCATTGTGCCTTATCTCATTTCTCTCGACGTCAGCATCGCGTTAAACATCGATGGGATCTTGCCTGTGATCTGGCGATTAATCCGATTCTTATCAATGAAGGCATGCAACCGATCCCTGATACATTGTATGACAAACAATACGATGGCATGACGGCAGAAGAGATCTATCCAACGATTGAAGACCTTGATGATCGTGAAACCCAAGATCAACATGTTTATGATGAAGATGATCGTGAACAGAATGAAAATAATGATTCGGATGGCGATGAAGGTGACAAGGATAATAATCCTAAGGATGATAAAGGCACCGGCGGCGACAAACCACAAACAGATAATGACAATCAATCAAACGGCAATGAAGCAGAGTTAGATGAGACGCAAGGTGGAGCAGGGCAACCCCCGCCATTAACCGAGGCTGAAAAGGAATCACTATCGGTACAATGGCAACAAAGACTAGCCGGTGCGGCACAAAACGCAATGCAGTCAGGAAAAATGGGTGATGCACTGGCGCGCTTGGTCGATCATTTCTTGCAACCGCAATTGCCGTGGCGGATGTTGTTAGCACGTTATATGACAGGTATTGCGCGAGATGATTACAGTTTTCAACGACCATCCCGACGTGAAGGTGAGGCTATTCTGCCAAGTTTGCGGAGTAGCCAAGTTGACTTGACGGTTGTGATTGATACCAGCGGATCGATTAGCGATGATGAAGTCGCGGAGTTTATTTCAGAAGTCGATGCAATTAAAGGTCAAATGCGGGCACGTATTACTTTACTGGCTTGTGATGATCATGTGAGTGAGAATGCACCATGGTTATTTGAACCGTGGGATACCTTTGATGTGCCCGACGATATGTTGGGTGGTGGAGCAACTGATTTTCGTCCTGCGTTTACGTTTACGGAACAGTTTGGTAAGCAGCCAGACTTACTGATTTATTTTACAGATGCCGAAGGTGAATTTCCGGCTTACGAACCCGCCTTTCCTGTAATTTGGTTAGTGAAAGGAAAACAGAAAACCCCATGGGGTCAACGCGTGCAATTAAATTAATTTAGAGATAACGATGTCACTTTCTACTGAAGATAATTTACGTCTTAATGTCATGTTAGCGAATAATGTTGATGCTGTGCGCATTGATGAAGGACGCATGGTGGTTTACGGCATCGCTGATAATAATGAAATGCAGATCCAGCTAAATCCTAACTGTCGTGATGAGCTCTATATTAAGCAGGTACGTGAATTATTGTCTGGGCATGTATTAGGTTCACCTGGAGGCTACCCCGTATTTTTAAAACGCTGGACTCGCATGGGGCAAATGAAAGATGAAAGTCTTGCCGATTTATTAAAACTGGGTGAGCCTGAAGCAATTATGGCCGTTGTCTGTGCACAAGGTTTAACAGATGAACTTGCACGACTTGCTTGGTGGGCAGCACCCGAGGCCGAGTATGCTCGTCGCATGCTCGAAAGTGAGCTTGTCGTTAATGGTGAAATGGGTCGGGTACTGGCTGATTTTCTTATTGAGTTTTTACCTTTTGAAGAAGATCCTTATGCAATTGTGCGTAGTGTGCGTTTGGTATTGCAGGGTAAGTTAATTAGCGATGAAGCTCGTAATAGACTTTGGTCTCGAGGTGTGAAGAAAAATGTCTTTCGGATTGGTTTTCTTGAAGCTTGTCCAGACGAATTACCTGAACCTACTTCATTACGAATGGATGCAGGAAAACATCAGCAACAGTTATCGGAATTGATTGGGCAAGGTAATCGCTATGCCATTCAATTAGATAAGGTATTGTCAGCAGCGGGGCAAAGTTTTATTGCCACATGTGAAGTCATTCTAAAGAAACCCGCGACTCAGGAATCTGTGTGTGCATTATTTAATGCAATCGGGAATTATTTTAATCCTGATTATGATCCAGCGGCACAGTCTGATCGAGAACAAATATCTAATGCGATGGCGGAACAAGATATTCTCGTGTTACTTGAACAGGCTAAACAAATGACGGAATCTACGGATGATGAATTAATGGCATTGCTGACTGCCTTACCAGCACTTCGTGATGATATTGAAGCGATGTTGAGTTTGGCGAGTGTTACTGACGCAATAGCGACGCCCGTATTTGCGCGTACCGATGCAATTGGCAGTGTCATGCGGAAGAAACTGACCCCAGTGACAGACCCTCTTTTCAGCCAGTTTTTGACATTACGTCAGCCAGCCAAGTGATTTTTTAGTCAAACTGATATTTGGCGTGTCTAGATTGTAAATTTTAGTGTCGGGTTTTATTGTAACTGTATGAATATATTAATTAATATATTTATTAACTGTGTCGTAAAATCTGTGAACTATGTCCGCACGCTTTTCATCTGATAGTCTATATTCTATACAGTACTGATGTGTCCACATTAAGTGCTGACAGGGACAAATAATTACCTAACAGGATGCGGGTAGAAGCAGGACGTGGGACTATTTTTTAATGGTAGGAAGATGATGTCAATCTCGCAATCAATCACAGATTTTTTTCAGCAGCACGGTGCGAAATATACCGTGTTATCTCACGATCTAACTCGCACACTGGAAGGTACTGCGGATAATATTAATGCTCCTTACGCGAAAATGTTGCGTGCAGTGATTATGACGGATGGTGAACGACATATGATGGCGGTTCTACCCGTTACTCATGTACTTGACTTCAAGTCGCTACAATCAAAGCTTGGTACCGAGTTACGTGTTTCGAGTTACCGTGATTTTTCAGATAAGTTTTCGTGTTGTGAACGTGGATCCGTTCCTCCGATTGGTCAGCCGTTTGATTTACCCATTTTTATTGATCACAGTATTGCCCAGTTAGATGAAGTGTATTTTGAACCGGGTTCACATACAGCAGCTATTAAGATGCGTGGAACTGATTATATTGAATTAATGGGCAGACAAAATCTTGGTCATTTTGCTTATCCGTTAACAGCACTTGCAGATACCGATGTGAGTGCGATTCGTTATGCTTCGCCGCTTGATATGAAGCGACGCATTGAAGAAATCTACGAATTACCAACGATGCCGAATATTGCATCGCGTATTTTAGAATTAAGTAAAGATGAAGACGCCTCGATTACGGAGTTGTCGGATATTGTACAAACTGATCCCGGGTTATCTGCGCAAACTTTACGTTATGCAAAATCATCATTATTTGGTTATCGGGGTGAAGTGGATTCTATTCAAGATGCAATTGTTCGAGTGTTGGGTTTTGATATGACTATGAACATGGCGCTGGGTGTTTCAGTGGGTAAAAGTTTCCGTAACCCTGTTGATGGCCCATTAGGAATGGATGCGTTCTGGATACACAGTGTTGCGTGTGCAGCGGTTACGCAGACGCTTTCAAAGTTGATGCCAGCAAAACAGCGCCCGAAAGCGGGGATGGTCTATCTTGCCGGTTTATTACACAATTTTGGTTTCTTATTATTAGGTCATTTATTTCAACCAGAATTTTATTTACTGAATAAAATGTCCGCAGCCAACCCGGATACGCCGATCACAGAACTTGAACAACAGGTCTTGGGTATGGGAAGGGCGCGTGATGTGATTGAAATGGGACATGCGCAAATGGGTGCCTGGTTAATGGAAGCATGGGGTTTACCTAAATCTGTTAGTGTGACTGTTCGTGAACATCATAATGAATCATATGCTGGTGAGCATGATGTTTATGTCAAATTGGTGAGATTATCTAACCGATTATTAGCACATGTTGGTATTGGTGATGAAATTAATGAAGACATACCTGCTAAAGTATTTGAAGAGCTGGGTTTAGATAAAGATGAGGTACTTTCCGCATTTGAATCATTAATTGAATGTGAATTGGCAGAAGTTCAAGCAATGGCAAATCAAATAGCCGCATAATTATTTTCAAACCGTGAAAAACCGAGCTTTGCTCGGTTTTTTTGTTTCATAATACAACTAAATACTTCGATTAATTGCAGATTGCATGTACTGAGTTACCACCTGAACTTTGTCATAATTTGTTTATGGAATAAAGTGATTGGTTTCATCGTCTACATAAATGACTACGCGTACAAGGAGTGTGTATATGTGCATATTAAGTAGAACAAAGAAATATTATATTTTTTTAATAGTGCTTTTAATGCAAGCAATATTGCCTTCATTACAGGCTAAAGAAAACATTTCACTAATGAAGGTTGATGTTGAACAAGTAACGCAATGGAATAACTTTGCTGATTCTCTTTATGTGCTGCATCAAGCCTTAATAAATAACACGCCAATACGTAGAGAAGAAAACGTTGGTGGTTATGGTGGGGTGACAGCGGGTGATTTTTATACTGAAACTCGTTATTACGAGAAAAAGACGGGACTGTTGTTGAGTAAAATTCAATGGGAACTTGAGCGACCTAATGTCATACATAATATCGAGATTTTTATTTATGAAAATGGACGCTTAGTTAGAGACTATTACGCTGGCTATTTACCACACCACCGAAATGCCCCTCTCCATACGATGGTTAATTTTTATGGTGATGAAGATGAACTACTATCGTTTCGTCAGTTCAACGCCTCAGGTGAACGCATCTATGAACAATGCTCAGGAAAACATTTCGCAGAAGAAATCGATATCTCTTTAGAAAATGATGAATGGCTTTCGCCGACAGGCGAGTCTTTAAAATTAATATCATCAGAGCCATACATTGCTTGTTTTGGTAACACCCCTAAACAAATAGGAATGTATATTAATCCTCTAGTTGAACTTCCTAAGTATGCCCAGAAAGAACCTTCTATGGACATTGCTGATAAATATGTTATTGCGAAAAAACGTATAAGTGATTTGACTAACAGGATTCAGATTCAAGAAAATCGAGCGCCTTTGTACACTAAGCGTGCGGAAGAATATTTTAATCTTGGCGAGCTGGATAAAGCAGAAGATGATTTAACCAAGGCGATCAAGTTGGATGCCCGGCACAGTCAGGCATGGTTTTGGCGAGGCATGGTGAGGGGGCGTCTTGGTAAGCTTTCTGAAGGTATTGCGGATCTATCTGTCTTCATTGATCGCTACCCGAATAGCTCTCTTGCCTATACCAAGCGAGGCGTGCGTTATATCTGGAATGGTGAATTGGAAAAGGCGGCACATGATTTGTTACGCGCTATTGAGTTAAATCCAGATAATGCAGAGGCACATGATGATTTGGGTGTGTTATTGGCTCAGCGTCAGAATCTTGATGAAGCAATTCGTCATTTCAAGACTACATTACGCTTAGAACCTAGTTATCAGAAGGCGCATCACAACCTTGCAACCGCATTATATCTACAAGGCCAATCGCAAGCTGCGTTGTATTCGGTTGATACTAGCCTACAACTGGCCCCTAATGATCGTAGCTCGCTGATGCTTAAGAGTGAGATACTGTCGCATCTTGGTCGTGCCAGCGAAGCTATTGCGGTTCGTGAACAGGCTGAATTCCTGCCTGAGGGCAACTGGTCAGAACGTTTTAGCCAGCCATAAACAAAGCCCATTGGCCTATAGATTCACATGGCTGGTATGAACGCAAATGCTATGCATAATTGGTGGTGAGTAAATAATTAAAATAGTCTGGAGATAGCAATGAGAATTATATTATTGGGTGGACCTGGAGCAGGTAAGGGCACGCAGGCGACTTATTTAAAAAATAAATTTAATATTCCACAAATATCAACAGGCGATATGTTACGTGCAGCTGTTAAAGCGGGTACACCATTGGGCATTGAAGCTAAGAAAGTGATGGATGCTGGTGGGCTGGTTTCGGATGACATTATTCTTGGTCTGGTTGAAGAGCGTATTAAAGAAGCAGATTGTGAGAATGGCTTCTTATTTGATGGCTTCCCTCGTACCATTCCTCAAGCAGATTCTTTAAAAGCACGCGGTGTTCCGGTTGACGCGGTTGTTGAGATTGATGTTGATGACAGTGAAATTGTGAAACGTATGAGTGGGCGTCGTGCGCATTTGGCTTCAGGCCGTACTTATCACATTATTTATAACCCACCGAAGCTGGAAGGTAAGGATGATGAAACGGGTGAAGACCTTGTGCAGCGTGACGATGATAAAGAAGAAACTGTACTGAAACGTCTGGCGGTTTACCACGAACAAACCGAACCACTGATTGAATATTATTCAACATGGTCAAATAGTGGTGAAGCTGGTGCGCCTAGCTACGTTAAGGTCGAGGGTGTTGGTTCGGTTGAAGACATTCGTGACAAGATTTTTGCCGGATTGTAGATAATTATTTTAACGAGTTTAAAGGTCGGCGAATAGCCGACCTTTTTCGTTGTAATATATTATGTTTCGTATATGTGTTATTGATAATTAGCGAGTGGATGGGGTTATGAAGTTTTATCATATAATTATATTAAGCATGGTCACGATACTCATGTTTGGATGTAATGACCAGTCAAATAACAAGGCCGTTGTCTATGTAGATCTGGCCGCTGTTGCAAAAGCCTTAGGCCGCAATGAAGCTATTAATAAGCAAATGATGGCGGCTAAAAAAAATGTTAATGAACAATTGAAAGTGATTGCAGCTGACCTGAATAAACAAGTAGAAACCAACAAAAAAGAATTAAAATCCAAGTCAATAAAGAAAAATAACAAAGATGGCAGTCAATTTGAAAAACAAGCGCAGCAGGTGATGCGAAATAAAAAGCAGGACGCACAAACAAAGATTAATCAGTTAAAAGTTAATTTACTCAATAAATTTAGAGACGAGGTTAACGTTGCTGCGGAACCGATAGCGAAAGCAGTAGGAGCGAAAACAGTTATGGCTGTCAATGCGAATATACTTTGGTTTGATCCTGAGCTTGATATAACCGCTGACGTTATTGATAAGATGCGCGCTAAAAAATAAGAAAAAAAAGACCGGTATAATGCTGGTCTTTTTTGTTTTATAGGAGTTATTCCCAAATGCTGGCTTGACTTATTTGTCGCCAACGCCAGGGGGAAATATTTATTCCATCTCGCCATAAACCTGCATTTTGAGTGCGCGCTTTATTTTCTGCACGAGCATAATTACTGTAATTATATCTGGAAATGACTTCTTGATCTGGTATGTTTTGCCAAGCCATGCCATTTCTTAGTAATATTAGACTGACATCATCACCATTGAGATACACGATAGAAAGTACGTGTCCTTCGGTGTTGAGTTTATTGAAGGAAAGCACCACATCCTTGTCGCAAATAAGTTGGCATAAATACTCTTTTGCAACTTTTCCATGCGCTTGCATGATTTCGGGCGCATCAACACCAGAAAGGCTAACCAAATATTTCATACCATTTATGTCTTGAACTTTGACCGTGTCACCATCGACTACATCGGTCACGTGGGCAGGTAGGTTTGTTGCATGTATAAGCGGTGAAAATATCAACGTAATAAACATTGCAATGTAACGGATTCGTTTATGCATGATACTACTCCAAATTATTTGGCTTCTTAGAAATATAGCGTCCAAATTGGAGAGAGCATGAGGATATTTAATTATAAAATTTGTTAAATATTGTATATGAAAGTCAGGAATACCTTATTAGAAGCAGTGTATTTAGGGGTAAAAGACCGGTACTATGCTAGTCTTTTACTCCTAGTCCCAGCCTACAAAAATTAATTAATAATTTGCCAGTTGCCATTATCATTTTTACAGGCAGTACCGGTGACTTGATCTTGTCGCCCATTGACAGTGACGTTTGATGTGTAATCGCGACAGTAGCGACCATTGTTTTGTGTGTAACTACGTTTCGGTGTAACTGTGTACTCTTGTTGTGTATCGGGGTTGGTCCATGCTACGGGTTGATTGTCTTTAGCGTGCACAAAGGCTTGGCCAGCACAGTAACGATCTGCTTCGTCCATCGATGCACCTACATTGCCGCCGATACTTGCACCGACAATAACGCCGGCAATCGTCGCCAGTGTTTTACCGTTGCCTTTACCTATCTTAGATCCGAGAATGCCACCAATGACACCACCTATTAAGGTACCGATATCTGAATTGGTAATGCCGGCGGGGTCACATGTAATCTGGTCGTAGTTGACTCTATTACGTTCGCGATAATGATCATCGCGGTAAGTTTCATGATAGCTCTCACGGTGTTTGTTCTTTTTGTGTTTGCCTTTATTTTTGTAATAACCGTGTGCGGGGGCCCACTCTGGCGGATCGGCTAGGGCAGGATTGCTACCCAAGGCAAGGCTCACAAAGAGGGTAATGAGGAATGTATTTAATGAACGGATAGTGCGCATTTCATGACTCTTTAGTATGCTTAAGATTGAATAAAGTATAGCAGTACCAACGGGAATGTCTCGGTACGGTATACTTTCGAACTGATACTACCCAGAGCAATAATAATGACGCGAAAATTTATAGGCGAAGCCGGCTACAATCATGAATCCTCTGACTACACAGGGGTTTTATTCTGCAATTTGGGCACGCCCGAAGCACCCACCGCAGGAGGCGTCAGACGCTTTTTACGTGAGTTTCTTTCTGATCCACGTGTTGTCGAGATCCCTCGACCTATTTGGTGGATTATTCTTAACTTGATCATTTTGCCGTTTCGTCCGCGTCATGTTGCTAAGGCCTATGCGAGCGTTTGGATGGAGGGCGGTTCACCTTTACTGGTTATTAGTCAGCAACAGCGTGACGCCTTGCGCGCTGAGTTAAAAGCCCAAACAGGTAAGGATATGCCGGTGGCGTTAGGCATGTGCTACGGCACATCTTCCATTCCTGAAGCCATGGCGAAGTTACGTGAACAGGGCGTACGAAGGTTGCTGGTTTTGCCTGCTTATCCTCAATATTCCGCTACGACGACAGCCGCAGTATTCGATATTGTTAGCCGCGAATTACAGAGCTGGCGATGGCTCCCTGAGCTCCGCATGATTAATGATTATCACAATGACCCTCGCTATATAGAGGCGTTAGCATCCAGCGTTAGAGACTTTCATGAGCAGCAGGCGACGCCAAGCCAGCGTTTGCTAATGTCCTTCCACGGCTTACCAGAGGCGATGCTGTTGGCAGGTGACCCCTATTATTGCCAGTGTCAGGCAACGGCACGTTTGTTAGCAGAAAAGCTTGGTTTGGCTGATGATGAGTGGGCAATTAGTTTTCAGTCACGATTAGGTAAGGCGAAATGGTTACAGCCATACACGGATAAGACCTTAGAAAAATGGGCTCAGGCAGGAGTCGAATCGGTGGATGTTATTTGTCCCGGTTTTTCTGCAGATTGTCTTGAGACCTTAGAAGAAATGGCAATGCAAAATCGTGATGTCTTCATTGAAAACGGTGGTAAGCAGTACCGTTATATACCGGCACTCAATAGTAATGATGCTCATATCCACTTATTTGCTGGTTTAGTGCAACAACATAGCCAAGGTTGGCCCCAAAATGCTCAAAATTTGAGCAATTTAACGCAAAGAAAGCAACGTGCAGTGGCTTTAGGGGCTACAAAGTAAAGTTAATACCCTGATAATAAACGAAAATAGCCAATAATCGTCTGTTTGCAGATTATTCTGCTATGATACGCACCGCTATTTAGAGGCCCAGCTAGAGGATTTACTATGTCTGAAAAACATCCGATTGTCGCAGTAACCGGTTCATCTGGTGCAGGTACGACAACCGTCAAAGTTGCTTTTGAGCACTTGTTCCGACGCGAAAATATTAACCCACTGGTGATCGAAGGTGATAGTTACCACGCCTACGACCGCCAAGAAATGAAAGCCGCGATTGATAAGTTTGCTGCGGAAGGCAAACAACTTAGTCACTTCGGTCCAGAAGCCAACTTGTTTGGTAAATTGGCCGATACGTTTAAAGAGTATGGTGAGACTGGTGCTTGTGAGCGTCGTTATTACCTACACAGTGATGAAGAAGCAGCTGAACACAATGCACGTTTAAGCTTGAACAACGTTCCTGGTCAATTTACGCCATGGGAAAAAATCAGTGGCGAAACTGATCTATTGTTCTACGAAGGTTTGCATGGTGGAGCAAAATCTGATGAAGCTGATGTTTCTGCGCACACAGATTTACTGATTGGCGTTGTGCCGATTGTAAACCTCGAGTGGATTCAAAAGATTCATCGCGATACGAGCCAACGCGGTTATTCTGCGGAAGCGGTTACTGACACTATTCTTCGTCGTATGGCCGATTATGTACATTACATTACGCCACAGTTCTCGAAGACTGACATTAACTTTCAACGTGTTCCAACGGTTGATACATCTAATCCGTTTATTGCGCGTGATATCCCTACACCGGATGAAAGCTTCATTGTTATTCGTTTCAAAGATCCTGCGAAGAGTTGTGTGGACTTCCCATACTTGCTTAATATGATTGATGGTTCATTTATGTCACGCCGCAACTGTATTGTTGTACCAGGTGGCAAGATGGGCTTTGCTATGGAGCTGATCCTTGGACCTGTTATCCATGACATGATGGAAAGAAAACGTAAGGGCTAAATAATTTAGTTTGTACGTTTAAGAAAGGCCGCTATTTAGCGGTCTTTTTTTTTGAAAAAAATCAGACAGGATTAACAAGATTTACATGATTAAAATAAAAACCAAGAGCGGTAACTAGTATTTTAATAATTAGGCTATCTTTTGTAAAAAAATCTTGTGAATCCTGTCTAGATACTTTTTTAAGAAGTAGCTCTCTCTCTCCCTCGTTGCTCATCAATCGTTAATAGTATGACTATCCCAATAATAAAGAATAGCAATGTAATTAAGATACTATGACGATGATTTCCGTCGGTTAGCCAGTTAATTAGACCATAACTAAGTGGCCCGATGATGGCGGCAAGTTTGACGCACATTCCCCATAGACCAAAGAATTCTCCATAACGTCCTGGCGGACTAAATAAACCAATCAGTGCGCGGCTGGCTGATTGCGATGCACCAAGTGAAACACCAATAAGATTTGCGGCTAGCCAAAATGTTGTAATGTCATGACTAGCCCATGCCGTGACAATGGCGATACACCATAATAACAATGTAAATAAGAGCGTTTTAATTGAACCTAATTTATCTTGTAAGTGACCGAAGCTAAATGCACCGATCGCTGCGGTGATATTAACAACACTAATTAATATAATGTTTTGTTGCGTATCAAACCCCATTACTTGTGTTGCATAAACCGCAGCAAGCACAATGACAATATATATGCCGGCATGAAAACTAATCAGGGCAAGCATGAAATTACGCAGATCAGGGTAATAATGCAGCGTTTTAATTGTATGGGAAACGCAGGCAAAGGAATTTTTTATCGGAGTCGTACTGTGCGCGGTTCTGTTACCACGTTCTTTTAACCAGAGCATTGTCGGGATAGTGCTAAGGCTAAAAAAAACAGCAACTATGATCATGGTGATCGGCACATAATCTGTTGCAACTTGGTCGTTCGTTTTTGCCCAGCTGACATAGATCAAACAAAGCAGTAATGCGGATAGACCACCTAAAAAACCAATCGACCAACCATAACCGGATAGTCGACCAATATTATTTTGGTTGGTAAGCTCAGGCAAGAATGCGGCGATTAAATTTTCACCAGTGGCGAACATAAAATAAGAAAGTACGATGAGTAATGATGCAGCAATAATATCGCCAGGATTGGGTATGGCGAGCAATGCAGTAAAAAGTATGCAGCCAAAGGTCGAAACTATTAATAGTTTTTTTCGTATAGCATAGCCATCTGCTAGCGCGCCAATAAGCGGCGCACTCAAAAGCACCAAGCCATTACCCAGCGCAATAGTTAAGGTCCAGAATAATGTTGCCGAGGCGGCATTGTAACCATTGCTCACGGCAATAGTTGAAACAAAATAAGTACTATAGATGGTAGTTAGCACCACAGTGGCATAGCCTGAGTTGGCAAAGTCATAAAGAATCCAGGCGATTCTTTCGCGAGTTGTGACAGGAGCTTGGGTCATGATGTTATTTTTTATTCGCCAGAGCACATAGTACGTTCTTTAAGTTATTTTATACACTTAAACTATCAATGATTATGCTATCTTGGTAATGATTTTTGTTTAACTTAAAAATGATAGGCCTGATTATGAATAAGTTTTTGTCGCTGATGTTTTTGCTCTTTATACACCAAACACTGAGTGCTGCACCGATTTATGTTGAGCATGATTGGTTGGCGAAGAATTTAAACGGCAAAAATATTGTTGTCGTTGATATGACGACGGATGGGGTGCAGTACCTGCGTTTTCATATTCCCGGTGCAGTACGACTGTCTTATCAGGATATTGTTACCAAACGTAAGGATAAAGTATCTGTACGTGTGCCCGATGCATATTTATATAAGGTGTTGGGTAACCTCGGGATTTCGCGAGATAAGCATATTGTTATTTATGATGATATGGGCGGGCTGGATGCAGGGCGTTTGTTTTGGGAACTCGAACGTATTGGTCATCCAAAGATGTCGGTATTGCGAGGTGGTTTGGTAAAATGGGTATTAGCGGGACATCGTGTTGATAACAAGCCGGTTAAATCATTCGCTACTCAATATAAATCGGATGAAACAGGGCGTAATAATGAAGCGACTTTAGATACTATTCGTAACCATGTTTCATCGACGTTGTTGGATGTGCGGTCGATTGAAGAATATGCGGGCCATCCACGTTATCCACGTAGTGGGCACATTCCTGGTGCAAAATGGTGGCCGTGGGAGAGCAATGTTGATTTTGAGCGCGGTTTTGTGCCGCGTAGCGATGAGGTATTGCAGGGTGAGCTCAATAAGTTAGGTGTCAAAGATAAAACCAAGCCTTTGATTTTATATTGCCGTTCTGGCCACCGTGCGGCCCAAAGTTACCTAACCTTGCGTAGCTTGGGTTATACCGATGTGAAGCTCTATGATGGCTCGATGGCGGAATATGCTAGTAAGCGCGAATTGCCACTCCAAAAAGGTAAGTAAAATGGCCTAAAGCTTATTGGCACATGGACGTTACAATAAATGTAGGGATGAGTTATTTATAGCTCATTTAAGCCAGATCTTTGTAACCACCTGATTATTAGGTTAATTTTATTATGGCAGTTGATTCAATACTTGCGACCGGTGTACAAGGCATTCAACGTGGTTTGAGCAGTGCCCGTGAGCATGCTCAGGAAGTGGCTAGTTTTGGTACCACTAATCAAGAAGCATCTGTTGCTGGTTTGGCGGAACCCCTAATTGGTTTAAGACAAGATCTAGCGCAAGTACAGGCTTCTGCCAAGGTTGTTTCTACGGTAGACGAATTACTCAATAGCCTTTTAGACGACCTTAGCTAGTCTGTAGTGGGCTAGATAGGCAGGAAGACAGCGGTGGCTAGCCGCTGAATGACATTCTTTATTCTCCGACGTGAACTTTCTGCAATAATCATCGCAATCGTGTCTTGTGTGGCGACTAATTTACCAAATAACCGCTCAAAACTGAGGTTTATCACTTGAGTGTTGAGACCATTGGTTAATAAAAACAGTTCGCCCTTATCATCTCGATAATGACTCAGTCGCCAAATCGCAATTTCAATATTACGCGCTGAATTATAGAGTTTTTGTGGATCTAACTCATCAAAGAAGAAAAATTCGGTTTTATCGCTGTAAGCACGGTGGATCATTGAACGTAGTCCAAGCACAAAATTACCAACGCGATCGCCCGTAAATTTGTTATCAAAACTTAATTCAATGTTTGTAATGGCTTTGTTTATCGCTAATTTTCTATTCGTATGCGGGTTAAATAGGCGCGTTACACATTGTTCAATATGCGCCGTGCCACCATCACAATGGCGGGGATTACGTCGATATAGCTTATAAGTCAGTTCTTTAAGGTATTGATCGACTTGGCGTAGGTGGATATCAGCCACCGTATCAATATCACTCTTTGCCAAATAGCTAAGATCGTTATTTGGGTCGATAGAATCACTGGCACTGGATGGCGGCGTAGTTGAACTGCAGCCGGTTAAAAACATGACACAAAGTAGTGTATATCGCGCTAAAAGCATAAAGGCACACTTTATAAGTATTGATATTGCATTTTAACGGTCCTAATAAATTAAAGAAATGTCTGTTGTTGCCGATTGAGTTACAAGTAATCCATTGAAAATGGACCTGAAGCTAATTTATTTAGAAATGGGCAAAATAGGTAAATAAAATAACAATGGTTGATTCCTCAAAAACGCCAGAATCTAAATACCTTGAAAATTGTGGTGGGCCAGATGAACTTGTACTTCAGCATACCACGCTGGTAAAACGTATCGCTTATCATTTGAAGGCGAGACTACCAGATTCGGTACAAGTCGATGACCTTATCCAGGCGGGTATGATCGGCTTGATTGAAGCTGGGCGCAATTATGATTCGGGGCAGGGGGCACGTTTTGAAACCTATGCGGGTATCCGCATTCGTGGTTCGATGTTGGATGAATTGCGCAAGAATGACTGGGCACCTAAATCAGTACATAAAAAAGCGCGGGATCTTGCTGAAGCGATTAAGATTATCGAAGGTAAAACCGGTCGTGATGCGCGTGATCAAGAAATTGCAGATGAATTAGATATTGATCTTGACGAGTATTATCAGATTTTACAAGACAGTAATTCTTGTATCGTCAGCATGGATCAATACGGAATGGATAAGGAAGATTTCTTACCAGGCTTGGCAGATAACTCAAGTGATCCAGGACAATTATTAGTTAAAGAACGATTCAAAGAGAGTTTGAGTGTTGCAATCTCCGGGTTGCCGGACAGGGAACGTATTGTTATTTCTCTTTACTATGAATCAGAACTTAATTTGCGTGAGATTGGTTCAATTATTGCCGTAACAGAATCACGCGTGAGTCAATTATTGAATCAGGCACATGCACGGCTTAGTGCGCGATTGCATAAGTGGCAAGAACGAGAAAGTCAAGATTGATCTATTGCGGTGACTCAACGATAGTATAGCTATAGCGAGTTAGGAAATGGATAATAGATGAGTCATACAATTAATCGAGTACGAAATCGTGATCTACATCGATTGAATGAGATTAATTATCAATTGATATTGAAACTGTTGCCGAACCTTCGTCATATGGATGAACGGTCGGTTTCTTTTTCGCTTAATGTGCCCGATCTTCATTTACGCATTATTGAACGCAGTCCTTATACAACGGTTATTTCGCTCACTCATGAATTTAAGGCCGGCTCAGCGCGTATACCCGCACCTGATTTGTGGGTACGAGTTTGTCACGATGCGATGGTGGCGGAAGCCATTGCTAATCAAGATGGTGCAAGTCCTGCACACGCAAAAATTTACACATGGCACAAAGGCTTAGACGCGGATGTTAAATGGCGTCTAAATACCTTTGCTGAAAAATGGTTAAAACAATGTCTTAAACAGGGACATCAGTTCTAGAATCTTATTCACGCGCTTTATCAGTCTGATAAGAATATTTGACTATTCATTCCACTTGGTTCGGTCTCTAATGAAGTATGCAGTTATTATTTATTGCGTAGGTGACTTTATTTTATTGCAATTTCCATAAAGAAGAATGGGAGGTGTACAAATGAACCGAACACATCACACTCATCATGAGGTGAAAATATTGGATCGTGAACAACAGTTCCGAGACATGGATAAGGATCTCGATGATCGCGTACCCATTGAAGGTATTCACCAAAGTATTATTTTGACAGACTCTTTTGGCAATGAGTGGGATGATACCGACGATTTTGGGGAAATTGATTTCCGTACTGTTGATGAATAACGACCGGATTTAATCAGTGAGGTTATTTTTTCTTTAGTACAAGCGCGGGACGCCATTTTGCTTGCGTGAGTAGCCATTGACCATTCACTTTCGACCAACGCATTCCAACTTTGTAAAGTTGGCCACGTTCAGGTATTTTCTCTGGGCCGCCCGTGATACCGCTATAAAAAATTATCTTGGCATCGTCATTATCAATTTCAACATTAATATCCGTTATATAAATATAAATAACGCGATTTTGGTTTAGATGATAGTTAACAAAATCTTGTAAGGTCTGTTTGTCTCGGTGAAAGGGGCTTTTGTAAGTATCAGCAACAAACGCTATAAACTTGTCTGCTTGGTGTTGGCTAACGGCATTACGCATTTGTTGAATATTGCTGCGCAACATGAGTTCGTCATCAGAAACGCCACAGCCAGAAAGGTTTGCAAATGCGATGCATATAGATAATAGAAAAATGAGATGGGAAATAATTTTTTTCATATTAATCTCGTTCGGATTTTAGTTGCTGTGTTAGTTTTTTTGTAATGTCTTCAATAGGGACAATAGTTCCTGAATTAATACCTTCGCAATGTTTAGCTTCATTATTCCATGCTTGTGTACTTTCGAGTAGTTCCGGCCAGTAAGGGTAGGTTCTGCATTGCACTGGGCGTAAATGGTAGATACGGCATTTGCCTTCTTTATTTAGAAAGGTGCAGCGGCCTTTGTGCATACGTGCGGTTAAAGTATTACGAGTCAAGTGTGTTACATAATGGCGACGAAACCAGGCTTTCGTAATATCAAGATGCTTACGTATGCGATTGGCTTCGGTTTTACTCATAGCGATGTAGTGATCCTCGTCACCTGTGCAACATTTGCCACAACCGGTGCATTTGAAGCGCAATACTTGTTTTTTGTGAATCATGCTGGTTATTCTCAATCGATAGCAAGAAAGCTGTTTGTTTTGTGGGGTTGGTCACAGTTAGGCTCATCATAGCAGGCTAGAGTATTTGCGAATACTTATGAGACGTTGAATATGAATAAACGCAGGTTACCTATGCTGTTAATGCTTGTCAGTAGTTTAACATTGACCGCTTGTGACCCGATCACCTTAACCATACTTGGAGCGGGGGCTTCAGCGAGTGTGGCTCATGGTCTTGGTAGTGTTGCCTATAAAACATTCACAGCTCCGCTTACAAAAGTTAATAAAGCCACGTTATTGGCTCTAAAAAGAATGGGAATAAAAATTGAGTCGGTGGAAAAGACCGATACAGGGCAGGTTATTAATGCAACCTCATCAGACCGTACTATTGAGGTCACACTTGAAGCGATCAGTAAAAAGACAACACGTATTCGCAGTATTGCCCGCCAGGATAGCGTGTTTTTTGATGCGGCAACAGCAACAGAAATTGTTAATCAAACGGAACGGGCATTAATACGCAGAAGAAGTTAAGCGCAGGGTTATTCATCATCCGTGAATCGTATGGATTCAATATTCCAATCAGTATTAGAAATTTCCAGGATAAGACATGAAGGACCGCCATGGGTGCGTGTTTGTCCGGAAGCACCGGGATTTATTACCCAGGGTGATGATTCTGTATCGCAGATCATTTTATGACTGTGCCCATAAATAATAGCACGTGCATGAGGAAATTGCTGACGCATGATACTGTGTTTAGGATGGTTGCCGCCATGCAGATGTCCGTGCACCACGACCAAATTACCACCTTGTAGTTCAATGTGCGCAACATGATCAAGTGTGCTCAGTGTGGGATGCTCCTCGCAATTCCAAACTGATTCATTATCGTTATTACCGCGAATGGCAACGATGTCACCACTGCGTGGCTGCATTTTTTCTAGGACGTGCTGGCCCATAATGTCACCGGCATGAATAGCGAGATCGCAGCTTTCAATGACCTCAGCAATGCGCGGGTCAAGATAGCCATGGGTATCGGAAATAATGCCGATGCGTTTATAAGAAAGTGTATTCATAATTTGTGGCGCGCATGATAGCGAAACATTATGCTTACGTCATCTGTTATACAAAAACGAGGACGATAAGATGGCTGATTGCCTGTTTTGCAAAATGGTCGCGGGTGAAATTAAACCTGATACTGTCTATGAAGATGAAAATGTATTGGCATTTCGGGATATTAGCCCCCAAGCACCGATGCATGTATTAGTGATACCAAAACGCCATATTTCCACCTTGAATGATTTGGTGGAAGATGATGCTCAGTTAGTAGGTCAACTTACATTGGCGGCGGCTAAGGTTGCAGAACAAGAGGGTGTTGCGGATTCGGGATATCGTACGGTGATGAACTGTAATGCGGATGGAGGCCAAACCGTGTTTCATATTCATATGCACGTATTAGCAGGCCGAAGCCTGATCTGGCCACCCGGTTAGCGATTAGCGCATTTCATTGTAGTGCGCCATACCAACCATCAGCACAATGGCGGCTGGAATGAGGCTGGTAGGGTTGAAACCAACAAAATTGATAAGCATAGCCTGTTCAATAACAGCGGTGCTCGTAAACAGGAGTACTCCCCACTTACGCATTTGCCAATATCCAACAATAGCAACTAGTTGGCCGCAGCTAAGCGCAACATAGTACATAGAGAACCAGTCGGGTAAGCCAGTGAGTTGCGCATTCGAGAAATGGTAGAGGCCGTAGCCCACATATAGTGTCCAGATAAGACAAATGGCGTTAACTGGGCCGGGCCGGTCATCAAAGTTCATGTTATAGATACCTATAATAAAGTAAATCAGGCGGCATTCTAGGGCGTTTAGTGAGCAAGGTACAGCGCCGCAGCTGGGCTATACTACTTGTTAATATAGAATCTATAAAATAAAAATAAATTATTGTTTTATAAGCTTTGTATCCACTTCATGTTCAGCTGCAAGCCAATCGTCTAAAGCGCCACCTGAGACAAAGCCGCGTTGCTGAGCATTGAAATAAGCGGTTTCTTCAATCATTTTTTGTCGAAGCACAGGATCAATTGCCTTGTTACGCGTCTTGCGAGTAGTTTTAGCGGTTTTCTTTTTGCCTGAAGCCGACTTAACCGGCTTCTTCGTGACCTTCTTGCTGGTCTTCTTCTTGGTTTTACTGGCCTTGCTGGTAGCATTTGCCATGAAAACTTCCTCCATAATGTTTTCAACCCGACAGGGTGAGGCACATACTATAACGCGAGATTCAAGATGATCCCAATAAGCTTAGTTTACAACCCACACTGATAGTATGGGTATGTTTTTAAATTGATCTGTTATTATCTACTCGTTACCAATTCGAACAAGGACAAGGATGCAAGTTCGTTCACTATCAGGATTAATCCCCCCGCAGTTACCGACGCACACGTCTTCACGTGCGGTTAACCCTGTGCCGGCTCAAGATGAGCGTAGCCAGCCATCGCCAGATATTCCTCGTCAACGCAAAACGATTGGCGATGAGCAATTGATTATGGCGCGGCAAAATCAGCGTTACAGCTATACAAAAATTGAAGCGGATGGTTCAAAGGCATCACAGGCGGTGCAAACCTATTTTGATATTCAAACTCAAGATGAACAAGAAAGGTCTCAGGCATTACTGGGTATTGATCTGCAGGTTTAGTGCTGAGTGGAACAAACTCACTTGCAGAGTTGACTAACGGTAAAATAAATCTGCTGTGTGCCACATATGTCTTTTATTTATAAAAAAAGTAATAGCATTTTGAGAGTGTGGTTGTTGGCACTCTTTTTGTTATTTCCATTACTTGTAAACGCAGGTGCATTTGAGAGATTGTTTGCACCGGAGGCAGAGTTATGGGAATTATGGCAAACACATAATGAAGAATCGTCTAATATTATTGAACATAAAAACTGGACGCTATTTTTACAAAACAATATTCATCAAGGGAAAGACGGTGTTAACCGACTCAATTATGCTGTAATATCTTCTACAGACCGCAATCTCTTGCGTTCGTATATTGAAAGATTACAAAAAATTAATATCAGTGAATATCGTCGCAGCGAACAATTAGCGTATTGGATTAATCTGTACAATGCTGTGACTGTAGATATTGTTTTAGCGCATTATCCGGTAAAGAGTATTCGTGATATTGATATTTCTCCAGGTTTCTTTGCTGATGGACCATGGGGAAAGAAAATCATTCGGGTTAATAATGAAGAACTATCGTTAAATGATGTTGAGCACCGTATTCTTCGTCCGGTATGGAAAGATGCGCGAATACATTTTGCAGTAAATTGTGCGTCGATAGGTTGCCCCAATTTAAATCAACAGGCCTTTCTCGCCGAAACGATTGATGAGCAATTAAATTCGGCAGCAAGAAGCTATATTGCACATCCCCGCGGTGTAAAAATAACAGATGATGGTGTAATCGTTTCGAGTATATTTAGCTGGTTTCAACAAGATTTTGGTGAAACTGAAGAAGATGTTATTAGATACATAAAGAAATATGCGAAAACTAATAAAGCAAGCTCGCTAGATGGTATTCAGTTCTTTTATGACGATGAATATGATTGGTCGCTTAATGATGCTTCAGGGTTAACACGTTGATATCAATAATCATACCTGCTTTTAACGAAGAGAAAGTAATCACATCTACACTCAATAACATAATTGCGCAATCCGGTGAGTATGAAATTATTGTTGTCGATGGTGGTAGTGATGACGCGACCTTAAAAGAAGTCAAAAAATATCCACAAATAAAAATAATGACTGCAAAAAAAGGTCGTGCCAGTCAAATGAATGCGGGCGCTGATTTGGCAAAAGGAGAATGGCTATTATTCTTGCATGCCGATGCGTTACTACCAACAAATGCACTAACCACTATTCAGCAGCAATCATCTGATGCTGGTGGATTTAAGCATCGATTTTCAAATAACACATGGGGTCTAAGGTTGGTTTCATGGTTGCATAATTTCCGCTGCAGCCGCACGGGTGTGTTTTATGGTGATCAGGCTATGTTTGTTCGGCGCTCATTATTTGTGAAGATGAAAAGGTTTCCTGATGTGAAACATCTTGAAGATCTTTTGTTTGGCGAAAGATTGCTAGCGGTGACAAAACCGGTATTCCTTCAGCAAGAGGTAATAAGCGACTCCCGCAAGTTTGAACAAGAAGGGGTCTGGCTAAGTTTATTTAGGGTGATTCTAATTCAGGTATGTCATGAGTTAAAACTACCAACACCGACAAAAAGTTTTTTTGCTACCATTCGATAGAACCAGTTCTAATTAATCATAATCTTCATTTAATGAATTAATAAAAGCGATTAGATATTCTATATCATTACCGGCTAATTTTATTTTTAATAATTCGGGATTTGTATTCCTTAAACCACCTTCCCGGGCAAGTTTACTGTTACGTATGTACATGGCAATAACTTCGCCAAGCGTATTGAGTTCTCCTGTGTGCATATACGGTGCAGAATGTCCTGTATCACGCAAACCAGGTGTTTTAAATGCGGCAATACTTTTGTTTAACATGATATCGGTGGTGCAAACCTCTTTAGTTTCACAAAGTATATTTTGTATTTTCTGCTGTGGACCCGGGATATCAGGGTTAGCCGTTATATTCCATAGCCCAAGGTCAGTATGTTCCGGTTTGTTTACGTCTGGCTTGGTACGAAATATTGATAAGGCATTTGGATGCTTTGCGCTTGCCGGCAGGTACTTGTCAGCATTAGTATTACGTTCTTTAAATGATGGAATTTTTATCTTATTAAATGCCCCAAGGCCATGCAGTTTGTCGTATTGATTTTGACTAATGCCGGTATTATGGAAGCGAAAATCGGTAAAGTGAGGCGCTTGGTGGCAACTCGCACAATTCCCGCCATTTTGCGTATTACTTCCGCTACGCAAGAATAATTGCAGGCCTTTCAGCTCTTTTTTCGAGAAAATAAATTTTTGCATGTGACTTTCAAAATTGCCATGTGTCTCTGAAACAAATATTGGCTTGTTAAGGTTGTTGATTTCTTTTAGGAGTCGTTGCCCATATTCGATTTTTGATTCATCTTTTCTAGCTGCGCGGGGAAGTTTGTTTAAATCCAGAAAGGCATCATAAGGGCTGCCATTATACACGTCGTTTTTATCGGTGGAGAATGCCAGATCTTCCATGTAGGCAGTGAGTAATTTTGCAACGGCTGCAAGTATTTCTGTATCGGATTCTTTTTTAGTATCGATTCGGTATTCAATTGGAAGTCGTAACTCCGCCGCGATGTCTTTATCTGTGCCGTTTAAAATTTTTCTGTAGCTGCCGCCAAATTCTTTTGCTAATTCGCCTTTACCATCGTCATTGCGAATAATGTTTGCAATATGCTTTATCGCTGCTTGTTTCTCTGTTACTTGCCAACCAAAATTACGCCCTGTGAATGTACCGACCACGAGATCTTCAAGATTATTAAACTCGCCGTCAAAATGAAACAAGATATTGCTGGCATCAGTTTTGCTGATATTGACAAGACTCATGCTATTACGACCTGTTTGATGTTTTTTATCTTTTCTATTTGGAATAGGGCTGGCGGTGGCAAAGTCGGCATAGGTTCGAGTGCCAAGATTGTCTTTGTGTTCATCTACCATATGACATGCGCGACAACTCATTGTGCCATTAGCATGTTTACCCACTAGAGGTTTACCGGTGGTAACTGTTTTGGCCAAGGCAGGTTCCGGTTTGCCTGGAGAGACAAACCACGCTTGTGCAAAGCGTGTTTCTAAGAAAAGTCTTTCACCTATTGTGACTTCCGGCTCACCGGCAATGACACTACTTGAAATAGCTATAAGGAGTGAAAAGGTCATTACTATTATTTTTTTCATGATTTTCATGATGTCGTGACTCTATATGCAAATAGTAATCGTTATCATTAGCGTTTGCAATATCCGTTTGGTCAATAGCACGAATAAATGTGCTTTATAGAAAAATAATGTCAAAACATATGACACATGCACCATTTTGGTGAATTTAGTGACAATTACGGGAGAATTATTGGTATTCCAATATGCATTAAATATTATTATATTTAACTTGGGGATCGGAGAGGCATAAATCTTATGCTGACCTATCAAAATACAGATAATTTTCGGGATAGAAAAATGTCAAAGACACGGAATTTGAGTCTTGCAACTGGGCAGAGTTGTGACCAAGGTGCAGAGGCTCCCAAAATATTAGCGACGATTATTGAAGAGGCCGGTGTTACTTTTAATGGTGCAGCGGCATGGGACATTCAAGTTCACAATAAAGAGGCCTATCAACAAATACTATCGAAAGGCTCGTTGGGGCTTGGTGAAAGCTACATAAATGGTTTGTGGGATGCTTATTCACTCGATGAGTTATTCACTCGTTTGATTAACTTCAATATTGATAAAAAGGTTGTGGGCTTGGCAAAGCTTCGGCTTGCAGTTGAAGTGCTGCGCCATAAATTTTCAAATTTACAATCTCCTAAACGTGCTTTTCAAGTCGGAGAGCAACACTACGATACAGGTAACGATATATTCGAAGCCATGTTGGATCCTACGATGAGTTATTCCTGTGGTTTCTGGGAAAATGCAGAAACACTTGAACAGGCACAACTTGATAAATTAGATATGATTTGTCGAAAGCTGGATCTGCAGCCTGGAGAAAAACTCCTCGAGATAGGCTGCGGTTGGGGAGGTTTAGCACGTCATGCAGCAGCAAACTATGGTGTAGAAGTGACAGGTATTACTGTGTCTAAAGAGCAGCAATACTTGGCGAGACAACGGTGTGTTGGTTTGCCGGTAAAAATTGAATTAATGGATTACCGAGATCTACAAGGGCAATTTGATAAAATAGTGTCAGTTGGCATGTTTGAACATGTTGGCGCCAAGAATTATAAAATTTATTTTGATAATGCGGATAGATTGCTAAAGCAAGATGGTTTGTTTTTACTTCATACTATTGGTAATCATTGCACGACAAAATCAGTTGATCCATGGATTGATAAATATATTTTCCCTAATGGGAAATTACCATCAGCGCGAGAAATATCGGCGGTTACTGAAAATAAATTTATTATTGAGGACTGGCATAATTTTGGCCAAGATTATGATAAGACGTTAATGGCATGGATGAATAATTTTGATAAGGCATGGCCTGAACTTAAATCAACATACTCGGATAAATTTTACAGAATGTGGAAATACTATTTGCTTTCATGTGCTGGGTTCTTTAGATGTCGACAAGGCCAGTTATGGCAGCTGGTGTTAAGTAAACGTCAGCGCTCAGGTGTCTATCGTTCTATTCGTTAAGATTGATTTGTCTCACATACTCTACTCGGGGAAATAATATAAAAATAAAAAGGTGGCCCATATGTAGGCCACCTTTTTTTAAGCATTTTTACGCAGCTGTTTTCTTTGCAAAATATGCTCCAAGCTCTTCTGAGCCGCCAATATGCGCGCCATCAATAAAGACCTGTGGCACGGTTTCTAAGCCGGTCATTGCACGAACGGAACGCAAACTAGCATCTTTGCCTAGTACGACTTCTTCGAAACTAATCTCATTTTGTTCGAGCATATTCTTTACTTTAATGCAGAATGGGCAACCGGTGCGTGTTATTACGCTAACCGTTAGTGGCTTTTCTGCTTTAGGATTGATGTAATTTAACATGGTGTCGGCATCAGAAACCTCAAAAGGGTCGCCATCTACATCAGGCTCAATGAATTGTTTTTCAATGACACCATTTTTCACCAACATTGAGTAACGCCATGAACGCTTACCGAAACCAAGATCAGATTTGTTAACCAACATATCCATGCCTGCACTAAACTCGCCATTGCCATCAGGGATTACAGTAATATTTTCTGCCTCCTGATTTTCTTTCCATGCATCCATGACAAAGGCATCGTTCACTGATATACAAACAATTTCATCTACGCCATTTTCTTTAAGTACACCGGCTAATTCGTTATAACGCGGTAAATGCGTTGAAGAACAGGTTGGCGTAAATGCACCAGGCAATGAAAAAACGACGACTGTTTTATCTTTAAAGATGTCATTTGTAGTCACATCAACAAATTCGCCATTTTGACGAGTCTTAAAAGTAACGTTTGGTACGCTTTGGCCTTCATGATTTTCCATTTGATTCTCCAGATTGATTGAGTATGGTTACAGCACTTGCTGAACGTGGGATGATTATAGGCTTTACGAGTAATTGTAAAAATCGTTTATTTCTACTATTATGATAGCTATAACCTATCGAATTGGGCGTGACATGAAACTACGAGATCTTGAGTATTTAGTGGCGATTGCCGAAGAACGCCATTTTCACAAGGCTGCAGCGCGGTGTTATGTAAGCCAGCCAACATTAAGTGGCCAATTGAAGAAACTCGAAGACGAGCTTGGTGTGTTATTAGTGGAGCGTACTAACCGCCAGGTAACAATGACCGAGGTGGGTATGGCAGTGACTGATCAGGCTCGAAAAGTCCTCTATGAAGCAAAAGTCATTAATGAAATTAGTCAGGCGTATCAAGACCCTCTGAAAGGAGATCTGCATTTAGGCATTATTCCTACTATTGCACCGTATCTTTTGCCGGTGATTATGCCTGCATTAAATAAAACATTTACCAAGATGAAATTTTGGTTGTATGAATATCAAACGCATATTTTATTGGAAAAACTGGAGCGTGGAGAGCTGGATTGTTTGATCCTAGCCTTGCCGATAGCAAAGCATGATTTTGTTGAAGTAGATTTGTTTCGCGAACCTTTTCGCCTTGCAGTCAGAAAGGGTGATGCACTGGTTAAACAAAAGGAGATCACTTTAGGCAGTCTGGCAAATCAGGAAATGTTATTGCTGGAAGAAGGTCATTGCCTACGAGGGCATGTATTAGATGTTTGCCATTTAGCCGGGGCTAAAGAAGGATCACAATTTCAAGCAACCAGTTTAGAAACCTTGCGCCATATGGTGGGTGAGGGCATGGGGATGACATTGATGCCAGAACTTGCCGTGCCGGACAAGACAACAAAGCGTGATTCGATTCAATATTTACAGTTCAGTGATCCAAAACCAAATCGTCGGATTGGAATGTTGCACCGTAAAAACAGCTATCGTGCGGAAGCATTTGCTAATGTCAGTGAATTAATCCGTAGCGAGCTCCCTGTTAATATTTTCTATTAGATGATTAGAGAAGAGTTATAAATTCGATGCTGGTTATCAGGCTCAAACTTTGATGCTTACCAGAATATTTAATTAAGTTTCCGAACACGGAACTTGCGGCCCTTTATTTTTCCTTCAGATAGTATTTTCAGTGCTTGTTTTGAAATAGGCCTTTCAACTGCAACATAGGCAAGATGATCGGCAATGTCTATTTTACCAATTTGTTTACCTAGAATAAGTTTGCTAGCAGTCAATGCGCCTAATAGATCACCTGCACGAACCTTGTCTTTGCGGCCACCATTAATAACTAAAGTCACCATTGGTGGTATAAGTTTGAAATGTTCTCGTGCTTTAAGCATTGAGGTATTGTCGATTCGGACGGAGATGTTTTGATATTTTTCAATGGCACTGACTTTAGGTGATTCAGAAGCCATAAATAAGCTTAGCGCAAGACCTTCTTTACCTGCGCGGCCAGTACGACCAATTCGGTGAACGTGTACTTCTGGGTCTGGTGATAACTCAAAGTTTATGACGGCTTCGAGATCTTTTATATCTAATCCGCGCGCAGCCACGTCAGTGGCTATAAGAACCGAGCTGCTTTTATTTGAAAACTGAACTAAAACTCTGTCGCGTTCATTTTGGTCGAGATCGCCATGTAAGGCCAGGGCATGAAAACCTTTTCGCCAAAGTTCATCGGCAAGATCTTGGCATTGATCTTTACGATTACAAAATACCACACTAGACTTTGGGCGATAGTGGTGGATTAAAGCGATCAGTTTTTCGGTTCCTTGATCGCGCTCAATTTCATAGAAGATCTGTTTTATTTTGTTTTCTTCAACAGGATCTTCTACGCGTACGTCAATAGGTTCATTTTGTATGGAGAGACTAATATCGTTGATTTCTTCCGGATAGGTTGCAGAAAATAACAAGGTTTGTCGCTCACGCGGCATCTTGTCGATAATCTGCATAATGTCTTCCTGGAAGCCCATGTCGAGCATGCGGTCTGCTTCATCGAGTACCAACATATTTAAACGGCCAAGCTTCAGTGAACCTTTTTGCAGGTGTTTCAATATACGTCCAGGTGTACCCACAACAACGTGGGGTTTATGTTCAAGCGAGGCCAACTGCGGGCCAAAGGCTTTACCGCCGCATAAGGTAAGCACTTTCGTGTTTGGCATTGCCCGTGCGAGACGACGGATTTCATTACTAACTTGATCAGCCAGTTCGCGTGTCGGGCAAAGTACCAACGCTTGAGTCTGGTAATTTGATATGTCCAGCCCATTTAATAGGCCGATAGCAAAAGCCGCAGTCTTGCCACTCCCTGTTTTTGCTTGTGCGAGTAGATCTTGTCCCTCGAGTACCAGCGGAAGGCTTTGCGCCTGTATGGGGGTCATGACCTCATAATCTAGTGACTGGATGTTGGCCAGCATTTCAGGGCTTAGGGGAAGTGATGAGAAAGAAGTATTGGTCACGTCAGAACAGTCTTTATCGTTGGTTGGCAAGGCCGCGAATCATACCAGATATGTGTATAGAGTGGTTTATTTATGTACAGTTTTACGAATATCTTGGCGGCGTTTCAGGCATTTTTACTGATTTATCTGATATGATCCCTGTTAGTTATAGACAATCAATTTTGGAGGATTCCCATGGCTACTGCCAGTGCAAGACATATACTCGTAGAAACTGAAGAACAATGTGCCGATCTTAAAGCTCAGATTGCTGATGGAGCTAGTTTTGCTGATATCGCTAAAGAACATTCAAAGTGCCCATCTGGCCAGAGCGGTGGTGAATTAGGTGAATTTGGTCAAGGCCAAATGGTTCCTGAATTTGATACGGTTGTTTTCAATGATGAATTGAATGTTGTGCATGGTCCAATTAAAACTCAATTTGGATACCACCTTCTGGAAACCACTAGTCGTTCGGACTAATGGTTTGAGAATCGATATTAAAAAGGCTGACTAGTGTCAGCCTTTTTTTATATTTCATCTGACGGTAAAAGGGTAATGATATGTCAGTAAAGATAAGTGGCAGTTGTTTATGCGGTGAGGTTGAATATGATGTTAGTGGCGAGCCAATGCGGTTTTATCATTGTCACTGTGAACGATGTCGTAAAGCTACGGGAACCGGACACGCCAGTAACTTATTAATGACACCAGTCACAAGTATCACTTGGACAAAGGGTGAATCATTTTTAGGCAGTTATAAGGTGCCTGAGGCTGAACGCTTTTATAATTGTTTTTGTACAAAATGCGGTAGCCCGATGCCACGTATCGTGCCTGAACTTGATGCAGTATTAATCCCTGCGGGAAGTCTTGATTCTGAACCACCGATTCCTCCACAAGGTCGTATTTTCTGGGATTCGCGAGTTGATTGGTCATGTGAGAGTGGTGAATTACCCACGTATGCCGAATATCCAGAGTGAATAACAAAAGTAATATTTTAAGATTATGCACATAAGTAAATACATCCTCTTTAGTTTGGCTTTGTGGTTTTGTAACCAAAGCATGACTATAGCCGACGAGATAGAAGAGCTTGAAGTGCCTATTAATGAGCAAGAGCTTTTTGTAACTCGGCATCTTGCTAGCGGCCAACATCTTATTATCTGGGCTGCACCTGGTTATGGCTCGCATCAACGTAGCTTTGACATTTCAAAAAAAATGGTTAAGCGTGGTGTTGAGGTTTGGCATGTTGATCTGGCTGATAGTTTATTTTTACCAAAAAATACCAGCACTATGCGTACCATTGATGGTAGTTATATTGCTGGTCTGATCGATGCAGCTTATAAGGCGACAGGCAAGAAAATTACACTATTAACACGTTCCTATGGTGCGATACCGGTACTGCGTGGCGCAAGAGATTGGCAGCAACGTCATCGAGACGATAATGCGAGTCATCTTAATGGTGCAATTTTATTTTCTCCTGAAATGTATGAAACCATTCCCGCATTGGGCCTGCCTCCGGTATACACAGATATTACTTTCGCAAGCAATATTCCTATTATGTTATATCAAGCAGGAAACCGAAGTAATCGTTGGCAACTAGATGGGTTGTTAGCGAATCTTGAGCAAGGTGGCGCCCCCGTATTTGTTCGTTTTAAACAAGGTGTGACAGGGATGTTTTATCGTGGTGATACCTCGGCAACAACAAAATTAATGTTGTCGCGGATACCGGATGAATTAGTAAGTGATCTCAATCTACTTAACAAACTGGCAGCGCCTAAACAGGTTGTTGCGTTGCCAAAAAACATTCATACCAAAAATCACGGTTTAGATTCAAAACTAAAATTATTTAAAGGTAAATCATTACCATTACCACTTGACCTGGTTAGTGCCAAGAGAAAACATTTTGTGCGCGATGATTATAAAGGCAAGGTAACCATAGTTAATTTTTGGGCAACGTGGTGTCCACCGTGTGTTGAAGAGATCCCCTCGTTAAATAATCTACGGAAAGAAATGAAAGGTAAGCCTTTCGAACTTATTTCTGTAAATTATGCTGAAGATAGACAGCGAGTCGAGAAATTTTTAAAACAGGTTAATGTGGATTTCCCCGTGTTACTTGATGAAACTGGTCGTGTTTCGGCTGATTGGAATGTGCTTGTTTACCCCTCGACATTCGTTATTTCTCCTAACGGCAAGATCACTCATGGTGTTAATGGCGCTATTTTGTGGGATAGCCCGGAAGTTGTAAATAAATTAAACGAGTTGCTTGCTGAATAATTAAGCAAAAGTTAAGACGCTCAATGGAGCGTCTGATGTTTATTTATTCATATCTCTTTTTGAGCTGATTTGTTTTTTACCTTCCATCATTATGACTTTGATTATCTTTATCTTCTTGTTTGATAAATTTTTGTTCCTTTCTTTGGTGTTTATGAGGCACAGTTTGTCGTGGTGTTAATACGCCGGATTGTTTTTTCTGTCTCCAGCGTCGCTGTTCATCATGACTTGGCTTTTGTACCGGTTTAGGAATAGGTCGGTAATGCTGGTTCTGATTTGGCCGTTGTTGTGAGTGGCCTTGCCCGTTGTTCGGACGATGCTGGTCGTTGTTCGGCCGATGCTGGTCGTTGTTCGGCCGATGCTGGTCGTTGTTCGGACGATGCTGGTCGTTGTTCGGACGATGTTGACCGTTGTTCGGACGATGCTGGTCGTTGTTCGGCCGATGCTGGTCGTTGTTCGGCCGATGTTGCCCGTTGTTCGGACGATGCTGGTCGTTGTTCGGACGATGTTGACCGTTGTTCGGACGATGCCGGTCGTTGTCTGGCCGATGCCGGTCGTTGTCTGGACGATATCGGCTGGGTGCAACATGACTATGAGGACGTTTATTGCGGTGCTTTAATTTCCATGGTTTGTTGTGTTTAGAGTTAACAATATGATGACGGTGACGACCTAAATGTATATGGCTAGGCAGTATACGTACGGTGATCCAACCTCGGTATTTATCATGGTAATGATAGAGCCTGCGATGAGTATCATAATAAACATGCACATCAGGGTAGTAATGATAATTAAATATAATCTCGGTGCGTGGGTGGTGGGTACCATGCCGATGCGGGTTGTGGGCAAGACAACCTGATAGCATTAACGCTATAACAAGCATTAAACTAAGGTTTAATAGTGACACTGCCTTTCCCCGATTTGTAACATTTTGTATCACAGTACTAATTTGCATCGGATTATCCTTTTGTTTTCTCTGATATGGCCGCTATTAAATACCAGGCTTGCTGAATGGAGCCTGAATGACTCGATGTACATGGTGAGTTGCCTCAATAACTAGCAAATGTGAGTTTTTTTTGACTTTATCTCATGGAACTTAATCTATATTAGGCATGGGTTAGGCGGTTTTAAACCGAGAGAACTACGCTATAGGATACTGAAATGAACAGCCGAATGAATGAGATGCAGTCACTTATCAATCGTAGAGACGAGGTGATTGCAAAGTTTAAAGAAGTTGAGCGAAAACATAATGAGGAAATGAAGGCAAAAATGGCCAGAACTGAATTGGTGCCTAATAGCCCATTAGATGTTTCTCCGATCCAGAGTGTTGAATTGTCCTAAAATCAACTCCTCATAATAAAAAGGTCCGCTTAAGCGGGCTTTTTTATGGTTACAACGATAATTTTAATTAATTGTCATAAATTTGTAATGTACTGGAGTTATCTTGATAACTTGATCCTGCTCAAGGAATTTAACCACCCGTATATCTAAACTGCAGTTGTAAACAATATATATGGAGTAGTGAGTATGTTCGGTGAACACCATCTTTTAGCAAATGAAATGCCAGAATATAAAGATAAAATTCATGAGCTTAAAGGTTCTGATCGGCATTTTACCAAATTATATAATGAGTATATTGAAGTTGATAAGACGATTTATCGTATTGAAGAGGGTATTGAGACACCGTCGGATGATCACACCGAAATGTTAAAAAAACAGCGCGTGTTGTTGAAGGATCAACTTCTCGAGATACTTAAAGCGGCTTAATCGAGATGAATACAAAAACTGATAAGATGACAGAATTATTGTCGCGACGTGATGAACTTGTTGCGAGATTAGAATCTATTGAGAAAGACTATCGTGGTGGTTTGGATGCAGATTCTGCGGAGCGGGCTGTGCAACTGGAAAATGCAGAAGTACTTGATGGTATTGCGAAAGCCGCGGCTGATGAACTTGAACAAATTGAAAGTCGCTTAGCAGATTTCGCCTAGGTAATACTCTATGAAAGGGATACGAGGTGTATTGATATATACAGCGGCGGTGTTTGCTATCTCTGTAGTTTATTTCTTCTACGCTTACAGTGTTTATCCTGCGATACCGGAACGTGAAACTTTTTTATCAGAGATTGGTGAAGAACTTGGCAATATTGGTTTATTTGGTTTATTACTAATCTATGGTCGTAGCATATTAAAAATCGTATTGGGTAAGGGGCGTATCGCTCGGCGATTATTACCTGATTATTCACCTCAACTACAAATATCAATATTTAATGGGTTATTGAGTTTATTAAACCGCAGTCACGTATATGTTGGAATTGCGACAGTTGCAATCATTCTATTACACATCGGTTTGATGGGTATTCCGATGCGCATTTTATTTTTTCCTGCAGTATTGCTGCTTGTTATCTGGCAAGCCGTGTTTGGCTTATTCTTGAGTTGGCGATACAGCCCGAAAGAACTTAAGAGATTTTCATATTTGGTTCATGCCCAGTTTGTGACGGGCATAATGATTGGTATATTTGCCTGGTTTGGCCATTTATTGATTGATGACTAATAGATAAAAAAAGGCCCGCATAAGCGGGCCTTTTTTTCCTTGACCCGAGGGGCTCGGGTAGGGTACTCACAATGATACAAGCAATTATTTCTTCGCGTTGCGTTCCTGAGCTTCCTTGATAACCACTTCGGCCACATTCTTAGGACATGGCATGTAGTGCAAGAATTCCATTGAGAACTGACCACGACCTGAAGTCATAGTACGCAAGTCACCAATGTAACCAAACATTTCTGAAAGTGGACATTCAGCCTTGATGCGAACACCCGTTGGGCCTTTTTCTTGATCCTTGATCAAGCCACGGCGACGGTTAAGATCACCAATCACATCACCCACATTGTCATCAGGTGTGTACACGTCTACTTTCATGATTGGTTCCATAAGCTGTGCACCAGCTTTTGGCATTGTTTGACGGTAAGCACCTTTGGCAGCAATTTCATAAGCAATCGCAGAGGAGTCGACCGCGTGGAAGGCACCATCCATTAGGGTTACTTTGAAATCTAAACAAGGGTAACCAGCTAGAACACCTTTATCCATGCTGCTCTTGAAGCCTTTTTCAACAGCAGGCCAGAATTCACGTGGAACGTTACCGCCGGTAACCTTTGATTCAAATTCGTAACCACTGCCTGGTTCACCTGGCTCAATCACATATTCTATCTTGGCGAACTGACCAGAACCACCAGACTGTTTCTTATGTGTGTAGCTATCTTCAGTGCGTTGAGTAATCGTTTCGCGGTAAGCAACTTGAGGTTTTCCAACTTCAACTTCTACGCCGTGAGTACGTTTGAGGATATCAACCTTAATGTCGAGGTGAAGCTCGCCCATACCCTTAAGGATGGTTTCGCCACTTTCTTCATCAGTTTCAACACGGAAAGAAGGATCTTCTTTAACCATTTTACCAATCGCAATACCTAATTTCTCGGATGCCGCTTTATCTTTTGGTGCAACAGCAATCGAGATAACTGGATCCGGGAAGATCATTGGTTCAAGTGTACCAGGGTGCTTAGGATCACAAAGTGTGTGGCCTGTTTGCACATTCTTCATACCAATGAAGGCAATAATATCACCTGCTTCACAGCTATCTAATTCTTTACGATCGTCTGCTTCCATTTCTACGATACGACCAATTCGTTCTGTTTTACCGGTGAAGGTATTTAGCACGCTGTCGCCTTTGTTCAGCTTACCTGAGTAAACGCGAACGAAGGTCAAAGCACCAAAACGGTCATCCATAATTTTAAACGCCAAGGCGCGGAATGGTTCGTCGGCAGAAACGGTAGCAACTTCACCTGTTTCTTCGCCTTCTTCATCAGTCAAAGGTTGTGGTATCACTTCTGTTGGATCAGGTAGGTAATCAACAACAGCATCCAGTACAGGTTGAATGCCCTTGTTCTTGAATGCAGAACCACAGTAAGTAGGGAAGAAGTCCAAAGCAATCGTACCCTTACGAATACAACGCTTGATGTCTTCGATAGAAGGTTCTTCACCTTCTAAGTAGGCTTCCATTAGGTCATCGTCTTGCTCAACAGCAGTTTCGATTAACTTTTCACGGTACTCTTCAACCTTATCGACCATGTCAGCAGGAATGTCTTCAATCGTGTAGTTTTCTGGTTGACCTGAATCATCCCAAACCCATGCTTTACGAGTAAGCAGATCAACAATACCGGTGAAGTCATCTTCGATACCGATAGGTAAAACCATTACGAGAGGGACGGCAGCAAGTACATTTTCTACTTGGTCAACAACGCGGTAGAAATCACCACCCATACGGTCAAGTTTGTTAACGAAGATAACGCGTGCCACGCCAGATTCGTTAGCGTAACGCCAGTTAGTTTCAGATTGTGGTTCAACACCACCAGAGGCACAGAATACACCAACACCGCCATCAAGGACTTTCAGTGAACGATATACTTCAATAGTGAAGTCAACGTGACCCGGTGTGTCGATGATGTTAAAACGGTGGTCATCCCATGTACATGAGATAGCAGCGGATTGAATCGTAATACCGCGCTCAGCTTCCTGTTCCATGAAGTCGGTGGTTGCTTCACCGTCATGTACTTCACCGGTTTTATGAATCGTACCCGTGAGTTTAAGAATTCGTTCAGTGGTAGTTGTTTTACCCGCATCCACGTGGGCGAAAATACCAATGTTTCTATATTTGCTTAAATCTGTCATGACTTTGCTCTGTAGTTAATCAATTAACGAATGCCACTAGTTGTTTGGCCGCGGCCGGCACCATAAATTAAATTCGCCGATTACTTTCAGAAATCGGCGGCGACGCATTATAGCTAAAAGCGAGCCTAATAGGTACGGAAAATCATCGTTTTAGATGCTTATTGACTCATAGGAGGTCAATAAGTCGGAAAAAGGGTAAAACTGGAGGGGAAATAGGCACTGGATAGTGCTGTTTTGAGCCTAATATGACCGTTTATGGGCAGCGTAATCATTAACAAGCTGATCGATGGCAGCTTGTTCAAACTCACGTAAACCGCTCATGACCATGGTTTTTTCACCAGAACCGACGATTTTGCCATTATCTGAGACCGAAAACTTCAAACTGACACTGCCACGTTTACCTTCTACCGACAATTTTGATTCAGTGAGAGTTAATTCAGGCTCACTAATATCGAGCTGATCTATGTTAATGGTCATGCTCTCATAAATGACCAACGGACGAGCAGGATTGACCATAACGTTGTGCTCGGCCATCAATGGCACCAAAATATGAGGGAAGGTTTGCCCGGAAAACTCCACATAACGGCGGCTCAGATTTTCGATTAAATCAGGATTAGGGTTGTTATCACCACTGTGTTCAATGCTTAGATACGCTTTATCTGCGCTATCCCTGATAACAATGTCAGCATCGGTCTTTTCAGGGAAGAGCAGCTCAACATCATCACCAACCATGCCAGAAAAAGTAAAGTGCATGTGCTGACTGATGCCGTATTTGTTTAAAACCAGAGCAAAAAGCAAATCACCCGGTACGCAAAAGCGTTTCGCATCGATATCATGAATTGGATTAAAGTCACCCGCAATAGACTTGGCAAAGTCACTGGCTTGCTCACGTGAGACCTGGATAGTGCCATCTAGATCTTGATAGAAATTATTTAAAAACATGATAACGAGTGACTACAGTAGCTTGGAAAGGGAGTATCTTAGCAAATATTAAAGAACGACTGTATTGTTATAATGGTGTTATTGAGTTTATTAGGGAATTAAGAATGGCTTCGGGTACAAAAACAGTTATCTACGCGGCTTTATTGGGCAATGCACTCATTGCAGTAACCAAGTTCGTTGCAGCATCCATTACAGGCAGCTCAGCAATGCTATCTGAGGGTATTCACTCCCTTGTTGATACCGGCAACCAATTACTCCTGCTTTATGGCCTAAAGCGTGCAGCGAAACCGGCAGATGAGGATTTCCCGTTTGGACACGGTAAAGAAATCTACTTTTGGAGTTTTATTGTTGCCATGCTTATTTTTGCACTTGGTGGTGGTATCTCGATCTATGAAGGTTTTCATCATCTTCAGAATCCATCACCGATAACGGATCCGCTCATAAATTATATCGTGCTGGGCTTAGCGATTGTATTTGAAGGTGCCGCCTGGTTATTTGCGTTGCGAGAGTTTAAACGGGTCAAAGGGAAGTGGGGGTATATAGAAGGTATTCAACGCGCCAAAGATCCTTCTGTCTTTGTCGTTTTATTTGAAGACTCTGCTGCCATGCTAGGTTTGGTCGTTGCCTTTACCGGCATTGCATTGGCTCAATATACCGGCAACCTTTATTTTGATGGCATTGCTTCGGTGGTCATTGGTTGTATTTTGATTGGCACAGCAATTTGGTTGGCAGTGGAAACGAAGAGTCTGCTTATTGGTGAAAGTGCCAATAAGGCAACAGTGCAAGGTATTCGAATTCTTCTTAATGCTAATCCAATCGTTGAACATGTTAACGAAGTTTTGACTATGCATATGGGTCCTGATTTTATTTTAGCTAATATCAGCGTTGATTTTGTTAACCACAGCAGTGCGGATGAAATTGAAACTATCATTGCAACAATGGATGAGCGTATAAAATCAAAATTTCCGCAAATCAAACGTATTTTTATTGAAGCAGAGAAACGTCGCCTTGAGTGAACGTGTGCGAATAGGAATTAGTAGCTGCCTTCTGGGTAATGAAGTTCGTTACGATGGCGGGCACAGTCGCAATGACTGTATTTTGGAATCAATGGGAGAGCTATTTGAATTGATCCCTTTTTGTCCGGAAGTGGCGATTGGTTTAAGCATTCCGCGGCCACCTATTAATCTTGTTTCTGTTAGTGGGAATATTCATGTACGTGGCGTGAATGATCCGAGTCATGATGTGACAGAGGCACTAAGCAATTATGCACTATCGCTTGCTGAGCGATTAAATGTAGTGAGTGGATATGTATTTAAGAGCAGATCGCCCAGTTGTGGATTGTCTGATGTGAATGTTTATGATCACAAAACCAATCAGTTGATAAATACGTCTGCAGGGCAATTTGCGAAAATACTTACCAAACAGTATCCTCGATTACCGGTTGGAGATGAACTCGGTTTATCAGATAAAAAAACACGTGATGATTTCATCCTGCGTGTAGTGGCTTACTCGCAGAGGAATAATAATCAAGACTAGGAAAAAATATGTGTTTTTCAGCCGAAGTTAGTTTTGCAACAGCCGCTGTACTAATTCCGATTGGTCTTGCTTGCCTAAAACAAAGTATTGATATTAACAAATCATATGTGGCCTTTGCCTTGTTACCCTTTCTTTTTGGCGTGCAGCAGTTATTAGAAGGCGTTGTTTGGTTAACTGTAGATGACGGTGGTTTTTGGTTATGGTTGTCGGTATTTCTATTTTTATTCTTCTCACATTTTCTCTGGTTGTTCTGGATTCCATTTAGTGGCTTTCTGACAGAATCGAATAAACCGAGAAAAAAACTATTCTTCGTGATGAGCATTGTTGGCTTATTGTTTGGTGGTTCGCTATATATACCTCTGTTGTTACAGCCAGATTGGGTCGCAGTATCTACTCAACAGTACTCTATCTATTATGATGTGCGGTTGGTTTATGATGAGATATTGCCTCGCCAGATTTTGACAATAATTTATGCTCTGTTTATTCTCATACCGTTATTGTTGTCATCAGATAGGTATCATAAAGTACTAGGCATGTTGGTAACTGTTTCAGGTTTATTAACCTGGGTATTTTTTGGTTTGGTATTTATTTCTGTATGGTGTTTCTTTGCCGCGATCATTTCTTCATATATTTTTTATCAAGTAGCTCTAACGAAACACAAGTTGCCATCGAGCTGAGCGGCAAGGGGACGTTAGTGGTTAGCGGTATCAGGTTGTATATAGCTGGCTAGATCATCACCAGATAATTCCCCATCTGATATGGCCTGCCGCCATTGCTTTAGGGCTTGCTTGCGGTTTATAGAAACAGGGTCAAGGTAAAGGTTTATTTCAAAACTGGCATTAACAATTTTCCTGTTATTATCATAACTAAAAGATGAAAGCTTGATCAGACAACTGGCGCAATCCTTTCCAAGTTTTTTGATATATTGGACAAGTTGGGTTGGACTGAGACGCGCATCAAGTTTAAGCACCAAATCTGAAAAGTCACTGCTTTGAAATAGGACTGTCTTGTAGCGGACCTTGTCAAGATTAAAATCTCGCGTTGATGAGGCAAGAAGTTTCAGAACGGCCTCTGGGTTATTAAAGACACGCAAGTATGCTTGCGCGTCTTTATTGAATTTTATTAATCGTTTTATTATAAAATCCTTGTCAACACATTCATCCTGTCGGCTGCGTTTGTCTTTAAATTTTCCTTCAGGTTTTGTTGCGCATGAGTACTTGCCATTATGAATAGCATCAAGTGATATCTGTAGGGATTTGTAATTAGCGGCCTGTTTTTCTTTTTTCGCAAGTTCAACCCGCATTTTTTCTAATTGGTATTGCTTCCTTTCTATCGGGGGTAGAATATCATTATTAAATACATATGCAGCTGTTGCAATAGAAGTAGAGATGGTCATAAGGTAAAAAACAATTAACCTTACGCCTCGTAACTGGGAGTTCAGCAATGACAAACTAAAGCGTTGCTTGTTACTCATTCTACGCCCCCGGCATTGTTGGATAGGAACAGGCTTAATATGACTTTATTATTATGAGTTTCGTTAAGGGTTATACGATCAATGCTGGGAGCGGACTCTATGTTTTCAATCAGGGGGTATAAACGCCCTGAATCTTTTGTATGAATAGTAATAACAAGCATTGATCTTTCAGTCTTTTCAATAAGTGCTATCCTATTTTTAGCGTTTTCTAAGTCTAAAATCAATGTCAACAAATTATTAAATGACCCATTGATATGCCCAAGGCTAACACCTAGATCTTCAAGACCATTATAGCGACTAATCGCTTTTTCAAACTGCCTACGTTGGAGTAATTTTTGATCGGTTTTAGCGAGATCTTGTTTTAGCTGTGCTATTTGTTCATCTAATTTGGAGTTCTCTGGTGTATAAGCCAATATAAGCGCCACAAACAACAAAGACACTATAAATACTGGTAGCAAAATGATTCCTACAGGACGTTTTAATGTGTTTTTGGAAAGCAAGTTTTTGATCATGAACTTGGCTCTAAATGTTGCTCACTCGAAGTATTGAGGTTGCTATTAGTAGAGATGCTGCTTTTACATTGCTTATGCTCACCACATGAGACCAATTTGTTTATCATAGCCGTCCAGAACGTATGGTCGATGGTCGGTGGGTTTTGGTAATAATCTAGTAAAGATTCATTATCTTTTACTTGAGCTTTACTAGCTTGTTGTTTGAAAAGTTCATCTCGAGCTAATAAATCAAAATAGTCGACAATGCGATCAGGAATAAATCGATCTCCCGCTTCAAAAAAATAGGGATGACCCGATTTAGATATAATAATGACTCCCCAGTTATCTGCGTTGATGATTACGTCGCGTATTTGTATGTTTTTTAATTCGAGGGGCTTACCAAGTGGTGTGCCATCTGCTCGCCAGAAGTACAGTTTGTCGGTGTCTGTTGCTGTTACCAGCCATTGGCCATCTACGGAATAGTTTATATCAACAATTCCGCTATCATGTTTTAGTTGTTTTGCACTCTGCATTGAAGTGAACTTATTTTGCGAAACAGACCATAAATTGACAATACCATGACGGTCTCCACTGGCTAAAACGCTGCCGTCCGGATTCCATGCGAGCAGGGTTATTGCAGTATTACTTTCATGTATAGCAGAAGCAATCACTTTTCCTGTCTCAGTAAATAAATTTATTGCTCCTTGCCAATTAGCGGTGGCTAAAATGGGGCTCGTAGGGTGCCACTGTAATTCGGAAATGACGCGATTATCTTTTCGCAGGCTGAATGATGAATTTTTATTATTCTTGATATTGACAATATTAATTTTTCCGTTAGCACTGGCGATAGCAATACTATCGTTCCCTATTGCCTGTTTGTGTATTGGTGATTTTAAATTATCAATAGTTTTTATATGACTGCCGTCCTGCATACGAAACAAATGTAATTTATTATCATCAGTCAAGAGCGTGTAGTGTCTTGCGTCTGACGAAAGACTGGCTTGTTTTGTTTTACTGTTAATATATTTTTTGTTTTTAATGATGGCGTATTGCTCTTTTGATTGTGCATTCCCTGATAATGGGCTGGCAGCAAGAACAGTGATATCGCCATGTTTACTATTGGGGGCGGTGTTGATAATAACACTACCAAAGATCCCGGTGTTCTTAAGCAATGCAGCATTTTCGAGTTTAATTGGCTCGTGTATGTAATCTTTTTCCTTGTTGCGTCTTCCGGAACGGGAGCCATCAGGATTCGGGTGATAAAGTTGTAGCGTATCGTGTTCATTATTATAGCTGGCCAACGGTAAGCGGAATGATTCACCATATAAATATTGGTATTTGGAAAAAACATTAGTGCCTGATTTAGTATCGGTTAAATCACTAGTTTTATTTGCATCAATAGTAGATGTTTTTTCTACAAGGTAGGCGCCGGTGTCTGTTGAAAATATTATATTCTTGCCTAAATCAACCATGCTTAAAATTCTTTCTGCAGGTCTGAGTAGGGCTGTTTTCTTATCAATGACGTTACGACTATAAAGCTCACCATTGCTTGCTGAAAATAAGGTTTGATTATTCTCTGTTTTAGCCAGCCCTGTAATGATCTTAAAATCATTTGACCTACTTGCTAAAACTAATTGAGGCTTAGAGCTTATCAGAGGGGCATCGAATTGTAGTTGATAACTATAGGTGTTTTCATCGCCATCAAAGTTAAGATAGGTCGATAGGTAAAGTGCGGATTTGCTCTCTTTATCATGCTGTAATAAACCAGAAAAATGAATATAATTTTTTTCCGACGCAGTTAATTTCTCTGGCAAAGCGAGATCAATATAGCGTGTAGTGACTTGATTGCCTGACATATCAGTGACTGCAACTTGTGGCCTAATTTTTATCAGTGACCAGTTATTTAACCAGCTGTCATTTCCATAACTGTTTGCTAGCAATAGAGCGGTAGGATGAAGAATCCAGTCTGGCAACCATGAGTCATATCTACTTACAATATTAATAAAGCCTGTTTTAGTAATAACGGGATTAGGTTTTGCGACATTAATATCAAATGGGTTGATATCATCAATGTGGGCAATATTATCCCAGTCACCATTAGCTTGTTGCCGCCACAGTTGCGTATTATTTATTAATAATGATTGCGTGTTAATAATGTCAAATTTTTCTATATATAAATCATCATCATAAATAATTGTTTTTAATTCAGACAATTGTTTATTTTGACGCATGTTCCATAATTTAAGCGCTTTATCGTTATTGTCGAGAATAATGAGTCGATTATTATCAAGGAAACGTATATGCCGATCATCATCAATTCTGGTGATAGCAATATCTTTCATATCTCCTGAAACAGCATCAATCAACTTTATTGAATAGGATTTCTCACCGTATCTTTTCCCCTTGTCAGTTTTTTCACTGACTATTATTGCCAGATTCTTGCTGTCAGGTGTAAATGCGGCACCAAAAATATTGAATCGTGCCAGCTTTAAATCGTTGGCTAGCGGGCCTGCCAGAATTGTTTTATCAGTCAAGCGCAACAGGGATGATTCCTGTTCTGAATTTTCATTGATACTAATGATCAGCGCGGTTTTATTGTCAGGCGATATAAGAGGAAACAAACTTCTGCCACTAACAAGCCGATTACCACTATTGAGCATCCCAATATGCCAGTTTGGTTGTTTTAATGTATTTTCTAGCCATTTGGCATTGGATTTTTTATTTTTCTCAGAACGTTGGTCTTCATCGGCGGCTAGTACGCCTCGGCGAATATCGCCGGATTCACGTGCCCGAGTGATGGATTTGTAATAGCTCGCAAGCGCAGTAACATTATTTTTCTGATTACTTAACAAGTTAGCTTTCGCATATTCTGTTTCTGCGATTAGAGCAGTGCTATCTGCTTTACTTTTTATTAGCACCTGTTCTTTTTCGTGGATTTGATTGCGTTGAGCAGAAAGTTCGTCGAGAGAGTTTAACGTAATAACACCAAAGATTGCCGCAGCGATACTGACGGTGCTGAAACCTGCCTGCAATATACGTTTTCGTTTTTGTAATTGTCCTGCTCGAATAATAGAGTCATCAATAAAATCAGTCGTTCCCGTATCGAGTTGCAAGCCACTATTTTTTAGGTAACGAATATCTTCGAGTCGCTTACCAGAAGTCGCGAGCATGTCGCGTCGCTTTGATTCATTTAGCCAGCGTTGGCAGTCCTGATCAATACGTTCACGTACTTGAAGTAATTCCTGATCTTGTTCCAGCCAATGTTGCACACGATCCCAGTGATGGATTAGAGCCTCGTGAGTAATATTGACGACTGCTTGAGGTTTGTCGCTGTCACTCGTCTCGGCGGTATAGCCGGTGAGCAGTCGACTATTAAGAAGCGTATCAATTAGCAACTTGTCATCGGTGTTGTCTGAAAATTTGGCTAGTTGTGCGACACGTCGGGTTGCTTTACCTTGTTCGTCAATCGCGACCAGCTCACGCATCACACGTGCAAAGATAGCCTCTGGCTCATCAGTAAAGTGTTTTAGTGTTGCCGTAAAGGCATCCTCTGCTGTTTGGGTTAGGGCACCTTCTAATCCGCCTAGTTGTTGATAGGCTTTAAACGTAAGTTGTTTGTTTTTACGGTCTCGTTCCTGATAAAGACGTTCAAGCGTAAACTCAAGCAAAGGTAATGCGCCAGGGTTTCCTTCGGCATCTTCGAGCAGGCGTTGTTCGAGTCCATCAGAATGGTTATCTTGTTCGAAACTGATACCGGCTGCCAGAGCAGGGCCCGTGATAATTTCTTGTAGCTCATGTGGTCGTGGAATACTGAGATCATACTGACGCGAAGCATCTTTTAGGCTCATTAATTCAGGTAATGAAAATAGTTGCGGATAAAAATCACTACGCATCGTAGCGATAACCCAAATTTTTCCACTGCGTGACAGGCTATCAATAACATTTAAGAATGAGACTTGTTGTTCGATATCAAATTGAAATAGTTCTTCAAATTGGTCGATGGTAATGAGTAAACGGGTATCGGCGGTGCCCGTTATTTGTTCTTGTTTAGCAAGTATATTCCCCCAGCGTTTCAATGCTGCTTCAACGGGTTTGGAGGCTATCGCCGGGCTACTTTTCCAAAGGTCAGATAAATCACGTGGTTGACTATAATCACCTTGGGCTATTTCGGGTAAAACGGCATTTTCGTATAATTGGCTGACCAGTCCATGAACTGGATCAGTACCCAGCTCAGTGGGGCGTAATACCAACGTACGCCAGCCAGCGACACCTTCAATGGGGTTGTTTTCTTTCAAGGCAGGGATAAGACCCGCACGCACAAGTGACGACTTGCCCGCACCACTGGCACCAATAATTAAGAGAAAACCAACTCCGTCACGTTGTTGATTGGCAAGCAGACGTGCACGTACTTCATTGATGGCGCGGCGACGTCCAAAATAGATGGCGGCATGTTCTTCGTCAAAGACATCAAGACCACGGTAAGGTGACCCTTTGCTTTCTGGCCAAGTAACATGGTGAAAACGACGCTTAAGCCAGGCACGTAAGTCCTTTTCTAATTGTTGTTCAAATTCATCGGTTTCTTCGAATGGCTTAAACCCTGCGGTGAAGTGGCCTTTTTCATTTTGAATCCAGCGGCGCCAGAAACTTTCTAATGATTGTAATTCAGCTTGTTCTTGTTCGACATGTTCTGCATTAAAGGAAATGGCCGCAGTCTTACGGTAAACAAGGATATCCGGTAACTCTCCGGACAAGGCTGCCTCCATGGCAGTCTCAAATTCGTACTCGGTGCCTGTGGGAGTACTGCCATCATCACGTTGGTAATCATCGGGTAGTGGACTGCCGAGACGCTTCCAAAGAATACACAATACGATATCGACATCAGCCGGTGAGGCAATTTGATCTTGGAAGGTGCTACGAGCAGTGTAGAACGCTTCTTCCCAGCGGATTACTTCAAATTCCACGCCTTCATAATCAAGTTTTATGCGGTTAACAACATTGTCGACTCTTCGGCGCTCGGCGGCTACATCAGTAGGGGATGAGACAAACAATCTGATTTTTTGCATGGGTATATTTTATTTATTATTACAAGCTCAAATCATAGCTGAAATTTCACAACTTGTTGTCAGTTTTTTCGGTATTTGCTGCGACAATCAGCAGATGGCTACCTTTATGTTTTACGTAATAAGTACATTGGCATATCACCATATTTCTTTGCTGTAGGCACGACACCTACATATTCAGTTCTAAATCCACTGTTGTTTTCAAGTGCCAGTTCTGCGGCCAGTTGTCGAGTCACATATACTTCACCTTCGGGGGTAATGGGCTCTATACGTGCCGCCTTGGTGACGTGAGCGCCGAAGTAATTGGTGCGATGTAAAACGGGATCTTCGAGTTCATAGATTGGGCCATAATGTACACCAAGACGTAATGCGAGGTGAGAAGGTAGACCGACACTGGCCAGGTCAAGATTTTGCATCGCTACTTGTAAGGCTATTGCACATTGACTTGCCGATAGCGCGTCTTTAAAAACGACAAACAAGCCGTCACCCCAAGTATTAGTACTCAGCACGGATGCGTCGAAAGGTTTCAATGCCGCAGCCAGATTGCCGAAGAGATGGTCAACAAAGGCCGGAATCTGCTCATCATTGAGTTTGCTGAAGCCCTTAACGTCACCAAACAACATGGCATGTGCACGACGTTGACTATTGTCTAATACATCATAAACAATAGCTTGTTTTTTTGGCGGCGATAGCAATTCGCCATCGGCAGCGCTCAGTAAAATGGCATCGTTATCCTGTAACTGCCATGATTGTATATCGGCATAGGTTCCTGCCGAACCTATTGTTGTGTCACCATCCCATATAGCAACTTGCCTGACTGTCGTTTGTAGGTTGCGTGACTTTTGTATGGCAAGCCCCATCGCAAGACGCGTAGCATAGTGAAACAATGTATTGTCACCAAGGTAACTACCATCACATGAATAACTAAGAAAATCGGCCTTATCAATACAATGATGAAAGCGATCAACCCATTTGTTTCCAGCAGGTTTTACCGAGACTTCAATAAATTCATCCATATCAAAAGGTAGCACGATATGCAGTCTGGCTCCTCGCTGGAGTAGTGCCTCGGCAAACAAAATGTCTGCACCATTGGCAAGTGAACCATAGCCAAAGCCAATATCGAGTTTTGCAAGGTTCTTTTCTATCGCATTCTTTACAGGTTGTTCTGCTTGCGGGCGAAAACGGCCAGAATCATTCGTAGTCGATATCATATGACCACAAAAATGGATGACACCGGGTGGCGTAAGTGCTGAAAGAAAAGATGTCTGTTGTTTGGGAAGTAATAATGATAGTTGGCCACGAGTTGTTGCCATAGCTGCATAGTCGTTTCCGACTTGTTCTCTGGCAGAGTTAAGCAATGGTTTCGCAGAGTCCAGATCGTCAAGTACTAACAATGCTTCAGCCATACTGACCAGACGGTAATATTCTCCTAGACCGTGAGCGCGGGGTTCTTCTTCGCAGAGTGTTAATGTTTTTTTAGCGAGTTCTTTTGCTAATGCAATATTGTCAGAAAGTTTGTAAAGGCTGGCAGCATTGATGGCTGTGTAGTAGCCACCAGTGAGATTGAATACATCATGGTACTGTTTGGCAGCCTGCTCAAATAACGCAGTTCGTTCAGTTTTGTTAGTTGAACCTAGCGCGAGATCTTTTGCCAATCTCGCACCAAGCGCAGCATAATCTTCATTATCAGAATCAGCAAAGCCAAATTCATCAAAGAGTTTTTTTGCACGAGTCGTTGCACCAGAACGAGCGAGGGCTAATATGGCAAGGTACTTAAATTCTTCATTATCGGTAACTTTTTCTGTATGAGACAGAGCTAAATCATATGCTGATAGGTATTCGCCTTGACCGATTAGTTTACGAATCTTTTTGGGAGTTATGTTATTCATCAAAATATTTATTCTCAACGTTGATGCTCTGCTAAGAATATAGCAGGTTCAATCATAAGTAATACGTTAAAATAGCAGATAAGACATCCCTCCAAAGATGATTAACGCCGTAAGATGGCGATCCATCGGCCTAGATTCAATAAGCTCGCCAAAGAGCCTGAAACGTACGTCAATGCGGCCGCGGTTAAAATTTTATGCGCATATTTCATTTCACGATCTGAAATATATTCACCTTCTTTGAGGATCGGCAGGGCACGTTTGAAACTGGCATCCCATTCAACGGGTAATGTCACAAAATGAACCAAGGTGCCAATCAACATACTACCAATGGCAATAATGAACATAATCACGCCCAGCTTCGGTGAACGGGATACAAGTGCCATTAAAGGAATGGCAATCATGACGAGTGCGCCAATTTTTTCCGCACCAATTGCTACAGACACAATGCGTTGTCTCAACTCAAAGGGTAGATAACCATTGCGATGTTGTATCGCATGGCCTACCTCATGAGCTGCAACAGTAATTGCGGTTAAGGATTTGCCATCAAATTTATCAGCTGTAAGACGTACGGTTTTATCAGTTGGGTCATAATGATCACCGGCCTCAGTTTTTTCGACTTTAACACCGTCTAGTTCATATTTTTCGATTAAATGTTCTGCGAGCTCGCCACCTGTACCAGGAAAATGCTCTTGGCTCTGGCTATATTTTTTCAATACATGGTTAACCCAGTATTGCGGGCCAAAAATAATGGCGAGGAGAAGAATAAGTCCGATGGCAACGATCATGATATGAGTTTATACCATTATTATTCAATATTAAAAAAGGCTGCCTCTGACGAGATATCCTATTAATTTCATAGAGGTTCAAAGAGCGTGAGCCAATAGGTTATGTGATTAATAAGTGATAAACTCTATTACTATGATTGTTCTTTTAAATCAGTGCTAATGGCATCAGTGTAACCTATCGAAATAGACATTGTTAAACTATTATTCAGATATGAACATAATAAAAAAAACTAATATTTATTCATTTCCAGAAACCAAACGTCGGCAACGGCCTTTGCGCATCCTTCATGTGTATCGAACCTGCTGGAGTGACAGTTATGGCGGTATTGAGCAGGCGATTCGACAACTGTGCTTAAGTACACGGAAGTTTGAAAATGTGCATAACTTTATTTTTACGCTTGGTCACAATAAGAAGCCTTATATTGGGCGAGTCCATAAAGCAGGATTAATTAAATATCCGTTATCTTTTGAAATTGCTTCAAATGGGATGTCTTGGCGAGCCCTGTCGGCCTTTCGAAAAATCAGTCGTCGCATGGATATTATTCATTATCATTTTCCTTGGCCTTTCGGGGATTTGATGAACCTCACGCGGGCATCGAGTGTTCCGGCAATTGTAACGTACCATTCAGACATTGTACGCCAACAAGGTTTATTGAAGTTATATCGACCTTTGTTAAAACACTTTCTTGGTAACATGGAACATATTGTTGCGACGTCACCTAATTATTTTGCTACGAGTCAAACATTGGATGATTTTAGAAATAAAGTTTCGGTGATACCGCTGGGGTTAGATGAAAATACTTATCCCTGTGTCAATGAAACACGAGTTACACATTGGCGCAATATCTTGGGTTCTGATTTCTTACTATTTGTGGGCGCTCTGCGCTATTACAAAGGATTGCATAGTTTATTGGATGCCTGTGCGGGCACTGATATGCGTTTGGTTATTATTGGCGCAGGACCGATGGAAAATGAACTTTGGCCAAAATTACTAAAGCCGGAATTGGCTAATGTGCATATGTTAGGCCGTTTAGAAGAAGATGATAAAGTGGCGTTAATTCATCTATGTCGTGCGTTAGTATTTCCTTCAAACTTTCGCTCAGAGGCATTCGGTTTTTCACTTCTGGAAGCGGCAATGTATGGTAAGCCGATGATATCGTCTGAAATAGGGACCGGTACAAGTTTTATTAATGTACATAATGAGACCGGATTAGTTGTTTCTCCGTTTGATACCGATGCGCTTCGCGGTGCTATGCAGACACTTTATAATGATAAAAACTTAGCAGAGAAAATGGGGCGCCAGGCTGAACGGCGATACAGGGAATATTTTACAGCAGATAAAATGGGTAAGGCGTATCTTGATTTATATGACAAAGTACTAACGGAAAGGAAACACAGGATTGATTAAATGAATGCAACGGATAAGCAAAATTCACCTGCGGACTATGATGTTTCTGTTGTTATTCCGTTGTATGACAAGCGTATTGACGAGAAGGAATGTTTTGACAGTTGGTGTCATGAGCAAAGCCTGGATCGGGAGCAATACGAAGTAATTGTTGTCTCGAATGGTGAGTCACCGGATGCTGACTTGAGGATTAAAGGCCTGATCGGGAAACATGATCGGTTTATATCTATGCCTGGCGGCAATATGTCGGATTTATATAATCTGGGAGCACGCAGTGCCAAAGGCAATTTACCATTATTAACCGAGCTACATTGCATCGCCAGGCCAGACTTCCTCGAAAAAGTGCTTGAATATATGTAAGCGAACGATGTGGATGGTGCCTGTGTTAGAACTGATATACCCAATCAAAATACATTTGGCCAAGTTGAAGCAAGTTTGTTCGATGATCTCTTTGAAGAGTGGTCTGGCGATGATGACTGGCGCAAAGTATTGGTTCGTGGTTTTGCTATTTATAAAGATAAGTACATAGCAGCGGGCGGGATAGATGGCCGTTATCCACGGTTTGCTGACTGGGTGTTGGCCGCCAGATTGCATGCGTAAGGGTCGAGGTTAGGCTATGCAAAAGATGCGGGGCTGATTCATTATTACAGTACAGAATTTTCTCAATTTCTTCCTAACGTACGAGTCCATGTACAGGATGAATGTCGGTTTCGGGATCTTGAGTCTGAAAAATTTTGTAACCAGTATTTTGGCATTCCTTCTGACTGGTGTTTGCGAAATACTTATAATCGTCCATGGCATTTGAAAATGCTAAAACTTCATTTGCGCCTCATAGTAACCTCGAGCTTGTGGTTAGGTTCTGGTAGAAAATTTCTCGGTTTGTTTGGTGGGATTACCCACCATGGAGCCAGGGCAATCACAGGGCTTTTACCTCAATTGGCTGTTTACAAATTAAAGTTGTATTACTACAAAACGTTATGTCTACTTTGGAAAAATAATTTTAATAAACTTAAAAATTTATATCTTAAAGCCTATAATTCGATTGAGGATTATTATCGACTTGATTATATCGACAAGCATTCTACATCAACGATTAGGCCATCGGAGAACAAGAAGCATTTCTGCATAGCTGATATGGATGTAGCGTCATTGCCTGGGTTTTATTCGGTGGAAGAAGTTAATGGTAATTCCTTTCGTTGGTGTACCGGTGCAGCAGAAATTGTTATGGATATGAAGGAGGGTGATTATCTATTATCTCTCGATACGAAGAATATTGCCGGAGATCCTTGCGCAAGATTATTAGGGGTTTTCTTTAACGGATATCACTTGGATATAGATTGTGGAACGTCAAGGGATGGAAAGTTCTCTATAAGAGTTAATAGCAGTATGTTTGTAGAGGATGATGGACAATCATTACAGTTGCTTGTCGCGCCTGTGCGAACAGCTTTTGGTGCAAAAGAAAAACGCAGGCTCGGGTTGCCAATATTTACAATAGATTGCTTGCAAGAATAACTATGTATATAGGGCTGGAACTATTTAGGTTCTTTTAGCGTAATACTGCGGCGAAAAAAGTCACGCGTTCTTAATAGCTTGTCGTGAAGAATTTGTTTAAGCAAATATGTTAATGTGTTTTTTCTTATTTCATGTTGGCTGATCTTGCGGCCATGGTAGCGTTGATGAAGTCTTTCTATATCACTTCGTCCCTGACACGCCATTATACTGGAGGTTTTTTGTTGCGGGTGAACCCGGAACGCGCCCAGGTAACGTGGTAGTCGTACAAATTTTGCATTTGATTCCATGAAACGTAATAACAGATCCCAGTCCATGGCAAAGTTGAAGCTATCATCAAGTTGGCCGCCGACCTTATCCCAGAGGGAGCGACGCCAGAATAGAGTTTCTTGTGGGATATAATCAACCCAGCGCAGTACATCATCATCATGTTCAGGCATCACCCACTTACCAATATCATTATCATTTTCGTCGATCAAAATACGGTGACCATAAACCGCATCGACATCTGGATGTCGTTGAAAAAAATCAGCGACGTAGTTGAGTGCGTTCGGCAATAACAGGTCATCGGTGTTTAGGTACGCCATGATCTCGCCATTGGTTTTTATAAAGCCTTGGTTGAGCGCATCCGTCTGGCCTTTATCCGGTTGTGAACACCATTGGTTTAGCTGAGTTTCGTATTGTTTCAAAATATCAAGCGTGCAGTCGTCAGAACCGCCATCATGAATTATATATTCAAGTTTGGGATACTGTTGGTTTAGTACGCTTTGAATTGTTCGTTCAATGAATTCGGCCTGATTCAGGCTTGCCGTTACAATGGATATTGTTGGATAGTGATCCAGTTGTTTCTCATACAGATAGTGACTGGGTAAGCATAAAGGGCGAGGGCGGTATTGTTCCAGTATCCCTACGTGGGGGCCAATCCAGCGCCGTAGCAGGAATCGTGCATAGGTATAGCACTTCATTGAGCCACGAAATATAAATCGCCAAAGCATGCGAAGTGGATTGGCATTGCATTTTATACGGTCGTCAAGACGCGTGATAACAGCCATTCGTTCATCGCAAGCGTTTTGTAGTTCTTTGTTGCTTGATACCAATGACTCAATAGTGCCTTTAAGTATTTCGTAGTTATTTGTTAGTGCATCATTTTCTAATGCTTGCAATTCATCTTGAGTATAAAAATCCATTTCCTGCATGAGTTCACCATGCATGGCATAGAATAATCGGTCATGGTGATTTTTCCAGGGTTCACGAGCTTTCCATGTGGTCTCACCTTGTCGGAAGAACCAAGGTGCTAATTGGTTGAGTTCTTCCCTAGGATTTTTCCATGGTTTGATTGACCCATGATGGCCAATAAAATTAGCGATGCGTTGAAGCGTTTCCTGCGAGCCATGCACTAGTTCCTCGAATCGGAGGAATAGGGAGGGGCCGTTGTGACGACTCCATGCGCGGTAGTGTTCAGTCCAGCCTCCATATACATCATCGCCCGAGATAATTTGATCGAGCGACCGGTTGGCTTCAGGAAATTTGGATTGATAATAATCCAGATAACTTAAAGTGGCTGAGCGGCCATCTCTGATAACGTAGATGACAGGTTGCTCATCTACAGGATGGGTATGTGTTTTTACGAAAAAAATTTTATTGGACTGTGATGCTCGTTGATAAAAGCTTTCCCAGTTAGAATCCTTGTAGTGAAGTGCTCCCGTGATGTGACTTGTATTGGTAAGTTTCAGGGGATTGTTTTTTATTTTTTTTACGGGATCCATGCTATAGCTGTTCAACCCAATACATTGGTATAACACAGTACGTAAGAGAGTATTACCTGAGCGGGGATAAGATGCTAACCAAATAATCATCGTGTTCTTATACTATGTCTTTTTGTAGTTTAGAGATACCGTTTCAGGGATTGTCTCAATGATTTTGATGCAGCACGACCCCAGACAGCATATGGCCATGCTAGATACCATTTTAAAGGGATACTACCATAGTGTTGTTCTAGTAACTGCATGGCTTCACGGTAATGCAGCGAACGAAAGCTGGCCGTTTTGGTTTCATCGTGGTGACGAGTACAGGCAATCAATTCTGGTAAGTATAAAAGTTTATCGAACTTGCGATAAATTCGCCACCACAGCTCATAATCAAGCGCCATGTGGTAACTGTTATCAAGCCCACCTAGTGATTCCCACACCTGTCGTCTTATCAGTGTCGCGGGTTGTGAGATAAAACAACGGTTTGCGAATTTGCGTTCGTTAAATGGCTCGGTTCGATATTCACTGGTAGTTCGTCCAACCTCATTGATGATTTGACAACGACCGTAAACTGCAGGGGCTTGTGGATTGTCTTTTAAGGCGTGAAGCATGGTGGCCAACCCTCCTGGGAGCAGCAGGTCGTCGGAATTTAACCAACCGACATAGGGCGCACTGCCTTGAGCGATACCTTCATTAATTGCGGTTGCTTGTCCGGCATCTTTTTCACTACGCCACCAGCTCAATTGGTTAGACCATTTCTCAATAATATCTGCAGTTTCATCGGTTGATCCAGCATCGGCCAACATGACTTCGACACTGATGTCTTGTTCAAATATGGATGTTAGGGTCGCATCAAGAAATCGTCCCTGGTTAAGTGATGGGACAACAAGGGTGATGAGTGGTTTTTTATTTTTAGTGGGCACCGGTATATTCTAGTCCCTTGGTCTTACGAACGGCAACTTGTTACGCTTTTTAGTGATAAGCGGGAATCTGCTCATAAAGTCTTTGCAGAGCTCTTCCTGGAATATCTTCGAGCATCGTTAGAGGTTTCCAGAAGTTACTCATCAGATTCTGGTTACGGTGCTCCCAATCAAACCATACTAAGCGGATTCTTTATTCTCAAACGTACCGTAAATAAAAAAGGTACTCACGCGAAAATGAAATCTGAGCATAGAATCCCTTTGGGCTTCTCTCTAGAATCTCTTCGAGCTTCATTAGGGATTCCCTAAACCTGCTCCGCAGATTCTGGTCATTATGCATACCTACACCATCTTCGATGGTTCGAGGCAACCCGCTGCGCGGTTTCAAGTTCAACAACCCAACCAAATAAAAAAGGCACCCACAAGGGGTGCCTTTGTCATTTGGTGGGACGGCGGGAGTTGAATCGGACTCCTAACTAACTGATTTTAATTATGTTAAGCATTTAGTGTTTCCGCCGGTACTACTAACAGTACTACTAAAAATAAAAGTCATCGCATATAAAGCTAGAGTCGACCCAAAGCTGCCGTTCACTAAATTCTAGCGAAGGGCCGGTCTATACACAAAGCAGCCATTTGGCTTTATGATACGATAGTCCGCAAACGGCCAAAAGAGGACGATTTTCAATCGTGTCTGACCCCATTGGTTTTCCATTGGTTTCGTCGCCATTCATAAATTCCCAGCATACCCCAAAGTGTAATTTGAACTGTTATAGCAAACTGGTATTCTGGAACTTGGCCCTCGGGAGTAAGCAGAAGGGCAACAGGAATAAAAAAGCGAAACACCACAAATACATTAGTCGTTATAAAGCTTCTTTTCATCCAAAGTTGATGCTTTGAGATTCTTCTTTTTATAGCAAAATACAGAGCCATTCCTGTGCTGAACATCCATACTATATCTAATACTGCTAGGGAATAGCCAAACATTGGCAACTCTGAATTAAATGCCATCCAGAAGCCCGCCAGTCCACTGATAAAGACACAACTGACATAAGTAATCCCTAGTTTTCGATGTCGCCTAATGGATACTTTTCTGAATTTTTCAGATAACTGTATCGGCCCTATTAATAATGCTATTGCACCTAAAACAAAATGTAGCCATAAGATTTCATAATAGAGATTTTGAGTATTCAGGCCGGCTGCAGGAGGAGTTGAGTGTGCGTATGCTAACCCAACAAACATAAGGATGAGTAATAAATAGTAATAAGTCCATGCAGACTTCAAATAAATTTTCAATTTTAGCCCCAGAGGAAGTAATGATGGATAAATTTACACATAATCTGATAAGAGCAAATTAACGAAAAAATAAAGGGGGCAGTGATAAATCGCAATGATTATCATTTTTCACTGGCCCCTTTTAAATTATTTATTTTAAAATATCCGCTTTGGGTCGTTAACGGTCAATGTTACCTCACTATACCCCACAGCGCATACGCTCTAACACCTCTTCCCTGAACACATTAACATCACTTGGAGCCTCTGTGCCTAGCTGCACTTGGTTTCCTTTTGTGTTGAGCACGACTATTTCGATTTCTTCGCCCGTTGAGGTTTGAATAATAAGTGATTCGCCAATTTTACGTGTGAGTACAAGCATTACGGTCTCCTTACCGATTATGTATTACTTACTATATAACTAAATGGCAACGTACCTATATCAGCTATCGTCTATTTGGCTTGTGAGTTATTGCTTACATAGCCATCACTCTATAAGAAGCTAGTAATATTGACCATAGTATTAGTTCTATCCGACATAATCTTGGAGGAACTACCTATGCTTTATCTTACCTACGAACCACAAATGTACATTCCCTGGAATAAAGGCAAATTAATTGGCCAAAAACCACCGCTTAAGTTGAAAGAGATATGGGCAATTCGGATTCGTCTTCAAATTGCCCATCGAATCCGTGAACTTGCACTATTTGATCTGGCAATCGACAGTAAATTGCGAAGCTGTGACCTCGTCAAGTTACGAGTGCGTGATATTAGGCACGGCAGTCGTATTTTGAAGCGTGCAATGGTAATACAACAGAAAACACAAAAACCCGTCCAATTTGAGATCACGGGACAGACGCGTGACGCGATTGCTAGCTGGATATTCCAAGCGAAACTAACCGACAATGACTTTCTCTTTCAGAGTTCCCACAAAGACTCCTTGCACCTCTCAACGAGACAATATTCGAGGATAGTAAAGTATTGGTTTGCCGAAGTTGGCCTTGATCCAACCGCATACGGCACACATTCACTACGACGAACAAAGGCCACCTTAATCTACCGGCGGACGAAGAATCTAAGAGCTGTACAATTGCTACTTGGGCATACTAAACTCGAAAGCACAGTTCGCTATCTGGGTATCGAAGTTGATGATGCTCTTGAGATGGCAGAACAGACAGAAGTATAAGAATAAGGGTTGAAAGCATGCAAATAGTTGTCTGCTTTCGACCCCAAAGCGGACATAAATTATAGTAGGGTATAGCATAAGCAAGAGTCGCTTTAATGACCGCTATCGACCCAAAGCGGACGTTTGCTAAATTCCAACGAAGGGCTGGTTGATACACAAAGCAGACCTTGAGCCTCATATAATGATAAGCAGGATCCGACCCAAATCGGGCATTAGTGTATAGCTACACACCCTCACTTTCTTCATTACTCAAAATTTAAGCATCCAAGATAATTACAGAAAATAAATGTAAAAAACTCTTGACCTAGAGTTGACTCTAGGTTGTAGAGTACAGTCTATGGTAAAGCTACTGGCCGGAATTCAAGATGAAAAATACTAGCAAACAGCCTGCTGAAACAGGGTTAAGTTGGCTCACACTCTTTGCGTCAACAGGGACATTGCTTTGCTGTGCCTTACCTATTTTGTTAGTAAGTCTTGGATTCGGTGCAGCTGTTGCGGCAATTACCGGTACTTTCCCAATACTTATCACACTGAGCCAATACAAAGCATGGATTTTCATAACATCAGGCAGCTTACTTGTAGGAACAGCATGGTTAATGCAGCGTGGTAAAGGTCAATGTCCTCTTGATCCCAATATAGGTGAACTTTGCCAGCGAGCTCAACTATGGAACCGACGTATTTGGTCATTTTCTGTTGCCATCTGGATAACAGGTTTTGTTGCAGCTTACCTTGCGCTGCCTATTCAACAATGGCTCGAACTGTAAAACTACTTATTTGAGGTTTGTATGAAACAACGTCATTTTATTTTGCTAATTATGCTTTGGTTATCACCGTTAGCTTACGCACAGGAACAGCAACGTCTAGAGGCAGGCATTAGTGGTATGAGCTGTAAGTTCTGTGCTCACAATGTAGAGAAAAATCTATCAAACCTTGATGGTATCAAGAAAGCCTCGGTGGATTTGGAAAAAGGTATCGCTCACATCGTTATGGCGCCTGGCAAACAGGGTGATGTGAAGCAAATAAAAGAATTGATTTTGAAGGCCGGGTTCACGCCACTTGATGTGCGTGTTGTTAAAAGTATTCAGTAACTATTTTAGGTGTAAGAATTATCATGACAATCAAAGTTGAAGTATTCTCGTCGCCCGGTTGTGGCAAATGTGGTCATGCCAAAGACGTGTTACGCAAGCTGGCTGATGAATTGGGCGGCGACAATATTCACTGGCGTGAAGTGAATATTCTGGAAGAGCTAGATTATGCTGTGGCTTTAGGTGTGTTATCGACACCATCCATAGCGATAGATGACGAGTTGGTATTCACCAATCTGCCTTCAGCAAAAAAACTTCGCGATGAATTATTGGTGCGTATTGGTAAGGAGAATCCTTGATGATTACCTTATTGCTTCTAACCGCATCTGTACTGGGTCTATTGGCATTTTTTGAACCCTGCACTATTGCGACACACACTTTATACTCGGTTAAAGTTAACCAAGCAGAGGATGCTAAATTTTGCTGCCAAAGTTTATTGGCTGTCTGGCTGAGTCGCAGTCTATTATTAATCGCGCTCTTTACGTTGGCTGTATCGTTAACCACGCCACCAACATGGGGAGATACACTACCCAGTATTATATTAACTGTAATGGCCTGTGTGTATCTTGTTTCGCGCTTTATCTATATTCCCGTGCCGCACTTGGAATTTCATAAGTTGTTGCCGGGCTCAAAACGACTTCCATACAGTATTCAGTTGGGGTTAACTTTGCCTGCATGCACATTACCTTTGATCGTTATTGTTGTTGGTATGTCGATCACAGCGGATTCAATTGCCTTTGCTGCGTTAGCAGGATTTTTATTTGCGTCATTTTTTACTGCACCAATGGTGATTGCTACAGCAAAAGGATTAACTGATAACGGTTTGGAATTGTTAAACCGGGCAGCGAAAGGCAGCCCGTACCTAACTGCGGTATTGTTAATAGGTCTGGCCTTATATCTGTTATCACCATCGCTTGAAATCAATATTGAAGAATTCAGAGAAACACTAACGCAGGCCAGTTGGGCGGGCATTGGTTTGGCTTTTCTGGCAGGTTTTGTCTTTAGCTTTAATCCAGTTTCATTTGCCTCTGTGCCTGTCATGCTAGCTTATGTCACAAAAGCCCATGAGGAACGACGTGCCTTATTAATGGGAGGTGCTTTTGTCACCGGTATGATTGTGACGCATGTCGTACTTGGTGTGGCGGCTGCATTAGGTGGTGATTGGGTTAAAAGTATTATGGGAAGACAATGGGGTTTGTTGCTTGGCCCTCTTTTAATCATCATGGGATTGATGTGGCCGGGTTGGTTGAAAATTCGTTTACCTTGGTTTGGCCTCAAAGGGCGTAAAGTAACAGGAATCTGGGGCGCTTTCTTATTAGGTATCCCATTCTCAATTGCCGTTTGTCCTTTCTGCACACCGGCTTTATTAGTCGCCATAACGGCTAGTGCGGCGATAGGTTCTGTCAGCTTTGGTTTTGCCTTATTGTTAGCGTTTGCCCTAGGCAGGAGTATTCCTGTTATATTAGGCGCTTGGAGTATGGGCTGGCTGGAGTCATTAAGGGTATTATCACAATATCAAAAAGGACTTGAAATTATCGCGGGGATTGTATTAATTCTTACGGGGCTCTATTTGCTTAATGAATATTTCTTTTTAATTAAGTACTAAAATCACAATGTATAAAATTGGTGAAGTCACAAAACAGACTGGGTTGTCGGTCGATACACTACGTTATTATGAGAAATTTGGTTTATTGCCTAACATTTCTCGTAACTCGTCGGGAATACGTCAGTATGATGACAAAGACATCTCAAGATTGAAATTTATTAGACGTGCGCAAGCCATGAATTTTAGTCTTGATGAAATTAAAAAGTTACTGACTATGCGCGAAGATCCACAACATGCAAAAGACAGTGTTCGTCAACTCACTGCTGACAAACTCAAGGATGTTGAAAAGCAAATTACCGAACTCACTACGCTCCAGAATGAATTTACATTGTTACTTAACCTTTGCAGGGGAAGTGAAGACGGATGTCCGATTATTGAAGATATAGACGCTGACAAAAAACCATTTAGATAGTACATGCTTCAATATGGTCATATCGAGCATGCGTATATGAATGACTGCTATTGGCCGCTCTAAGCCTAATTGATGTATTTAAAGAACGGCTGCTTCCGCTGATTAGCGGCCATTGACGAAGGCAAAATGAATGACCGCTTTTGGCCGAATGCAGACAGAACAAGAAAAAAACGGCTAGAATGGGTAGTGTGACTGTTAACGACTGCGGGCTCAACCGGTCGATGCAACACATGCATTAAATCTCTCTGCCGGTGTTTCAAATTCTAATGTCTTACGTGGACGTTCATTTAGCTGCCGCGCCACGGCATTGAGC